>Ga0209257_1000369_pt1 | contig 90982 bp, 83 predicted proteins | sample AraplaCvi_mCL_r2_FD_184277 | JGI IMG/M metagenome (GOLD analysis project Ga0209257, IMG submission 184277) | Arabidopsis root microbial communities from North Carolina, USA - plate scrape MF_Cvi_mCL_r2 (SPAdes) (version 2) | ecosystem: Host-associated > Plants > Roots > Endosphere | place: USA...
TGATCCTGGTCGGCATCGCCGGCACGGTCCTCCCCGCCCTGCCCGGCCTGCCCCTGGTTTTCGCCGGGATGCTGCTGGCCGCCTGGGCCGACCACTTCCAGCAGGTCGGCTGGATCGTCCTGGTCGTGCTCGGGCTCCTGACGGCCCTGTCGGTGGTCATCGATTTCTTCGCCACGGCCTTGGGCGCCAAGCGCGTTGGGGCCAGCAAACTGGCGGTGGCCGGCGCGATGATCGGCACCTTCGCCGGCCTGTTCTTCGGTCCCATCGGACTGTTCACCGGGCCCTTCCTTGGCGCACTCGGCGGCGAGCTGATTCACAGCCGCGAGGTCGGCAAGGCAACGAAGGTCGGCTTCGGCACGTGGGTCGGCATCGTGCTGGGCGTGGTGCTCAAGCTGGGCCTGGCCTTCCTGATGCTCGGCCTGTTCGCGCTGGCGTGGTTCCTCTAGCGGCCACACTTCACGGCCTGCCCGTGTTGCGATGCGACACTGGCGCGCGCCTCCATCCTCCTTCGAAGAGTCCCCCATGCCGTCCCACAGGCACGAAGCCCCGTACACGCCGCTTTCCCTCGCCTGCCGCGCCGCGCTGACGGTCGCCGCCATCGCGCCGCTCCCGGCGTTCGCGCAGACGGCCGCAGCGCCCGCGACGCCGGAGGCCTGCCTGTCCATCGACGCCGATGTCGAACGCCTCGCCTGCTACGACGCGGCGCTCGGCCGTGCCGGGCGGGACACGCGCGGCGCCGACATCGCCGCGAAGGAGGCCAAGGCGATCCAGAAGAACCTGGAGCTGGCCGAGGACGTCGTGCCCGCGGCCGAACGCGCGCCGGAACCGGGCAGCAGCGACCTGTATCCGATGGACGATACGTTGCACACCGCGATCGCCAACGCGGGCAAGGGCTCGCTGCTGGACAGCCGCTGGGAACTGGCCAAGGACTCCAAGCTCGGCACCTGGAATTTCCGCGCCTACAAGCCGATGTACCTGCTGCCTGCGTTCTGGAGCAGCGACGCGAACCAGCAGCCCTCCTCGCCCAATCCGAACAACACGGTGAACACGCCACTGGAGATCGACGAGCTGGAGGCGAAGTTCCAGGTCAGTTTCAAGACCAAGGCCTGGGAGAACATCTTCGGCAGCAACGGCGATCTGTGGATGGCCTACACCCAGTCCTCGCGCTGGCAGGTCTACAGCCCGGACACCTCGCGCCCCTTCCGCGAAACCAACTACGAGCCGGAGGTCATGCTGACCTTCCGCAACAATTACCACCTGGCCGGCTTCAACGGCCGCCTGCTCGGCATCGGCGTGAACCATCAGTCCAATGGCCGCGCCGATCCGCTGTCGCGCAGCTGGAACCGCGTGGTCGGCATGATCGGGCTGGATCGCGAGAACTGGGCGCTGACGGTGCGTCCGTGGTGGCGCATCAAGGAAAGCGCCCACGACGACAACAACCGCGACATCGAGGATTTCGTCGGCCGCGGCGATGCGACGCTGGTGTACGTGCGCGGCGGGCATCAGTTCTCGATCATGGGTCGCCACTCGTTGCGCGGCGGGGATCGATCGCACGGCGCCGTGCAGCTGGACTGGGGCTTTCCGATCCACAACAGCCTGCGCGGCCACGTGCAGATCTTCGATGGCTATGGCGAGAGCCTGATCGACTACAACCACCGGGCGACGTACATCGGTCTGGGAGTTTCGCTACTGGAGTGGTACTAGGCAGCGGTTATCCTTCCAGCGGCCCATCGTCGACAGGACGTCCATGATCTCTACCGCACGCAAGCACCGGTCCTTCTTCGCCTACTCGGCCGCCCTGCTCGGATTGCTGAGCCTGTTCGCGGTGCTCTGCTTCCACTTCCCCGAGCTGCTGACCAGCAAGGAATTCCGCACGGCCTATACCGAACAGTTCGCCCGGCATCTGCTGCTGGTCGGACTGGTGGCGGCCTTCTGCATGGGAACGGTGGCGATCCTGCGCGATCGCAACCGGCGGATCGCCCTGGTGGGCGTGGGCAGCGCCACGCTCGCCGTGCTGCTGGGCGGCACGAACGTCCAGTTCGATGCGATCGGCAAGACGCCCTACTCGCTCGGGCTGGATTGGTTCGTCATCTCCCTGTTCTTCTCCGCCCTCGTTTTCGTACCGCTCGAACGCTATCTCGGCCAGCGTGCCATCTCGCCGCTGCGCCCGGGCTGGCGCACCGACCTGGCCTATTTCTTCATGAGCCACGTGCTGGTGCAGTTCATCCTGATCCTGGTGACCGCATCGACCTCGACCGTGGCGGCACTGACGGTATTCCCTTCGCTCAAGGCGCTGATCCAGTCGATGCCGACGTGGCTGCAGTTCCTGGTCGCGGTGTTCGTGGCCGATCTCGCGCAATCGCTCCTGCATCGGGCCTACCACAACACCCCATGGCTCTGGCGTTTCCATGCCGTGCACCACTCCAGCCGCGAGATGGACTGGCTGGCCGGTTCGCGCATCCATCTGGTGGAAATCCTGCTCACGCGTAGCGCCGTCATGCTGCCGCTGCTGGTGCTGGGGTTTTCGGCGTCGGCGGTGAATGCGTATGTGATCCTGGTCGGCCTGCAGGCGGTGCTCGCCCACGCGAACCTGGGCATCCGGTTCGGATGGCTGGAGTACGTGCTGGTACTGCCGCGTTACCACCACTGGCATCACGCCCGGCACGGCGACTACATCGATGTGAACTACGCGATCCACCTTCCGCTGGTGGACATGCTGATGGGAACCTTCAAGCTGCCGCCGGACCGCAGCTGGCCGGCCGAGTACGGCGTGATGAAGCTGGAAACCGTGCCGCGCGGCATCCTGCGCCAGCACCTGATGCCGTTCCGCTCGCGCAAGGTCTACGACGACCACGTCGCATAAGACGGGCAGCGTGCGCCGCGTCGCAGCCTGCGCGAAGAGGCTGTTCCATCATGGCGACTCGTTGGAGATCGCCAGGACGGAGACGCCACGATGGACATGCGACGCATCCTTTCGCTCGACGGCGGCGGCATCCGCGGCCTGGTCAGCTGCATCTGGCTGGCCGGGGTCGAGGACGCGCTGGTCCGTGCGGGCAAACCGGGCCTGCTGAAGTCGTTCGACCTGCTGGCCGGCAGCTCGACCGGGGCGATCGTCGGCTGTGGGCTGGCGATCGGCCTGTCGCCGGAGCAACTGGCGCAACTCTACCGGCAGCACCGCCACAGGATTTTCCCGGGGATGGCCGAGCGACTGTGGTCGCGTGCGGGGCGGATGTTCACGCAGGGCGTTTCGGCGCCGCGCTACGACGCGAAGGGGCTGGAGGACGTGTTGCGCGGCGTCTTCGGAGACACGCGGCTGGGGCAGTCGAAGATCCCGCTGCTCATCACCAGCTACGACACCATCGCGCGAAAACCGATCGTGTTCAAAAGCTTCAAGCCCGAGCATGCGGACCTGCGGATGTGGGAAGTCTGCCGCGCATCTTCGGCGGCCCCCACGTATTTCCCCGCGCATGCGATGACGGTCGAAGGCCGCGCGCGGGCGATGATCGACGGCGGCGTGGTCGCCAACAATCCGACCGCCTGCGCGATCGCCGAAGCCATGCGCAAGGACGCTCGCGTGGACAGCGCGCAGAACCTGGTCGTGCTGTCGATCGGCACCGGCGAGCGCAGCCGGCCGATCGATCTGAAAAGCGCGCAGGAATGGGGCGCGCTCGAGTGGGCCATCCCCATCATCGACGTGCTGTTCGACGGCAATACCGACGCGGTGGATTACATCGCGCAGCATCTGGTGGGCGATGGGTACTTCCGCCTGCAGGCCGAGCTTCTGGCCGGACTGGACGACCTGGACGATGTCAGCGAGACAAACATCGTCGCGCTGGAGGCGATGTCGAAGGACTACCTGCTGCGCGAGGAGACACGGAAGACGCTGGCGGGGTTGGTGGCGAAGCTGTAGCCGCCTGTGTAGCCCGGGTAGGCGAAGCGCACCGCGCCGCCATGCAACTCTGATCCGATAGCGATGAACGCGCCGCAGCGCGTTGCAATGGCGACATGCGACTTTTGCCTTTGGAGTCCGTTGCGTCATCCCAGGGCGCGCTTCGCTTACCCGGGCTACAAATGACGTCATCCCGGCGAAGGCCGGGACCCAGGCTGTCATGCCTTCCGCAGCTTCACCGTCATTCCAGCGAACGCTGGAATCCATTTTGATCTTGCGCGACTTTCGCAAAGCAACAGCGCAGCAATGCAATGGTCGTTCGTCGCCTTCCCTTCGTTGCCCCTCACCCCAACCCTCTCCCGAAGGGAGAGGGCTTTATGGAGAGGCAAGCGCCGCGGCTTACTCGACCACGACCGGAATCTTCCCGATCCGCGCCTGCCATTCCTTCGGCCCGGTCTTGTGCACCGACTCGCCGGTCGAATCCACCGCGACCGTCACCGGCATGTCCTGCACTTCGAATTCGTAGATCGCTTCCATGCCCAGGTCCGCGAAGCCGACGACCTTCGCCGCCTTGATCGCCTTGGACACCAGGTACGCCGCACCGCCGACCGCCATCAGGTAGGCCGACTGGTGCTTGCGGATCGCCTCGATCGCCGCCGGGCCGCGCTCGGCCTTGCCGACCATGCCCAGCAGGCCGGTCTGCGCCAGCACCTGCTCGGTGAACTTGTCCATGCGCGTGGCGGTGGTCGGGCCGGCCGGGCCGACCACCTCGTCGCGCACCGGATCGACCGGGCCGACGTAGTAGATGAAGCGGCCGCGCAGGTCCACCGGCAACGCCTCGCCCTTGTTGAGCATGTCGACCATGCGCTTGTGCGCGGCGTCGCGGCCGGTCAGCAGCTTGCCGTTGAGCAGCAGCACCTCGCCTGGCTTCCAGCTGGCGACGTCTTCCTTCGTCAGCGTATCCAGGTTCACGCGACGGCCCTTGGACGCGTCGTAGGTCAGTTCCGGCCAGTCGGCCAGCGACGGCGGGTCCAGCATCACCGGACCGCTGCCATCGAGGGTGAAATGCGCATGCCGCGTGGCGGCACAGTTCGGGATCAGCGCCACCGGCAGGTTCGCCGCGTGGGTCGGATAATCCTTGACCTTGATGTCCAGCACGGTGGTCAGGCCACCCAGGCCCTGCGCGCCGATGCCCAGCGCGTTGACCTTCTCGTACAGCTCAAGCCGCAGTTCCTCGGCTCGGTTGGACGCGCCGCGCTGCTGGAGCTCGGTGATGTCGATCGGCTCCATCAGCGATTCCTTCGCCAGCAGCATGGCCTTCTCGGCGGTGCCGCCGATGCCGATGCCCAGCATGCCCGGCGGGCACCAGCCGGCGCCCATCGTCGGTACGGTCTTGAGCACCCAGCCGACGATGGAATCGGACGGGTTGAGCATCGCGAACTTCGACTTGGCTTCCGAACCACCGCCCTTCGCGGCGACGATCACGTCGACCTTGTTGCCCGGCACGACCTTCACGTTGACCACGCCGGGCGTGTTGTCCCTGGTGTTGGTGCGCTTGCCGGCCGGATCGGCCAGCACGGAGGCGCGCAGCTTGTTGTCGGGGTGGTTGTACGCGCGGCGCACACCTTCGTGGACCATGTCCTCGACCGACATGGTCGCGTCGTCCCAGCGCACGCTCATGCCGATCTCGAGGAACACCGTGACGATGCCCGTGTCCTGGCAGATCGGACGATGACCCTCGGCGCACATGCGCGAGTTGATCAGGATCTGGGCGATGGCGTCCTTCGCCGCCGGCGATTCCTCGCGCTCGTAGGCGGCGGCGAGGTTCTTGATGTAATCGACCGGATGGTAGTAGCTGATGTACTGCAGGCCGTCGGCGATCGACTGGATGAGATCTTCCTGGCGGATGGCGACGGGCTGGCTGGCGGCGAACGGCTGCGTTGCGGTGTTGCTCACGGCGGGCGTGCTCTCGGCGGGCTTGCTGGCGGCGGAACCGCCATTCTAGCCCGTCGGGACGGGACGGACCCCGCTGAAGCCGTGCAGGAACGGGGCATGCGGCCGGAACGCTGCGTCCGGCGGGCCCGTGAAGACGCTGGCGAAGACGATCAGGCCGCGTCGGCCTTGGTCGTGAAGCTCTCGCCGCAGCCGCATTCGGCGGTGACGTTGGGATTGCGGAACAGGAACTGCTCGCCCAGGCGCTGCTTCACCAGGTCGATCTGCGTGCCGTCGACCAGCGGCAGGCTCAGCGCGTCGACGAGGATGCGCACGCCGTCCTGCTCGAAGACGGTGTCGTCGGCGCCCTGCTCGCGCGCCAGGTCGGCCTTGTACTGCCAGCCCGAACAGCCCGTGCGGGTCACGCCGAAGCGCAGGCCGACCGCGTCGGGGGATTCGACGAGATAGCGCTGGACGCGTTCGAGAGCGGCGGGGGCAAGGGTGACGGCCATTGAGGACTCCGGCGGGCTTCTATGGGTACGTACGAGGTACGGATCAATCAGTTACGACAAGGGATTATAGCGACGCGATGCCGGACGTTCGGTAAACTCCGGCCTTTCCCCACATTGGCCCGAAACGGCAAGGATTCAAGGCATGACGGTGGTCAGCGTCGAACAGGCGCTCGCGGGCAAGATCCCGGCGGGTGGCGAAGTCACGGTCCGCGGCTGGGTGCGTACGGTGCGCGGTACGGCCGGGCTGGCCTTCATCCACGTGACCGACGGCTCGTGCTTCGCTCCGATCCAGGTCGTCGCCACCGAAGCGCTGGCCAATTTCGACGAGGTCAAGCGGCTCACCACCAGTTGCTCGGTCATCGCGACCGGCACCCTGGTCGCCTCGCAGGGCAAAGGCCAGACCTTCGAGATCCAGGCCAGCGCGGTCGAGGTCGTCGGCTGGGTCGAGGACCCGCTGACCTACCCCATTCAGCCCAAGCCGATGACGCCGGAATTCCTGCGCGAAGTCGCCCACCTGCGCCCGCGCACGAACCTGTTCGGCGCCGTCACGCGCATCCGCGACTGCCTGGCCAAGGCCGCGCACCGTTACTTCCACGAGAACGGCTTCTACTGGATCTCCACGCCGATCGTGACCACCTCCGACGCCGAAGGTGCCGGCCAGATGTTCCGCGTCTCGACGCTGGACATGGCGAACCTGCCGCGCGACGAAAAGGGCGGGATCGACTACAGCCGCGACTTCTTCGGAAAGGAAACCTTCCTGACCGTGTCCGGCCAGCTCAACGTCGAGGCCTACGCGCTGTCGCTGAGCAAGGTCTACACCTTCGGTCCGACCTTCCGCGCCGAGAACAGCAACACCACGCGCCACCTGGCCGAGTTCTGGATGATCGAACCGGAAATCGCGTTCGCCGACCTCGCCGAGGACGCGCGCGTCGCCGAGGAATTCTTGAAGTACATGTTCCGCGCCGTGCTCGCCGAGCGCGCCGACGACATGGCCTTCATCGCCGAACGCGTGCAGAAGGACGCGATCACGCGCCTGGAGTCGTTCGTCAACGCACCGTTCGAACGCATCGAATACACCGACGCGATCAAGCTGCTGCAGAAGGCCGACAAGAAGTTCGACTTCCCGGTCGAATGGGGCCTTGACCTGCAGACCGAGCACGAGCGCTGGCTCACCGAAGAACACGTCGGCCGGCCGGTCGTGGTCACCAACTATCCCGAGCACATCAAGGCCTTCTACATGCGCCTGAACGACGACGGCAAGACCGTCGCCGCGATGGACGTGCTGGCCCCGGGCATCGGCGAGATCATCGGCGGCAGCCAGCGCGAGGAGCGCCTGGACATGCTCGACGCGCGCATGGCGCAGTTCGGCCTGGATCCGGCGCATTACGGCTGGTACCGCGATTTCCGCCGTTACGGCACCGTGCCGCACGCCGGCTTCGGCCTGGGCTTCGAGCGCCTGGTGGTCTACGTGTGCGGCCTGAGCAACATCCGCGACGCGATTCCGTATCCGCGTGCGCCGGGTAGCGCGGAGTTCTGATGGAGCGTTGGGATTCGGGATTGGAGATTCGGGATTCGCGAGAAGCCCACGTCGTTGATTCCGAACTTCCCGCAGGCCCATCCCGAATCTCGAATCACCCATCCCGAATCCCGTGATCCTCTTCTTCTCCCTGCTCTTCGTCGCCATCGCCATCGCCGGCTTCTGCGCGTTCGTGATCTTCTGGCCGCTGTCGCTGGTGCACATCCGCGACCGCCATCCGCAGTTGCAGGCGCAGCTTGGCGAAGGCGCGTTCGCGCGGCCGTCGGCGTGGGGCTGGCTGCTGCGTCGCGGTTATCTGTCGGCGAACGACGGCAATCTCAACGGTCTGGCGAGTCCCGCGCGGATCTCGCTGTTGACCGTCATCGGCGGCCTGGTGTGCGCCGCCCTGCTCTGGCTGCTCGCGGTGGTGATCGGATGAACGACAACGTCAACGACCAGTGGTGGCTCGCCACGATCGGCCGCACGCTGATCTGGGCGCGGCTGCGCACGCTCGATGCGGGCACGGCCGAAGTGCTCGACAGCGACGGCGTCATGCAGCCGTACGACAGCGAGGACAGCGCCCGCGCGGCGCTGATGGACGCGGAGTTCGTCGCGCTCGACGGCCTCGACGACGACGACGCACGCGCCCGCGGCTTCACGCTGGACGAACTCGTGCCGCCCAGCGGCGAAAGCCTCGACGTGCTGCGTCCGCAGATGGTCCAGCAACTTCCCTCGCGGCACTGACGCATCGCCATGTACCTGCCCCGCGCCTTCGCCGAACACGATCTCGAAGCGCTGGACCGGTTGGCGCAACGCGACCGCTTCATCACCCTGATCACCGTGCGCGACGGTGAACCGACCGTCAGCCACCTGCCCGTGCTGTATCGCCGCGATGGCGAACGCGTCGAACTCATCGGCCACTGGGCGCGGCCGAATCCGCAGGCCACGCACGCAGGCGAAGCGCTGGCGATCTTCCACGGCCCGCACGCCTACGTCTCGCCCGGCTGGTACCCCGACAAGGACGAAGCCGCGCGCGTGCCGACCTGGAATTACGCCGTCGCCCACCTGCGCGGCACGTTGTCGACCTTCGACGACGAACGCGCGCTGGCCGATGTCGTCGACGGACTGAGCATCGAACACGAGGCGTCCGTCGGCAGCGACTGGCGTTTCGAATTCGAACGAGACGATCACCGTCGCCAGCTGCGCGGCATCATCGGTTTCCGCTTCGTCGCCAGCGAAATAACCCTGAAATTCAAGCTCAGCCAGAACCATCCCATGGCCAATCGCGAATCGGTGGCATCAAAGCTTGAAGCGCAGTCGCGCGAAGCGAGCCGTGAAACCGCCGCGTTGATGCGCGAACGCATGACGATCGAATCGAAAGGAGACTGACGTGGACCTCGACCTCACCGGAAAACACGCGCTGGTCTGCGGTGCGAGCCAGGGCATCGGCCTCGCGGCGGCGCAGGCGCTGGCCGACCTCGGCGCGGACGTCACGCTGCTCGCGCGCCGCGAGGAACGTCTTCGTGAACTCGTTCCCACGCTTCCCGGCGACAAGGGCCAGACGCACGGCTGGATCGCCGTCGACAGCGCCGACACCGACGCGCTGCGCGCGAAGGTGGAAGCGCTGGTCGCCGCGAAACCCGTGCACATCCTGGTGAACAACACCGGCGGTCCGCCGCCCGGCCCGGTGCATGGCGCGCAGATCGCCGCGTTCGAAGCCGCGTATCGCCAGCACCTCATCGCCAATCACGTGCTCGCCGAAACCGTCGTGCCCGGCATGGAACGCGACGGTTACGGCCGCATCGTCAACGTGATCTCCACCTCGGTGAAGGAGCCGCTGCAGGGCCTGGGCGTGTCCAACACGACCCGCTGGGCCGTGGCGAGCTGGGCCAAGACACTGGCGACGGAACTCGCCCCTAAGGGCATCACCGTCAACAACGTGCTGCCCGGTTCGACCGAAACGCCGCGCATCGAGCAGATCATCGACAACACCTCGGCGAAGACCGGCCGCAGCCGCGAGGAGGTATTCGAGAAGATGGTGTCGGAAATCCCGATGCGCCGCTTCGCGCGTCCGGAGGAAACCGCCGCCGCGATCGCCTTCCTGTGTTCGCCTGCCGCGTCGTACATCACCGGCGTGAACCTGCCGGTGGATGGCGGGCGGACGCGGTCGTTGTGATGAAGCCGGGATTTGGGATTCGGCATTGGGGATTCGCGAGCAGGCTTGTCGGAATCACGACTTGAGATGCGGGCCGGACGGCGCGGTATGGAGTCGCCGCGACCCGGTTTTGCGAATCCCGAATCCCGAATCCCCAATCCCGGCACTGTTAAGCTAAGCCCCATGCGCCTTCGCCACTTCATCGCCGGTGAACCACGCGAGCCGGCATCGGGCCGGTGGGCCGAGGTATTCGATCCGGCGAACGGCAGGCCTTTCGCGGAAGTCGCACTCGGCGATGCCAGCGACGTGGACGCGGCGATCGCCGCCGCCGAGGACGCCTTCCCCGCCTGGTCCTCCCTGCCCCATACCGAACGCGCGCGCTGGCTCGAAAAGCTCGCCGATGCCGTCGAAGCGAAACTGGACGACTTCGCCCACGCCGAATCGCGCGACGGCGGCAAGCCCATCAAGCTCGCACGCGAAGCGGAAATCCCGCGCGCGATCAGCAACCTGCGTTTCTTCGCGCACGCAGCCACGCAGTTCGCCAGCGAATCGCACCACGGACAGGCCGGCCTGAACTACACGCTGCGCCAGCCGCTCGGCGTGGTGGGCACGATCTCGCCGTGGAATCTGCCGCTATACCTGTTCACGTGGAAGATCGCGCCCGCGCTCGCGGCCGGGAATACCGTAGTCGCCAAGCCGTCCGAAGTGACGCCGGTGACGGCGACGATGCTGGGCGAACTCGCCGCTGAAATCGGCTTCCCCAAAGGCGTGCTCAACATCGTGCACGGCCTCGGCCCCGACGTTGGCGAACCGCTGGTCACCGATACGCGCGTGAAGGCGATTTCCTTTACCGGCAGCACGAATGTCGGGCGCCGCATCGCGGGCCTCGCCGCGCCGCTGCTGAAGAAGGTCTCGCTGGAGCTGGGCGGCAAGAATCCCACGCTCGTCTTCGCCGACAGCGACTGGCGCGACCATCTCGACACGCTGGTGCGTTCGGCATTCCAGAATTCCGGGCAGATCTGCCTGTGCGGCTCGCGCATGCTGGTCGAACGCAGCATCTACACCGAATTCCGCGATGCGCTGGTCGAACGCGCGCAGCAGTTGCGCGTGGGCGACCCCATCGACGAGGACAACCAGCTCGGCCCGCTCGTGTCGCGGGCGCATTTCGACAAAGTGGTCAATGCGCTGCAACGCGCACGCGACGAAGGCGGCAAGGTGCTGTGCGGCGGCAGCGCGCTCGACCGGCCCGGCTGGTTCGTCGCGCCGACGGTGATCGAAGGCCTCGGCCCGGATTGCGCGAGCAATCGCGAGGAGATCTTCGGCCCGGTCGTCACGCTGCAACCGTTCGACACCGACACCCACGCGCTCGCGCTCGCCAATGCCGGCGAGTACGGCCTCGCCGCGTCGATCTGGACGCGCGACCTGCGCCGCGCGCATCGCCTGTCCGCGCAACTGCGCGCCGGCATGATCTGGATCAACACCTGGCTGCAACGCGACCTGCGCACGCCGTTCGGCGGCACGGGCGCGTCCGGTCTCGGCCGCGAAGGCGGCTTCGAGGCCATGCGCTTTTTCACCGACGCCAAGAACGTCGGCCTGCAACTGGACTAGTACGAAGATGACCAGCACGATGACGACAAGCCCCCTGTCCGACCTGCTCGAAAAGAACCGCGAATGGTCCGAACGGATCCAGCGCGAGGACCCCGGTTTCTTCCAGCGCCTGTCGCTGCAGCAGGCGCCGGAATACCTGTGGATCGGCTGCTCCGATTCGCGCGTGCCGGCGAACCAGATCATCGACATGGCACCGGGCGAAGTGTTCGTCCATCGCAACATCGCGAACGTCGTGGTGCATACCGACCTGAACTGCCTGTCGGTGATCCAGTTCGCGGTGGATGTGCTGAAGGTCAAGCGCATCCTCGTCGTCGGCCATTACGGCTGCGGCGGCGTGCATGCGGCGCTGCACGGAACGCGCGTCGGCCTGGCGGACAACTGGCTGCGCCATGTGTCCGACGTCGCCGAGAAACACGGCGAATGCATCGAGCACGCGCACACGGGCGAGCGCCACGACCGCCTGTGCGAACTCAACGTGATCGAGCAGGTGCAGAACGTGTGCATGACCACCATCGTGCGCGATGCGTGGACGCGCGGGCAGGAACTGTCGGTGCACGGCTGGGTGTACAGCCTGCGCAACGGCCTGGTGCACGACATGGGCATCAACGTCGATTCCTACGACAAGCTCGATGCGCTCTACAAGGGCGCAGTCTCGCGAGTGAATGGCTTTGGCGGGGATTCGCCGCGATGAGCGACGCCATCCGCGCCAGCGCCGCGCCGAGGCCCGTGGGCCAGTATCCGCACGCGCGCCGCGTGGGCGAGCTGCTGTTCCTGTCCGGCATCGGTCCGCGCGATCCCGGCAGCAACGCCATCGTCGGCAACGTGCACGATGCGGACGGTCGCCTCATCAGCTACGACATCGACGCGCAGACGCGCGCGGTGTTCGCGAACGTGCGCACCGTGCTGGAAGCCAGCGGCGCGCGATGGGAAGACCTGGTCGACGTGACCGTCTATCTCACCGACATGGCGCGCGACTTCAAGACCTACAACGCGGTGTGGGCCGAGTACTTCCCCGACATCGACACCGCGCCGTGCCGCACGACGCTGGGCATCACCGAACTGCCGACGCAGATCGCGATCGAGCTGAAGTGCGTCGCCGCGACAAAATCCCCTGCCCCGCACGCAGGACAGGGTTAGGGTGGGGGCGAACGCACCGCACGCCTGTTCCCTGCCCTTACCCCAGCCCTCTCCCGCAAGCGGGAGAGGGGGAGAAGAACCGAGATGCTTCCCGCACCGCTGAACCTGCAAGCCTGGATCGAGGAACACCGCCACCTGCTGAAACCGCCGGTGGGCAACAAGGTGATCTACGTTGGCGATTTCATCGTGATGGTCGTCGGCGGCCCGAACCAGCGCACCGATTACCACTTCGACGAAGGTGCCGAGTGGTTCTACCAGCTCGAAGGCGAGATGATCCTGCGCATCCAGGAAGATGGACAGGCGCGCGACATCCCGATCCGGGCCGGCGAGATCTTCCTGCTTCCGCCGCGCGTCCCGCACTCGCCGCAGCGCATGCCCGACTCGATCGGGCTGGTGATCGAACGTCGCCGCCTCCCCGAAGAACTCGACGGCCTGATGTGGTTTTGCGAACGCTGCAACCACAAGCTGTACGAGGAGTTCTTCCCGCTGCGCAACATCGAGACCGATTTCCCGCCGGTGTTCGACCGCTTCTATGCCTCGCGCGAACATCGCACCTGCGGCGAATGCGGCCATCTGAATCCCGCGCCTTCGAAATACGTGATGCCGGATACCTGAGCGTCATGCATTCCAATGGGCCTCGGACGGCCGACTATCGCGCCGATATCGACGGACTGCGCGCCGTCGCCGTCATCAGCGTCGTCGCATTCCACCTCAATTCCGCCTGGGCTCCGGGCGGGTATGTTGGCGTGGACATATTCTTCGTCATTTCCGGTTACCTGATCACCGGAATCCTGTGGCGGGCACTGGACGACAAGCGATTCTCCTTCGCCGACTTCTACCTCCGCCGTATCCGGCGCATCCTGCCGGCGTTCTTCGCGATGACGGCGGTGACCCTGGTCGCAGGCGCATGGTTACTGTTGCCCGCCGATCTCGAGATGCTTGCAAGGTCGGCACGATATGCCGTGTTCTCGGCCGCAAACATCTTCTACCGGCGGCACCTGGACACCAGTTATTTTGCTGCCTCAAGCGACGAACAGCCCCTGCTCCACACATGGTCGCTGGGCGTGGAGGAGCAGTTCTATCTCTTGTGGCCGGCGCTGCTCGTCCTCATCACGATGGCGGGGCGACGCCGCTTCGCACTGGCGTTGTCGGTCGCGTGCGCCGTGGCGATCGTTTCGTTCTGGATCAGCGAAACGACCCTGGCAAGCGATCCAAAGTTCGCCTATTTCATGCTCCCTTCGCGGGCCGGAGAGCTCATGCTCGGCGCGATCATCGCGCTGGCGCTGAAAGGCCGCGAGCCCGCCCCACGCCGGCACGGAACGCATTGGTTTCACGAAGCGCTGGCGATAGCGGGATTCGCGCTGATCGGCTATTCGATTCTGTGCTTCAACGGCGCCACGCCCTTCCCGGGCCTGCACGCCTTGCCGCCCAGCGCAGGCGCCGCGCTGCTGATCCTTAGCGGTTCGCGATCCAGACTTGCCCAGACGCTGCTGGCGCCAAGGGCGATGGTCTTCATCGGGCTGATCTCGTACTCGCTGTACCTGTGGCATTGGCCCGTCCTGGCCTACCTGCGGTACTTCCACGGCGAACTGTCGCCGGTGCAGCTGGGCGTCGCGTTGGCGGCGATCCTGACGCTTGCCGTGCTGAGCTATCGCTACATCGAACGACCTGCGCGGCATGCGAATGCGTCTGCGTCTGCGTGGAGACAAGCGGGCAGGTTCGCCCTGCTTCCAATGCTGATCCTGGGCTCGTTCAGTGTCGTTCTCATCCGTACGGACGGCCTGGCGACGCTGCGCGATCCATCCCGGACGCAGGCATTGGAAGACACCGCGCCTGCGTACATGTATCCGGAGAACTGCCAGCAACAGGCCTTCGATCCGACCATCCTTGAACAGGCCCGATGCGTGAGTCCCGCCGGAACGACGGCAGAGGTCGTGCTCTGGGGTGATTCCCACGCCGCGCATTATCTCGGCACCATGATGGTAATTTCGGCGGACGAACGGGTTGCGCTACGCAATGCATCGCTTTCCGCGTGCCCGCCAGTCTTCGGCGGCCACTATGGATCGGAACAGTTCGGCAAGGGCTGTGATGCGTTCCGGGACCTCATGCGCCGGCATCTCCTGTCGGGTGCCGTCCGTGTTGCGTTCCTCGGCGGCAACTGGGGCAGTTACGACACCCCGCAATTCCGCTCGGACCTGGACATGACAGTTCAAACGCTGCGTGCCGGCGGCGTGCGCGTCGTTCTCCTCGAAGAAGTACCGGCCTTCCCGGGATACAGCCGGCGTTGCGAAAGCCGCTGGAGTGCACTGCCCGGCGCCAATCCATGCTCGCCTGCAACGCCCGACATCCTTGGGTCGTCGAACGAATACGTACGTGCGATGGCCCGGCAGCAGGGCGCATCCTTCCTGGGCGTCCGTTCAGCGCTATGCAGGGAAGGCTGGTGCAGTTCGCGGCTGAACGGCCAGAGCGTCTATTTCGACCCCGGCCACCTGAGCATGGCCGGCTCGCGGGCAATCGGTGCCTACCTGCTTGGGGCCGGGCAGGCCGACGAGTGGCGCCACGCCCTCACTCCCGCAGGGCCCACTCAGGAGGCGAGTACCGCAACCGCGACATCGGCTCTATCCCATTGACCGCGGGCGGCTACACTCGGCGCATGCTCAAGATCGACACCCACGCCCATTACCTCCCGCGCGACTGGCCCAATCTGGCGCGCAAGTACGGCGACGATCGTTTCCCGGTGATCCACCATACCGAGGACGGGCGGCATCGCATCTACAAGGACGGCAAGTTCTTCCGCGAGATCTGGTCCAAGACCTGGGATCCGCAGGAACGCATCGACGACTACGCCCGCTTCGGCGTGCAGGTGCAGGTCATCAGCACCGTGCCGGTGATGTTCAGCTACTGGGCCAAGCCGCACCACGCGCTGGAGCTTCATCAGGCGCTCAACGAACACATGGCCGAGGCGTGCCGCGAGTATCCGCGCCATTACGCCGGCATCGGCACCGTGCCGCTGCAATCGCCGCGACTGGCGATCCAGGAACTGGAACGCTGCATGGACCAGCTCGGCCTCCAGGGCGTGCAGATCGGCAGCCACATCAACGACTGGAACCTCGACGCGCCGGAGCTGTTCGATTTCTTCCAGGCGGCGGGCGAGCTGGGCGCGGCGATCCTGGTGCATCCGTGGGACATGATGGGCGCCTCCACGATGCCGAAATACTGGCTGCCGTGGCTCGTCGGCATGCCGGCGGAGCAATCGCGCGCGGCGTGCTGCCTGATCTTCGGCGGCGTGCTGGAACGCGTGCCGAACCTCAAGGTCTGCATGGCGCATGGCGGCGGCAGTTTTCCGTACACGATCGGCCGCATCGAGCACGGCTTCAACATGCGGCCGGACCTCGTCGCGACCGACAACCCGCGCAATCCGCGCGAGTACCTGGACCAGTTGTTCTTCGACTCGTGGGTCGCCGATCCGCGCGCATTGAGGTATCTGCTGGATACCTGCGGCGTGGATCGCGTGATGCTCGGCACCGACTACCCCTTCCCGCTCGGCGAGCAGGAACCCGGCGCCGGCATCGCCGCCCTGGAACTGTCCGATGCGGAACGTGCGCGCCTGTACCACGGCACCGCGCTGGAATGGCTGGGGTTGTCGATGTCGCGCTTCGCCTGAGCCCCTGACCTGTAAGCCCCAGACCCGAGGCCACGCACATGCCGCACGTCACCCTGCACTACACGGTGAACCTTCCGGAATTTAGTCCCGGCGCGGCGCTGCGGGCGATCAACCAGGTGCTGGCCGACAGCGGCCACTTCGATGAGGAAGCCATCAAGAGCCGCGCGTTGCGACTGGACGACTACCGCGTCGGCACCGCCGACCAGGGCCGCGCGTTCGTGCACGTGCAGCTCAAGGTGCTTCCCGGCCGCGACGACGCCACGCGCAAGGGCTTCGCCGAACTCATCCTCGCGGCGCTGGCGTCCGTTTTGCCGGGCGTTCCCGCGAGCACGCAACTGTGCGTCGAAGTCGACGAGATCGACGCACGCACCTATTCAAAGCGCGTGATCGACGCGCCCAATGGCTGATCCGATGACCGACCCAGTTTCCGACTTGTACTCCGATTCGTACGCCGCCGCGCAGGACGCCGCCGACCCGTTGCGCGACATGCGCGCGCAGTTCCTGATCCCGCAACACGACGGCGCCGACCAGGCCTATTTCGTCGGCAATTCGCTCGGCCTGCAGCCGCGCGGCGCGCGTGCGCACGTCGAGGAAGTCCTCGACAAATGGGCGCACGAAGCGGTCGAGGGCCACTTCACCGGGCAGGCGCAGTGGATGCCATACCACGCGCTGGTGCGCGAATCGCTGGCGCGACTGGTCGGTGCCAAGCCGCTGGAAGTCGTCGCAATGAACACGCTGACGGTGAACCTGCACCTGATGATGGTCAGCTTCTACCGTCCCACGCGCGAGCGTCCTGCGATCCTCGTCGAAGCCGGCTCGTTTCCGTCCGATCGTTATGCGGTCGAAGCGCAGATCCGGTTCCACGGTTTCGATCCGGCGACGGACCTGATCGAAGTGCTCCCGGACCACGAGGACGGCACCACGTCGATGGAGGCGATCGAACGCGCGATTACGACGCACGGTTCGCGCATCGCGCTGGTGCTGTGGCCGGGCGTGCAGTACCGCACCGGGCAGTCGTTCGATCTGCCCCGCATCGCGCGCCTCGCGCACGAACAGGGCGCCATGTGCGGCTTCGATCTCGCGCATGCGGTGGGCAACCTCGAACTGGCGCTGCACGACAGCGGCGTCGATTTCGCGGTGTGGTGCCACTACAAGTACCTCAACAGCGGTCCGGGCGCGGTGGCAGGCTGCTTCGTGCACGAGCGTCATGCGCACAGCGATCGCCCGCGTTTCGCCGGCTGGTGGGGCCACGAACAGGACACGCGCTTCCGCATGGGCCCGCATTTCGTGCCGACGCCCGGCGCCGATGGCTGGCAGCTGAGCAACCCGCCGATCCTCGGCATGGCGCCGCTGCGTGCGTCGCTGGAGCTGTTCGATGCGGCAGGCATGCCGGCGTTGCGCGCGAAGTCGCAGCGTCTCACCGGGTATCTTGAAACCCTCATCCGCCAGCGACTGGACGGCACGTTGCGGATCGTGACGCCGGATGATCCGACGCAGCGCGGCTGCCAGCTGTCGCTGCGCGTGATCGGCGGCCGCGGTCTCACCGGTCGCGACGCGGGACGCGCATTGTTCGACGACCTCGCCACGCGCGGCGTGCTGGGCGACTGGCGCGAACCGGACGTGATCCGCATCTCGCCTGCGCCGCTCTACAACACGCACGCCGACGTGCTGCGGTTCGTGCGGGCGGTGGAAGCGTGGCGCGACGGTCGCTGACCGACGGGCAGACAGCAGGAAAAGGACAGACGTGACGACATCCGACAACCGCCACATCACCCTCATCGGCGCCGGCCTCGCCGGCGCGGTGCTCGCCACGCTGCTCGTGCAACGCGGCTGGCGCGTGGACGTATACGAGAAACGCGGCGATCCGCGCGTGCAGGGCTACGGCGGCGGGCGCTCGATCAACCTCGCGCTGGCCGAACGCGGCCGCCACGCGTTGCGCCTGGCTGGCGCCGACGACGCGGTGATGAAGCACGCCGTGATGATGCGCGGTCGCATGGTGCATTTTCTCGACGGCCGCACCGACCTGCAACGCTACGGCCGCGACGACAGCGAGGTCATCTGGTCCGTGCATCGCGGCGAACTCAATGTCGTGCTGCTCGACATCGCCGAACGCGCCGGCGCGCGGCTGCATTTCGACCGTGGTCTTTCGAGCGTCGATTTCGACGCGCGCATCGCGACCTTCATCGATCCACGCGATGGAAGCACGCACCAGGCCGCGTTCGAATCGCTGGTCGGCGCCGATGGCGCGGGCTCCGCGTTGCGTGCGGCCATGACGAAGGAGATCGCACTGGGCGATCGCATCGAATCGCTCGGCCATTCGTACAAGGAACTGGAGATCCCGCCCGCGAAGGATGGCAGCTTCAGCATCGAACCCAACGCGCTGCATATCTGGCCTCGTGGTCGTTACATGTGCATCGCGCTGCCCAACGACGAACGCACCTTCACGGTAACTTTGTTCCTGCCCAATGAAGGCGACCCGAGTTTCGCGACGGTGCGCGACGGCCAGGACGCCCGCGCGTTGTTCCAGCGCGACTTCGCCGATGCGCTGCCGCTGATCCCCGACCTGGAAACCGATTTCGACCGCAATCCCACCGGCGTGCTCGCCACGCTGTACCTGGATCGCTGGCACCTGGACGGCCGCGCCGTGCTGCTCGGGGATGCGGCGCATGCGATGGTGCCCTTCCACGGGCAGGGCATGAACTGCGCGTTCGAGGATTGCGTCGCGCTGGCCGAACAACTCGACGCCAACGCCGACCGCGCGGCCGCCTTCGCCGCGTTCCAGGCCGACCGCCTGCCGAATGCGCGCGCGATCCAGCAGATGGCGCTGGAGAACTACCTTGAAATGCGCGACCGCGTCGACGACGACGATTACCTGCTGCAGCGCGCGCTCGAACGCGAACTGGCGCAGCGCCATCCCGACCGCTTCATGCCGCGCTACGCGATGGTGACCTTCCACCGCATCCCGTACGCGACGGCGTTCGAACGCGGGCGCCTGCAGCGCGACCTGCTGGTGGACCTGACGCGCGGCCACGCGTCGCTGGACACGCTCGACTGGAATGCGGTCGATGCGGCCGTGCGCGAGCGTCTGTCTCCGCTCCCCGTGGATGCCTGACGTGCCCGGCAGTTTTCTTTTCTACGACCTCGAAACCTTCGGCGCCGATCCGCGCACCACGCGCATCGCGCAGTTCGCGGCGATCCGCACCGATTGCGACCTCAACCAGATCGAAACACCGATCAGCGTCTTCGTGCGTCCCGCCGACGATCTGCTGCCCTCGCCCGGCGCGACGATGGTCACCGGCATCACGCCACAGCACGCGCAGCGCGAAGGCATGAGCGAAGCGTCCGCGTTCGCGCTGATCTTCGAGGAGATGGCGCGGCCGGAAACCTGCTCGCTCGGCTACAACTCGCTACGCTTCGACGACGAGTTCGTGCGCCACGGCCTGTTCCGCAACTTCTTCGACCCCTACGAGCGCGAGTGGCGCGGCGGCAATTCGCGCTGGGACCTGCTCGACGTGCTGCGCCTGGCGCATGCGATCCGGCCCGAAGGGCTGGTGTGGCCCACGCGCGAGGACGGCGCGACGTCGTTCAAGCTCGAGCATCTGGCCGACGCCAACGGCGTGCGCATCGGCGACGCGCACGAAGCGCTGTCGGACGTGCGGGCGTTGATCGGCCTCGCGCGCAAGCTCAAGGAGGCGCAACCGCGCTTGTGGGACTACGCGCTGCGCCTGCGCGACAAGCGTTACGCGTCCAGCCTCATGGACGTGATCGCCATGAAGCCGGTGCTGCACGTCTCGCAGAAGTTCCCGGCGAGCCGCCTGTGCGCCGCGCCGGTCTTGCCGGTCGCGCGCCATCCGCGCATCGACAGCCGCGTGATCGTGTTCGACCTGGAACAGGATCCCGAATCGCTGCTGCGATTGAGCGCCGAAGGCATCGCCGAACGGCTGTACGTGCGCGCGGCCGATCTTCCCGAAGGTGAATCCCGGGTCGCGTTGAAGGAAGTCCATACCAACCGCTGTCCCGCCCTGATCTCGTGGGACCACCTGCGCGGACCGGATTTCGATCGACTGCGCATCGACCCGCTGCTGGCCGAAGAACGCGCCGCGCGCATCCGCGAGGCCGGTCCGGAACTGGTGGAGAAAGTGCGGCAGGTGTTCGCGTTCGATCGCGAACGTATGCCGTCCGACGTCGATGCCTCGCTGTACGACGGTTTCATCGGAGACGGCGACAAGCGCCTGTTCCCGCAGGTGCGCACGACGCCGCCGGAAGCGCTGCGGCTGGCGGAGTTCGCGTTCCGCGACGTGCGGCTGCCGGAGATGCTGTTCCGTTATCGCGCGCGCAACTGGCCGGAAACGCTGGATGCGGAGGAATGGGCGCGCTGGAACGACTACCGCCGGTGGCGGCTGTACGACGAATCCGGCGCGTCGGAGTACAGCTTCGCGCGATACGCCGAGGAGATCGGCATGTTGCGCGCCCTGCACGCGCAGGACACGCACAAGCAGGTATTGCTCGACCATCTCGAAATGTGGGGACGCGAGATCGCGTCGGGGCTGGAATAGTCCGTCCCCTCCCCCACATCGACCGGAACCCTCGGAATCATGCGTCATGGCGACCTATTTCAATCAAGCGAGCTTCAAGTTCCTGCGCGGCATCGCGCGCAATAACGACCGCGCCTGGTTCCAGGCGCACAAGGCCGACTACGACGCGAACCTGCGGGAGCCGTTCCAGCGCCTGCTGACCGACCTGCAGCCCGTGCTCGCGGGCGTGAGCGAGCATTACCGTTCCGAACCCAAGGGCGTCGGCGGTTCGATGTTCCGCATCCAGCGCGATACGCGTTTCGCCAATGACAAGACGCCCTACAAGACCTGGCAGGGCGCGCGGCTGTTCCATGAGCGCGGGCGCCAGATCGAAGCGCCATCGTTCTACGTGCAGATCCAGCCGGGAAACTGTTTCGTCGGCGCGGGGCTGTGGCATCCGCAGCCGGACACGCTGCGTCGCGTGCGTCATTTCATCCTCGACAACCCCGGCAGTTGGAAGGCTGCCGCGCACGACGCGAAATTCCGCCGACGTTTCGACCTGGACGACAGCGAAGTCCTGACGCGCATGCCGCGCGGATTCCCGGACGATTTCGAGTTCGCCGACGATCTCAAGCGCAAGAACTTCGTCACCTACCGCATGATCGACGACGCGACGATGATCGGGCCGCGGTTGTTGAAGACGCTGGAGACCGATCTCAACGGGATGGCGAAGTTCGTGGATTACCTGTGTGCGGCGCTGGATCTGGAGTTCTGACGCACCGACGGATTCGTGCCGGAGATTACCCCTCCCCTGCGAATGCAGGGAGGGTTGGGGAGGGGTTACGGAGGCGCATCACGGCGCACTCGGCGCTAGCGCGCCTCGCCCCCCTCCCAACCTCCCCCTGCAAGCAGGGGGAGGAGTTCACCGCGGCGCGACGTAACCACCCGGCACGCCCTTCGGCGACAGCACCAGCTGCCACAGTTGCGAATGCCGGCTGCGGAAGGTCGCCATCGACGCCGACAGGTAGAAGCGCCACATCCGGCGAAAACGCTCATCGTAGCGCGCATCCAGCTGCGGCCATGCGGCTTCGACGTTCGCGCGCCAGGCCTGCAGCGTGCGGTCGTAATCGGCGCCGAAGTTGTGCCAGTCCTCCAGCACGAACAGGCCCTCGCTCGCCTCCGCGATCTGCGCCGCCGACGGCAACATCGAATTGGGGAAGATGTACTTGCCGATCCACGGATCGGTGTAACGCACCGAACGGTTCGTGCCGATGGTGTGCAGCAGGAACAGGCCATCGTCGCCGAGGCAGCGCTGCGCGACTTCGAAGTAAGTGCGGTAGTTCTTCACGCCGACGTGTTCGAACATGCCCAGCGAGAAGGAGCGGTCGAAGCGTTCGTCGAGTTCCCGGTAGTCCTGCAGGCGGATTTCTATCGGCAAACCGTCGCACAGCTCGCGCGCGAACGCCGCCTGCTCGCGCGACACCGTCACGCCGACGCCGCTGATCCCGTACCGCTGCGCCGCGAACTTCAGCGCCTCACCCCAACCGCAGCCGATGTCGAGCACCTTCATCCCCGGCTGCAGGCCCAGCTTGCGGCAGACCAGGTCGAGCTTGGCCTCCTGCGCATCGTCGAGGTTGTCGATCAGCCGCCCGTCGCGATCGCGCCAGTAGGCGCAGCTGTAGACCATGCGCTTGCCGAGCATCGCGCGATACAGGTCGTTGCCCAAGTCGTAATGGCGTTCGCCGACCTGGAAACTGCGGCGGCGGCTCTGCAGGTTCGTCAGGCTCGCACGCAGCGCGTCGATGGCGACGCCGATGCCGTGCACCTTCTGGTCGAGGTCGGCGGCGAGCATGCGGTACAGCATCCCGTCCAGCGAGGGGACGCGCCACCAACCGTCCATGTACGACTCGCCCAGTCCGAGCGAGCCCTGCGAGAGCACGCGCGCATGGAAGCGTTCGTCCTCGACATGGAGGTCCCAGGGCCGGTCGCCGTCCAGGCGGACATCGGCCAACGACAACAACTGCTCGACCCGACTGCGCAATGCGGACATGGCGGCTCCGGCGGGATGCGTCGATGTGCCCGGCCGGTGCGGCCGGGACGTACTGATCGTAACGCGCCCGATCCTAGCGCGTCGGCGCGGGAGGCTCCGCGACGGGTGGCGGCAGCGGCGCGGCCGCGAACAGCGGCCGGTATTCGGGCGCCAGGTACGGGGCGAGCACGTCGATCGGCACCTCGACGGTCTGAGTACCGTCCGAGTACGGGCCCACCTGGTACGGCGCGAACACGAACCGCAGCCCGGACAGGCGCCCGTCGGGGGCGGACATCGGCTCGAACAGCGCGAAGTCCGACGGTTCCGGCTGGGTGCCGTCGTCGATCATCTTCGAGGCGTTCTTCACCACTTCGGCGCGTTCCTCCGGCGGGAGATCGTCGGCGTCCACGCGCTGCGAGAGCGCGGCGTGCAGTTGTTCGCGCACGTAGTCCGACACGGCCGTCCAGCCGGCGGAGGTCGGGATCAGCTGCTGCGCGGTGAGCATGCGGTTCTGCTTGGGCAACCAGACGAAGCGGGCGATCAGCGGCGCACCGTGCGCGCCGCCGGTGTAGCTGCTGCCGTCGGCGGCGACGGCCACGACGTCGGCGGTGTGCATGAGTTCGGTGAAGCTCAGCGACAGGTCATACGGCGCGCTGGTCGCGCCGCCGGGCTGGTTGCGTGCCTTGGCCGCTTCGATGAGGTCCGCGCGCGCGGCGTCCGCGTATTTCTTCAGTTCCGCGGCGAGTCCCGGGTACTGCTCGGCGGGGACCTGGTAGCTGATGCCGATGATGTAATCGGACGTGGATTCGGACACGTCTTCGAGCTTCACCGGCGCGGGCTCGACCACCGCCGCTTCTCCCGGCGTCGTGGTCGGCGTGCCGGGCGTCGCGACCGGAGCGGTGGGTTCGGGTTCTCGCTTGCACGCGGTGAGTGCCGCGACCAGTGCGCACAGCAGGAGCAATCGCTTCATGGGCAATCCCTTGTCATGCGACGCAGGTTAGCTGCGCCGGCGTGATGTCGGGATGGAGACAAACTCACGCCCGGCTAACGCTCACCAGCTTTCGCGCTTGGGCAGCAGGCCGCGGAGTTCGGCTTCGGTGAGGTTGCGCCACTGGCCGGCCTTCAGGTGGCCCAGCTTCACGTTGCCGATCCGCACGCGCATCAGCTGCTTCACGCGGAAGCCGAAGTGCGCGGCCATCAGGCGGATCTGCCGGTTCAGGCCCTGCACCAGCACGATGCGGAAGCCGAACTTGTTGAGCCGGCCCGTGCGGCACGGCAGGGTCGTCTCGCCGTGCACCGGCACGCCGCGCGCCATGCCACGCAGGAATTCGTCGGTCACCGCGTGGTTCACCGCGACCAGGTATTCCTTCTCCAGCTTGTTTTCGGCGCGCAGGATCTCGTTGACGATGTCGCCGTTGCTGGTGAGCAGGATCAGGCCCTCGGAATCCTTGTCCAGGCGACCGATCGGGAAGATGCGGCGCTCGTGGCCGACGAAATCCACGATGTTGCCCTTGACCGTCGACTCGGTCGTGCAGGTGACGCCCACCGGCTTGTTCAGCGCGATGTAGACGTGCTGACGCTTGTTTTTGGCGACAGTGCGCGCCTTCAGCGGCTGGCCGTCGACGAGGACCTCGTCGCCCTCGCCCACTTCGGCGCCCACGCGGGCGCGCAGGCCGTTGACCGTGACGCGCCCCTCGGCGATGAGGCTGTCGGCCTCGCGCCGGGAGCAGTAGCCGGTGTCGCTGATGTGCTTGTTCAGGCGCATGCGCGGTAGCGCCTGGGCGGCGCGGGTGTCGGGGGACGGGGCGCGAATGCTGTCACACCTTGGGCTTCCACGCACCCCGGCGAGGTTTCCGGCGATGAAGGGGCCGGAAGAACGGCGATCCGGGCGGGCTGTCATTGCTGGCGCCTGCCGCCACGGAGCCGCCGCTTCCGGCCGCTAGCTGTCGCCTGCGTCAGACCAGCAGCTGGTTGTATTCCGGATGCCGCTCGACCCAGGCCGCCGCGTAGGCGCACTTGGGATGGACGTGCCAGCCCTGCGCCTTGGCGTATTCGAACGCCGCGCGCACGAGCTCGCCTGCGACGCCGCGACCGGCAATGGCATCAGGCACGCCGGTGTGGACGATCACCAGGCGGTCGCCCTCTCGCTGGTACTCCAGCAGCGCGACCTCGCCATCGACCGTCGTGGTGAAGACGCCCGAGGCGGGATCGTGCTCGATTTCATGCGTGGTCATGGCAGGTTCCGGTCGATGGAAGTGGCGATGATGCCTGCGTCATCGCGCATCGCGCTTGCCCTGGCTGCGCCGGTCCTGGCTGCTGATGTGGCCCTGGTTGCCCTCCAGCCGGATCTCGGCGTTGTGCAGTTCGCGCGCCTTTTCCGAAGCGCTGTCGGACATCGCACCCGCATGGCCCGCATGGCCGTGGTTCGCATCGAACTGTTGCCAGGGCTGCGGTTGGTGGTCGCGTTCCTGCTTTGCGGCGAGGAGTTCGCGGGTGTTGGCCAGCGCCTGCTCGGGCGTGATGTGCGGCTTGGGCTCGGCGCGACGGCGCGGCGCCTTGCGCGGCGGCGCGGCTGGCGTTGCGGCTGACTGGCGGGTCGGAGTCTTGCGTGCGCTGGCGGCCTGCTTCGCAGTGGCCTTGCGGGCCGAGGTTTTCTTCGCGCCCACTTTCCTGGCTGCGACCTTCTTCTGGGCGGCCTGCTTCGTCGCGACCTTCTTCACGGCCTTTTTCGCGGCAACCTTCTTCGTCGCGGCCTTCGATGGGGTCTTCTTGGCCGCGCTCTTGCGCGCCGTGGTCTTCGCCGGCTTCGCGGTCTTCGTGGCCGCCTGCTTCGCGGCCTTGCCAACGGCCTTGCGTGCGGCGGTCTTCCTGGCTGCGGTCTTCTTGGCGGCGGCCTTCTTCGCCGTCCTGCCGGCCGTCTTGCGGGCCGTGGTCTTGCCGGCCTTCCTCATCGCCATGCCTCAACTCCTGCAGTGGTCAGGGAATTTCGGGCATATCACGGGGGGCATTCATGCCGGGTGAGCGCCGACCCGCAGCGTCACGCATTCGAACGCACGGCGACCGGATCTGACGGGCCGCGTCACATCATGGCGCACGAATCCGCATGCGGACGTATGGCACGAAAACTGCGTGACGAAGATCAACAAGTGCGCCACCGGTTGCGCTTGGGGAAGCGCTTCGAACCACGCGGAGAACACCATGACCCTGCATCACCTCACGCTGGACCACCTGAGCGACGACGCGCTGATGTCCCGCCTGTACGAGCTGGCGCGCACCGACCGCCACACGGTGGAAACGGCCCAGATCGACGCCGAAGTCTATTCGCGCCTGCTCCAGACCTACGGCGAAGCCGAGGCCGACACGGCCCTCGTCGCGGCCTGAGAAGCCCTACGTAGGATGGGTTTCGCAACGCGAAACCCATCAAGCCTGCCGCGCCGGCGATGGGTTTCGCGTTGCGAAGCCCATCCTACGAAAGCCGGTCGAAACCGGTCGAAGCGCCGATCACCCCCCGAACGAGGGGTTCATCAGCCGTTGCAGGAAATACGAGCCGATCCGCGGCTCCATCAGCAGCATGAACAACACGCCGTACAACGCGCCCGACAGGTGCGCGCTGTGGTTGATGTTGTCCCCGCCGCGCTTGTCCATCCAGATCGAATACGCCACGTACGCCACCGCGTACAGGATGGCCGGCATCGGCAGGAAGAACACGATGATCAGCGACCACGGCGACAGCAGGATGAAGGCGAACAGCACCGCCGACACCGCGCCGGAAGCGCCCAGGCTGCGGTACTGCGGATCGTGCCGGTGGCGCAGGTAGGTCGGCAGGATCGCGATCACTATCGCCGACAGGTAGAACAGCACGAAACCCATCGGTCCGATCAGCTTGGACATCACCACTTCGATCTGCCGGCCGAAGAAGTACAGCGTGATCATGTTGAACAGCAGGTGCGACCAGTCGGCGTGGATGAAGCCGTGCGTCAGCAGGCGGTCGTACTGCTTCTTCCGGTCGATCGCCGGCGGCCACAGGATCAGGCGATCCAGCAGCGCCGGCCGCTCGAAGGCGAGCCACGACACCAGCACGGTCACGGCGATCAGGACGAAGGTCAGCATCGGTCAGGGTTCCAATTTTCTGTTTGCGCGCTTTGACGGGCGCCGCTTCAATGGGCGCGATCAGGCGACGCGATAGTTGTCCTGCATCGGATAACGCCGCGCGTACAACGCGAACGCGGCCGCAGCGACGAAGGCGAATCCGGCGAAGAAGAACATCAGGAACGCGTTCTCGCTCAGCCCGGTGGCGCCGATGTGCGCGGTCACGTAGTCGTTGCGGACGCCCGCATTCGTCAGCAGCACCCACAGGCTGCCGAAGGTGCTGGCGAGGTACCAGAACGCCATGATCACGCCCTTCATCGCCTGCGGCGCCTGGCTGTAGGCGAACTCCAGCGCCGTGGCCGACACCAGCACCTCGCCGAAGGTCAGCAGCGCGTACGGCAGGATCTGCCACGCCAGCGACACCGGATCGCCGCCGTCGATGTAGAGCTGCAGCGCACCGGCGATCACCCAGGCCACGCCGGAGAACGCGATGCCCGCGCCCATGCGCCGCAGCGCGGTGGGTTCGAAGCCCATGCGCTTGAGCGCCGGGTACAGGACGATGTTGTTGAAAGGAATCAGCAACATCACCAGCGCAGGGTTCAGCGCCTGCATCTGCGCGGCGTCGCGCACCAGCCAGCTCGGCCACCACCACGCCTCATGCGGCATCGCCATCTGGTTGCCCTGCAGCACCCATGTCGAGGCCTTCTGGTCGAACAGCGACCAGAACGGCGTGGTCAGCGCGAACACGATCAGGATGCGCAGCACGGCGCGCACGCCGTCCACGGCCGCGTCCGGATGCGTGCCGCGGGCGCGGTCGAGCTGCATCGAGGTGCCGATGCCGCCGAAGGCGATGATCGCGCCGAGCGCAAGACACGCGGAAATCACGAAGCCGAACGATTCGGGCCACCACGACAGCCCAACCGTCGCGTGCAGCGCCCAGCCGAGCAGCAGGCCGACGGCGAGCGCGAAGCCGCCCATCGCGACCATGAAGCCCGACCGCCCCTGCCCTGGCGCGAGCAGCGCGGTGCGTGCGACGTGCAGGAAGGAATCGGGATCATTCGACGCCGTCGGCGGCACGTTGATGTACTGCTTGCGGCCCAGCCAGAAGATGAACGTCGCGATGAACATCAGCGCGCCCGGGATGCCGAAGGCCACCGCCGGACCGAATTCGCGCAGGAAGATCGGCATCAGCAGCGACGCGAAGAAGCTGCCGAAGTTGATGATCCAGTAGAAGCCGTCGAACACCTTTCGCGCGAGGTGCTTGTTGGTCTGGTCGAACTGGTCGCCCACGAAGGACACCACCAGCGGCTTGATGCCGCCGGAACCCAACGCGATGAGGAACAGGCCGGTGTAGAAGCCGTTGCGGTGGTTCTCGAACAGCGCCAGGCACGCGTGGCCGGCGCAGTAGATCAGCGAGAACCACAGCACCGTGCGGTATTTGCCGAAGAAGCGGTCGGCCAGCCAGCCGCCCAGCAGCGGGAAGAAGTACACGCCGATGACGAAGGTGTGGAAGACCTCCTTCGCCATGCCCGCGCGCTCGGCTTCGGGCAGGTAGGCCAGCAGGACGCTGGAGGCCAGGAACTGCACCAGGATGTTGCGCATCCCGTAGAAGCTGAAACGCTCGCAGCCTTCGTTGCCGATGATGTAGGGAATCTGGCGCGGAAGCTTGGCGCTGCTTTCGGCCGGGGCTGCGGTCGCGGGAATCGTCATCCGGTTCTGCCTGTGCTCGTGGTCGCCGCGAATCCGTTCGCCCGGCGGGACGGCGCCCGCCGCGCGGTGCGTCGGCGACGGGCAAAAAACAGGCGGAGTTCACACTCCGCCGTGCCCGGAGAGTAGCAAGGGGGCCGCGGCAAGCGAAGTGCTGGGCTGGGCGGGAGGCGTGGCGTGGCCCGCCTGCCACCGGGAGAAGGACTCGCAGGCGGGATTCGCCGGACGGCGGCGCGATTACTCCACCGCCTCCACCCCATCGGCCAGATCCGCCGCGTCGTCGAAGCTGCCCGCATCCGACTCCTGCGTGCCGGTCCCAGCTTCCTGCGCGACCGCAGCGGCGTCCGCCGAACCGACAGCGGCCCCGTCCTGCACTTCCAGCGTGTACTGGAAGTTCTGCATCGTCTGGCGCGGACCTTCGCGATACGCCGCGGCGATCGCCAGCGTGTGCTGGCCCGGCGGCAGCGGCTTGAGCATCAGCCAGTAGCCGTCGGTGGCGACGGCCGGATGCTGCGAGGTCAACGTGAAACAGCTTCCACCGGCGGCGCGCATGCGCTGGTACTGGCCGATGGGACGACCGTCGAGCAGCACCAGCCCCGTGTAGACATGGTCGGCGAAATTCGCCGCGCGCTGCTGCTTCTGCGTGCACGACAGCGCCTCGGTCTCGCCCGGGTCTCCGGCGGCGACGAACCAGGTGATCAGCGGCAGGAACAGATGCTTGTCGGCCGGGATCGTGCAGCTGCGCACCGCGTCGAACGAACCGTCGGTGCCGGCGAGGAACCACACCGGGCCTTCCTGGTTGACCGCGCAGCGGCTGCCGTCGCGGTCCGCGTACGGCGGCTTGCCGTCGAAGTTCGCGGCCCACTGCCACCAGCGCGACGACCACTGCGCCTGCGCGACATCGGCCACGGCCGCATCGGCCGGCACCCAGCGATCGTCCAGCGTCACCACCGGCGGCGGAGGCGGCGCCTCGCGTTGCTGGCTCCATCCCAGTTCCTCGCGGATGTCCTGCGCTTCCTTGCAACCGCCCGCCAGCAGCGTGCCGGCCACGCACATCGTCGCCAGCGTCGCGCGCGATGCGCCACGGATCGTCATGCCCATTCGGTCAGTCCTTCGCGTTCGTACAGGGTGTTGAACGACGGCCGCGCCTTCATGCGCTGCGCGAGCGCGCCCAGGTGCGGCCAGGTGTCGCCCGGCTTGGGCATGTTGCGCGTCCAGCGCATCAGCATGGTCAGGTAGAAATCGGCCGCGCTCAGGCGATCGCCCAGCAGGTACGGCCCGTTCGCGGCGAGGTGCGCGTCCAGCCGGTCCCACGTCGCCTCGATGCGGCGGCGCGCGCCGTCCTGCACAAGGTCGGTGCGTTCGCCATCGATGTCCTGCGGATACCACCACAGCCGCAGAGGCGACTGCAGCGTGTTGGCGATGTTGAGCACCCATTGCAGGTACGCGCCGCGTTGCGGATCGTCCAGCGCCGGCGCCAGGCCCGACTGCGGATGGCGATCGCCCAGGTGCAGCACCAGCGCGGCCGCTTCGTACAGCGGCTGGCCGTCGGCGACCAGCGTCGGCACCACGCCGTTGGGATTGAGCGCGAGGTATCCGGCGCTTTTCTGCTCGCCGGCCTTCGTATCGACCAGCGCCAGTTCGTGCGGAACGTCCAGCTCGATCAGCAGCCAATGGACGACCAGACTCGCCGCCCCCGGCGAGTAGTAAAGACGGTACATGCGGCATTCCCCCGGAACGAAGGCGAATGATCGCATGCCGTTCACGCGGCGAAGTGGGCGGAAGGTCACGCCATCTTCCTCGCCATGCCTTTTCGCACTGCGTCCACCGCGCCCCGGAGAAAGTGGCATCCCTCTCCCGCGCCGCACGCAACGCGATGAGCCTCACCGAATACCGCCGCAAGCGCCAGTTCACCGGGACCCGCGAACCGGAGCCCGGCAAGCGCCTGCCGAAGGGAAAGCGCGCGATCTTCGTCGTCCAGCTGCACCACGCCAGCCGCCGTCATTACGACTTCCGGCTGCAGATCGGCGACGCGCTCAAAAGCTGGGCGGTGCCCAAGGGCCCCAGCTACGACCCCAACGTGAAGCGGATGGCGGTCGAGGTCGAGGACCACCCCGTCGACTACGCGGAATTCGAAGGCGAGATCCCGAAGGGCCATTACGGCGGCGGCCACGTCGCGCAGTTCGACCATGGCGTGTGGGCGACGCCGTACGATCCGGAGGAACAGCTCGCCAAGGGACATCTGAAATTCGAACTGTTCGGCGACAAGCTCAAGGGCGGATGGCACCTGGTACGTTCGGGCAAGCCGGCGAAGCAACCGCAATGGCTGCTGTTCAAGGACAAGGACGAATACGCCGGCACGCTGGAAGCCGACGACCTGCTCGCCGATGTCACGCCGCCGCCGGAAGAAGACGCCAGGCGCGCCGGCCGCGGCAAGACCGAGCGCAAGCGTCGCAGCGAGGTGCCCGTGCAAAGCGCGACGCGGCATCGCAACTGGGCGAAGCTGGCGATGAAACTCACCGGCGCGCGCAAGGCCGCCGCGCCGACGGATTTCGTCGCCCCGCAACTGGCGAAACTTGGCGAGACGCCGCCGCCGGGCGACCAGTGGCTGCACGAAATCAAATGGGACGGCTACCGCATCGTCGCCACCATCGCGAAGGGCAAGGCGAAGCTGTGGTCGCGCAACGCCCTGGACTGGACGAACAAGGTGCCGGAAATCACGGGCGCGATCGAAGCGCTGGGGTTGAAATCCGCCGCGCTCGATGGCGAACTCATCGCCGGCAAGGGCACGCGCGACGATTTCAACCTGCTGCAGGCGACGTTGTCCGGCGAACGCCAGGGCACGCTGTCGTATGCGCTGTTCGACCTGCTGCACATCGACGGCGTGGACATCAGCGACGCGCCGCTGATCGAACGCAAGGCGCTGCTCGAACAGGTGCTGGGCCATGGCACGCGGCATCTGTCGTACAGCTCGCACGCGGTGGGCGATGGCGAGCAGGCGTTCGAACTGGCGGGCCAGCAGGATTTCGAGGGCATCATCTCCAAGCGCGTGGATCGCCCGTATCACCCGGGCCGCGGCGACGACTGGCGCAAGACCAAGGCGCTGCACAGCGACGAATACGCCGTCGTGGGCTGGACCGCACCGAAAGGCAGCCGCAGCGGTTTCGGCTCGCTATTGCTTGCAACGCCCGACAAGCGACACGGATGGGCGTATGTCGGCCGCGTCGGCAGCGGGTTTTCCGACACGCTCATCAAGGACATCACGAAGCGACTGGGCCGCGCGGGCGCGAAGGAACCCACGGTTCACGTTCCCGAGAACGACACCGACCTGCGCAGCGCGAAATGGTTCGAGCCGCGTTTCGTCGTCGAAGTGAACTATCGCGGCATCGGCGGCCAGGGATTGCTGCGCCAGCCGTCGTTGAAATCGATACGCGACGACAAGAGCATCGAAGACCTCGGCGACAGCGATCGCGGTCCGCGCAAAGGCGCGACGAAGAAGGCGACGACGTCCGCAACCGCTAAGAAGACCGCAAGGAAGGCCGCGAAAACCGCCCGCACTGCCCCCAAACTCACCAGCCCCACGAAAGTGCTGTATCCCGACGACGGCTACACCAAGCTCGACGTCGCCAACTATTACGCGGCCGTGCGCGATCACCTGCTGCCGGAAATCGCCGGGCGGCCGCTGTCGATCATCCGCTGTCCCGCGGGCACCGACAAAGCCTGCTTTTTCCAGAAGCACCACACGCCCGGCCTCGAACTGGTGGAGTTCGTGCGGCTGAAGGAAGAAGCCGGCAACAACGCGAACTACCTGGTGGTGAACGACGAAGCCGGCCTGATGGAACTGGTGCAGTTCAACGCGCTGGAATTCCATCCGTGGGGCTCGCACGCGGACGATCCCGATCGCGCCGACCGCATCGTGTTCGACCTCGATCCCGGCCCGGATGTGCCGTTTTCCGAGGTGAAGCGCGCCGCCGTCGACGTGCGCAAGCGGCTGATCGAACTGGACCTGGAATCCTTCCTGCGTACCACCGGCGGCAAGGGGTTGCATGTGGTGGTGCCGCTGAATCCCGGCAACGACTGGACACTGGTCAAGCGCTTCGCGCAGAGCTTCGCCGAAGTCATGTCGCAGGCAGAGCCTGACCGGTTTCTTTCCGTATCGACCAAGCGGCTGCGCAACAAGCGCATCTTCGTCGATTACCTGCGCAACGGCCGCGGCGCCACGGCGGTCGCGTCCTATTCGCTACGCGCACGCCCGCGCGCGCCGGTATCGATGCCGCTGGCGTGGAGCGAGTTGTCCAAACTCACGCGCGGCGATGCGTTCACGATCGCGGATGTGCCTGCGCGATTGAAGCGCCGGCGCAAGGATCCGTGGGCCGGAATCGAGAAGGTGAAGCAGAATCTGAAGAAGTTCGGCGCCACCTGACGCGGCCGACGTTCCCACGATTGGAACCGCTGCTTTACAAGGTTCCGACAGACGCACCACGCCCGTCGAACAAACGGTCGCGCACCATCCGCCGACCGGATGCGCACGCTTTCGGCAAGGGGCAAGCGCTTCACAGGGGATCACACAGGGATGCGGACGCCTGTCGCCCGTCGTCGTCGCGTCAGCTCCGGGCGACCCTGCCCGCGCCCGTGTCCACGGGTGCCATCCCGAGGAGATCCACCCGTGATGAACAAAGCCCTGAGCGTCCTCGCCCTGGCCTGCGCCCTGCCTGTCGCGGCACAGGCCGCGTCCACATCGCGCCAGATCGGCGTCAACGTGCTGCTCAATGGCGACGCCACGCCTGCGGCACTCGCGAAGCTTGGTGCATACGGCACCGTTCGCGACGTGGTGGCCGAAATCGACCTGGTCACGCTGAAAACCACCGAAGCCCAGCTTCCCGCGATCCGCGCCCTGCCCTTCGTCGTCGCCGCCAATCCCGATGCCGAGCGCAAGGGCAGCCCGGTCGACACGGTCAGCGCGACCAACTTCGCCAACGGCCTGAGCACCTGGGACCAGGACGCGGTGGACGTCACCAGCCTCGGCGTGGGCCGCACCATCGCCTACGACGGCGCGGGCGTGTACGTCGCCGTGCTCGACACCGGACTGCTGGATACCTGGCGCCAGTACTTCCCGCAGGAGCGTATCGCGACCGAGTTCGCGAAAGCCTTCAACGGCGGCGGCGGCGAGAAGGGAAACGTGTCCGATCCGACGAACAAGTGGGAGCACGACCAGAACTCGCACGGCACGCACGTCACCAGCACGATCCTGGGTTACAGCCTCAACGGCGTTGCGATCAACGGCACCGCGCCGCGTGCGAAGGTCATCCCGGTGAAGGTGCTCAACCAGAACGGCTCGGGCTGGTCGTCGGTGGTCGCGGCGGGCATCGTGTACGTCGCCGACCTGAAGGCCAGCGGCGCGCTCGGCGCTTCACCTGTGGTGATCAACATGAGCCTGGGCGGCCCATCGCTGGATGCGTCGGAGAAGGCCGCCGTGGACTACGCGATTTCAAAGGGGGTGATCATCGTCGCCTCCGCCGGCAACGAAGGCACCGCGGGAATGGGATATCCGGGTGCGTACGCGCCGGTGATCTCGGTGGCGGCCACCGGCTGGAATGGCCAGTGGAAGCCCGGTCCCGACGGCAATCCGAACAACTGGTGGAACGCGGATGACGTGGCCGATCCCACCAGCACCGCCGATTTCCACATCGCCGATTTCTCCAGCCGCGCCCTGCCCGGACAGGACCTCGACGTTGCCGCGCCCGGCTCGTGGGTGGTCGGTCCGTATCAGACGCAGAGCGGCAAGACCTCGTACTTCTACCTCAGCGGCACGTCGATGGCCTCCCCGCATGTGGCAGGCATCGCCGCATTGATGATGCAGAAGAATCCGAATCTCGCGCAGGCCGATGTCGAGGACATCCTGACCACCGCGGCGCTGCCGTGGGGCGCGGGATGCGCACTGGTATCGCAGCCTTCGGGACCGGCAGAGAATACGTGCTGGGGTGCGGATGCGACGGGGTCGGGTTTGATTACTGCGTCGAATGCGATTTCGTTCACGCCTTGATGTAACGCTGCAAACGCGAAATGCCTGGGCCCTCTCCCATCGGGAGAGGGTCGGGCATGCGATTACGCCCGTGCGCGCGTCGGTGCCTCCTGTGGCCCGGATAAGCACAGAACGCCCGGGTCGAAGCCCGGCGTCGCGATTCCGACATCAACCAGCCCGCTCCGCCCAAGGCGCCTTCTCGAACTTCTTGACCAGATGCTCGATCAGCAACTGCACCCGCGCCGGACGCACGCGCCCCGGTGGCGTCACCACGTGCAAGGCGATCGGCGGCGGCGACCATTCCGGCAGCACGATCTCCAGCTTCCCCGCCTTCAGTTCGCGCCACACCAGGAATTCCGGCTGCAACGCGATCCCCATTCCCGCCAACAGCGCGGGATTGAGCGCCTCGGCGTTGTTCACGCGTAACGGCGCGTTGACGCTGATCGAGAAATCGCCATGCCGCTTGTGCTGGAAACGCCACGCCGCACCGAAGCGCGAGAGCGTGTAGAACAGCGCGCTGTGCTGGGCGAGTTCGCGCGGATGACGCGGACGTCCATGGGCATCCAGGTAGGCGGGCGATGCCACCAGCAAGACGCGCACGCCGCACAACCGGCGCGCGAGCAGGCTCGAATCGGCCAGCGCCGAGATGCGCAATGCAAGATCGAAACCGCCGCCGACCAGATCGACCAGGCCATCATCGAAGTCGATGTCCAGCGATACGTCCGGATAGCGCGCCATGAATTCCGGCAGCAGCGGCGCGAGGTGTTCGATGCCGAACGACATGGGCACCGCCATCCGCACCGTGCCGCGCGGACTGGCCGCCTGCGCGGTGATTTCCGCCTCCACCGCTTCGCCCTCGGCGAGGATGCGGCTGGCGCGTTCGAGCGCGCCGCGCCCGCTTTCGGTCAGCGACATGCGTCGCGACGTGCGATGGAACAGCACCGTCTTCAGGCGCGTTTCCAGGCGCGTGATGGCCTTGGAGATCGTCGCCTGCGAGAGGTTCAACTCGTTCGCCGCGCGGGCGAAGGAGCCGGTTTCGGCGACCTTGGCGAAGATCGCCCAGGCTTCCAGGTCGGGCAGTTTCATGGGCGGCGCCTCGGGTCTACGAGCCATCATGCAAGAAATGGAAAGGATCATATTCGATCCGTTCCATTCTCATAGACCCTCCGGAGGCCTATCGTTTGCCCCGCGCAATCCCCACCCAATCCGGAGCAAGGTCATGATCGAGCGTCGTCCGTTCAACTCCCTCGGCGGAGCCAACCACGGTTGGCTCGATGCCAAGCACCACTTCTCCTTCGCCAACTACCACGATGCCGCCCGCATGGGCTGGGGCGCGCTCCGCGTGTGGAACGACGACACCATCGCCGCGAACACGGGCTTCCCGCCGCATCCGCATTCGGACATGGAAATCATCACCTACGTCCGCGACGGCGCGATCACCCACCAGGACAACCTGGGCAACAAGGGCCGCACCGAGGCTGGCGACGTGCAGGTGATGAGCGCGGGCACGGGCATCCAGCACGCCGAATACAACCTGGAGCCGGTGACCACCAAGATCTTCCAGATCTGGATCATCCCCGACGCCCGCGGCGGCGCACCCACCTGGGGCAGCAAGCCGTTCCCGAAAGGCGAGCGTTCGGGCCGTTTCGTGACGCTGGCCAGCGGCATTGCCGGCGACGAGGACGCCCTGCCCATCCGCGCCCAGGCCCGCGTGCTCGGCCTGACGCTCGGTGCCGGCGAGTCGGCCGAGTACGCGTTCGAAGGCAATCGCTTCGGCTATCTCGTCCCCGCCAAGGGCGCGGTCGAAGTCAACGGCATCCGCCTGGACGCCCGCGACGGCGCGGCGATCCGCAACGAAGGCACGATCACCGTGAAGGCGATCGACGACGCGGAAGTGGTGCTGGTGGATTCGGCGCCGTAAGCCAGCCCACATCCGCCAAGCAACACCGTCATCCCGGCGAAGGCCGGGACCCAGGCTCGTAGTTCCCGGGCACTCCCTCAAGGAGTGCCCGGTTCGTTCCAGGGCGGCCATCCGATGGCCGAACCGCGCCCGCTTTCGCGTTACCCTCCAGCAGGGCCGCTTCCGCGCCCCACGCGACGAGGATGACGCCATGCTCGAGCAGCTGAACATCACCGCTTTCGGCGCGGTGCATACCGCGATCGCGATCATCGGCGTCCTGGCCGGTTTCACCGCGCTCATCGCCCATCGCCAGATCCGCCTGGATTCGCGCTCGGGCCGCGTGTTCTTCTGGTTCACCCTCGGCGCGGCCGTCACGGGCCTCTTCATCTTCCGGCGCGGCGGCTTCGGCCCACCGCACGTGCTGAGCGTGCTCACGCTGGTGGTGCTCGCGCTGTCCTGGTTCGCCGAACGACGCCGCGGTTTCGGCCGCCTTTCGGCCTACGTCGCGGTGCTGTTCAACCTCACGGCGCTGTTCTTCCACTTCATCCCGGCCTTCGTGGAGACACTGTCGCGACTGCCGCTGGGCGCGCCCTACGCGAGCGGCCCGGAAGATCCGCGCCTGTTCGGCCCTATCGGGACCGCGTTCGTGGCCTACCTGATCGCGGCCGCCTGGCAGGTCTGGCGGGCTCGCGGCGCGGCCCGCCGCGCGCCCTCGCCGGGCGCCGGACTGGCTTGAATCGGCGGCTTTTCCAGCATTCACCGCACGCCAACGCGGTTCCACGGAAAGTCCCTAGTCCGCCCGGCTGATCCGCCGGGCAGATAGAGGTGTCCCATGGCCCGCCCCATCTGGACCGGCACGCTGTCGTTCGGTCTGCTCAACATCCCCGTCAAGCTGATGACCGGCGAACGCCGCGTCGACCTGTCGTTCCGCATGCTCGACAGTCGCAACAACGCGCCTATACGGTACGAGCGCGTGAACGCCGAGACGGGCGAGGAAGTGCCCTGGAAGGAAATAGTGAAGGCCTTCGAATACGACAAGGGCAGCTACGTCGTGCTGGAGGAATCCGACATCGCCAACGCATCCTCCGACCACAAGGAATCGGTCGACATCGATAGTTTCGTCGACATCGAAGCGATAGGTCCGGAATTCTTCGAAAAGCCCTACGTCCTGGAACCGGGCAAGAAAGCCGAAAAGGGTTACGTGCTGCTGCGTGAAGTGCTTAAGCGCACCGGCCAGGCCGGCGTGGGCCGCGTGGTGATCCGCACGCGCGAATACCTCGCCGCCGTCGTGCCCAAGGACGATGCGCTGATGCTGCTGATCCTGCGGTTCGCGCAGGAACTGGTCGATCCGGCCGACTACAAGCTGCCCGAAGGCAGCCTGGAGAAGTGGAAGATCACCACGCGCGAGATCGACATGGCCAAGCAGCTCATCGAGTCGATGAGTACAGAGTGGAAGCCGGAGCAATACAAGGACGATTTCCGCGAGCGCCTGAGCAAGGTCATCGAGGATCGCGTGAAGTCGAAGAACATCGTGCGCAAGCCCGCCGCCGACGAGGACAACCTGCCCGCGGACGCCGCCACCAACGTCATCGACTTCGCCGACCTGCTCAAGCGCAGCCTGGAGAAGAAGGGTGAGAAAGGCAGCGCGAAGCCCGCACCGGCGAAGAAGGCCGCGAAAAAGGCGGGGCCCGCGAAGAAGGCCACCACCGCGCGCAAACGCACCGGGCGCAAGTCCGCCTGACGCGCACGCGCATGCGACGCTGACGCATGGCCACGACACCCCGGCTCACCAGCCCCGACAAAGTGGTCTTTCCCGATGCGGAGATCACCAAGGCCGATGTCGCCGACTACTACCGCGCGGTCTCGCGCTGGATGCTGCCCGAACTGGTGAAACGTCCGCTTTCGCTGGTGCGCTGCCCGGATGGCATCGCCGGTTCGTGCTTCTTCCAGAAGCACCACGCCGATTCGCTCGGCGAGCACGTGGGTTCGATCACGCTGAAGGAAGTCGCGGGGCAAGGCGAGTACCTGTACGTCGAGAACCTCGACGGCGTGCTCGAACTGGTCCAGATGAACTCGCTGGAGTTCCACGTCTGGGGTTCGCACATCGACGACGTCGACCGCCCCGACCGGCTCGTATTCGACCTGGATCCCGACGAAGGCATCGAATGGAATGCGTTGAAGGCCGCCGCGCGCGACGTGCGCGACCGCCTTGCCGAGGTGGGGCTTCGCAGCTGGGTGCGGCTGTCCGGCGGCAAGGGCGTTCACGTCGTCGCGCCGATCAAGGTCGGCCCCGACTGGCAGCAGGCGAAGGATTTCTGCGAAGCCTTCGCCGATTCGATGGTCGCGCGCGCACCGGAACGTTACATCGCCACCGCATCGAAGGCCGCACGCGAAGGCCTCATCTTCATCGACTGGCTGCGCAACGCACGCGGGGCCACCAGCGTGACGAGCTGGTCGCTGCGGGCGAGGCCCGGCGCGACCGTGGCGATGCCGCTGACGTGGGAGGAACTCGGCCGCGTCCGCCAAGCCGGCGCGTTCGATCTCCACAAGGCGCTGCGCCGCTCGCGCAACCTCAAGCGCGATCCCTGGCACGCGATGGCGCGCGTGCGACAGGCACTGCCGCGCGATATCTGAAGCTTCTGCCCTTCGCGCAACGCGCAGCTTATACGCACCTTATATATAAGCGTGCTCAAGCGGATGCGTTCGCGTCGCGTTGACGCGAAACACACGTTAATGAATCGAACGCGCCGATGATGAATGGCCCGTTCGCATCGTTTTGCTAGCGTCAGCGCATGAGCCTACGTCTCCTCATCGTCTGCAAGGGCAACATCTGTCGAAGTCCGATGGCAGAGGCCATCGTGCGTGCGCGCCTGCTGCGCAATGGAATGCAGGTCGCTTCAGCAGGCCTGGCCGCGATGCGCGGCTTCCCGATCGATCCGCGCGCGCAGGCGGCGCTGGCCGTGCATGGCTACGACGGCAGCGACCACGTCGCGCGCCAGGCCACCAAGCCGCTGATGCTGCAATCCGACCTCGTGCTGGCGATGGAGCAGCGACAGGTCGCGGCGGTACTCGCGTTGTGCCCCACCCTGCGTGGACGCGTGCTGATGCTGACGCACTGGGATGACGGTTCGGACATCGACGATCCCTACGGACGCGACCAGCGCGCGTTCGATCTCGCCTTCGATCGCATCGAGTCTTGTATACGCGATTGGCGAACGAAACTGTGACACGTTCATTCCAAACGCTTCAGCGACGTGCTCGCGTCGTGAAGTGATTCAGCCATCTGAACCTGAGTTATCGCCGTTTACAGGTTCATTGCAGTGAACGTGTAGTTTTCATCTCTTCATCAACTACGCATGCCTAGATTCGTTGCGGCACGGACGCAGCGCGTCGATTTCCGACGCGCAACGAACACCGCGATCCGGTGCCATTGGTTGAGTGCGCACGCACACGGAATGCAACACGCCATTGCCCTTTAGTCGTTCGTGTTCTGATCCGAGGTGCATGCATGAGGGACCCCAAGCTGGTTGCCGCCAGCGCCATCGCGTTGGCCGTGACGTTGTTCGCCATCTTCGCCATGCGGCCATGGGCGAGGAAGATCGGGCTGGTCGACCGGCCTGATGCGCGCAAGCAGCATCGCGGCAGCATTCCGCTGATCGGCGGGCTGTGCTTTTTCCTCGGCACCCTGGTGGGGCTGAGTTACCTGGGTTACATCGACGGCTTCGTGACCAGCCTGCTGGCTGGTGCCGTGATGATCGTCGCCGCGGGCGCGCTGGACGACGCAAGCAACCTCAGCGTCACGTCCCGACTCCTGGTCGAGGCCGGCGCCGCCGGCCTCGTCATCTTCATGTCCGGCTTCTATGTGCACGACCTCGGCCAGATCGTCGGCACGCGGCACATCGACATCGGCCTGTTCGGCATTCCATTCACGATCATCGCCGTCATCGGGCTCATCAACGCGTTCAACATGATGGACGGCATCGACGGCCTCGCCGCGTCGATGGCGATGGTCTGCATCGGCGCCATCCTGCTGTTCGACGATTCGTCCTGGTCCGTGCCGGGCGTGCTGCTGATGCTGCAGGTGCTGTTCGCGGCGCTGATTCCCTATCTCTTCGTCAACCTCGGCTGGCCCGACGGCCGCAAGGTGTTCATGGGCGATGCGGGCAGCACGCTCATCGGCTTCATCCTCGCGTGGGCGCTGATCTACATGAGCCACGCGAAGGTCGGCCGCCTCAATCCGCCCGATGTGCTGTGGTGCGTCGCGCTTCCGGTGATGGACACGCTGGCCGTGATGTACCGCCGCCTGCGCGCGGGCGGCTCGCCGTTCAAGGCCGACCGCCAGCACCTGCACCATCTGCTTTGCGATACGGGCATGCCGCCGCGCCTGGTGCTGCTGACGATGATCGCCATCGCCGGCCTGCTGGTGTCCATCGGATGGGCGCTGCGCGACATGCCGCAGTCGCTCGCCTTCGCCGCCTTCATGCTGGTGATGGCGCTGCACGTCTGGTGGGTGCCCAAGGTGCTGATGCGCATGCGGGGCCGCTGGCCGCGCAGCGCGCCGCGTCCGGTCCCCGCGCCCGCGCACACACCGACCAACAACCACGGCATCAACTTCCTCAGCGCGCTGGCGAACTTCGACGACCACGACGACGTGCGCACGACCGCCGAGCGCCCCGCCACGCCGGCCCGCGCCGGGATCGCACTGCCGGACGTGTTGCACCTGGCCGATGCCGCCGCCGAAGCCGCGTCCGACATCAACCCGAAGCCGCCGGTGCGTGCGCTGTGCGTGCTGAGCGATTCGCCCGACGCGGTGCGCATGGCACCGATCGCGCAGCAGCTGGCGCGCGACGAACGTTTCGAGACCACCGTGTGCGTGGCGGCCGAATCCGAGCAGGAATCCGCGCGCGTGCTCGAGCTGTTCGATCTGTCGGCCGACGTCCAGGTCGAGGTTCCGGCCGCGGGCGAGGATCCGGCAGAGATGACCTCGAGCGCGCTGGGCGGCATCAAGCGTGTGATGACGCAGGTGCGTCCGGACCTCGTCGTCGTGCCTGGCGATGCGCCTGCGACGCTCGCCACGACGCTCGCCGCGCACTACCACCACGTGCCGGTGGTGTGCATCGACGGCGGCCTCGCGAACACCGCTTCGCCGCGCGCGGCGGACGATCCGGGTCGCCGCATCGCGCGTGCGCTGGCTTCGCTGCACGTCGCGTCGGGCCAGTCGGCCGGCCGCCAGCTCGTCGCCGAAGGCGTGCCCGCGCATCGCGTGCTGGTCACCGGCAATGCCGCGCCCGATGCGCTGCGCAGCGCGCTCGAACGCCTCCAGCCCGACAGCGGCATGGGCTTGGCGCTGAACGAACGCTTCGCCGCGCTGCGCGAAGACACGCCGCTGCTGCTCATGCTGGGCCACGAATGCGATGAATCGCACGCCACGCTGATGTGCGCCGCGCTCACGCGCATCGCCGAGGAACACCCCGGCGTCGACGTGGTGTGCGCGATCAACCCCGTGTTCTTCGATGGCGACCTGCCGCCGAACCTGCATCGCATCGACGCACCCGACTACCTCGCCGCGTTGTTCCTGCTGCGTCGCGCGCGCATGGCATTCGTGGGCCCGTCCCTGCATGCCGAAGCGATGGCGCTGGAAATCCCGCTGCTTTCGCTCGATCCGCCGCCGCAGGAAGCGCAGGGCCGCGTGCACCTGATGGTCCACGATGCGCAGGCGATCGCCGGACACATCTCGCGCCTGCTCGACGAAGCATGGCTGCCGCCGCGCCGCGTCGTCGACATCGATCGCAACACCATTCCCGAATTGAGCGACGCCGACGTGCGCGTCGCCGATGCCTTGGCGGGCCTGCGTCCAGCAGCTCACCCGACGACCCCGACGCGGGACGCCGGTTCGCCAAACCAGGTCGCGATCCGCAATGCGTGGGGGGCGTCGTGAACGCCCTCCCCGCCCGCGCCTCGCAACGAACCACGGCCGCAATGTCGTGGACGCCCCACGCGCGGCACGCCGCGTTCCCTCAGCGTGCGCCGTCGCATGCCCCGCTCTTCACCAGGTGACGAAACATGGCCACTCATGTGATCTCCCGGGCCGATGCCCCGTATACCGTCCCGCCCGCCGCGAATTCGCGCGAGGACGACATCGACATCCCGACCCTCGTATCCACGCTGACCGACAACAAGTGGCCGATCGTGTTCGGCACGCTGGCGTTCTTCATCATCGCGGTGGCCTACGTGTTGCTGGCGACGCCGCAATACGAAGCCAACGCCGTGATGCAGGTCGAATCGCGCCCGCCGACGGTGCCGGGCCTGAACCAGCCCACCACCGCGCCGGCGCCGCCGACGGTGGATGCGCCGGCCGCGACCGAAACGCAGCTGCTCACCTCGCGGCGCGTGCTGGGTGAGGCGATCGAACGCCTCGATCTGGACACCGTCGTCCAGCCGGTGCGCATGCCCCTGCTCGGCGACACGCTCGCGCGCATGCAGCAGCGGCTGCATCCGGGCGAAGTGGCTTCGCCGTGGTTCGGCCTGGACAGTTATGCATGGGGCGGCGAGCAGGTCGACATCGGCCAGTTCGAAGTGCCCGAGCAGCTGGTCGGCATGCCGCTGCAGCTGATCGCCGGCGCGCAGGGCCGCTACAAGCTGCTCGATCCCGACGGCAACCTCATGCTGGAAGGCCGCGTCGGCCAGAAGTCCACCAACGGCCGCGGCCTCACGCTGGAAGTGCAGCGCCTGGCCGCCAACCCGGGCACGCGGTTCGAGATGACGCGCCTGAACACGATGGCGTTGATGTCGCAGCTGAAGAAGGACGTCACCGTCAGCGAGCAGGGCCGCAACTCCGGCATCATCAACGTCACCTATTCCAATCCGGACCCGCTCCGCGCCAAGCAGGTGCTCGACCAGATCACGCAGGCCTACGTGCGCCAGAACGTCGCGCGCAACTCGGCCGAAGCGGCCAAGCGCCTGCAGTTCGTGACCGAGCAGCTGCCGAAGGTGCGTCGCGAACTCGCCGATGCGCAGGCGCGCCTGAACACGTTCCAGTCGCGCACCCGCACGATGGACGTGGGCGTGTCGAACAAGGCGCTGCTCGACCAGACCGTCGCGCTCGACCAGAGCATCCAGCAGCTGCAGGTGCAGCGCGCCGACATCGCCAGCCGCTACACGCCGGAGCACCCGGTGTACCAGTCGCTGATGCGCCAGATCGCGCAGTTCGAAGGCAAGAAGAACCAGATCATGGGCCAGATCGGCAACCTGCCCGACACGCAGCAGGGCCTGTTCCGTCTGAACCGCGACGTGGAAGTCATCAACCAGACCTACGCGAACCTGCTCGACCAGGCGCAGCAGCTCAACATCGCCGCCGCCAGCGCGGTCGGCAACGCGCGCGTGATCGATCCGGCCGACGTCAACATGGACAGCCCGTCGTGGCCGAAGCCGCTGATCGTCATCGGCGCCGGTACGCTGATCGGCGCGATGTTCATGGTCGCCTTCGTGCTCACGCGCCAGATGTTCCGTCGCGGCGTCGAAGATCCGGTCGACATCGAACTGCTGGGCCTGCCGGTGTACGCCTCGATTCCCTTCAGCGCGAAGGGCAAGCAGCTCGTCGCGCAGCCGGGCACGCCGGGCCGTCGCGACGGGAAGCAGCGCCTGCTGGCGTTCCGCTCGCCGTCGGACCTGGCGATGGAGGCGCTGCGCACGCTGCGCACCAGCCTGCATTTCGCCCGCTTCGAGATGAAGAACAACATGCTGATGATCGCCGCGCCGAGTCCCGGCGTGGGCAAGTCCTTCGTCTGCGCGAACCTCGCCGTGACGATGGCGCAGGCCGGGCAGCGCGTGCTGCTGGTGGACGCGGACATGCGTCGAGGCACGCTGCATCTCGCGCTGGGCACGCGCGCCGACGGCGGTCTTTCGGAGCTGATTTCCGGGCGCATCGACGAAGTGCAGGCGGTGCGCAAGGTCGGCGGCACGGACAACCTGTCGTTCATCTCGCGCGGCACGATCCCGCCGAATCCGTCTGAACTGCTGATGCATCCGCGCTTCACCTCCCTGCTGGACAAGCTCGCGCAGCAGTACGACATCGTGGTGATCGATACCCCACCGGTGCTGGCGGTGACGGACGCGGCGGTGATCGGCCACCACGTCGGCACGTGCCTGATGGTGGTGCGCTGGGGCCTGAACCAGCAGCGCGAGATCGCGCTCGCCAAGCAGCGTCTGGAACAGAACGGCGTGGAAGTGCGTGGCGCGATCTTCAACGCCGTGCAGAAGCGCGGTTCGGGCCAGTACGCCTATACGTACTACGACTACCAGCCGATGCGGGACGAACCGCTCAAGGCGGGCGCGAGGTAATGGCGATGCGCACACAGATCACGATGTCGCCCTACTACGGCACGCCCGACTTCTCGCGCCTGATGCGCGAGGACGTGCCGCCGCCGGCGGTGGATCCGGTGTCGGTCGCCGACCTGCTGCGCAACGCCTTCGTGTATCCGCCGTACTCGATCTACGAAGGCGTCCGCCTGGTCACGTTCGGGTTCTGCCCGCATGACGACATGCACACCGAACCCAAGTTCCGTTTCAAGTTCCGCAATGCGGGCGAAATACCCGAGTACGCGGCCACCGAGCAGGACTGGGTCGCCGGCTACCATCGTCGCCTGTGCGATGCGATCCATCGCAGCTGCGCCGGCATGCAATCGCCGTGGCTGCTGCAGAGCGGCGGCAAGGACTCCACGACGCTTGCCATCGCGATCGCCGACGCGCGCCCCGACACCACCTGCATCACCTACCTGGGCGGACAGGAAGAGGACGAGGTCGAATCGGCGACGCATGTGGCGCGAACGCTCGGCCTTCGCCATGAAACGCTGATGTGCGATCCGGCACGCGCCTACGATCGCTACCTCGGTGTCGTGCATCGCATGCCGCTGCTGACGGCCGATTTCGCGTTGTTGTCCTGCATCGACCTCGGCACCGAAGTCGCGGCACACGGCGGCGACGGCGTCATCGACGGCCTCGGCGCCGACAGCTATTTCGGAACGCCGATGAGCAAGCGGCAGGAGATGCTCAAGCGTCTCTCGCGCGATCTTCCCCTGCCCGGCCGCCTGTCGGAACTGCCGGGCGTGGATCGCAGCTTCAAGCTCTGCTATCTGCTCAGCACCTTGCGCATGAACGAGATCGAGCGCGCCTTCCCCGGTTCGCGGTTCACCGACGATGAAGTGGATGAACTGCTCGGGCGGCCGATGGCGCAGCACTCGCGCCATCGCCTTGACCTGTACCGCGAGGAGATCGGTTCGGCGACCAGCCTGTGGGAATGGCGCGACATGTCGACCTCGATCGCAGGTTCGGCCGGTGCGTTCGCGAAGGGCCTGTACTCCAGCGCCGCGCTGGGCCTGAAGGTCGCGTACCCGTTCTGCGACCTCACGCTGCGCGAGTGGATCCATCGCGAAGTGCCGCGTTACCAGAAAGTCGATCCGGTCACCAAGCTCAACAAGCTGCTGATCCGCGACCACATCTCCACGCGTTTCGAAGAGCTGCCCTATGTGACCGGCAAGGGCAGCTTCCGCTTCGACGTGCGCGGCCTGGCGCGGGCGCGCTTCGACCGCGTGCGGGAATTCGCGCGCGACTCGGTCGAGATGCCCGGCGCGGGCAAATGGCTGGATCGCAATCGCCGCCGCCTCGACAACAAATACCACGCCTCCAAGTTCTACCTGTTGGCCGTGGTGCTGCCGTGGCTGGCGTCGCGTCGCGAACTCCGCGCGCAGGTCCAGGACACCGATACGCGCGAACGCGCCTATGCCTGACCTGTTGCGTCGGCGCATTGCCGCGTCGCTCGCGCTCGCCCCCACGGCGCCGCTGGCGGTGGCGGCGCCCTCGCCCATCGGCAGCGCCGTCACCGACGTACGCAGGCACGGAGCGCGCGGCAACGGCGTGGTCGACGACACGCGTGCGTTCCAGGCGGCGATCGACTCGCTTCCGCCCTCCGGCGGCACCGTGCAGGTACCACCGGGCGATTACCTGATCGATCCTGTCATCGGCGTGAAGCTGCGCAGCCGCATGCACCTGGCGATGTCGCCGGGCACCCGTCTGCTCGCAAAACCGAACTCCGCCGAACGCGCATACGTGCTCAATGCGACGCATGTGAGCGATACGACGATCTCCGGCGGTCGCATCATCGGCGAGCGGTCGAAGCACAAGGGCACCAAGGGCGAATGGGGCCACGGACTGATGATCCGCGCCGCCGAACGCATCGACGTGCGCGACATGCACATCTCGCATTGCTGGGGCGACGGCATATCCATCGGCGGCGCGAAAGTCGGCGCCGCGTTCGTTCCCAGTCGCGACGTGACCATCGAACGTGTTTCGTGCGCCGACAATCGCCGTCAGGGCCTCACCATCGGCCGCTCGCGCCGCGTGCGCGTGTTCGATTCCGAGTTCATCGACACCGGCGGCACCCTGCCCAGCGCCGGTATCGACGTGGAACCGGATCAGGGCGACATCGCCGACGACATCCTCATCGCCCGCTGCACCGTCAGCGGCAACCAGGGTCCGGGCATCCAGCTGTACAAGCGCGCCTCCGATGCGACGGTGCGCGACTGCCTGATCGAGCGCAACCGTGGCCACGGCATCCTCACCCTGGGCGCGAGCGATTGCCGCATCGAAAACAACCGCATCCGCGAGAACGTCCTCGGCGGCGTGGGCGTGCGTCCGGGCACGCGCGGTCTGGTCATCGCGCGCAACGAGTTCGACGACAACGGCCCGGCGGGAACCGCTCCGGGCGGAAAGCGGCGTGGCGGCAAGCGCCATGTGGTGATCGGCGAGAAGACCGAACGCATCAGCGTCGAGGCGGACAACCGCTATCTCGATTGACGTCGAAGCGGGCTCATCGGCCCGCATCGGCAAACTTCCAACGTGTCGTAGCCCGGGTAAGCGAAGCGCACCCGGGTCGGGCATGACAGGCCCCCGGGTGCGCTTCGCTTACCCGGGCTACGAAGCCACGTCGTGATGTGATGGAATCTTCACCGTCGCGCCGATTGCGCTCGCGCGCTTCACGCTGCGTCGTCACATCCGCAGCGAACTCATCAAGACAAAACACGGCCGCGCCCGGTTCATTCTGCGCATACGCGCTCGCGCGCGCAGCATCGCCAACGCAGTCATGAACTTGAACGCGCGACAAGATGAACAACGCAGGCGGATTTCCATGCCCGCGTGCACAAATAGTGAAATTTAGGGTTTCGATTCACGTTCGTTCCGGTAGGGTGCACGGCAGTCACGAACATGATCGTGGCGTGATGAGGTGAAGTACGCGAGGGGGCGCGCTTCACACACCAAGCCCCAATCGAGCCCGCACCGCTCACCCGGGGGCGTTCCTTTACTACGGAACCCTACTGTGAACGATATCCAGCTGATGGCGCCTGCGACCGCCGAACGTCGCGAGTTTCTCCGCAAGTCCCTGATCCTCTCGATCCCGCCCGTGCTCGGCCTGACCGGCATCGGCAAAGTGATGGCCGCCACCGGCGCCACCACGGCAGCCACCTATTCGCCGTCCGCGCGTGCGCGCGGCACCGCCTCGGTCAGCGTGCGCAACTACGGCGCGCTGGGCAACGGCAGCAACGACGATACGAAGGCCTTCCAGGCCGCGATCAACGCGCTGCCCTCCTCCGGCGGAACGGTCACCGTGCCGGCCGGCAACTACGTGATCGATCCCACCGTCAACGTCCGCCTGCGCAGCAAGATGCATCTGAAGCTCGCCGACGGCGCGCGCCTGCTGGCCAAGCGCAACAATGCCGAGCGCGCCTATGTGCTGATGGTCTACAAGGTCAGCGACGTGGAAATCTCCGGCGGCGAGATCGTCGGCGACCGCGACAACCACCTGGGCAGCACCGGCGAATGGGGCCACGGCATCATGGTGCGCGGCTCCTCGCGCGTCACGATCCGCGACACCCTCATCTCCAAGTGCTGGGGCGATGGCATCTCCATCGGCGGCGCCATGGTCACCGGCGCACCGACGATTCCGTGCAACGACGTGATCATCACCAACGTGGTGTGCACCAACAACCGTCGCCAGGGCCTGACCATCGGCTGCTCGACCAACGTGAAGGTGTACGACAGCGAATTCAGCTATTCCAACGGCATCGCCCCGCAGTGCGGCATCGACATCGAGCCGGATGCGGGCGACTCGCGCACCACCGACACCGTGCTCATCCAGAACTGCCTGATCCGCCGCAACAAGGGCAACGGCATCCTGTCCTACAAGCGCGTGAAGGGCGTGACGGTCAAGAACTGCACGCTGGAATACAACGGCGGCTACGGCCTGCTGACGGTGGGCGCCAACAGCGGCTACATCACCCAGAACCGCTTCCAGCACAACTATCTGTACGGTGCGATGTTCTCGGCGGCCACCAAGAGCTACCAGACCAGCGGCAACGTGTTCAAGAACAACCACACCCGCATGCACGGTGTGAACACCGCCAGCACCAGTTACGTGTCCATGACGGGCCTGGTCGGCGGCAACACGGGCAATGGCGCGCACATCGCCAAGAGCTCCGACAGCACCGACATCCGCGTCACGACCAACCAGTACGCGAAGTAAGACGCAGCAATTCCGATTTGACACTCGTCACAGGCAAACGGCCGGCGCAAGCCGGCCGTCTTTTTGTGTGCCTTTCGAGCGCTTCCGGGCACGTAGTATGGATTTCGCCCGGCGGAAGCCTTCGCCTTAGCGTCCGATGACGGGTTCGCTTTGCGAAACCCCATCCTCCTTCGGCTTTCCAGAAGGCATGCCGCCGCGTCCGTGACCTGACACACAACCGTTTCGCTTGCGATACAAGCGGGCCCAGCCGTTTATCTGGCGATGCGAATGTGACAGCGCGGTGGAGGTCGGACAAAAACCGTTCGCTACCATCGAGCGACCTCCACGACGGGACGTTGCGCCGCTCCAATCGCCGATGGTCCACGCGATGTGCGGCCTGCCATGCCGATGCGAATCGTCTTCTTCGCGAACACCGACTGGTATCTCTACAACTTCAGGCTTTCCACGGCCCGTCACCTCCAGGCGCAGGGCGCCGAGGTGGTGATGGTTTCGCCAGCTGGCGAATTCGGCGCACGCTTCGCCGAACACGGTATCCGCTGGGAAGTCCTGCCGATGGACCGCGCAAGCCTGAACCCCGTGCGCGAGGCGGTGACGGTCCACAACCTCACCCGCCTGCTGCGCCGTGAACGTCCGCAGTTGATCCACAACTTCACCGTCAAATGCGCCGTGTACGGCGCGCTCGCGGCGCGCCTGGCCAACGTGCCGGCCGTGGTGAACGCGGTGGCGGGCATGGGCTACGTCTATGCGAGCAACACCGTCAAGGCGCGCGTACTGCGCCCGGTCGTGAGCACGCTCATGCGCTCCACGCTGGGCCATGGTCATTCACGCGTGATCCTGCAGAACCCCGACGACGCCGCCGCACTGACCGAGTCCAAGCTGGTGCCCGCCGATCGCATCCGCATCATCCGGAGCTCCGGCGTGAACGTCGACCGCTTCCGTCCCGTGACGCACGGGGAAGGCCCCTTGCGCGTGCTCCTCGCCGCCCGCCTGCTGCGCGAGAAGGGCGTCGGTGAATTCGTCGAGGCATCGCGCATGCTGCGCGATCGCGGACGCAAGGTGCAGTTCCTGCTCGCCGGCACGCCGGACCCGGGCAATCCCTCGTCCTACGAGAAACACGAGATCGAGCAGTGGCATCGACAGGGCCTGGTCGAATGGCTCGGCCACGTCGACGACATGCCCGCGCTGATGCGCACCGTGCACGTGATGGCGCTGCCCAGCTACTACCGGGAAGGCGTGCCGCGTTGCCTGATCGAAGGTGCCGCGAGCGGACTGTGCCTCATCACGACCGACCTGCCCGGCTGCCGCGAGGTCGTGACCGGCCACGGCGTCGACGGATTGCAGGTGCCGCCGCGCGACGCGCCTTCGCTGGCCGCGCTTCTCATGCAGCTCGACGACGACCGCACGCTGGTGAAACAGCTCGGCACACGCGCCCGCGAACGCGCCGAACGTCACTTCGACGAACGTCTGGTCATCGATAAAACGCTGGAGGTGTACGGGGAGTTGCTGTCCGATCCGTTCCCCGCGCGCTCGGCCGTCGCTGGATGATCGCGCGCATGAGTGCGAGCGCCTGGCGACCGGCGGCGACGGCGATCGGCATGCTCTGGCTGGCGACGCTGGCCGGCGCGGGCATGGTGTTCCTCGCCCAGGTAGTGCTCGCGCGACGCCTGGGACCGGACGCGTACGGCCTGTTCGCATCGTCGCTGGCGACGGTGACGGTGCTGGCGCCGATGGCCGGCTTCGGGCTGTCGCAGTTCCGGCTCAAGGCGTACGGTGCCGAAGGATGGGCGGCCGATCGCTGGCTGCGTCCGTCGCTGCGTTTCTCGGCCTTTACCGGCGCGCTCGCGTGCGCGGCCGTCATCGCGTGGGCCCTGATGGGCGATGCCGTCGACGATGAAACGCGTTTGACGTTGCTGCTGCTGGTGCCGGTGATCGCGGGCGTGTTCGCGGTGGACCTGGTGGGCAGCAAGCTGCGACTGGAAGAGCGCCACGCCGCATTGGCGGGATGGCAGCTGCTCATGCCGGCCGGCCGCCTCGCAGTGGCAGCGACGCTGCTCGCCCTGCCCATCGCCAGCGCGCAGGGCGCGGCGCTGGGTTACGGACTCGTGTCGTTGCTCATCGCCGGCCTGGCGCTGCCGCAGCTCATCGCGATGCAGCAGGGACGCATGGACCTGAAGGGACATGGCGCGCGTCCTGCAACGCCCGCTTTCGAATCCACGCCCGGCGCGATGCAGTTGTGGTCGAGCGCCTGGGCATATGGCGTCGCGGCCGTGTTGTATCCGGTCTTCTTCCAGGTGAGCACGGTGCTGTTGAAGTATCTGGGCAGCAACGCGCAGGCGGGCCACTACGGCGTGGCGCTGGCGGTGATGACGGCGATCTATCTGTTTCCGGCCACGGTCTACCAGAAATTCCTGCTCTCGCGCCTGCATCGCTGGGCGGTGCACGACAAGCAACGCTTCTGGCGTGTGTACCGGCTGGGCAACCTGGCGATGCTCGGGATGGGCGTGGTCGTCGGCGCGTTGCTGGCAGCCGTGTCGCCGTGGCTGGTGCCGATCGCGTTCGGGCCCGCATTCGTCGACGTGGTCGGACTGCTCACCATCCTTGCGGTATGCGTGCCGATCCGCTTCCTTTCCACCGCGGTCGGTTCTGCGCTGCTGACCGAACATCACATGCGTTACCGCGTCGTCGCGATGCTCGTCGCCACGCTCGTGGCCGTTGCCCTCAACTGGGCGGCGATCCCTCGCTGGGGCCAGACTGGCGCGGCGTGGGCGACCGTGATCGCAGAAGCGGTACTGCTGCTCGCGATGTGGCTCGGCACGCGCCGCCTGCCCCGACCGGAGAACGATGCATGACGCAACACCCGCGCGTTGGATTCACTGGCTACTACGGCATGCGCAACTTCGGCGACGATCTGTTCGGCGTGTTGTGCAGCGCCGCCGCGCGCCGGTACTGGAACGCGGATCCGCTGCTGGTCGGCCCTCCGCTGGACGGTGCACCCGCTCGCGCCATGTGGCCCGCGGCGCTGCCGGCGGATCTGTACGGCGCGCCCGGCGCGATCGGAAAGGCCGCTCGTGTCGTCGGTTTCGTGCGCGGCCTGCACGCGAGCGACGTGCTGGTGATGGGCGGCGGCTCGGTCATCACGGCGCGCGAATCGTTCCGCAAGCCGATGATGCTCTCCGCCGCACGTCGCAACCGCGTGCAGCTCGCGGCGGTCGGCGTGTCGGTCGGCCCGTTTCCCGATGCGGCGTCGGAATCGGCCGCCGCAGCGTTCGTCAGCCAGTTCTCATACCTGTCGGTGCGCGACCGCCGTTCGTACGAACTCGCACGAAGGATGGGACTGGAGCACATCGTCCACGAAGGCCGCGACCTCGCCGGACTGCTCCAAAGCGTGGCGCCCGTCCACGCGGATCCGGCAAAGGATGAGGATCGCAAAGGCGTGGCGCGCATCGGCATCGCGCCCTGCCGCTACCAGGTGCGCGCGGACCATCCCGCGCCGACACCCTCGCAATGGCACGATTCGGTCGTGCATGCGGTGACGCGGATGGCGTCGAGCGCGCCGCTGGAAGTCGAGATCTTCAGCCTCAACGGCCACCCGCAGCACGGCGACGAGGCGATGTCCGAACAACTGCGGCAGCGCCTGCGCGAACGCGGCATCGCGACGCAGTTGCATGCCTATGCCGGCGGCGATCCGTTGAGCACGGTTGCGGCGATCCGTCGCTGCGATGCCTTCATCAGCGCCCGCCTGCATGGCGCGATCGTGGCGTACCTGTGTTCGGTTCCTTTCGCCATCGTCGATTACCACCCCAAATGCCGCGACTTCGCCGACGACATCGGGCTGCCTTCGAACCTTCGCATCGACGGCGGCGCGCACGACACGGCCGCATTCATGCACGTGGTGGATGCGTTGCTGAACGACGACAGCGCACGAGCGCGCCTTTCACCCGCCGTATACGCCAAGGAGGCGCAGGACATATTCCAATGCGCTCCATGGTCGATCCCATACACCTCCCACACGCACGCGTCGGGGGCGCCCGCCTGATGAGCGATCCGGTGCCCACCGCTCCGGTCAGCGTCGTCGTGCCGTGCTTCAAGTGCACGGCCACGATCGGCGACTCGATCGCGTCCGTACATGCGCAGACCCTGCGGCCCGCGCAGGTGATCCTCGTCGACGATGCGAGCCCCGACGACACCGTCGCCGCGCTGCATGCGGTCGCCGCGCGCTACGCGCCGGGGTGGATCGAAGTGGTGTCGCTGCCGAAGAACGGCGGGCCGTCAGCCGCCCGCAACGCGGGCTGGGAACATGCGACGCAGCCGTACGTCGCCTTCCTCGATGCGGACGACACGTGGGTTTCGACGAAGATCGAACTGCAGATGCGTGCGCTTCGCGCGGACCCGGAAATCGCGCTGATCGCGCACCACATGCGCGTGCGCGATCGCGACAGCCCCGTGCCCACTCCGCCGAAACAGGCCCGCACGCATATCGTCCCGCGTCGGCGGCTGCTGCTGAACAATCCGTATCCAACGGCGTCCGTGATGCTGCGTCGCGACCTGCCGTTCCGCTTCGACGAGAACTACCGCCGCGTCGAGGATTTCCTGCTCTGGGGCCAGATCGGGTTTTCCGGCTACCGCTGCGCGAAACTCGACCAGGTCCTCGCGTACTGGCACAAGGCGAACTATGGCGCCGGCGGCCTGAGCGAAGACCTCAAAGCGATGCATCGCGCCGGCCGTGAGGTGCGCCGCGAACTTCTGCGCCAGGGACTGGTGAGTTATCCCGAACATTGCTTCGCCCGCAGCATCGGCATGGTGCGCAAGGCGCGCCAGCGGATGCTGCTGGCATTGCGGCGGGTCACCGAAGGAGGCGCGACCTCGTGAGTGCGAACATCCCGGAATACGGCATGGTGCAGCGGCGCTCCACGTACATTCCCGCCACGACGACGCTCAGCGTATTGCTCCTGCTCGCGGTGGGACTGTTCGGCTGCTGGCTGGTCGGTACGCGCCCGCTCGACGTCGGCACCGATACGCAGACCTATGCCGGTTTCTTCGAGGGCCTGAGCTCCGGCGGCGGCGAAACGCGGCTGGAACCGGGCTTCGTCTACCTTACCTGGGGCCTGTGGAAACTCGGCGTCGGGGTCATCGGCTACCAGACGGCGCTGTTCGCGCTGATGCTGTGCACGATCATCGTCGCCACGCGCCGTTACCACGATTTCCTCGTTGGCGACGACGTGCTGCAGCGCCCCGGCTACCTGACCTTCCTCGGCGCGGCCATCATGCTGCTGTACGTCTCGCCGATGTTCGTCAACGCGACGATCAACGCCGTGCGACAGGGCCTGGCCGCGTTGCTGGTGTTCGCCTCGTTGCTGTCGTTCCAGCGCAAGCAGTGGTGGAGCTTCGTGCTGCTGGGCGCCCTGGCGAGCAGCCTGCATCTTTCGTCGCTGCTGTACCTGGTGTTCGCGCCGGTGCTGCTGTTCGGCACGAGGATGCAGCGCGTGATCGCGGTGATCGCGTTCGTCTCCTATGTCAGCGGCCTGTCGACGATCGTCGTGCGTGCGCTCATCCCGTCGCTGTACGAACTGATGATGACCTACACGCCATCGCAGCGTTCGCAGGTCGGCGTGCGCATCGACTTCGCGGTGTTCTCCATCTTCTGGTACATGCTGCCTTATGTGCTGGCGCCGCTGGTTCGCGCGGAGTATCGGGAGAAGATCAAGCACAGCGCGGCGGTCTACCTGGTAATGACGCTGCCGTTTTTCGCGGTGGGTTGGGGTTACTTCTCCAACCGCTACCTGTTGCCGGCGTGGCTGAGCGCGTCGCTGATCCTCGCCGCGATGCTGGTCCACAGTCGGCTGGCGTTGCTGCGCAATCCACTGCTGCTGCGCTTCGGTCTGATCCTGTCGTGCGCTGCGTTCTACTACTACGTCACCCACGAGATCCTGATCTGATCCCATGCAGTCCCTGCAGAACCTGATTGTCGCCCTGACCTATCCACCCGCCCTCACCGTCGCGTTGCTGGTCTTCGCGGCGCTGCTGGCGCTCATCCGCTGGAACCGCTTCGCTGTCGCCACGGCCGTGATCGCGGTCGCGTGGTCGGGCCTGCTCGCCATTCCCAGCGTGTCCGACTGGGTGCGTGGTCGCATCGAAAGCCAGTATCCGCCGGTCGACGAAACCACGCTGCCACAGGCCGACGCGATCGTCGTCCTGGGTGGCGCCACGCATTTCTATTGGCTCGAACGCCAGAATGTCACCGCCTACGACCTGGAAAACAGCCGCCTCGCCGCCGGCGCGCGCGCGTGGCTTGCCGGCAAGGCGCCGGTGATCGTCCTGTCGGGCGGCGGCGACAACGGCGGGAACGAGGCCGCGAGCGAGGCGCGCCTGATGGAGAACGCGATCCAGCGCCTCGGCGTTCCGCAGAAGGCATTGTTGCTGGAAACCAAGAGCCGCAACACGCGCGACAACGCGCGCTACACCGCGCAGCTTGCCGATGAGCATGGTTTCCATCGCATCCTGCTGGTGACCTCCTCGCTGCACATGCCGCGCGCGGTCGTGGAATTCCGCAACGCGGGCGTGGACATCACGCCCGTGCCCGTCCCCGAAAGTGGCACGCGCGAACGATGGACGCAGCGCTGGGTTCCATCACGTCGCGCGTTATGGCGCAGTGGACGCGCGATCAAGGAAATGGGAGCGCTCGTCATGGTGCGTCTACGGAACTGAACGACGCGTGCGCTCATCCATTCCCGCGTTCGCAACACTGAATGCAACTGCACTGCACGGCCGCGTTATCACGCCGCGTGCGCTGAACGCGATCTAGGCTTCCTGTTGCGAACGCAAGGATGTCGCAACGTTCATCACATCGTTCCAATCGGCTGCGTCCGGCATGGAGTCCCGACGCCAGGCATGTTGGATCTGCCGCGCCAAGAACCCGAGGGCCATGCATTGAAGACGCTCACTCTTGCCTGCTCCGTCGCGCTCGCGACTGTCATCACCGGCTGCACCGGCCAGCAGATGACGCGCGGCGACATCCAGGATTCGCGCTTCATCGGGGGCGAGGTGAAGATGGTACCGATCACCGCCGAGGTGGTCTCCGCGCCCGGCCCGAAAGCCGTGGTGCCGCAGGAACTGCTCGCCTATCACGGCGAAACCTACAAGATCCAGCCCGGCGATACGCTCATCGTCACCGTGTGGGACCACCCCGAACTGACCACGCCGGCGGGCAACCAGCAGCAGGCCGTGACCAACGGCCGACTGGTGCAGCCTGACGGCACCTTCTACTTCCCGTACGCCGGCAAGCTCAACGTCACCGGCATGACCATCGAGGACCTGCGCAGCACGCTCACCACGCGGCTCGCGAAGTACCTCACCAATCCGCAGCTGGACGTCAACGTGGTCGGTTTCGGCAGCCGCGTCGCGCTTCAGGGCGCGTTCGTCGATACGACGCCGCAGGACGTGACGACCGTTCCGCTGACGCTGTCGCAGGTCGTCGGCCGCGCGCGCATCGACGTGGCGCAGGCCGATCTGGCCGGGCTCGTGCTCACGCGCGATGGCCGCAACTACAACCTCGACCTCGATGCCTTGAATCGCGACGGCAACGTCGCGCAGGACATCTACCTCAAGCCGGGCGATCGCATCTTCCTGCCGTTCAACGACCGCAAGGAGGTCTACGTGATCGGCGAGGTGGTGCGCCCGCAGGCCCTCAACTTCAAGACGACCGACATGTCGCTGACGCAGGCGCTGGGCCGTTCCGGCGGCCTGAATCCGGTCACTTCGAAAGGCGAGGCGGTGTACGTGATCCGCGGCCTCGAGGCGGTGGAACAGTCGACACAGGCCTCGTCCGCGACCGTCTATCACCTGGATGCGGCATCGCCCGTGGCGTTCGCGCTGGGCGACAAGTTCCGCCTCCAGCCCGGCGACGTGGTGTGGGTCGGCCCGGCCGGCGTGACGCGCTGGAACCGCTTCCTGTCGCAGCTGCTGCCGTTGTCTTCGCTGGTGTCGAACGCGGCGTCGGCGCAGTACGACGTGACGCGTTGATGACCACCGCGCGTTTGAGTACCGCCACGCGGTAGACGAGGACGGGTGGAGAGGAACGGGCGTGACCGTCCCTCTCCACCCGTTCAAGCATCCGCGATGTCGATTCGCCAGACGGTCGCTCGTCGGGGAAGATGAAGGGGCACCCGCCCCGCCTTCCCGGAGCTTCCATGCTGCAGCTTTACGCCCACCCGTTCTCGTCGTATTCGCAGAAGGTTCTGACCGCGCTGTACGAGAACGGCACTCCGTTCGAGTGGAAGCTGCTCGCATCGCCGGATTGCGACGCCTGGCGTGAACTGGTCGCGATGTGGCCGGTGCAGCGCTTCCCCGTGCTGGTCGAGAACGGCCGCATGGTGGCCGAGGCCAGTTGCATCGTCGAATACCTGCACGTGCACCATCCGGGCCCGGTGAAGCTGATTCCAGACGATGCGGACGAGGCCATCGACGTGCGGATGATGGATCGCTTCTTCGACCACTACATTTCCACGCCGCAGCAGAAGTTCGTGTTCGATTCGCTGCGCCCGGAAACCGAACGCGATGCGTATGGCGTCGAAGAGGCACGCGTGATGCTCGAACGCGCCTACGCATGGCTCGATGGCGTGATGGCGCATCGCGAATGGGCCGCCGGTTCGCGCTTCAGCCTGGCCGACTGCGGCGCGGGTCCGTTCCTGTTCTACGCGGACTGGACGCACCGCATCGACGAGCGGTTCGCCCATGTGCGCGCGTATCGCGCACGCCTGCTCGCACGGCCCGCGTTCGCGCGTGCGGTGGACGAAGCGCGGCCGTACCGTTCGTACTTTCCGCTCGGAGCGCCAGATCGGGACTAGTCCGCGGCTGGATTTCGCGGCTTTCGCACGGGATGATGCGCGCTACTCCGCGAGGGACTGCGCATGCTGCTGATCGTCACCGCCCTGACCCTGCTGGCCGGACCTGCGCTGCTCGCGCTTTCCGGCTGGCGTGCCTTCTCAACGCGAACGAACGCGGCGGCACCGGCGCGCTGGCAATGGGCGATGGTCGGCATTTCCGCCCTGCTCTACACACTGGCGTTCAACCTGACGTTCTTCGTGCAGGAACTGTTCCTCGTCGTACCGAAGGCGCTGACGCCGGGGCTGCAGCCCACGCTGTACCACAACAACCATTTGTGGAACGGCAGCAACCCGCTGGCGAGCCTGTTCCAGGGCACGGGCGCGCTGGCGACGGCGATCGTCGGGCTTGCGTGCCTGATCGCACTGCGCGGCGGGCGTCCGCGCCCGGCCGCGTGGCGGTTGTTCGTCATCTGGATGGCCTACTGCGGGCTGCTGATGGCCTTGCCGCAGGTGGTGATCGGCGCGTTGAGCACGGGCAGCGACGTCGGCATGGCGATGGTGTATTTCGGCCTGTCGCAGGGCGCGAAAAACGTGGCCGCGTTGCTTGCGCTGGTCGCGATCGTCGTCGTGTCCCTCGCGCTGCTGCGGCCGACGCTGGAGCTGGCCGACGATCCGGCGGCGGTCGCCACGCCCGGTGCGCGCACGCGCTTCGTGTTGCAGGCGATCGCGCTGCCGATGCTTGTCGGCACGGCACTAGTGATTCCGTTCCGCGTGCCGCGCGAAGCGCTGGAAGTCGTGCTGCTGCCGTTGATCGTCGGCGTGCCGGGCGCGCTGTGGATGCTGGCCGGTGCATGGCGAGTGCGCGACGTGCGCGTGGCCGGTGAACCGATGCGGGCCGTCGTGGTGCCGCTGCTGGCGGCGATCGCGCTGCTGCTGGTGTTCCAGCTGGTGCTGCGGCCGGGCATCGCATTCTACTGAGGCATCACGCGATGGCGCGCATGCTGGCTTTTTCCGCCGGGAGCACGCCGTGGCCGTCGATCCTGTCCCGCCCGGTTACCAGCGCATCACGCCCTGCGTCACGGTCGCCGATGGAAACGATGCGATCGCGTTCTACGAACGCGCCTTCGGCGCGGAGTTGTCGTATCGGCTGGATGTCGGCGACAAGGTCGCGCATGCGGAAATGCGCATCGGCGATGCGCGCTTCATGCTGTCGGACGAGTTCCCCGAATGGGATGCGCTGGGCCCGGAATCGCGTGGCGGAACCACGGGCAGCATCCTGATCTATGTCGACGACGTGGACGACGCGTTCGAGCGCGCGATCAAGGCCGGTGCGTCCGTGCTGCAGGCGGTGGAGAACCAGTTCTGGGGCGACCGCATGGGCACGGTGGTCGACCCGTTCGGGCATCGCTGGATGCTGGGCACGCACGTCGAGGACGTGAGCGAGGATGAGATGCGTCGTCGCGGCGAGGAATGGGCGAAACAGCAGGAAGCGTGAGACGCCACGCCGCGACCTACACCGCGCCGTACGAAGCGATTACGCTGGCGGGATGGATACCGCACTGCACGCCCGGTTCGATGCGGGGAGCACACGATGAACGTGTTCTCTCCTACCGGCCATTTCTCCGACATGCCGTGGTTGCGCGATGGCGTGAGCCTGGCTGTGCCGCTGGGCGAGGCGGCGTTGATCCTCGCCGCGGCGTGGTTCCTGCGCCTGCTGATGCGCAAGCTGTTGAATCGGGTATGCGCGCGTTACGAACTGCCGCCTGAGCTGGCGATCGGTTCGCGTCGCCTGCTGAGCACGCTGATCTACGTCGCGGCGACGTTGCTGATCCTGAAACGGCTCGGCGTATCGGCGTCGGTGCTGTGGACGGCGATCACCGGCTTCGCGGCGGTGGCGGCGGTGGCGTTCTTCGCCGCGTGGAGCGTGCTGTCGAACATCTTCTGCACCTTCCTCATCCTCACCTCGCGCCCGTTCCGCCTGCACGACGTGATCGAGCTGCTGGAGAACGGCGAGAAGCCGGGACTGAAGGGGCGCGTGGTCGATATCAACCTGATCTATACGACGTTGCAGGAAACGCGCGAGGACGGGTCGGATACGACGTTGCAGATCCCGAACAGCCAGTTTTTCCAGCGGTCGATACGGCGGTGGCGGTAGACCAAAAAGCCCCTCTCCCACCGGCGACCGGAGGGAGTGCAGAGCTGAGAGGGGTTGGCGTGAGGGGTAACGGGGGGTTGAGGTAAACCGGCAGTGCGGTGACGCACTGCGAGTTTCAGTCCCACGCTGATCGTGCATCACCGCAGCCATCCATGGCGCACCGTTCACAACTCCGGATCGCCCTGCCCGGCCCTCCTGGCCGTGCGTTCACCGAGCCACGCGGCAATGCCGCGTAAGCGGCCCGGCTCACCCGGCACCTTCTCCTGGAGGGAGAAGGGAAAAGCAAAAAGCCAAAACCAAAAGCCCCTCTCCCATCGGGAAAGGGGCTTGCCTGGATACTTCGTCTTTAGTCCGACGACACTTCCTCAAACCGCTCCCGCAGCTTCACCGGCTCGGTCTTGGCCGCTTCGCGCTTGCGGATCCACAGGTTGATCATCTCGACGAACACCGAGAAGGCCATCGCCGTGTAGATGTAGCCCTTGTGGATGTGCTGGCCGAAACCATCGGCGATCAGCACCAGGCCGATCATGATCAAAAAGCTCAGCGCCAGGATCTTGACCGTCGGATGGCGCTCGACGAAATCGCCGATCGGCTTGGCGAAGGCCAGCATGAAGACGATCGAGATCAGGATCGCGGCGACCATCACCCAGCGCTCGTCCACCATGCCCACGGCGGTGATGATCGAGTCCAGCGAGAAGACGATGTCCAGCACCATGATCTGCGCGATCACGCTGCCGAACGTTGCGCCGACCACCTTGCCGGTCGATACCTGCTCGCTGGCGCCTTCGAGTTTCTGGTGGATTTCGTGCGTGGCCTTGGCGATGAGGAACAGGCCGCCGCCGATCAGGATCAGGTCGCGCCACGAGAACTCGTTGCCGAACACTTCGAACAGCGGCTTGGTCAGGCTGACGATCCACGCGATGGTCAGCAGCAGGCCCAGGCGCGTGATCGCGGCGAGCGCGATGCCGAGCTTGCGCGCCTTGTCGCGCTGATGCGGCGGGAGTTTCCCGGAGAGGATGGAGATGAAGATGATGTTGTCGATGCCGAGCACGAGCTCGAGCGCCGTCAACGTGGCCAGGGCGATCCAGATTTCGGGATTTAGGAAGATGTCCATCGGATGGGTCGGTTCGGTGGGCGGGAACCGCAACCACGCGCGAATCGCATCCGTCGGATCGAAGGGTCATCGTTGCTTCGATGACCTTCTGTGGGGCTTGATCCGGACGCACCTTCGCCGTGACTTGCGGCGAAGGTCTTGCTCACAGGCCCGGTGGCCTGCTGCTGCACCGGAGAAGCTCCCTTGCGGGACTTCCCGTAATGACGGCGACAGCACGATGGAGCTACTCCCCTTCTGGGCGCGATCCTAGCACGCCACGGGCGGCGTGCCGGAACGTGTCGTTCAGCAGGATCTGCGTTCAGCAGCACACGTCGAGCGCCGGGCCTCAGGCCTGCCCGGCACTCAGCCTTCGCAGGCGCAACTGGTGTTCGGCGCGATCGGCGCGCGTGGGTTTGCGCGCGTCCTCCCGGTACGGCAGACGGACCACGCGCGGCGTGCGGGGACGGGGCGACGCGCCCGGCCCCTGGGGAGGACTCGGCAGCTTGCGGGTGGTCATGGGGGATGAACCTGTCGTTCGGGCAATCAGCATCGGGGCTGGGAGGTTAAGCCGAAGCGAAGCAAGCATTCGTCACGACATCTTCGTAGCGCCGGAAAATCCATGCCTTCATAACCGCAGGTCATGACCGGACAGTGACACCGCTTCGCGGCGCGAAATCGGCATCGCGATCGTGCAGTGGACGCCCGCGTCGGTGAGCTCGTAGGAGGTGCGCGCACCGAACTGATACGGCAGCGCGCGCTCGATCAGTTCGCGTCCGGCGCCGCCGCTGGGCGGCACGTCGCCGGCGGCCTGGTGCACGACGCCCGTCTCGCGCCAGTCGACGTGGAGCCATGGCCGGCCATCTTCATGTTCCACGCGCCAGGCGATGCGCAGGCAGCCGTCCGGGTCCTTCAGCGCGCCGTACTTGACGGCGTTGGTGATCAGTTCGTGGATCGCCAGCGCCAGCGGCTGCACGCTGGAGGAGCGCAGCGTCACGCCGCCCGGCCCGGACAGCTCGAAGCGCGTGCCGTCCTGCTCGTCCAGATGCGCGGCCAGTTCCATGCGCAGCAGTTCGTCGAAGGTCACCCGCTGGCCTTCCTTCAGGCGCGAGAGCAGGCCCTGCACGCGCGCCAGCGCCCCCAGGCGTTCGCTGAACACGGTGGCGAATTGCCCCATGTCGCGGCTTTCGCGCAGGGTGCGGTCGGAGATCGCGCGCACCACCGCGATCAGGTTACGCGTGCGATGCTGCAACTCGGCCACCAGCACGCGCTGGGCGTCCTCGAATTCGCGCCGCAGCGTGGTGTCGATCATCGAGCCGACCATGCGCACCGCCCGGCCCGCGGCATCGTAGAAGAAGCGGCCACGGGCGTTGGCCCAGTGGATGCTGCCGTCGGGGTGGAGGAAGCGGACTTCCCGCACGTATTCGCCCCCGGTCAGCATCGCCTGTCGAACGGCGGCCTCGGCCGCCTCGCGATCCTCCGGGTGCACGCGGGCGGCCCACGCCTCGTAACTGGGCACCACTTCGCCCGGCACGTAGCCTTCGATGCGGTAGTGCTCGTCCGACCAGGCGACCTCGCCCGACACGATGTTCCAGTCCCACGTCGCCAGGCGGCCGACCTCGATCGCGCTGCGCAGGCGCTCCTCGCTTTCGCTCAGGCGGAACTGCGCCTTCTTCAGCAGCGTGGCGTCCTGCGCGATGCCGCCGATGCGGTTGATGCTGCATTCGTCGTCGCGCATCGGGAACTCGGTGCCCAGCAGCCAAAGCTCGTTGCCGGTCTCGCCGTGGACGATGCGGTACTCCTGCTCCACACGTTCTCCCTCCTGCACGCGGTGCGCCGCGCGGCGGACGGGATCGCGATCGTCGGGGTGCACCATCTGGAGCCATGCGTCGAAGCCCTTGCCGACCACTTCCTCGCAGCGCCGCCCGCAAATAGTTTCGAACGCCGCGCTGACGTATTCCATTTCCAGCGTGTCGGCGTTGCGTATCCACAGCACGCTGGAGGCGGCTTGGCCGAACTGGCGGAAGCGCTCCTCGCTGTCGCGCAACGCGAGCTCGGCGTCGCGGCGCGGCTTGATGTCCTGGAACAGGATGCCGACCTGCTTCTGCCTTCCCTTCAGCCGGAACACGCGATAGCGGAAGTAGCGCTGCACGCGCGGCGACGGGCGTTCGAGCGAGCGCTCCTTGCCGGTGCGGATCACCTGCTCGACGATGGCGAGCCATTCCTGGTCGAAATCGGGCACGACCTCCGAGAGCCGCCGTCCGGCGATGTCGCGTCCGATGTAGCGCCGCGCCATCGGGTTTTCCTGCAGGAACTGCAGGTCGACGATGCGGTCGTCGTCGTCGGTGACCGCCTCGCCGATGTAGAACGCCTCGCCCATGCTGTCGAACAGGTCGCGGTAACGGCGTTCGCTGTCGTGCAGCGCCGAGGCCGCGCGCACCAGCCGCGCCTGCAGCAGCAGCGCGTGGCGCAGCAGCAGCCCCAGCATCACCAGCGCGCCGATCAGTCCGTACACGCGACCGATGTAGAAGCCCAGCTGATAGCGGGCGCTGATCATCATCCCGCTGAGCGCCAGTTCGATCACCGCCGCCAGCAGCGTCACGCACAGCCACAGGTCCAGCAGCCGCCGCAGGCGCGTGCGCCAGATCAGCAGCGCGATCGCCGCCAGGTGCACCGTCCACACCGACGTGCCGATCACGCGCGTGAATACGGTGCGGTAGCGCGTGCTCACCAGCAGGTGCGGCAGTTGCGGGTCCAGGTGCACCAGCACCAGCGCGATCACAACGACGCCGGCCACCACCGCCGGATAGGCCACGCGATGCAGCGTCCATCCTCCTTGCGCGCGGCGCGAACTGCTCCCCAACGCGTAGGCGATGACGAACAACGGCGTCACGCCATGCCAGAAGATCCACAGCCACACGGTGGTCTGCTCCCCGCCGAAGAGGCTGCCGCTGACGAACGCATCGGGAAAACTCAGCCCGTGCAGCAGCGCGAACAGTGCGCTGTAGAGATAGCCGCAGGCCAGCCAGAGGAAGCCGCGTTCGTGCAGGTCGCGATACTGCGCGTGCAGCATCAGCGCGGCGATCGAGGACAGCACCATCACCGCCGCGTCGTAGGCCGGCACGAAGGTCGGAACCGCCGGCAGTTCGCGCCCGGCGAACGGCGCCGCCGCCGCGAATGCCAGCAGCAGCACGGTCGCCACGCACGCCGCGCGCAGCCGGTCGCCGCGATCGGCCAGCGCGATCCCCAGGAAACCGGAGTTCTCCGTGCGCGGGGCGGACATCGCGACTGGATGGACGGTCACGTGCGGGCTCCGGGCGGATTCGCTCCCACAATCCACTCAGGTACCGTGGGCGCTGCGTGAATGCGCGGCCGTCTCGCCGCGTTAACTTTTCGCAGCGAACAATGACCAGACGCCCGAGGAGAGCTCCCATGCGACACGCTGGTCTCCGCGGCCTCTGCCTTCTGCTGGTGGAGGACGATTACCTCCTCGCCTCGGGGCTGCAGGAAGCGCTCGAACTGGAAGGCGCGACGATCGTCGGGCCCTACCCCGACGTGCAGGGTGCGCTGCGCGGCATCGCGCAGGCCCCCACGCTCGACGGTGCGTTGCTGGACGTGAACCTGGGCGATGAGACCTCCTTCGCCGTCGTCGAGGCGTTGCGCGACCGCAACGTGCCGATGCTCTTCCTCACCGGCTACGACGACAGCGCGTTGCCGGCGATCTACGGGGACATCCCACGCTGCCGCAAGCCGGTCGGGCTTGCCGAACTGGTGCGCGAATTGAACAGCCACGTCGCGCGCGTGGGGTGATGGCGGGCTTCCGACCTTATTAACTTGCGATGTTTTTTTTGAACCTGTCACGCTCTCCCCGGGTGCGCTCCGCTTACCCCGGGCTACGAAATCAGTGCTCGCGCGATGGTTTACCCGCGAACCTTCAAACCGTCACATCGCTGCGCAACGCATGGAACACGCGCGCGATCGCCGCAACGCTGCGCTCCGCATCGTCCTCGCTGGTCGCCCAGTTCGACACCGAGATGCGCATCGCGCCCTTTCCCCGCCACGTTGTACCGCCGAGCCAGCACGTGCCTTCGCGCTGAACGCCGGCGATCACCGCGCGGGTGAGTTCGTCGTCGTCGCCGAAGCGCACCAGCACCTGGTTGAGCACGACGTCGTTGAGCACGCTCACGCCTTCGAGCTGGCGCAATGCATCGGCCATCTGCCGCGCGCGCGCGCAACTGCCGTCCAGCAGGTCCTGCACGCCATCGCGACCGAGCGCGCGCAAGGTCGCATAGACCGGGACGCCGCGCGCGCGGCGCGAGAACTCCGGCACCCAGTCGACCGCGTCGCGTTCCTCGCCGCGCGTCTGTATGAGGTATGCCGCCGCCGAGGTCATCGCCTCGCGATGGTCCTGCGCATGGCGGACGATGGCCACACCGCAGTCGTAGGGCACGTTGAGCCATTTATGCGCGTCGGTGGCCCAGGAATCGGCCAGTTCGATGCCGTCGGCGAGTTCGCGCAGCGAATCGCTGGCGCGCGCCCACAGGCCGAAGGCGCCGTCCACGTGCAGCCAGGCGCCACGTTCCTGCACGACCTGCGCGACTTCACGCAGTGGATCGAACGCGCCGGTGTTCACGTTGCCCGCCTGCGCGCAGACGATCATGGGCCCTTCGATCGACGCGACGACCTTGCGCAGGCGATCCACGTTCATGCGTCCCTGCGCGTCGGTTTCCACGCGATGCACCGACCGCGTGCCCAGGCCTAGGTAACGCAGCGCGACATCGATGGTGACGTGCGATTCGGCGGATGCGACCACGTGCAGGCGCGGCGCGCCCTGCAGGCCGTCGGCCTCGACGTCCCATCCGGCGCGACGCAGCATGTGGTGGCGCGCGGCGGCCAGACATGTGAAGTTCGCCATCTGGCAGCCGGTGACGAAACCAACGCCGCTTTCGCGCGGCAGGTCGAACAGGTCGAGCAGCCATTGGCCGGCCACTTCTTCCAGCACCGATACCAGGGGCGAGATCGCGTAGATGCCGGCGTTCTGGTCCCAGGTCGACACCAGCCAGTCGGCGGCGAGCGCGACCGGATACGCGCCGCCCACCACGAAACCGAAATAGCGCGGCGAATTGCATGCCACCGCGCCGCGTTCGGCGTGCTCGGCGAGCAGGTCGATCACCTCGCCGCCTTCGTCGCCGCGTTTGGGCAGCGCGATGCGCAGCGCGCCCAGCAGTTCCTCGCGGCCGGCGCGCGCGCCGACATGGCGATCGGGTAACTGGCGCAGGTACTGGCCGGCGTGGGCGCGGGCGTTGTCGAGGTATTCGTCGAACACGGCGGACTGGAACTGACTCGTGGAAAGCTGGCTCGTGGGCAGCTGGCGCGGATCGCTGGCCATGGCGCGGGTTCCTCGTGAGGAGGCCGAAAGCATAGGCGCGCCATGCGGCGGGCGCCGTTAAGGACATGTCGAAATGTGCGGAATGCGAAGGTGGGAAACGGGAAATGCTCCGCCGGTCCGGCCACGCATTCTTCATCCCCTCTCCCACCGGTCCGAGTTGCCTGGCGGCGCGGTGCGCTTCGCTTACCCGGGCTACAACATCGAAAGCAAGATGGGTTCCAGCTTTCGCTGGAATGACGGGATGGGGTGTCCGGTATGGGCGTGGCTTAGCCCCTCTCCCTTCGGGAGAGGGGTTGGGGTGAGGGGCAACGAAGGGGAAGCGGCGAACGACCATTGCAAAACAGCGCTGCGTTGCTGCCTTTTCCTACTTGGCGAGAACGCGGCTGCCCCGGGTGCGCCTCGCTTACCCGGGCTACAACATCAAAAACGAAAGGGGTTCCAGCTTTCGCTGGAATGACGGGATGGGGTGTCCGGTATGGGCGGGGCTTAGCCCCTCTCCCTTCGGGAGAGGGGTTGGGGTGAGGGGCAACGAAGGGGAAGCGGCGAACGACCATTGCAAAACAGCGCTGCGTTGTTGCCTTTTCCACTTGGGGAGAACGCGGCTGCCCCGGGTGCGCTTCGCTTACCCGGGCTACAACATCAAGAACGAAAGGGCTTCCAGCTTTCGCTGGAATGACGGGATGTCCGGTATGGGCGGGGCTTAGCCCCTCTCCCTTCGGGAGAGGGGTTGGGGTGAGGGGCAACGAAGGGGAAGCGGCGAACGGCCATTGCAAAACAGCGCTGCGTTGTTGCCTTTTCCTACTTGGCGAGAACGCGGCTGCCCCGGGTGCGCTTCGCTTACCCGGGCTACAACATCGAAAGCAAGATGGGTTCCAGCTTTCGCTGGAATGACGGGGGGCGACGGCGTGACAGCCTGGGTCCCGCCTTCGCCGGGACGACGCGTCCTCAGCCCTTCTACCGCGCGCGGGAGAAGGGAAACGCCCGCCTCCGTCCCCTACTCCCACGCGCCCCGCTATAGTCCAGCGAACCGCCGTCGGAGCGCCTTGTGGTCATGCCCCATCCGCATCGCATGCAGCCCAAGTTTCCATGGCGTTACCTGTTGCTGGTCGTGATCCCGCTGGTGGCCGCCGTGGCGATGTCGCGCCATGGATTGCCGGGTCCCGACGTGGCGTCGGAGCTGCTCTCCTCCGCGCCGTCCGCCGCTGCGACTGCCGCCGCACCGAACCCGGCGCACCACGGCCCCCTGTCCTCGCCGCTCGCGCGCTTCCTGCTGCAATTGCTGGTCGTGCTGTGCGCGGCCAAGGGCGCCGGCTGGGTGCTCAAGCGGTTGGGCCAACCGGCGGTGATCGGCGAGATGGCCGCCGGCCTGCTGCTGGGGCCGCTGCTGTTCGGCGCGGTCGCACCGCAGGTGCAAGGCTGGCTGTTCGCGCCCGAAAGCCTCGGCGCGCTCGGCATGGTCAGCCAGCTGGGCGTGCTGATGTTTTTGTTCGTCGCCGGCGCCGAACTCGACCTGTCCAGCCTCAACGGCCGGCGCGGCTTCGCGCTGCTGGTCAGCCATGCGGGCATCGCCCTGCCCTTCCTCTGCGGCGTGCTGCTGGCGCTGGCGCTGTTCGCCGAACACGGGCCGCCGGGCGTCGGCTTCGCCGGGTTCGCGTTGTTCATGGGCGTGTCGTTGTCGATCACCGCTTTTCCGGTGCTGCTGCGCATCCTGTCCGACCGCGGCATCACGCAGACCGAGATGGGCCGCATCGCGATCGCATGCGCCGCGCTCGGCGACGCCAGTGCGTGGTGCCTGCTGGCGGTGATCGTCGCCACCGTGGCCGCCACCGGCTGGATGACGGCGGCGTTGAGCCTGCTGGGCACGCTGCTGTTCGCGGTGGCGGTGCTGGCGCTGCTGCGTCCGTGGGTGTCGCGCCGCGAGATCACCGTCGAACGCGAAGGCCGCGCGCTCATCGCGTTGTTGCTGCTGGCACTGCTGTGCGCGCTGGTGACCGAGGCATTGGGCATCCATGCCCTGTTCGGCGCGTTCCTGGCGGGCATCGCGGTATCGGGCAATGCGCGGCTGCGGCATCTGCTGGTCGAACGCGTGGAGCCGTTCGCGATCTCGCTGCTGCTGCCGGTGTTCTTCGCGATGACCGGCCTGCGCCTGCGCGTGGATGGATGGCAGGCATCGGACCTGTTGCTCGGTGTGGTGGTGATCGCGGTGGCGACGCTCGGCAAGGGCTTGGGCACGTGGGTCGCCGCACGCAGCGCGGGCATGCCGAATACCGACGCGCTCCGCCTGGGCGCGCTGATGAACACGCGCGGGTTGATGGAGCTGATCGTGCTGAACCTCGGCTACGAGATGGGACTGATCGGCGACCGGCTGTTCGCTGTGCTCGTGGTCATGGCACTGGTGACCACCGCCATGACCGGCCCGGCGCTGGATTTCATCGAACGGCGTGCGCAGCGACGGGCGGATGCGGCGTCGCGTTGAAGGCCGAAGCTCAGGACGGGCTCCGGCTTTCGCCGGAATGAAGGGATTTATGTGATGGCGTGACGACCTGGGTCCCGGCCTTCGCCGGGATGACGACTTGAACCCTTCTGGCTTGCGGAAGAGACCGCCCCGCAGAGTCGCGCGCACGTTTGCGATGTCGCCGTTGTAGCCCGGGTAAGCGAAGCGCACCCGGGGCAGACGTGACGGTTCCCGGGTGCGCTTCGCTTACCCGGGCTACAGTCCCGAGTGGGTTTCCTTCACCGGGACGACAGCGTCCCCTCAGCCGCCCTTCTGCGCACCAGATGCCTCCTGCGCACCGGTCGTCGTAGTCGCGGTCGCCGCTGCAGGCGGTGCGCCCAAATACTGCTGCAGGAACCCGGCGATACCCGTCCACGCGATGTCCTGCGCCATCGGATCGTCGAAACCATGCCCCATGCCCGGGAAGGCGAGCACCACCGGCGGGCGTCCTTCCAGGTTGAGCATGCGCACCAGGCGGCGCGTGTGTTCGAAGTCAACGCGGATGTCCTCGCGGCCGTGCACCAGCATCAGCGGCAGCGTCAGTTCCTTCGTGTGGTACAGCGGCGACACCGCCTGCATTTCCACCATGTCCTTGCGCGGATCGCCCATGATCCGCTCCAGCAACGGACGCGATTCCTTCGAGCGCGCACCGTCGCTGGCGGTGAAGAACAACGCGCGATCGCTCACGCCCGACAACGACACCGCGCAACGGAAACGCCCCGGCCAGCGCAGTGCCGACACCAGCGCCGAATAGCCACCGTAGCTGGCGCCCACCACGCACATGCGCGATTCGTCCAGCGGATACGCCGCCAGCGCGGCACGCAATGCGGCGTCGATGTCGTCCTCGATCGCGCGACCGTAGTTGCGATGGCCCGCCTCGCGGAAACTCTTGCCGTACCCGTCGGAACCGCGGTAATTCACCTGCAGCACCGCATAGCCCTGCGAAGCGATGAACTGCACCTCGCGGTTGAAATGCAGCGTGTCGCTCACGCCGATCGGCCCGCCGTGCGGGAACACCACCAGCGGCCGCTTGCCGCTGCCCGGCGGCAACGTCAGGAACGCATCCACCGTGAGACCGTCGTTCACCTTCACGTTGAGCACGTGCACCGGCGCGAAGGTCTTGTCGGCCAGCCAAGGCGCGATCTCCTCCAGCAACTCGGCCTTCTTCGCGGCCAGGTCGAGGTGGTACAGCTGTGGCGCCCGGTCCGTGCCGTCCACCCACAGGATCAGCTGGCCGTTGTCGGTGCTGCGATCGAGCACCGACACCGTGCGTCCGGGGAACGTCGCCTGCAGCGTGCGGTCGAGCTGCTTCCCGGCGTCGTCGAAATACTCCGTGACCAGCCGGCCCGACAGGTAATAGCGCACCGCGACCGGCTCGCGCTTCTCGTTGAAGATCGTGCCGGCGACATCCACGCCAGGCTTGGAGAACACCGTTCGCGTGATCTTCTTCGCGACCGGATCGAACGCGACGAGGTCGAGCTGGTTGCGGCCTTCCTCGCTGTAGCCGTAGATCGTGTCGCCGTCGTAGGACAGCTTGGCCGGCGTGAACGTCGGCTCGGCGCGGTACTGCATCACGTCCTGGAAGACGCCGTTGATGCCATGCACGAGCACGAAGGTTTCATCGCGCCACAGCACCGCCGCGCGCAGGCGGCCGTGGCCGTCGGCGTACCAGCTCACGTCGTGGGCGGCGCCACGGTTCAGGCGGTCGCGGCTCTTGGCGGTCTGGAAACCGTTGATGTCCTTGTCGCCCTGCAGTTCGACGCGATGCACCGCCAGTTCGCCGCGGCTGTCGAAGCCTTCGAACAGGATCACGCCCGGCTCTTCCGGCAGCAGGTCGACGAGGCGACCGGTGCCGTTGATCGGCCGATGCTTCACCGGACGCGTCTTGCCGTCGCCGGGTCCCACGTCGAAGACGTGGTAGCTGGTGCCCTTGCGGCCGCTGGACGTGATCAGCGTGCGCGCATCCTTCCAGACCAGGCTGTCGAATCCGAGCGGCGTGGTGTAGATGCGTTGCGAGCGGCCGACCTTCAGGTCGACCAGTTCCAGCCCCAGCGGCCGTTGTCGTCCAGCACCGCTTCGGCGAGCAGGTCGCCCGGCCCGTTGAGCGCGACGTCCTGCACGCGGTTGGGTTTCCACATCACCTCGGCGGTGAGTGCCAGCCCGGCCGGCTTCGGCGGCTCGCGACCGTCGTTGAGCTTGTCGGACGGTTCGACGTGGCCGGTGCGCGCGGCGCGGTAGAACTCCGGGAACGGGTCCGGATACAAGCCGGCGTACTCGAACGACAACCGCGGATACACCTTGCCGTGATCCTTCTCCAGCCAATCCAGGATCGGCAGCGAGCGGTTGGCGATGTGCATGCGCGCACTGGTCAGCGAGTCCAGGCGCAGGATGAAGTCGCCGGGATAGCTGATCTTTCCCGGCGCGACGGTGAACCTGTATTCGGGATCGTCCAGCTCGAAGCGCGAGCGGTACCACCAGGTGGTGAGGTTCACCTGCGCCCAGCGGTACTCGCCGGCTTTGGTCGCGTACAGGCGCGAATCGCGTCCCGGTCCGACGTAGTTGAGCACCTCGGCGGTCCCGCCATCGGCGCGCTTGACGTGGATGCTGCTGATCGGCCCGTTGGCGTCGACCGACAACACGACCAGTCCTTCGTCCGGCGCGAGTTTCGGATCGTCGCCGGGATCGATCCGCCGCATCGCCATGGCGTCCGTCGGCGCCAGGAATGCGGCCAGGCACAACAGCATCGCCAGGCCGGCCGCACACACTTCCCCACGGCGGCATACGGATGCCGGCCACGTCGCAAGACGCATGAGTTCCCTCCCCACTCGCTCCACCGGACCGGAGTCCGCCCCTGCGGCGAGGATAGCGCAGCGCGGGCGCGCACAAGGGGCGCGCGCCCGCACTTCGCGGGGAGTCGTCCGTGAGGAATCAGAAGCCCGGTTCGGAGACCTGCCGGACCTCGCATTCCACGTTCCATTCGTCGCCGTGGATTTCCACGAAACGTCGCGTCAGTTCGGTGGCTTCGTCCAGGTCGGCCGCTTCCAGCATGGCGAAGCCGCCGATGACTTCCTTGGCCTCGGTGAAGGGGCCGTCGATCTTCGACAGCTTGCCGTTGTGCAACCGCACACGGCGGCCCTTGGCGGTGGGCTGCAGGCCGGCGGTGTCCAGCAGCTTGCCGGCGGCGCGCATTTCGCCGATCAGCACGGTCATCTCGTCGATCAGCCGCTGGCTCGGCACCTGGCCGGTATTTTCGTCGACGCGGATCAGGGACAGGAAACGCATGGGAACTCCTTTCGGTTGCGGGTCGCGGATTGCGCCCTTCAGGACATCGACGATGGGGGCGTCGCGGAATCGACAAATCGTGTCGGATCGCGCCCGCATGGCCCCGGTATGCTGCGGCGATTCCCCTCCGCCACCCGCGACGCGCCCGATGACCCGACCCGCCGCCCTGCACGCCCGTGCCTTCCTGCCCCGCGTCGTCCTGCTGGCCGGACTGCTGCTCGCCACCTCGGCCTTCGCGCAGGGCTACTACCCGCCGCGCGGCGACTGGGCCCGGACCACGCCGGCGCAGGCCGGGTTCGATCCCAAACGCCTGCAGGAGGCGGTGGACTACGCCCTCGCCCATGAAGCGAAGGAGCCGCGCGACCAGTCCGTCGCCCTGGCGCAGAGCTTCGGCGCGAAGGAACCGTTCTTCGAAGGCCAGATCGGCCCGACCGCGGTGCGCTCCGGCCTCAACGGGATCATCGTCCACCGCGGCAAGGTCGTGGCCGAATTCGGCGACACGCACGCCATCGACATGAGCCACAGCGTCACCAAGACCTTCCTGAGCACGGTCGTCGGCATCGCCTGGCAGCGCGGGCTGATCCGCGACACCAACGACCGCGCCGCCGACTACATGCCGCGCGACGTGGACCTGTTCGCCTCCGAACACAACGCGCCGATCACCTGGGACCACCTGCTGCGCCAGACCAGCGACTGGCAGGGCACGCTGTGGGGCAAGCCGGACTGGGGCGATCGCCCGTCGGGCCCGGCCGAACAGTGGCCCAACCGCGAGCGCCACACGCCCGGCACGCACTACATGTACAACGACGTGCGCGTGAACGTGCTCGCGCTGGCGGCGTTGCAGGTGTGGCGTCGTCCGCTGCCCGAGGTGCTGCGCGAGAACGTGATGGACCCCATCGGCGCGAGCACGCGCTGGCGCTGGCAGGGTTATCGCAATTCGTGGGTCGAACTGGACGGACAGAAGATGCAGTCCGTCTCCGGCGGCGGCCACTGGGGCGGCGGCATGTTCATCGATGCGTGGGACATGGCGCGCTTCGGTTACCTGTTCCTGCGCGATGGCCGCTGGGACGGCAAGCAGATCGTCTCACGGGAATGGATCGCCAAGGCACGCACGCCGGGCGTGGACAATCCCGAATACGGCTACTGCAACTGGTTCCTCAACACCGGCCGCAAGTCGTTGCCGTCGGCGCCGGAAAACAGCGTCACGTTCCGCGGCAACGGGCAGAACATCGTGTACATCGATCAGGACAACGACCTGTTGGTGGTCGTGCGGTGGATCGATCGCGGCGACGCGTTGGATACGTTCATCGGGAAGGTGCTTGCGGCGCGGGTGAAGTGAGTCGCGGCGGCGCTGTTGTAGCCCGGGTAAGCGAAGCGCACCCGGGTCAGGCGTGACAGCTCCCGGGTGCGCTTCGCTTACCCGGGCTACGCCGCTGATTTTCCGCGGCGACGTTCGAGAACGTCGTCGCAAGGGACCACGTCATCCGGCGAACGCCGGGGCCGGGCTGTCATGGGGTCGGTCCTGATCCGTCATTCCAGCGAAAGCTGGAACCCATGTTGATCTCGGCCTTCCTCGAAGCATTAACGCAACAGCACAGCACTGCAGTGCATTGGCTGTTTGACGCTTTGCCTTCGTTGCCCCTACCCGGCCCGAACGCATGGCGTTCGGGCGTTCGAAGGCGCGCGAACCCGTGGTTCGCAAGCAGCGCCTTCTCACCCCCAGCCCCTCTCCCGATGGGAGAGGGGCTCAAGGCGTCATCGCTGCGGGGAGGTCGGCTGCAAGCCTAGAACGTCACCTTCACCGACGCCGCGCTGCGCTTGTGTGCGCCGTGATACACGGCCTCGATGTTGTTGCCATCCGGATCGAGCACGAACGCGGCGTAATAACCCGGGTGGTACGGACGCTCGCCCGGCTTGCCGTTGTCGCGACCACCGGACGACAGCGCGGCCTTGTAGAACGCATCGACCGCCGCGCGATCCTTCGCCTGGAACGCCAGGTGGTGCCGACCGGTCAACTCGCCCTGCGCCGCTTCGCTGTCCGCAGTGGAGACGAACAGTTCGTCGTACCAGAACGCGCCATCGTCCAGCGTCCCGCCGAGCGGCACTTCCAGCACGTCGAACACGGCTTCGTAGAACCGGCGGCTTGCGGGAAGGTCGCGAACGACCAGCTGGATGTGGTCGATCAGGCGGCCCCGGTGAAGTTCCTGCGTTTCCATGGTCTCGTCCCTGTGACGTGAGATCAGTGCGGTGCGGAAGACTGCGTCAGCGTCGAATGCGTGCGCAGCAGGCTTTCCAGATTCTGCACGCCGCGCATCGACGAGACCGTGTGCAGGAGGTCATGGAATTCCTCTTCGGCGACGTGGCCCTTCAACTGCACGTGGCCGTCGCGAACATGCACCTCGACGTCGTGCGGGCGTCCGACCAGACGGCCCAGTCGCGCGCGGATGCGCTCGTGCAGCAGATCGTCGTCGACCGGCTCCGACGCCAGGCCCGCACGCGTGCGCGCTGCGACGCCGCGCAGGCGATCGACGGCGCGCTTGGATTTGCCGCGCACGTAGCGTTCGGCATCGTGCCGCATCGAGACGCTGCGATCGCGCACGATCGCGCGACGGCGCCTGCCGGTGTTGGGATCCATCATGTACATCACCAGGGCGCCGGCAGCGAAAGCCAGCGCGACGTTGGCCAGCGTGCCCAGGGCACTGCGTGCGGATCGTTCATGCATGGTGGTCACCTCTCTGCGCTCGCGAAAACCCCACCCTGCCAGACCGGGCGGAAACATCACGCGAAGGCGGGCGGGCCGTTTCCTTAACAGGGGAATTCTCTGAAACCCCGGGATTTTCGGAGAATTCCGAGAGATCGCGCGCAGTCGCGTTGCTAACGTTCGGCGCCCTCGCCGCTCCATTCGCCGCCGTGACGCACTCCTTCCGTTCCAGCGCCGCCCCGCGCCTTTCCATTGCCCTGCTCGCCTGCGCCACCGCATTCGTGCTGGCATCGTGCGACCGCCGCGACGCGCCCGAGGCCGCAACCGCCGCTCCCTCCGCAATGCCCGCCGCGCCCGAACTCGTCGCCGCGCCCAAGGACGTGTTCGAACACGATGCGCGCGCGATGGTCGGCATCAGTTATCCGACGGGCCTTGAACGTTATCCCGCGCTGGCGAAGGTGCTGGTCGCGCACGTGGAGGAACGGCGCGCCGCGCTCGCCGCCGCGCTGGAGAAAACCCCACGACCCGCGGTGCCTTACGAACTCACGCTGCGCTTCAGCACCGTGGCCGATGCGCCGCGCATGTTCGCCGTGACCGGCGACGAGGAGTTCTACACCGGCGGTGCGACCAGCCGTCCCGCGCATACGGTGTTCCTGTGGCTGCCGGCGGAAAACCGCCTGCTTTCGCCGGACGAAATGATTCCGAACCCGGCCTCGTGGTCGCGGCTGCACGAGGACATCCGCAAGCTGCAGCTCGGCGAATCCGCATCGCTCACCGCGCCCGTCACCGAGCGTGCGATGCAGCATGTCTTCGTGCCGCGCTTCAACTCCGCCGGCCGCATCGCCGGCCTGCGCTTCCGCACCGACGAGGGCGACGAGGTCGAAGTGCCGGGCGACGTGCTCAAGCCGCTGGTCGCGCCCGGATACGCGGCCTGGTTCGAAGACGCACCGGCGGTGGCGGGCGCCACGCCCGTGGTCGACGCAAAGCGGTAATACCTCGCCGCACCGCCGCATCGCTTCGCGCGATGCGGCGAACGTCGATGCTCATGCCGCAGGCTTGCGCAGCGTCTGGTCGAACAACGCCAGCGTCTTCTTCCACGCCTCGCGCGCGGCCGCTTCGTCGTAACGCGGCGTGGTGTCGTTGTTGAAACCGTGCTGCGTGCCGGGCGGCTGGAACAGTTCGTACTTCACGCCGGCCTGCTTCAGCGCGGCCTCGTAGGCGGGCCATCCGGCGTTGACGCGTTCGTCGTTGCCGGCCAGCACGATCAGCATGCGCGCCTTGATGTTCGGCACATCTTCCAGCGTCGGCGCCGAACCATAGAACGGCGCGGCGGCGGCCAGGTCCGGCAGCTGCGTGGCAAGGAAGTTGGACATCGCGCCGCCATAACAGAAGCCGACCACGCCGAGCCGGCCGTTGCCGCCTTCGATCGTGCGCAGCAGCTTCGCGGCGGCGAGGAAATCCTGCCGCGTCTTCGCCTGGTCGAGCTTGGCGAACTCGGCGCGCGCCTTGTCCTCATCACCGGGATAACCGCCCAGCGGGAACAGCGCATCCGGCGCGAAGGCGATGTAACCCTCCAGCGCGAGGCGACGCGTCACGTCCTCGATATGCGGATTGAGGCCGCGGTTCTCGTGCACCACCAGCACGACCGGCAGCGGGCCGCTTTTCTTCGCGGGACGCACGAGGTAACCGCGCGCGGTGCCATAGCCCTGCGGCGAGGGGAATTCGAGGTATTTGGCGCTCAGGCGCTTGTCGTCGGGCTTGATCTGCTGCGCTGCGGCGAAGTTCGGCGTCAGCGCGGCGAGCAGGCCGGCCGCGCCTGCGGCACCGACCGCGAAACGCGCGGCACCCGTGAGGAATCCGCGCCGGTCGATGATGCCGTGCACGTATTGATCGAACAGTTTCAGCACTTCCGGATCGAAGTCGCTGGCCTTGCGACGTGGCGTGTCGGCCATGGGAACCTCCGCGGCATGGGTTGGAACGTGCCCGGAGGATAGCGGCGAATGCGTTGCGCCGTGTGGAGCGTGCGCCGATCCGATGCGATGGCGCGACGGGGGGCCCGGTCATGCGCACGGGCGCCTGGGAAAAGAACCGCCGCCGATGCCCCACGCACCGGCGGCGGTGGCGACTTACGTCACCTTCTTGGCGATGGTCACGCCCAGAATGAAAAGCACCACGGCGATCACCAGGCCCACCCAGAACAGCAGCTTCGCGATGCCCATGGCAGCACCCGCGGCGCCGCTGAAACCCAGCGCGCCGGCGATGAGGCCGATGACGGCGAAAATGATGGCCCACTTCAACATGGCAACAACTCCCTGAACTTCGTTGCGAACGACGTTAGTCGCGGGGTTGTCGGTTTGGCGTGAGCGAAGGAAGTGTGATTTCCCCCTCCCACACACGCATCCCGAAGTGCATCTCGTAGCCCGGGTAAGCGCAAGCGCACCCGGGATTGTGCGTGACAGCTCCCGGGTGCGCTGCGCTTACCCGGGCTACAGGAGCGATGTGGTTTATCGGTGCATCAACGGCACACCCGCGCCGTCCCGCGATCGAAGTGGAAGTGATCCGCATGAGCCCGGTTGTACTCGGGGCCGAGTACGACGTCGAAGTAGTCGCACGCACCATCGTGCACGGCGCGCAGGAAACGGGCTTCGGACGACGCCGTCTCAGGCGTCGACGAAGCCGAAGCTGCATCGCCTTCCGGCAACGACGACCAATCCCCCAGGACACGAACACGCCTTCCATCGTCGAGCACGAACCCGGCGACATCCAGCGCATCGGCCGTCGCATGCTGGCTGCGTCGGCGTCCCTGTTCGCCGTAGAGGTTCCGGCACGCGTACGAGCCCAGGTGTTCGATCCGGACCACGCGCGCGCCGAGGTTCTCCTGCGCCGCCTGCTGCAGCACATGGCGTTCCCACATCGCGAGCGACAACGCCGCGCGACAACTCAGGGTGAAGTCCGATCCCACCGCCACGCTGGTGCGTTCGATGCGGACGGCGTTGGTGAAGCCGCAGTGGTCGCCGGTGACGCGGTCCTCCACCGGCGCCAGGCGCATGTCGGCCTGTGCGAGCGCGGCCTGGCAGGCGACGCGATCGCCCGCCGCGCGATCCAGCTTGAAGCGCGTGAGCCAGTTCGGCGGGGCGTCGATGCGCAGCGGCGCCCAGGGATTCCAGGCTTCGGGAATCCGCACCCTGCCCGACCACAGCGCCCAGGCCAGGCCAAACACCGCGATGAGGGGAACCAGCCAGAGCAGTCGCAGGAACGGATTGGGCATGGCCCGATCTTATCGGCGCAACCGGGGTGCAGCGCGGCCGGCCTGTGCCGATAATGCCCGCATGAGTACCGCAAGCGCTTCCGTCACCGCCCTTCCCTTCGCCCGCATCGCCGACGCGGTGACCGGGGCGCGCACGCTGGAGGAACTCGTCCGCCCCCTGCTGGAGGTGCTGGAAGCGCTGACCGGCATGGAGTCGACCTACCTGACGTCGATCGACGCCGACGCCGGCGTGCAGCACGTCCTGTTCGCGCGCAACACGCAGACCCTGCTGGTGCCCGAGCAGCTGACCGTGCCGTGGTCGGACACGTTGTGCCAGCGTGCGCTGGACGAAGGCTGCACGTATACCGACGACGTCCCGTCGCGCTGGGGCGATTCGATCGCCGCGCAGGCGCTGGGCATCCACACCTATGTCAGCACGCCCGTGCGGCTGGAGGACGGTTCGCTCTACGGCACCCTGTGCGCCGCCAGTGCACGCCAGTTGCCGCTGCCCGACGACGCGCAGCGCGCCCTGCACATGTTCTCGCGCCTCATCGGCCAGCAGCTGGAACGCGAACGCCTGGTCGATCGCCTGCAGGAAGCCAACGCCGCGCTGGCCGCCAGCGCGCTGGTCGATCCGGTCACGGGCCTGCCGAACCGCCGAGCGCTGATGCTCGAACTCACGCGCCGCATCGCGCATTGCCAGCGCCAGCACGAGGCGCTCGTGGTGGCCTTCATCGACCTGGACGGCTTCAAGGCGATCAACGACCGTCACGGCCACGAGGCCGGCGACCGCTTCCTGGCGCAGATCGGCCGCACGCTGCAAGGCGCGCTGCGGGCCGACGACTTCGCCGCCCGGCTGGGCGGGGACGAGTTCGTCGTGATCGGCACGATCGCGCACCTGGAAGGGCCCGACAGCATCGACGCCTTTCGCGACCGGCTGGCCGCGTGCACGCGCCGTCCGTTCGACCTGGGCACGGTGGTCGTGGATTACGACGGCGCCAGCGTCGGCGCGGTCGTGGCCGGCGACGACCAGCCCGACGGCGAGACCCTGATCGCCCGCGCGGACGCGGCGATGTACGCCGTCAAGCGCGCCCGCAAGACACAGCACCTCGCCCGCGCCTGACGGAGGGCACCCGGGGGCACATACGCGCGCGGCGATTTTCCTTATCGTATGGGCACCTGCTATGGGCACCCTGCCCGAATGGAGCGCGTCATGAACCCGATCTTCAAGCGGGCCGTCGCCGGCCTCGTCGTCACCGTTGCGCTGGCCGCGCCGGCCATGGCCGCCCTGAAGGCCGGCGCGAAGGCGCCCGAATTCAGCGCCCCCGCGTATCTGGCGGGCGAGCCGTTCACGTTCAAGCTGTCCGATGCGCTGAAGAAGGGCCCGGTCGTGGTCTATTTCTTCCCCGCCGCGTTCACCCCGGGCTGCAACCTCGAGGCGCATCTGTTCTCCGAGGCGATCGACAAGTTCAAGGCCGAGAAGGCCACGGTCATCGGCGTCACCGCCGGCAACACCGACCAGCTCGCGGCGTTCTCCAAGTCCACCGAACATTGCGGCGGCAAATTCCCCGTCGCCGCCGACACCGGCGCGAAGATCGCCAAGCAGTACGACGCGATCCTCGCCAAGAAGCCGGAATGGTCGGATCGCACCTCGTATGTCATCGCGCCGGACGGCACGATCAGCCACGTCTACTCCGACCTCAATCCGCAGAAGCACGTGAAGGAATCGCTGGATGCGGTGGCAGCGTTGGAGAAGAAGAAGTAAGGCGTTACAGCTGAAGGGCAGCAGCGGTGAAACGCTGCTGCTTTTTGCTTTTGTAGCCCGGGTAAGCGAAGCGCACCCGGGAACGCGACCACACCCCGGGTGCGCTCCGCTTACCCGGGCTACCACCGGACGCGGAAAACGCTAACGCCCGCCCTCCTCCGTCTCATCGGCCAACCCGGCACCGAGTCCCATCCCGAGCCCGCCCGCCGCGAGCCCGCCGCCCATTCCGCCACCGCCCATCCCGCCGCCACCGCCGCGGCCGCCCTGCTTTCGTTCCTCGCGCGCGCCCTCGCCCTTTCCTTTCGACGAACCCGACGAGGGCCGGCTCGGCCCCTGCCGCGGAAGTTCGAGACCCGCAGGCACCGGCTCCAGGTCCAGCACGCCGCGGATGAAATCGCGCAGCGACACCACCAGTTCCGCCGTATGCACCGGACGCCCGGCGACCAGTTCCGCTGCCGCGCGTGCGGCCAGGCGCACCTGTTCGTCCGTGCCCAGCAGCAGGATGTCCGACAGCGCGCCTTCCACCGCATCGCGGATGCGGCGCGAGCGATCGGAACTCGGCCACGCCAGTTCCGCGGCGCCCGGTTCGACGCCCGCGGCCGCGGCGTCCCGCCGCTGCAGTTCGCGCAGGTGCGTCGGATCGACGGACAGATCGCCGGTGAACGAGCCACCCAGCGTCTTGTACGCGGCGATGAGCGTGCGCAGGCGCTCGTTGATCTGCCGGTTCTCGCGCTCGCGGCGGGCCTGCACGATCTGCATCACGATCAACCGGATGCCCACGCCGATCAGCGTGATCACCGCCAGCCCGACCAGCGTCGAAAGCACCGCCTGCCAGGAACTGAAATCGAGTGCGCGCATGGGGACTCCTTCGTTGCTTCGGCCAACGTAGCGCATCGGGTGCGGGGGATTCGTGGACGCGTGGTTATACGCCCCTCTCCCATCGGGAGAGGGGTTGGGGTGAGGGGTAACGGAGCGGTTGCGCTCGAACAACCAGCGTAGTGATGCGATGCGAGTCCCAGGCTAGCCCCTCCGTTACCGCTCATCCGCCCTACGGGCACCTTCTCCCGGAGGGAGAAGGGAACAACAACCTTCAGGCACCTTCGGGACAAGGCGCCCCGCCTCACGCCGCCCTAATGCCCCCACCACCACAGTGGCGCGACCATCCAAGGGGACGCACCATGAGAACGCTCGCCTTCGCGCTCGTCTGCAGCACGCTGTTCGCCTTCTCGATGCCCGCCGCCGATGCGCAGTCGCGCAAGCAACCGACCGCACAGGTCGAAGTCTCCAAGGGCGCCACCTCCCTGCCCGGCCCGACTTACGCCTGGGTGCCCATGCCCGCGCGGCTGCAGGCCGAACTGGACACGCGCGCGCAGGACCCCGCGTTCCGCACGCGCCTGCAGGCGTCGCTCGACAAGGCGTTGCAGGCCAAGGGCTATCGCCGCGTCGACGACGTGCGCAAGGCCGACCTCGGCCTCGCCTATCGCGTCGGCGTGCGCAACGTGGAAGAGACCAGTGTCACCGAGCGCAAGCAGCAGGGCGGCGTCGTGCCCGAAAGCGCGGTCGCATGCGGTCCGATGGGCTGTTCGCAAATCGTCTCGAAGGGCAACGACGGCGTGCCGACGTTCAAGGTGCACACCGTCGATACCATCGAAGGCGGCCTGCAGGTCGAAGTGATCCAGCCGTCGGACATCCGCGTGCTGTGGCGTGCGCTGTATCGCGGTTCGATGAAGGCCAAGGACAAGGGCAAGCTCGACCTCGACGCGGTCGCCACGCAGACGCTGGCGTCGCTGCCCCGCGCACCGGCGAAGTGAGCGCGACGCGGACGGCCGATCAACCGCCGTCCGCGGCCTTCTTCTCGTTCTCCGTCGCCTTCTCCACGATTTCCTCGTAGAGCTGCACCAGTTCCCCGCCCAGCGCATGGAACTCGGGATTGCGCGCGACGAAATGCTGGCCGTCCTGCGCGTCTTCCAGCGATTCCTTCATGAAGGCGATGTCGGCATCGGTCATGCGCTCGCCGGCATCGACGCGCTTCTTCAGCGCCATCGCACGCGGCAGGCGGAACTTCACCAGGCGATCGAGCAGCGCCTGCAACGTCGCCGTGTCGTCGGTGTGCTGGGACATGGAAACCGTCTCGCGCGGGAGGCCGTCATTGTGCCCCCGCCCCCGCGCACGCGGCTTCACATGCGATTCACCGCGCAGGCGTCGCGAACGGCGCCGCCATCGCCTTCAACAGGCTGCGCTGGTCGTCGTCGCCGGTGAGTTCCCACATGAACACGCCACGCAGCCCGCGCTGCTTCGCCAGTTGCGAGCGCAGCGCGATGGACTTCGCATCCTCGTAGCTGACGAAGATCTTGTCGTCTTCATTGAACAGATACGGCGTCTGCGCGACGTCGTGCCAATGCTGCGTCCACTTCGGATCGGTCAGCAGCTTCGACTGGATATCGCGCCAGTCGCCGGCCGCGTACGGTTCGGTGTACGGCTGGTAGAGGCCGTCGTTCGTCGCATCCTTCACGCGGAAGCCGCGACCGTAGAACGGCACGCCGAGCACGATCTTGTCGGCCGGCACGCCGTGTTGCAGGTAGAAATCCACGGCGCCTTCGACGTTGTTCGCGCGGCGCAATTCCGGCGGCAGCGGATCGTTCGCGACCTCACGCAGTGGTGCGTTGAACGTGGACACGCTGGAGAACGCGGTGCCCATGTCGTAGGTCATCAGGTTGACGAAGTCGAGCACCTCGCCCATCGCCTTGAGGTCGTAACTTTTCGCCGGATCGTACGGCCCCGCCGACTGCATGCGACCGGCCGGCAGCGCCGCGGTGAGCAGGTACGCCTGGCCGCGCGATTTCGCCTTCGCGTCGAGCTGCCGGCGGAACTCCTTCGCCAGCAGCGTCATGTTCTCGCGATCTTCCGCCCGCGCCGCGATTTCCTTCGGCCCGCCGTAAACCGGAAACTCCCAGTCCAGATCCACGCCGTCGAAGCTGCCGCGATGCGTATCGAAGAACATCGCCACGCACGAGGACACGAAGCGGTTACGACTTTCCTCCGTCAGCGCCGCATCGGAGAAACCACCGGCTTCCCAGCCGCCGATGGAGATGATCGTGCGCAACGCGGGATGCTGCTTCTTCAGCGTCGCCAATTGCTTGAAATGCTCCGGTGCGTCCTTCGCGACCACGCAGCGGCCGTCCTCGATGCGCGCGAACGCGTAGAACAGATGCGTCACGGTATCGGCGGGAATGTTCGACACCGGATAGCGCGCGGCATTGCCGCCCGGGTAGTACGCGCCGACGATGGGCTGCGCGGCGAAGGCCGATGCGGTGAAGGCGGACAAGACGATGGCGACGGCGGCGAGGCGCTGGGGGAGCATGCAGGGGGCCTTTTGTGGGAGTACGTCAAACTTTGGTGGGAGTACATCAAACAACAACGGAGCTGCGGCGCTTAGCCCCTCTCCCTCCGAGAGGCGTTGGGGTGAGGCCGGGATGGGCGTTTAAGCCCCTCTCCCTCCGGGAGAGGGGTTGGGGTGAGGGTCGGGACATGCGATCACGCTCGCATCTGCGATGTCCGCTTCTGCTTGAACAATGGGCTTCGCGCCGCGAAACCCATCCTACGTAAGCGACCAGACGTGTGACGAAGAAGCAAGCTCACCCCAACGCCACCGCCCTGCCCGTCCGCGCCGACTCATAGATCGCCTGCATGATCCGAACATCACGCATCCCTTCCTCGCCCGGGACCTTCGTCGGCCGGCTCTCCAGGATGCACCGCGCGAAGTCGTCCATTTCCGCCGCGAACAGATCGATCTGCGGAAACCGGATTTCCTGTCCATCGCTGCGACGCCCATGGTTGCCGTCGTAGAAGAACGCCGGGTCCAGCTCGAACCACCCGCGCTCCGCATTCACGCGCAGGTTCTGGATGCGCCCGGCCTTGTAGCTGGTGCTGCAATACGCGACCACGCCGCTGGGGAACTTCGTCGTCCACGCGATGGTTTCGTCGACCTGCGCGAACTTCACCGGATCGGTTTTCGTCTCGATCGCCGACACCAGCACCGGCTCCTCACCGGTGAGGTAACGCGTCGCCTGCAACGCATAGATGCCCACGTCCATCAACGCACCGCCGCCGGCGAGTTCGCGCTTGAGGCGCCACTGCTTCGGATCGCCGACGTCGATGGCGAATCCCGCCTGCACGATGGTCGGCTTGCCGAACACTTCCTCGCGCACCAGGCGGATGCATTCGAGGTGATGCGGATCGTACTGGCAGCGATATGCCGTGCCGAGCAACCGGCCCGCCTTGCGGCAGGCGTCGATCATCGACTGGCAGCGCTCGACCGAGATCTCCAGCGGCTTCTCGCAGAACACGTGCTTGCCCGCCTGCGCGGCGGCGATCGTGTGCTGCGCATGCAAGGCGTTCGGCGTGACGACGTAGACGAAGTCGATGTCCGGATTGTCGGCCATGCGATGCATCGTGTCGTACGAATAGACGTTGGCGTCGGGAATGCCGTACTTCGCCTTCCACGCCACCGCTTTGGATGGCGTCCCGGTGACGATGCCCGCGAGCCGGCAGTGGTTCGTCTTCAACAAGGCCGGTGCGATCTGGTTTTCGCTCAACTTGCCCAACCCGCAAACCGCGACGCCGAGCTTGCGCGATTGACGCGCCTTTTCCCGCGTCGCACTGGTACTGATGAACGGCGCCGCGGCCAGCGCGATGGCGGTTTCGGCAAGGAATTTGCGGCGATGCGGATTGGGCATGGTGGCGTCTCTTCAAGGGAACGCGGTACTGCCGTGTTGGTTACCGGTGCGCGAGTGCGTACTCCAGCGCCGCGCAGACGGCGACGGCCTGCGCCTGGTTGCATTGTTCCGGCGTGGCGCGCGGGCTGTCCGGATACACCTCGGTCGTGGTCTTGTAGCGCGCGTCCGTGACGCCCGCGCAGAGTCCCAGCTTGCGCAGCGCGTATTCGATCACCCCCGGCGCGACGACCGGCGAACCGATGATGCGACCCTGCGCATCGGCCGGCGCGATGTGCGTGACCTTCGCCACCGCATCGATCACCGCCTTCTGGAATTCCGGCTGCGGATTTTCGCTGTCGTCGACCAGATAGAACCCGTCGGGAATGCCATCGGCCGTGAACGGCCTGCCGTCGCGCGCGGCGAGCGCGGGGCGGAATTCGGATTCGTCGGTGTCGGTGGTTTCGTGCAGGTCGATATGCAGCAGCACGCGATCGCGCACCGGTTCGACCAGCCTCATCAACGCCGCCGATTCCTGCGCCGGGCTGTTCTCGCGGAACGAACGGTTCGGATCGATCGCATCGGCATTCCAGCGATGGATGCGCTCGTACGCCCAAGGACTGATGCACGGCGCGACCAGCAGGTTCACGCGGCCGGCGAAATCGGCTGCGTTCTCGCGCACGAACTGCAGCGCGCCATGCACGCCGCTGGTTTCGTAACCGTGCACGCCGCCGGTGACGAGCGCGACGGGCAATGCGTCGTTCCAGTCGGGGCTGCGGATGGCGAGCAGCGGGAAACGCTCGTCGCCATAGTTCAGCTCACCGTACTGGACCACATCGAAATTCGTGCGCAGCGGCTCGATGGCCGCAACCACCTCATCGGCATAGCTGCGATGCCGCACCTGCCGCGACAGCCACTGCGCCTTCTCCGCCGCGCCCCAGGGGGTTCCGGGGGTGCCGATGGGGTATGGGGTGGTGTCGGTCATGGCAAGGCCTGGTACGTGAGGATGAGCGGGGACTCTAGCATCGGCTCGCGCGCCCCGCCGGCAGGCCATCACATCGCAAGCGCAACGATGTCAGGCTCCGACCGGGACCGCTTGCAGGCGCGACGGTGCCGTCTCGGACACGCCGTCGATGCGCGCCTGCACGGCCTGACGTAGCACCGCCTCAGCGTCCTCCAGCGAGCGGTCGACAGACCGCCCCGCCCAGTAGGCCGATTCCGCTAGGCGCGCCCGCGCCTGCACGGCCTGCCCATCGATCGCGCACATCAATCCTTCGCAGCGAAGACGAAGGGCCGGGAAGACCCAACCCATGTCCGGACCGAGGATGTCCACTGGCGATTGCGTCACTGTTTCGCCGGCCATGACGCGCGAGAACGCAGCCTCGCAGCGCAGGTAGGCGATGAAGTCCGCGAGCGCCTTCAGCATCGGCGGCGACAGACCCACGATGTGCAGTTCGATCTCGCGCATCACCTCGCCCGCTCGCGTCCATTCGCCTTCGACCTGCAATACATGCATGCGCGCCCACAGCACGAACATGGGGCCCGGCTGCGAACCGCGCTCCAGAATGCGCAGGTATTCGTCAGCCCAGGGACCGAAACGCTCACCCGAAATCAGGCGCGCATTGAGCCTCATGAACGCGACCTGCTGGTCGTCCTCGCCGATGCCGCGAAGCCATCGCAGCAGCTGGAGGCCATCGCTCGACAGCATCGATACGGACGACCAGGGAAGCAGGTTCGCCAGCGCGAGCAATGCGTTGTAGGCGCCGAAGCCGAGCAGGGCCATGCCCGCGTGCTGGCCACGCAGGACGTAGCCCAATCCGAGCGAGCCCAGCCCAAGGAGCATGTTGACGGCCGGTCCGGCCATGACGGTCGCCATCATCTGGCGACGCAGCGACCGGTGCGGCGACGGAAGGCTGTACACCATGCCGCCGATGCCGCGCGGCGCGCGTTTCCACCGCATCCGCCAGCCGTCGCGCAACGGTTGCACATCCACCGACCCGACTCGCACCCGCAACAGCGTGGCACCGCCGAACAACGCAGCCGAGGCATGCCCGGCTTCATGCAGCAGGACCGAAAGTACCGACAGGCTCAGTCCAAGCAGAAATCCCGACAACCCGGTGCGCATGGACAGGAAACAGCCGACGAACAGCATGCAGAGCCCGCACCATGTCATTGCATGGCGAAGCAACGTGCTGGCATGCATGATCCACGAGGCAGGCACCCAATCCGAATCGGCAATGCGAACTGCTTCCTCAGCCATGGCGCAGGCTCGCGTACGACGCCGCGCCCGGAGCGGCGCGGACAGACCCACTCATGAAGATTCCTTTCATTCCGCCTCCCCGACGGATCCCGCGCCCATGATATCGCCATGCCATCGCGAATCAGGTCATCCACGCCAATTCGCATGCGTCCGCCAGAACTCCACGCTGCGCAGGTACGCCTCGCGATCCAGCGGCACGCCGGAGCCGCCCTCTTCCACGCCCAATGCGTTGCGCATGATGGTGATGGGCGCCATCGGGGTCTCTTCCGGTTCGGCGGTGTACATGCAGCCGACCACGCCCCAGTCGGCGTCGATGTCCGTGCCTTCCTTCGCCAGTTGTTCGCGGCTGTAGAGGATGACGATCAGATACTCCGCCACCGGCGGCTCGAGGCCTTCGAACCAGCGCACCAGCACGGGCAGCTCGTCGCGCGTGCGCGCGTCGTAGTCGGTGCGCAGCAGATGGCGGTTCTCGTCTGTGATCGGCACCGCAAGGCATTTCGTCGACGTCCAGTTCCGATGCACGTGCAACTTGCAGAACGGCGCATAGCCGTCGAGCACCTTCAGCGGCGGGACATCGTTGAGGTGGCGTTCGAACTGCTCCGGCGTGCAGTCCTGGATCGTGTTGCGGCGCGGCTCGCGCGGGAACAGGCGCGGGCGGGCGAAGTCGGTGAGCGTGATGGACATGGGGCGTTCGCGTTTCCGGGGACTGCATTATTCGCGAACGGGCGCGTTCGTGCCGCCCATCATTCGATAGCGCGATCCGGATAGTGCGCCCGGCCAAGCCCTGCGAGGCTTCGGCATCCTGTTCCGAGCGCGTTCTGATGAAATTCCTGCCCAGCCTCTGCGTGTGCCTGGCGTTGGTGCACGGCCCCGCCGCCCGTGCCGACTGCCCGCTGGCGTTCGCGCCGCCGGGGGTGCGGCATGCGGCCAGCGAGCACTATTACCGCTCGCCAAAGCGCGACGCGCCGCCACCGGGGCGCCTTCAGGTCCCCGCACGCTTGACCGGCCGCGAATGCACGCAGGCGCCGAATGACGCATACGTCCAATGCAGCCGCCGCAGCGGAACAATCAAAGTTTCATCCCAAGCCAGATCACCGACTCGGTCGCTATCGATACCATAGGCTGAGCACGCGATACAGGACACCGGTCTGCTCCACATGCGCAGCGGCTTGATCGTGGTGCGCCCGCTCTTCCTCGACGATCGCCGTGATCGCGACGACAGCCTCCGCATCCGTTCCCTGCAACACGGCCAATTGGTGCTCGAGATGCCGCAAAACGACATGCTCCACTGCCACCGTCGTGGCCGAGATGGCCCGGCGCCCCATCAGGCCCGTCATCAATCCAAGCGACAATCCTCCGAAACCGCATAACCAATAACTGCGGCAACGTCGCCGCCCTCTGCGCGCAAGTTCGGCGGCGAAGATCTCGCGGTGGCGTCGCTCGTGCGAGCGGAACTCGACGAGTTCGGGAACCAGTTCCCGTGCGAAAAGCCGCGCGATCGCGATCTGGCCGGTATAGATCGAGATGGCGCCGAACTCGCCGGCGTGGTTGACCTTGAGGATGCGACAGCCAAGATCCATGCGTTTCATGTACCGGGAGGCGACTGCCTCATGCGTCCGCCATCGCCGCGCCGCGCAACCGGCCTGCGGCCGACGCGTATATCCCGCCCACCACGATGAAGCAGCCGAAATAGATCATCGCATCAATGCGACCGGCGCCCAGCCACAACGCCGCCGTTGGCACGATCGAAAGAAACAGCGCGAACAACGACAGGAACCGTTGCATGATCGGCTCGTAGTGCGCCGCCTGCCATTGCGGCCACCGCCGCGCGAACGCAAACGCGCTGCCATCTTCAGGCTGCAGGCGCGCGGCGATGCTCGCTTCGACGCGTGCGATGTGCGCCAGGTAGTACTGCACCAGCGCCTGTTTGGCGAGCGTGCGCGTACCGACGAGGACGATGAAGAACAGGATCGCGACGAAGCCGGCCAACGGCGCCCAGCGTCCGAACGTTCCCGCCGGAAACTGCGCCGACACCGGCACCCATGCCGCCATCGCGCCCGTGGAGAACAGCAGCCCGAAGTCGTCGAACGAACTGCGCGAATAGCTGTCGCACTTGTCGCCCAGATAGGTGTACTGCCGCCATAGATCGGGCGGCACTTCGATCGGCGTGATGGTGCGCGCCGAATCGGCATCCTGTGAAGTTCCCTTCCCTGCTCCGTCCATATCGCCCCCTGCGTGTGGTCGTGCTGGATCGCGCGGCGTTCAAAGTCCGGCCTGTCTACGCCGCGATCCTTTCGATCCAATCGACGGCCTTGCCCAGCTGGCGATGCGCCTCTTCCAGATCGTAGTCGGCCTGCAACCCCAGCCAGAAGCGCTCGCTGTTACCCCGTGCGGCCGCGAGCCGGAGGGCCGTGCGGCGGTGACGCTGCGCTTGCCCAGGACAATCTCGTTGATCCGGCGCGGTGGAACGCCCGCGGCACGGACGAGCGCGTTCTGGCTGATGCCCGTCGGAAGCAGGAATTCCTCAAGCAGGACTTCCCCGGGATGGATGTTCGGCAAGGTCTTCATGGAGGAACCTTGTAATGATGAGTCAGTGGTAGTCGACGATTTCCACGTCATCTTTTGTTCCAGCGGAACCGGACTCCATTCAACGAACGGCAACAGCCAGCGACGGACTCGTCCGATCAGACGCGGGCGCGGACTCCGCCAGATCCGTCTGTCCGCCCACATGCAGCACGTACTCGAAGTTCTGGATCATCTTCCCGTAGCCGTTGCCGCCCGCCGCGTAGTTGGCGCCGATGGTCAGCGTGTGGCGACCCGGCGGCAGCGGCTTGATCAGCAGCCAGTACCCATCCGCGGCGGTCAGCAGGTCGTCGTCGATGCCCGGAACCAACCGGAAGCAACCGTCACTGCGGACGCGATAGCGGGCGACATCGGTCACCCGCACGCCGTCGATCAGCGCGATCGCACTGGCCAGGCGCTCGTTGTTCACCGCCGCGTCGCGCTGCAACGTCTTGCACGGAATTCGCGGGGCGCCGGGCGGTCGGCGGCCTCGCACGTCGGCGCTGCGCATGTTGATGATCGGCACGAGCAGGTAACGGCCGGTCGGAATCACGCATTCGCGCTTCGCGTTGAACGTGCCATCGGTGCCCGCGAGGAACCACACCGGGCCTTCCTGGTCCATCTCGCAAAGCTGTCCGTCCGGATCGAGGAACGGCGCGATCGGCATGTGCTCGGCCCACTGCCACCAGCGCGCCGTCAGCGCGCCGAAGGTTTCGCCTTCGACCTGGCCATCGGGCGGGAGCAGCAGCGCGTCGGCGCTCGTGGCCGCCTTGTCCGCCGCATGCGACAACGCGAAACAGCTGGTGACGATGGACAACGCGGCCGCGAGGGCCAATCCGGTACGGGTGATGCGCATGACGTTCCCTGGCTTTGCCTGCTTACTTCTTGGAGTTGGATGACGGCTTCGTCGGCGCCGCCGGAATGCTGATGACCTGCGGCACAGGCACTGGCGTGCCCGGCGGATACATCAACGCCCACGCGCGTTTCTCCGCCTCCGCCGAACCCGCGGGATCGCGTTCGAGCAGCGCCCACGCGCGGTATTTCCATGCACTGACGGAGGTGGGGAACTCTTCTACCAGCTCGCGCGTACACGCCTGCCCTTCTTCAAGCACCGTCGGAATCAGGAACGTCCGGCAGTAGCGTTCCACGGCCTGCGGACGCAACTCGCTGTGCAACGCGCGCTCGTAATAGACGCGCGCTGCAGCGGGTGTCTCCAGTTCTTCGACGACGCCGCCCATGGCGAGCTGGTAGCGCA
>Ga0209257_1000371_pt1 | contig 90767 bp, 72 predicted proteins | sample AraplaCvi_mCL_r2_FD_184277 | JGI IMG/M metagenome (GOLD analysis project Ga0209257, IMG submission 184277) | Arabidopsis root microbial communities from North Carolina, USA - plate scrape MF_Cvi_mCL_r2 (SPAdes) (version 2) | ecosystem: Host-associated > Plants > Roots > Endosphere | place: USA...
TATGGAAACGTGTAAAGGACATGTACGAGCAGCCTGACTTTACCGAATTACCTGAGCCTTGAGGACCCAGGACCCGGAGCCGCCGCCCACATGTCCCTTCATCTAAATCACTATGTCAAAGAGCGCAAAAGACCGACGCCCTGGCCATCCCCTTTTTCTCGGGGCGGCCTGTGCGCCTGGTTTTTGGTGACCGCCTCAGCGTCCGGTGTGGAGCACCGCTGCGGTGGAGTGGCTTCTATGCGCGGCTTTTGATTCGGTCAACAGCCATCTGGAACTTTCTGTCACTTTTTTGAAATCCCGCCGAAAACCGCGGAAAACCGCGCTTTACGCCATCTCAACACGTGTGCGCGCATGACGCGGAGGTGACCGAATCAACCGCCCGGAACCCGAATCAGGGGCTCGAATCGCTGAAGGATCAGGTGCGCAGCGCCGTGATCTGGCGTTCGGGCGCCCAGATTCTCGGCCAGCTGCTCACCTGGAGCGCAACCTTCGTGGTGATTCGGGTGCTCAGCCCCGCCGATTACGGGCTGTTCGCGATGACGCAGGTCGTGCTGGTGCTGCTCAACATGCTCAACGGCTATGGCCTCGCCAGCGCGCTGATCCAGCGCGGCGATGCCGGGCGGCAGGCGCAGCGCCAGCTGTTCGGGATGCTGATCCTGCTCAATTTCGGGCTCGCGGCGATCCAGCTCGTCTGCGCGCCGCTTGTTGCGGCCTATTATCGTCAGCCGATGGTCGCCGATCTGCTCCGCGTCCAGGCGCTGCTCTATCTGGCGACGCCGTTCATCGCCCTCCCCTATGCCCTGCTCGCGCGCGCGATGGACTTTCGCAAACAGGCCAAGGTCAATTTCGTCTCGGGAATCGCCGGCGCGGTCACTGCGCTGGCCGGGGCGTGGAGCGGGCTCGGCGTCTGGACGCTCGTCGCCGCGCCGATCGCGCTGTTCGCGGTGCGCGCGATCGGCATGACCTGGGCGGCGAACGCACTGGTCTGGCCGAGCTTCGACTTTCGCGGGGCCGGCGACATCGCGCGCTATGGCGGCGTGATGGCGACGGGGCAGATCTTCTGGTTTCTGCAGAGCCAGGCCGATGTGTTCATCGCCGGGCGGCTGTTCGACCCGCATTGGCTGGGCATCTACACGACCAGCCTGTTCCTGACGCAGATCTTCGTCTCGAAGTTCGTCCCCCCGCTCAACGAAGTCGCCTTCTCGGCCTATGCCCGGATCAAGGACGACCGCGCGGCGATGGCGGCGGCGTTCGTCAAATCGGCACGGATCATCTTCGTCGTCGCCATGCCCTTCTATCTCGGGCTCGCGGTGACCGCGCAGCCTTTGGTCGAAGTCGTGCTCGGACCCAAATGGCACGAGGCGGCGCCGGTGGTGCACTGGCTCGCGCTCGCCATGCCGATGATGACGCTGCAGACGCTCTACGCGCCGGCGAGCGACGCCTGCGGCCGCCCGGGAATCGGCGCGCAGAACGGGGCGACCGGCGCGCTCCTGCTCCCCGTCGCATTCCTGATCGGCGTGCATTGGGGGATCATGGGGCTCGTCATGGCGTGGTTCGCGGCCTACCCGCTCTATCTCGCCATCTCGACCTGGCGGACCCTGCCGGTGATCGGGGTGCGTTTGCGCGATCTGGTCGACGGGCTCGCGCCGCCGGTGATCGCCGCAGCGGGAATGGCGGTCCTCGTCGCGTTGCTCGCCCGGACGTTGCCCCCGCTGCCGGCGCTGGCGCAGCTCCTTTTGCTCGGCGGTGCCGGGGCGACGATCTATGCGGGCTGGCTGGCCCTGTTCGCGCGCGAGACGCTGAACGAAGTCGTCGCGCTGGTCCGCAACCGGCGCGGCTAGGCTCTAGACCGCCTGGATATAGGCGCGCATCGCGTCGGCATCGGCCTCGATCCGCTCGATCCGATACTTCACCAGATCGCCGATCGAGATGAAGCCGACGCAGCGGCCGCGCTCGATCACGGGCAGATGCCGCACCCGCCGCCGGGTCATCAGCGCCAGCGCGCCGAGCACCGATTCGTCGGGCGCCACGGTGAGCGCCGGCGCAGTCATCACGTCGCTGACCTTGCGCTCGAGCGCCGCGGCGCCCTCGCGCTCGAGCCCGTAGATCACGTCGCGTTCGGAAAAGATGCCGGCGACCTGATCGCCGTCCATCACCGGCACGGCGCCGATTCGTCGGGTGGCGAGCAGCGCCACCGCTTCGGCCACGGTGCGATCCCCCGCGATCGACACCACGTCATGGCCTTTTCCCCCAAGGATTGCCGCGATCGTCATCGCTTGTCTCCGCATTCGGGTTCAGGCGGTTGTTTCTCCCATGATTCGCGCCCAATTGCAAAGTCATGGGAACGCCGCGGCACGATCTCGACGACCCCGAATATGCCGCCTTCGCCTGGGGGCGCTATCGGCGCATCCTCAAGTTCATGGCGCTCGTCGCGCTGCTCGCCGCGGGAACCGCCGAGCTGGTGCTGTGGCTTTGGCTGGGCGAACTCACCTTCGTCACCGCGAGCGCGACCTTTCTCGGCGTGTTCACGACCGTGATGCTCGCCGCCGCGCTGATGGGGCTGATGTTCCTGAGCTCGGGCACCGGGCACGACGAACGCATCGAGGACCGGCTCAGGGACGAGATCGACCTCGGCGACTAATCGTCGATATCGACCTTGCGGTAGCGCAATGTCGCGGAGCCGTTGGCGGGCACCTCGACCGACCATACGTCCTTGCCGTTGTGGCGGGCGAGGCGCGCCGACATCCGGGTCAGCTTGTAATCGTCGTCGCGCTGAAACTCGGCCTCGAACCGGATGGGATGGGGATTGGCGTTGGTGACGGTGAGGACTTCGTCCTCCCAATCATCGCCTTCGTCGCGCTCGTCGATCTCCGCGGTGACCTGCGTCGCCTCGGCGAGGTCGAGCTGGACTTCCTCGTTGATCGCCTTGTCGTCGAGCGAGGCCTCGCCGACGAGCAGGCGACGCTCGCCCAGCGGCTCGAACACCGCCACCCGGCCGGCGGGGAGCGGCAGGCCGAGCCCCTTTTCCTTGCGGTTCTGCGCCCGCAGCGCGATCTGCACGTCGCCGACATCGTCGCCCCAGACCTGCGCGCGATAGAGCACGTCCACCGGCACGGCCTTCTTGTCGAACATCATCACTTGCTTCTGGCTCATCGCGGCGACCGTGGTCGCGTCGGGGATGCGATAGAGCTTGAGATCGCCGAGCTCCTCCTGCTTCGCCATGCGCGCGCCGGTGACGACGATGCTCTCGGCGCCCTCCGACTCGAGCACCCCCGCCATCGGCGCGGGCGCGGGTGCGGGCATCCGCATCAGCATGTCGACCACGACCGGGTCGGGCACTGGCCGGGGGAAGCAGCTGACCGCGAGCGGCCGCCCTTCTGGCCCGTCGACGCGCCCGTTGTCCTCGCGGTTGAGCCGGCCGGCGACGACCATCGCCTCGGCATCGGCGAAGCTGGTGACGTCGCCATTAGCCAGCGTGACCCAGGCGAGCAGGTCCGCGCTGCGGCCGTCCGGGCGCATCGTCGCGACGTAATTAGCCTGCCAGTCGAAATTCCACGCCAGATAGGACAAGGTCAGCGTCACTTTGCCTGCGCGCGGCGAATCGGTCTCGACCGACAGCGTGGGTTTCGCGGTGAGCCCCTCGGGGATCGAATCATAGACGATGTCGTCGCGCGAAGGGCCGCAATCGACGGCGACGAATCCCTCCCGCGTCTGCAGGATCGCGGCGCCGTCCGGCCCCGAACGGATGACGGCACGCTCCTCGACGCTTTTGCCTTTGATCGTGCGGCGAATCGTCACCGGCCGCCCGACATGGCGCGCATAGAGACTATAGGGTGCGAGCAGATCGGCATCGAGATTCTTCTCGCGCACGCCCGCGGGCAGCCCGGCGATGATCGCGCTTTCGGGAAGGATCCCGCCGGCGACGCCTTCGAAGCGGATCACCGCGCGGCCCGCCGGAATGGCGACGGTGCGCTTCTCGGTGACCAGCGCATAGCCGCTCAGCCAGTCGAGATCGATCTCGGCATCGGCGCTGCGGCCGGGCTCGCGATAGATGGTGACCGAGACGCTGTCCGGCCCCGGCGACGTCACGGCCTGCGCCGATGCCGGCGGCGTCGCGAGCATCGCCGCGGCGCACGCCGCCACGAGGCGGAACAGCTTCATGCTCAGAAGCGCGTGAGGAACACGGCGTCGACCACCGCCTCGCCATTGGCAGGCACCGGAACCTTCCACAGCGCCTCGTCGGAATTGGTCCGATCGCTCTTGATGCTCTCGCTCTCGATGCGGGTATCGTCCCACCAGCTGTCGAGCCCCGCCTGCGCGAGTTCGACCGTCACCGGCTGCGCGCGCGCATTGGTGAGCTTGTACTGCATCGTCGTGCGCCAGCGGTTCGAACCGACCCGCTCGCGCTTGACCACAGTCGGCTGGACCTTGACGTCGAACGCCTCGCCGGTCTTGAGCGCGAGCCGCGACCCCATCGGCGTATGGCCGATATTGCTCTCGCCGATGAACTGGGGCTGGCCGCGCGCATCGCGCATGTAGACGCGCACCGTGCCGGCCGGGAGCGCGTCGCCCAGCCCGCCCTCGCGCGACGAGGAGAAGCGGAGCACCGTATCGGCGCTCTTCGCCTCGTCCGACGTATCGAGCCAGCCGTTGCGATAGAAATAGGCCTTGCCCGCGGGCACGCCCGCGACATCGAGGAACCCGACCTGCTTCTGCTGCGCATTGGCGATCGTCGTGCGCTCCTTGAGCGGATAGACGTAGAAATCGCCGAGCTGCTCGCGCGGGGCGGTCTCGGTGCCCGGCGCATTGCCGGGGATCGCGCGCGACGGGCTCACGCCATAGCGCGGCCGCGACCCGCCGCCGCTGCCCGGCGCACCCGCGACGAGCAGAGTCGATGCATTGGCGAAGGTCGTGCCGGTGGTGTTGGTGAGGGTGATCCAGCCCTGTACGTCGATCTTGCCCGCGCCCTCATCGAACAAGGCGACATAATCGGCCTTCCAGCCGAAGCCGCTCGACAGATAGTTGAGCGTCGCGGGGCGGGTTCCGGCGACACTGCTGTCGAGCGTCACCGAGAGCGTCGGCCGGGCCCGCAGATTAGGCGGGAGCGAAGCGAACACGACGCGCCGCGACCCGTTGAGCACTTCGATGCGATTGCCGACCTGGACGATGGTGCCGCCATTGTTGGCGAGCACGCGCGCGCTCTCGCTGGTCTCGGCGCCGGTCTCGGGGTTGGTCTTCACCAGCGTGACCGCCTGACCCACGGCCTTGTCCATCAGCTTTTGCGGGGTGAGCAGATCGAAATCGAAATTCTGTTCGACGATCGCGGTGTTGGCGGCGGCGAGCGTCACCGTCTCGGGCCGGATCGCGGCGGAGACGTCGGGGAATTCCTGCTTCGTCCGCCCCGCCGGCAACGCGAGCATGCGCTTGTCCTGAACCAGCGCGAGATCGTTGTTGTAGATGGTCACCGCGACATCGCCCTGGGCAGAGCGGCTGTCGGCCGGCGAATCCGCAGCGGTCTGGGCGTGGGCGGCGCAGGGCAGCGCGGCCAGAACGAGAGCCGTCAAACGCAAAGCATCCTCCCCCAAGGCTGTCTCAGGGAAGGATGCTAGCAGGTTGATTGCGAAGGGCCAGCCCTTCGCGATGAAGGTCGATCAGGCCGCGGGCGGAACCTCGGCCTCGTCGCTCTTGGTGCGACGGCGGCGCGGCTTCTTGGGCGCTTCCTCGGCATCGTTGGCGGCAGTCGCCTCGGCGCCGAAGGCCGGCGGCAGCACCGCGGCGTCGATGCCCTGCGGAGCCTCCGCCTCGGCGCTCTCGTCGCGACGCGGGCGACGGCCGCGCGCCGGACGGGCGGCGCGCTCTTCGCCGGCATCGCGCTGCTCGAACAGCTCGGGCGCGGGCGCTTCCTGCGATTCGGCGGCGTGGCCATTGGCATAGCCATTGGCGTTGCCGTTCGGACGACGATCCCGGCGACCATCGCGATCACGATCACGGCCTTCGCGGGGCTCGCGGTCCTGGCGCGGTTCGCGATCCTGGCGGGGCTCGCGATCGTCACGGTCGCGGCGCGCTTCGCGGTCCTGGCGCGGCTCACGCTCGTAGCGCGGCTCGCGCTGCTGGGGACGATCGTCGCGCTGCTGCTCGTCGCCGCGATTGCCCTCGGCCTCGAACTCGTAATCCTCGTCGTCGCCGTCGATGTCGTTGCTCGGACGCGGCTGGCGCTGGTTCGGATTCTGCTCCTCGAAGCGCGAGCGATTCTCGCTCAGCACCCGAAAATAGTGATCGGCGAACTGGAGATAATATTCGGCGTTGACCCGATCGCCCTGCATCTGCGCGTCGCGGGCAAGGTTCTTGTATTTCTCGAGCAGCTGCGCCGCGTTGCCGCGCGCACGATTGTCGATGCGGTTGCCATTGCCCTGGTTGGGGTTGCCACCCTGGCGCTGCTGACCGCCACGACCGCGACGGCGGCCGTTGTTAGCCTGACGATTGTTCATCAAGGTCTGTATGTCCTGTCTACTTAAGCCGTCCGTCGATCCATTCGGGGTCCCGGATGCACGTTACACTTGCGGACAGCGCCCCTGCTGGCGCTTCCGCCCTGCCACGGCCGTCGGACTGCAACGGCTCACATGACCATGGAGTGGGCCGTAGCCCCTTATTTCAACGACTTGGTTGAAAGTGCCTCGCCCCGGCGCTGTCTTAGCCCGTGCGGCACCAATCTCCAAGCGGAAATATGGGGCACGGGGTGGCCGGTTTCAAGTAAGTAGTACCACGCGGGGACGCCCGCCGAGATCGCGGTGGACGGCTGGCGTCAGGCCGTATTCCCGCCCCAGCGCGGACACGGCATCGGCCTGCGTCCAGCCGATCTCGAGCACCGCCGCACCGCCCGGGGCGAGCAGGCGCGGCAGCTCGGGGACGATGCGGCGATAGTCGTCGAGCCCGTCCGCGCCGGCGAACAGCGCCGCGGCGGGCTCGTGCTCGCGGACTTCGGGAGGGAGCGGCTCGGCGGTGCCGATATAGGGCGGGTTGGCGAGGACCAGATCGAATTGGCCGTCGAGGCCTTCGGTCCAGTCGCCGAGCTTGAAACGGGCACGTTCTTCCATCCCGAGGTCCTGCGCATTGATCTCGGCATATTCGAGCGCCCTCTCCGACGCGTCGATGCCAAGGCCATGCGCTTCCGGCCATTGATCGAGCGCGGCGAGCAGCAGCGTGCCCGGGCCGGTGCCGAGGTCGAGAATCCGCCCCGGCGCGCAGTCGCCGAAATGCCCGATCGCCGCCTCGATCAGCGTCTCGCTGTCAGGACGCGGGATCAGCACGCCGGGCCCGACCGTGAGCTCGATCGTCCAGAAGGCGCGGCGGCCGGTGATGTAGGCGATCGGCTCGTGCGCGAGGCGGCGCTGGAGGAGGGGTTCGAAGCTGTCCGGGGCGGAGTCGTCGAGATGGCGGAGCAGCAGATCGTTGCGCGGGACGCCGAGCGCGTGCGCCATCAGCAGCTCGGCGTCGAGACGGGGGGTGTCGGTGACCGGGGCGAGGCGTTGAGTTGCCTCGGCAAGGGCCGACCGTATTAAAGCCCCCGGTTCGTCACCCATCCAGCTGCGCCAGCCGGTCGGCCTCGTCCTGCGCGACCAGCGCGCCGACCAGCTCGTCCATCTCGCCCTCGAGGATCTCGGGCAGACGGTGGAGCGTCAGGTTGATCCGGTGATCGGTGACGCGGCCCTGCGGGAAATTATAGGTGCGGATCCGCTCCGAACGATCGCCCGAGCCGACCATCGACTGGCGCGCGCCCGCCCGCGCGGCGTTGAGCCGCTCGCGCTCGGCCTCGTAGAGGCGAGTGCGGAGCACCTTCATCGCCTTGGCCTTGTTCTTGAGCTGCGAGCGCTCGTCCTGCTGGATCACGATCGTGCCGGTGGGCAAATGGGTGATGCGCACCGCCGAATCGGTGGTGTTGACCCCCTGCCCGCCAGGCCCCGAGGCGCGGTAGATGTCGATGCGCAGATCCTTCTCGTCGATCCGGATATCGGCTTCCTCGGCCTCGGGCAGCACCGCGACGGTCGCTGCCGAGGTGTGGATGCGCCCGCCCGCTTCGGTGACGGGCACGCGCTGGACGCGGTGGACGCCGCTCTCGAACTTCAATTTGGCGAACACGCCCGCGCCGGTGACACTGAGCACGGCTTCCTTGTAGCCACCGAACTCGGCTTCCGAAGTGCCGATCAGTTCGACGCGCCAGCCCATGCGATCGGCGTAGCGCTGGTACATGCGCAGCAGATCGCCCGCGAACAACGCCGCCTCGTCGCCGCCCACGCCGGCGCGGATCTCGAGCATCGCGGGACGCTCGTCGGCGGCGTCCTTGGGAAGCAGGGCGAGCGCGAGCGAACGCTCGGCGGTGGCGAGCGCGGTCTCGTTGGCGCGCAGCTCCTCCGAGGCCATGGCGCGCAGTTCCTCATCGGCGTCCTGCGTCATGTGCTGGAGCGATTCGGCTTCCTGACGCAGCCGCCGGACCTCGCCCGCGGCGAGCGCGACGGGCTCGAGCTCGGCATATTCCTTGGAGATCTGCACGAACTTGTCGCCCGGCAGGTCGCCGGTCGCCATCTGCGCCTGCAGCTCGTCACGGCGCGCCTCGATTGCGGCGATACGGTCAGCGGGGATGCTGATCACAGCTGATCGACGATCTTGCCAGAGGGAAGCGCCCAGAAGACCGCTCCGGGCGGTTTCCGCGGCATACGCTCGGTCAGCGGCAGCGGGGTCGCACCGTCCTCAACGTAACGGTCTTCCCATATAAATTCCCACAGTGTCTGAGATACTAGCCTGGCCAACAGCTTCGCCTGATCCCCGCTATACAGCGCCTTGAGGGTCACCTGCTCCGCCGCCAGTTCATCGTCACCGATGATGACAGCGTATCTGGCGCCGGCTTCAGACGCTTTAGCCATGCGCTTTTTCATGTTGCCGCGGAACGCCATATCGGTCGAAACCCCTCGGCGCCGCAGATCAGCAAGAATGCCTTGGGCTGCAACGGCAGCGTTCTCTCCCATCGGAATCACGACTGCATCCACCGGACGCTCCGCAGGCTCCTCGATCAGCATCGCCAGCCGCTCGACGCCCGCGGCCCAGCCGACGCCCGGCGTCTCGGGGCCGCCGAGCGAGCCGATCAGCCCGTCATAGCGCCCGCCGGCGAGGACGGTGCCCTGCGCGCCGAGGCGATCGGTGACGAACTCGAAGGCGGTGTGGCGGTAGTAATCGAGCCCGCGGACGAGGCGGCTGTTGCGGGTCCACTTGACCCCCGCGGCATCCAGGCCATCCGTCACCGCCTTGAAGAAGGCAGCAGCCTCCTCGGTGAGATACGCATCGATATCGGGCGCGCTGTCGGCGATCGGGCGGTCGCGCGGGTCCTTCGAATCGAGGATGCGCATCGGATTCTTGTCGAGCCGGACCTGGCTGTCCTCGGACAGCGCCTCGCGGTGCGCCTCGAAATGCGCGACCAGCGCGGTGCGCCACGCGTCGCGCGTCGCGGCGTCGCCCAGCGTGTTGAGCTGGAGCGTCACGCCGTCGGCGATGCCGAGCTCGTGGAGCAGCTGATCGGCGAGGACCAGCAGTTCGACATCGGCGGCAGGCTCGGCCGCGCCGATGATCTCGGCGTCGATCTGGTGGAACTGGCGGAAGCGGCCCTTCTGGGGACGCTCGTAGCGGAACACCGGACCCGAAGTGACGAGCTTTAGCGGCGCATATTGCTGCCAGCCCTCGGTGATATAGGCGCGGGCGATGCCGGCGGTGAATTCGGGGCGCAGCGTGAGCGAATCGCCGCCGCGGTCCTCGAACGTGTACATCTCCTTCGAGACGACGTCCGAGGTCTCGCCCATCGAGCGGGCGAACACGCCGGTCGCCTCGAACACTGGGATGTCGACGCGCTGGAAGCAATAGAGCCGGCGGACGCGCTCGAACGTGTCAAGCACATGGGCGAAGCGCCGTTGCTCCTCGCCGAAAATGTCCTGGGTGCCCCGGATCCGCTTGGGGGTTTCGATACGTGCCATTTGGCGGGCGCTTCTAGGGCCTCGCGCGCGGTTGCGCCACTCCCCTTTAAAACGCGCGCGCGGCTCCCATATTCCCGCTCAAGTTCAACAACATGGAAGGAGGTGATCGAATGTCTCATTGTCAAACGCCGTCTGCGGCGCGCACTCAGGCTTCGGTTCGCTCCAGCGGGGCTGCCGCCTGAGGCATTGAATACAGGTCGCTCGCCGCAGCGGCTGACAATAGAAAGGCCGTTTCCCTTGGGGAAGCGGCCTTTCGTGTATCTGGATCATGTCTGACACAATCTGATACATTCTTTCGCTAGATGGCGCGCAACCGCCTGCCTATGGGCGAGTTTCGGAACTGAACCGCGCCCCGGTCCGAGGGTGTGCTATGAGCGGGTCTGCGAATTGAACCTGAAGCCTTCGAACCTTTCGGGCCGATCGGCCACGGCGCTGGTGGCCGCGGCGCTCCTCCTCTCCTCGTGCGGCAGCGGCGGCGATGCCCAGAAAAAGGGCGGGCGCGGCCAGAGCGGGCCGGCACAGGTCGGCTATGTCGTCGTCCAGCCGACCAGCGTGCCGCTGGTCACCGAGCTCGCCGGCCGGGTCACCGCCTTCCAGACCTCTGAGGTGCGGCCGCAGGTCGCCGGGATCATCCAGCGGCGCCTGTTCACCGAAGGCACGATCGTCCGCGCGGGGCAGACGCTCTACCAGATCGATCCGAGCCTCTATCAGGCGGCGGCTTCCGAGGCGCAGGCCAATCTGCAGAGCGCGCGCGCCAGTGCCGAGGCGGCGCAAGTCCGCGCCGAGCGCTATCGTCCGCTCGCCAGGATGGAGGCGGTGAGCCAGCAGGACTATACCGACGCCGCCGCGCAGGCACGCCAGGCCGCGGCCGCAGTCGCGCAGAACAACGCCCAGCTGCGCACCGCGCAGATCAATCTGCGCTTCACGCGCGTCCCCGCCCCGATCACCGGCCGGATCGGCCGCTCGCTGGTCACCGAAGGCGCGCTGGTCACCGGCAATCAGGCCGATCCGCTCGCAGTGATCCAGCGGCTCGACCCGATCTTCGTCGACATCCAGCAATCGAGCGCCGACATGCTCGCGCTCCGCAAGGCGCTGGCCAAAGGCGGCCTCGTGCCCGCCAGCGCGGTGGTCCGGCTCAAGCTCGAGGATGGCAGCGAGTTCAGCCAGACGGGCACGGTCGAATTCTCCGAAGTGATGGTCAACGAGAATACGGGCACGGTGACGCTGCGCGCGCGCTTCCCCAATCCCGAGGGCATATTGCTCCCCGGCATGTTCGCGCGCGCATCGTTCGCGCAGGCGATCGACCGTCAGGCGTTCCTCGTCCCGCAGGCGGGGCTGTCGCGCGACCCGCGCGGCAACGCGACGGTCTGGGTGGTAGGCCCGGGCAACCGCGCGGTGGCCCGCACCGTCGTCGCGACGCGCACCGAAGGCGCCAGCTGGGTGGTGACGCAGGGCCTCGCGCCCGGCGACAAGGTGATCGTGCAGGGCACCGCGAACCTCCGCCCCGACGCCGAGATCCGGCCGGTCCCCTATACCGAACCGCAGCGCATCGAGCCTGCCAAAGCCGGTGCAAAGGGCGGACAGGGCGCGCAGGGCGGCGCGACGAAGAAGGGCGGCTGATCTAGATGTCGCGCATCTTCATCGATCGCCCGATCTTCGCCTGGGTGATCGCGATCATCGTCATGCTGATGGGCGTGGGCGCGATCATGTCGCTCCCGATCGCGCAATATCCCGACGTCGCCCCGCCGCAGGTCAATGTCCGCGCCTCCTATCCGGGCGCTTCGGCCGAGACGGTGCAGAATTCGGTCACGCAGGTGATCGAGCAGCAGCTGACCGGGATCGATGGGCTGCTCTATTTCAGCTCCTCCTCGACCTCGCGCGGGCAAGTCAACATCTCGGCGACCTTCGAGAAGGGCACCGATCCCGACATCGCGCAGGTCCAGGTCCAGAACCAGGTCCAGCAAGCGCTCTCGCGGCTCCCGCAGCAGGTGCAGCAGCAGGGGCTGCGCGTCACCAAGTCCAACCCCGACTTCCTGATGATCGTCGGCGTCTATGACGAGACCGACAAGCGCACCAATCAGGATGTGTCCGACTGGCTCGCCTCGAATCTGCAGGATCCGCTCGCCCGCGTCCCCGGCGTGGGCGACACCAATGTGTTCGGCGCACCCTATGCGATGCGGATCTGGCTGAATCCCGACCGGCTGGCGAGCTATTCGCTGATGCCGAGCGACGTGATCACCGCGATCCAGAACCAGAATACCGAAGTCGCCGCAGGCGAGATCGGCGGCCAGCCCCAGCCCGCGACGCAGATGCTCAACGCGACGGTGACGGCGCAGTCGCGTCTGCAGACGCCGCAGCAGTTCGAGCAGATCATCCTCAAGACCGAGACCAGCGGCGCGAACGTGATCCTGAAGGACGTCGCGCGGGTCGAGCTCGGCGCCGAGAGCTACAACGCGGTCAGCCGCGTCAACGGCCACCCGGGCGCCGGCATCGCGGTGAGCCTCGCCCCGGGCGCCGACGCGCTCGAGACCGCCGAACTGGTCAAGGCCAAGGTGGAGCAGATCGCGCGCGGTTTCCCGGCGGGCTTCAAATTCGCCTATGCCAACGACACCACCGCCTTCATCAACCTGTCGATCAAGGAAGTGGTGAAGACGCTGATCGAGGCGATCATCCTCGTCGTGATCGTCATGTTCATCTTCCTGCAGAGCGTGCGCGCGACGCTGATCCCGTTCATCGCGGTGCCGGTGGTGCTGCTCGGCACCTTCGCGGTGTTCTACGCGCTCGGCTTCTCGATCAACACGCTGACGCTGTTCGGGCTGGTGCTCGCGATCGGCATGCTCGTCGACGACGCGATCGTCGTGGTCGAGAATGTCGAGCGACTCATGGAGGAGGATCCCGAGCTCACCCCGCGCGAGGCGACGATCAAGTCGATGGACCAGATCCAGATGGCGCTGGTCGGCATCGCGCTGGTACTTTCGGCGGTGTTCCTGCCGATGGCGTTCTTCGGCGGATCGACCGGCGTGATCTACCGGCAATTCTCGGTGACGATCGTCTCGGCGATGGTGCTGTCGGTGCTCGTCGCGCTGATCCTGACACCCGCGCTCACCGCGACTCTGCTCAAGAAGAAGAGCGAAGAGCATCATGGCTGGGTGGAGCGGCGCTTCCCCGCGGTCGGCGACTTTTTCGGCAAGGCCCGCGACTGGTTCAACCGCAACTTCGACAAGGGCGTCCAGCGCTACACCGGCGCGGTGACCAGAGTGGTCGACCGCAAATGGCTGTTCCTGCTGATCTACGCGATCGTCTGCGCGCTGCTGGTGGTGATGTTCACCCGGCTTCCCACCGGCTTCCTGCCCACCGAGGATCAGGGCGCGGCGTCGGTGCAGTTCCGCCTCCCCGCCGGCGCGACCCAGAGCCGCACGCAGGAAGTGCAGAAGGCCGTCGAACGTTATTTCATGGAGCAGGAGGCGAAGAACACCTCGGTGATGTTCACCGTCACCGGCGGTGGCGGGGGCGGCGGCGCCAGCGGCCAGAACACCGGGCAAGGCTTCATCAACCTCGCCGACTGGTCCGAGCGGCACGGCAGGGAGAATAGCGCCGACGCGATCGTTCAGCGCGCCTCGGGCGCGTTCCGCAACTTCCGCGATGCGCAGGTCTTCGCGCTGGTGCCGCCGGCGATCCGCGGGCTGGGCCAGTCGAGCGGCTTCACCATGGAACTGCAGAATTCCAGCGGCATGTCGCGCGAGCAGTTCGTCGCCGCGCGCGACAAGCTGCTCGCCGCCGCCAATGCCGATCCCGAGCTCGCGCAGGTGCGCCTGTCGGACCTGCCCGACGTCGCGACGCTCAAGGTCGATATCGACCAGCAAAAGCTCTCCGCGCTCGGGCTGAGCCAGGGCGACGTCAACTCGACACTGTCGACCGCCTGGGGCGGCCGCTACGTCAACGACTTCATCGATCGCGGCCGGGTGAAGCGCGTCTATGTGCAGGGCGACGCGCAGTTCCGCGCGGACCCCGACAACATCAACGAATGGTTCGTCCGGACGCGCAGCGGCGAAATGGCGCCCTTCTCGTCCTTCGCGCAGACGAGCTGGGCGACCGCGCCGACCACCATGTCGCGCTTTCAGGGCATCCCCGCCTTCGAGATCCAGGGCCAGGCCGCACCGGGCACCAGCTCGGGCGAGGCGATGCGCAAGATGGAGGCGCTTGCCGCGCAGGTTCCGGGCACCAGCGTCGCCTGGGCAGGACTCTCCTTCCAGGAGCGGCTGTCCTCGGGCCAGGCGCCCTATCTCTACGCGGTGTCGCTGCTCGTCGTGTTCCTCTGCCTCGCGGCGCTCTACGAGAGCTGGTCGGTACCGGTAGCAGTGCTGCTCGTGATCCCGCTCGGACTGGTCGGCGCGGTGTTCGCGGTGACGCTGCGGGGCTTGCAGAACGACGTCTATCTGCAGATCGGGCTGCTCACCACGATGGGCCTCGCCGCCAAGAACGCGATCCTGATGATCGAGTTCGCCGAGCGTGCCGAGCGGGAAGGCAAGCGGGTGATCGACGCGGCGATCGAAGCGGCACGCATCCGCCTCCGCCCGATCCTGATGACCAGCCTAGCCTTCATCTTCGGCGTGCTGCCTCTGGCGATCTCGACCGGCGCCGGCGCCAATGCGCGCATCGCGATCGGCACCGCGGTGATCGGCGGGATGCTGACCGCGACGATCCTCGCGATCTTCTACATTCCCTTGTTCTTCGTGCTGGTTCGCCGCGGCGTGCGCGACGGTCTGAAGGCGGTGCGCGAACGGCTCGGTCGCAACCGGGAGGCGCAGGCATGAAGCGCGTTGCGTTGTTTCTCGCCGCGTCGGCCCTTGCCGGCTGCTCGATGGACCCGAAATATGTTCAGCCGGCGGCACCCGTCCCGCCGAGCTGGCCGGTGGGGGACGCCTATCTCCAGCAGAGCGAGGCGGCGCTGCCGGCGGTCACCTACCGCGACATCTTCCGCGATGCGCGGCTCCAGAAGCTGATCGAGCAGGCGCTCACGGAGAATCGCGATCTGCGTCTCGCCGCCGCCAACATCCGCGCCGCGCGCGAGCAATATCGCATCCAGCGCGCCGACCGTTTTCCTGAAGTGGCGGCCGGGGCGGGCGCCACCGTCTCGGGCGGCCAGAGCGGCGCCTCCTCGACCAGCTCGGGATCGGACGCGCGCACGCGTTTCACTGCCGATGTCGGCATCACGGGGTTCGAGCTCGATCTGTTCGGACGGGTCGCCTCGCTGACTCGCGCCGAGCAGAACCGCTATTTCGCGACCGAGGCCGGCGCGCGCGCGACGTACCTCACGCTGGTCGGCGACATCGCCAATACCTGGCTGACCTATGCCGCCGACGCCAGCCTGCTCCAGATTGCGCAGGACACCGCGACCAATGCCGAGAACAGCGTCCGGCTGACGCGCGCACGGCTCGAAGGCGGAATCGCGCCACGCACCGATCTGCGCCAGGCCGAGCAGGTTCTCGAAGGCGCGCGTGCCGATCTGGCCGAGCAGCGCACCGCACTCGCGCAGGACATCAACGCGCTCCAGCTGCTCGTCGGTGCGCCGATCGATCCGGCGCTGCTACCCAGATCGCTCGACGAAGCCGCGCCGACCATCGCCGAACTGCCCGCGGGCGTCGATTCGGGCGTGCTGCTCCGCCGGCCCGACGTGGTGCAGGCCGAGTATCAGCTGCGCGCCGCAAATGCCGAGATCGGCGCGGCGCGCGCCGCCTTGTTCCCGCGCATCTCGCTGACCGGGCTGCTCGGGCTGGCGAGCAACGCGCTGACCGGGCTGTTCAGCGGGAATGGCTTCAACTGGTCGGCGGGCGCCGATGCGAATTATTCGATCTTCAACGCCGGGGCCGGCAAGGCCAACGTCCGGCTGAGCGAGGCGCAGCGCGACGCCGCGGTCGCGACCTATGAGCGTGCGATCCAGTCGGCCTTCCGCGAGGTCGCCGATGCGCTGGCGCGGCGCGGCACGATCACCGATCAGCTACGCGCGACGCAGGCGCAGGCCGATGCGGCCGCCGACACCTTCCGCCTCGCCGAAGCGCGCTATCGCGGCGGAATCGACACCTTCCTGTCGAGCCTCGACGCGCAACGTTCGCTCTATTCGGCGCGGCGCACGCTGGTGAACACGCGGCTGGTGCAGGCGAGCAATCTGGTGACGCTGTACCGGACGCTGGGCGGGGACTCGCTATTGCAGGCGACGCCTCGGGGACCCGAGGCGACGGTCACCCGACCCTAGCGGGCCGGAACCCCTTGGCGCGCAAGATAGTCGGCATAGGCCGGCAAACGTGCCGGAAGCCGGGCGAGGCCGGCGCGCATTTCTGCCATCCCCGCCGCGGCGGCATCCGCGGGCACCGCTGCGGCGGAGGGATCGATCGCCTGCGGCATTACCCCGAGCCCGAGAAGCGCAGAGATCCAGATTTCCTCGAGCAGGCTGTCTTCATCCTCATGGACGAAGCGCCCGCGTCGCTCGAACAGCGCGAGAATGCGCGTCAGGCTTTCGGGCACCGCGATCGGCAGCCCGAGGTGGAGATAATGGAGCGCCTGGAAATCGCGCATGTGCTCAGCCTCGGCGCGGGCGCGGCGGTTATACTCGGCGATCTCGATCGGATGGCAGTCGCGCCCGGGCAGCAGGTCGATCGCGCGCACGATGCCGATCTGGGCGAGGTGGAGATTGGGCCAGTGCAGCGGATCGAGCGCGACCGCCGCGTCCCCGAGCGCGAGGACGTTATGCGTCCAGGGCGCGCTGCGACGGCCGGGGCGGATGGCGATCGATCTCCCCTCCTTCCGATCGGCGTGGACACGGCCGAGGAGGGTTTTGCCAGGCAGCGGCGCGGCGAATTGCCACCCTGCCCCGCCACCGATGAGCGTGTCGTTGGGATCCACGGCGCTGGCGGGCGCTTCGCCAAGATCGAGACGGTCGAAGGGCAGCGTGGCGCTCCAGTCCTCGAACCCCTCCGCGATCGCCGAGGCCAACGGCGCGGCAGGACCGGCGGCATCGAGATAGAGATCGGCTTCGACCCGTTGTCCATCCGCCAGCAGCAGCGCCGCCACGCCGCCATCCGCGCTGCGTTCGACACCATCGAATCCGCCGGCGAGCCGGGTGACGCGAAGCTGGTCGGTCAACGCCGCCAGAATCGCGCGATAGCGTTCGGGCTCGAGCCGCAGCGCATAGTCGAAAGAGGCCAGCGGCGTGCCGGGCTGGGGATGGACGAATTTGCCCGCCTCGGCGAGCAGGCCCGCGACTGCGTAACGGTGCCAGGCGTCCGCGCGCCCTTCGCGGCGCGCGCGCGCCCAGAGCTGGTGGAAGGCTATATTGCCTGCCGGCGCGCCATGCTCGCCATGAACATGATACCAGGCGTCGCGCCCCTCGGGCCAATGCTCGAAGCGCAACCCCAGCCGCGGCACCGCGGCGCCGGCACGGAGCAACGCCGCCTCGTCGAGGCCGATGCTCGCATGGAATCGGTGGATCGTGCTGGTGCTGCCCGGCAGCCGGTCGGCGAGCGCGGCGGGATCGGGGGGCGTCTCGATCACGGTGATCGCGAGCAGCGGCAGCGCGCGCGCGAAGGCGGCGGCCGCAGACAGTCCGACAATGCCGCCGCCGAGAATGGCGAGGCTGCGAATGGCGCGGTCGCTCATGCCGACAGCCCCAGCGCGGCGCGGTGGCCGGGCAAGGTCGCCACCTCGACGGCAATCTGGCTGCGCAGCCGGTCCAGCGCTTCCCCGAGCGCGCGCGGATCGGCGACGTCGACGCGCTGATCCCAGCCCGCGGGCACGATGCCCTGCCCGATCATCACCGCGATCCAGCTCGGCGCGAAGAACAGCCCGCGGCTGTAGCGCTGGACGCGCCCGGCGCGGCGGAAGAGCTCGATCTTCTCGGCGAGGCTATCGGGGATCGGCATGTGGCGGACGTAGCGCCAGAACTCCGAATCGTCGCGCGTGCTGGCGTGGTAGTGAAGGATCAGGAAGTCGCGGATCCGGTCGTATTCGTAATCGACCTGATCGTTGAACGCGTCGCGGTCGACGTCCGCGATTTCGCCGATCGGGAACAGCGCGATCAGCTGCTGGATCGCGACCTGCACCAGATAGATGCTCGTCGATTCGAGCGGCTCGAGAAAGCCCGAGGCGAGCCCGACCGCGATCACATTGTGCGACCAGCTGCGCTGGCGCCGCCCCGCCTTGAAGCGCAGCACGCGCGGATCGGCGAGCGGCTCGCCTTCCACCGCGTCGAGGATCGCCGCCGAGGCCGCGTCGTCGGAGAGATACGCGCTCGAATAAACATAGCCGTTGCCGACGCGGTGCTGGAGCGGGATGCGCCAGCGCCAGCCCGCCGGCATCGCCGTGGCGCGGGTCAGCGGCTCGATCTCGCCAGGCGACGAGGCGCAGGGCAACGCCATCGCGCGATCGCAAGGCAGCCAGTGCGACCAATCCTCCCATGCCTCGCCCAGCGCGTCGCCGAGCAGCAGGCTGCGGAAGCCCGAGCAATCGACGAACAGATCGCCCGCGATCCGTTCGCCACTCTCCAGCACCACCGCAGCGATATCGCCGCTCGCGCCGTCGCGCTCGACCGAGACGATCCGCCCCTCGGTGCGCGTCACCCCGTGCCCTTCGGCGAAGGCCCGCAGGAAGGGGCCGAACCGCGTCGCATCGAACTGATAGGCATAGCCATAGGTCGAGAGCAGCGCGTCGGGATCTTTCGCTGGCCGCGCGAAGCGGCGCTGCTCGGCCATGACATTGGCGACCGAATAATCGGCGATGTCCCCACCCCGCCCGAGCGCGTGCATCCGCAGCCACCATTGGAGAAAGGGGATGTCGTGCAGCGGCCGGCCGAAATCGCCGAACGGGTGGAGGTAGCGATCCCCCGGCTTGCCGAAATCGCGAAATTCGATGCCGAGCTTCCAGGTCGCATGGGTCGCGGCCATGAACGCAGCCTCGTCGAGCCCTAGCGTCTCGATGAAAGCGCGCAGATGCGGCAGCGTCGCCTCGCCGACGCCGACGATGCCGATCTCGGCGGATTCGATCAGTTCGATCTCGGCGGCGTGCGGCAGCAGCTTCGCGAGCGCCGACGCAGCCATCCAGCCGGCGGTGCCGCCACCGACGACGATCACTCTCTTGCGTGGTTGGTTCACCTCGCCCCCTCTCCGGGAGCGGGTGTAGGCGATTACTGCCTCAGTCTGCCAGCGCCGAAACGAACGCCCGCGCGTTCGCGCCGACTTCGGCCGCGGTCAGGCCCGGCTTGTACAGCGCCGAACCCAGTCCGAAGCCGTCCGCACCTGCGGCACGCCACGGGCCCATATTGTCGGGGGCGATGCCGCCGACCGGGAGCAGGCGCATGTTCCTGGGCAGCACCGCGCGCATCGCCTTGAGGATCGCCGGGCTCGATCCCTCGGCCGGGAACAGCTTGAGCGCGGTCGCCCCGGCATCGATCGCCGCGAAGGCCTCGGTGGGGGTGACGACCCCGGGAAGCGAGATCAGCCCCATCTGCGCGGTGGCGGCGATCACGCCGACATTGGCGTTGGGCGAGATGATCATCGTGCCGCCGGCCGCGCGGACCTGATCGACCTGCCCTGCGGTGAGTACGGTGCCCGCACCGACCACCGCCCGGCCCTCGAACCGCCGCGCGAGGCGGGCGATGCTGTCGAGCGGATCGGGCGAATTCATCGGCACCTCGATCAGCGTGAAGCCGGCCTCGACCAGCGCATCGCCGATGCCTTCGACTTCGTGCGGCGCTACGCCGCGCAGGATCGCGATGAGCGGGCAACGGGCAAAGGCGGCGTCGAAGGCGGCGATGGCGGTCATTGTCTCACAATCTCGTTGATGCCCGCGACGAACGCGGCGTGGCTGTCGATCAGATAGGCATTGCGGCCATGCGCTTGAATGGCGGCCGCATAGAGTCCGCCGAGAACGGGATCGGCGAGGATATGGACGCTGTCGTGCGACGAGGCGGCGAGCCGCGCCGCGACGTCGGTGCCGATCAGCAGCCCCGAGGCGTAGGAGGCCGCATCGGCATCCTCCCGCTGGCCGAGCATCTTCGCGGCGCGGATACTGAAGAGTGAGGCGGCGAGATCCCGGCGCTTGCCGGCTTCCACGCCCTCGAGAAACGCATCGCCGAGCGTGACGTCGCTGCCCAGCTGCGCGGCGAGCAAGCCGTGCTTGCGCAGCAGCGCGAACAGCTCGCCGGTCATCGCCGTGACGAAATCGGCGACCTTGCCGTCGGCCATCTCGACCCATTTGCAATGCGTGCCCGGCTGGGCGAGCAGCGAGTCCGCCGGGACGAGCCCCGCGGCCACCGCGCCGAGCAGTTGCACCTCTTCGCCGCGCATCACGTCGGGCCGGCCGTCGATCAAGGTCGAGATGCCCGGCACGATCGCGGTGCGATCGTCGATCCAGAGCAGCCCCGCCGCTAGCTCGGCGACGCCGGCGGGCGCGGCGACATAGGGCGCCGGCCGCCAGCCGATGTTCGAGCCGACCATCCCCGCGAGCAGCATCGGCAAGTCGCCGAACCGCGCGCGGATCGCCGCGGCCTCGGCAGCGAAGTCCTGCACCGAGGTGACGCCCTTGTCGTCGCGCTCGGTCTTCACGACCTGGCCGCCGTCGATCAGGAACACGCGCCGGTTGGTCGTGCCCCAGTCGACGGCGAGGAAGGTGCTGCCGAAACTCACCACCAGGTCGCGTACAATGCGATGAGGATGAGGATCACGCCGATGCCGGCGATGTTGAACGTGCCCGAGGTGCGGAAGGTCACGCCTTCCATCGTCACCCGGTTGGCGTCACCCCGGCCGCGGACGACTAGCGAGACGGCCATCGCGAGGAACAGGCTCACCACGAACACGAACATCATGCGGTTCATGAACGGGAAGAGATAGGCATTGAGCGCGTCGGGCAGGAAGTCCGACGGGATGCCGATCTTGAGGATGTACGACAGCAGCACCGAAGTGATCGCTGCGACGATCGCCCCGGCTTCGGTCGCCGGCTTCCAGAACAGGCCGAGCAGGAAGATCACCGTGATGCCCGGGGTGAAGAAGCCCGAGAATTCCTGGATGAACTGGAAGGCCTGATCCGACTGGCCGATCAGCGGCCGGGCGGCGATGATCGCGATCACCACCGCGATCGCGGCGACGACGCGGCCGACGAGCACGAGATGCTTCTCCTGCCCTTCGACACCGGCGACATTGTCTTCGCCGCGCGTCTTGATGCCGCGCGCCTTGGCGTAGAGATCGAGCGTGAAGATCGTCGCGATCGAATTGATCTTCGATGCAGTCGACGCGATGATCGCCGCGATCAGCGCCGCGAAGACGAGGCCGAGCAAGCCCGGGGGCAGCAACTTCATCATCGTCGGATAGGCTTCGTCGGGCTTGGCGAGATCGGGCGCGAGCACGACCGCGGCGATCCCCGGCAGCACGATGATCACCGGCATCAGCAGTTTGAGATAGGCGGCGAACACCACGCCCTTCTGCGCCTCGCCGAGGTTCTTCGCGGCCAGCGCGCGCTGGATGATGTACTGGTTGAAGCCCCAATAGGAGAGGTTGGCGATCCACATGCCGCCGACCAGCACCGCGATGCCCGGCAGGTCCTTGTAGAAGGGGTTATCCGGGCTGAGGATCATGTCGAAATGACCCGGCGCGCGCTCGGTGAGCACCGAGAAGCCGGCGAGCACGCCCTGATCGCCACCGATCTGGTTGAGTGTGAGATAGGAGACGACGAGGCCGCCAAGCACGAGGAGCGTCACCTGAACGATGTCGGTCAGCGCCACTGCCTTGAGGCCACCATAGAGCTGATAGAGCAAGGCGAAGCCGCCGAGCGCGATGAGCGCCGCGGTCTGATCGATCCCGGCGACCTTGTTGACCGCAATCGAGCCGAGCCAGATGATCGAGGTCAGGTTCACGAACACGTAGAGCGCGAGCCAGAACAGCGCCATCAGCACCGGGAGCACGCGGCCGAACCGCTGCTCGAGGAACTGCGGCATCGTGTAGATCTCGTTCCTGAGGAAGATCGGTAGGAAGAACTTGCCGACGATCAGCAGCGTCAGCGCCGCCATCCATTCATAGGAGGCGATCGCGAGGCCGAGCGCATAGCCCGAACCGGCCATGCCCACGATCTGCTCCGCAGAAATATTCGCCGCGATCAGCGACGCCCCGATCGCCCACCAGGGCAGCGACTTGGATGCGAGGAAATAATCCGAAGTATCCTTGGCATGGCCCGCCTTCTCGCGGCTAACCCATTGCGCAAGACCGAAAATACCTATGGCGTAGACGATCACGACAATGAGATCGATCTGCGAGAGACTGGTCATTGGCTTCCTCCCTGCCCCGCGGGCCCCGGCGCTGATGCTGCGCTCTCGTACCCGCCCGGTGCGCCTGACCCGGCGCCGATTGTTCATTTATCGTATTTATTGGACTTGTCCAGCGCCACCACTCCGCTAACGTATGTGGAACGAATGACGTGGAGAGGGTCCTGACATCGTTGTCGGGGCACATCAAGGGGCGGGAGCCATGGCGAACACTTATCCGGAACTGGGCGCGGAAGATGCCCGTCCCCAGCTCGGTCGCAACCTCACCTACGGGATGCTCGACAGCCTCGGCCGCGCGATCGTCACCGGCCGCTACGAGCGCGAGCCCTTCCCCACCGAAGCCGAGCTCGCCAAACAGCATGGCGTGAGTCGATCGGTGACGCGCGAGGCAGTGAAGATGCTCACCGCCAAAGGCCTGTTGAGCGCGCGCCCGCGCCAGGGCACGGTGGTCCAGCCCGCGACCAACTGGAATCTGTTCGACACCGATGTGCTGCGCTGGCTGCTCGAGCGACAATTCTCGGTCGACCTGCTCCGCCAGTTCAACCAGTTGCGCGTGGCGATCGAGCCCGAAGCCGCGGCGCTGGCGGCGCGCGTCGGCACGACCGAGGAGCTTGCCAGGATTTCGCAGGGTCTCGAGCGGATGGAAGCCGCGGAGCAAGGTCAGGACGACACGCTCGAGGCCGATATCGCCTTTCACGTTTCGATCCTGCGCGCCTCGGGCAATCCCTTCTACGCGCAGTTCCGCGACGTGGTGAGCACCGCACTGCGGACCTCGATCCGCTTCACCAACCGGCTCAAGGGACGCACCGCCAATGTCGCCGATCACGCCGCAGTGCGCGACGCGATTGCCGCACGCGATCCCGAAGCCGCGCGCGCGGCAATGCGCGCGCTGATCGGCGACGTGCTCGACCTGATCGACGATGTCGAGGCAGGGGAAGCGAAGGGCTGATCTTCGCGGACGATTCCAGCAGGCATGGCATTTCGCACCGCGAGGACGAGACGAAGGCGGCAAGCGAGCCCGCGAGGCAGTTGATGTGATTGTATCGACTGCCTTTTTCCGGAATGCGCAAGTCAGACGCTAAACTACGGAAATCTCGTAGAAATATTACAGAAACAGGCCCCCCAGGCTTTCTAACCTCCGGATTTTATGGGAGTTGCGGCGCCAGCGAGCCGCCCCCCTCTCCTATGATGCATTGATGACCGGTGTCTCGAACCCGCGGAAGCGAGGGATGGGTTCGCGGACGCTCGCCTCGGCGAGACCCTGCCGGCGCCAATGTTACGGAGCCTATGATGTCGTTGCAGAACCTCCCCATCTCACGAAAGCTGGCCGGGGCCTTCGCCGCGCTGATCGTGATCTTCGCCGGCGTCGGCACGATCGTCTTCTTCAATCTGTCGGCGCTCGCGGTCGCGGCCGACGAGAAGGAGCAGTCGTTGCGTGCGCTCGAGGCGAGTCAGAAGCTGCTGACCGGCGTGCTCGAGCAGCAGAACGCCGCGCGCGGCTTCGCGATTCTCGGTAAGGACGAGTTCTTCAAGACCTATCAGGAGAATGGCGAGAAGTTCACCGAGACGGTCGCGGAATTCAAGAAATACTCGACTTCGGAAGAGCAGCACGCGCGCGTCAACCAGCTCGTCGCCAATGTGCAGGAGCTGCGCGGCAAGCTCGATCACGTCATCGAGCTGGCGCGCAACCCCGCGACGCGCAGCCAGGCCGGCGAGCTTTCGGGCGTCAAGATGCTCGGGGAAATTCGCCCGCTGATCAAGGAAATCAGCAAGGTCCAGGAAGAACGCGTCGTGAAGCGGGTCGCGACCGAGGATGCCGCGGTCGCGTCCTCGACCTGGGCGATCTGGATCGGCGGCGCGTTCGCGCTGGCGGTGTCGGTGCTGTTCGGTTGGCTGCTTTCGCGCGGCATCGCCACCCCGGTCGCGCAGATGACCGGCGTGATGAAGACGCTCGCCAGCGGCAACAACAAGGTCGATGTGCCGGCCACCGATCGCGGCGACGAGATCGGCGACATGGCCAAGGCCGTGCTCGTGTTCCGCGAGCAGGCGGTCGAGAAGGAAAAGGCCGACGCGGCCAAGAAGATCGCCGATGCGGAGCAGCAGCGCGTCGTCGAGACGCTCGAGATGAACCTCGGCAAGCTCGCCCATGGCGATCTGACCAGCGAGATCACCGAATCCTTCTCGCCTGCCTATGAATCGGTGAAGGTCAACTTCAACAGCGCGGTGACCGAGCTGCGCAGCCTGATCGGCACGGTGATGGAGAGTGCGGCGACGATCCGCACCGGCTCGGGAGAGATCGCCCAGGCCTCGGAGGACCTCGCGCGCCGTACCGAAGCCAATGCCGCGAGCCTCGAGGAGACTTCGGCCGCGGTCACGCAGATGGACGGCCGCCTCAAGGCGACCGCCGCCTCGGCGGGCAGCACGGTCGAGCGCGCCGACGGCGCGATCGCCACCGTCGCCGGCGGCCGCGAGATCGCCGACGAGGCGGTGCAGGCGATGACCCGCGTCGCGGACAGCGCCAAGGGCATCGACAGCGTGATCGAGGGTCTCGACAAGATCGCCTTCCAGACGCGCGTTCTCGCGATGAACGCCGCGGTCGAGGCCGGCCGCGCCGGCGAGGCGGGCCGCGGCTTCGCGGTCGTCGCCGATCTCGTCTCGGCGCTCGCGATGCGTGCCGAGGAAGAGGCCGGCCGCGCCCGCGACCAGTTGACCGCGACCCAGACCGACATCGTCGCGGCAGTGGAGATGGTCCAGAAGGTCGACGGCGCGCTCGCCAATATCTCGAGCGACGTGAGCGAAGTGCACGCGCTGCTCGGCGAGATGGCGACCGACAACCAGGCCCAGTCGACCGCGATCACCCAGATCTCGGTGGCGATCGGGACGATGGACCAGTCGACCCAGCAGAATGCCGCGATGGTCGAGGAAACCTCGGCTGCCGCGCGCAACCTCACCAGCGAAGTCGCTGCGCTCAGCGAGCAGGCGTCGAAATTCAACGTCGGCGGCACGCGCGCCGTGGCGATCCGCGCCACTACCCCGGCCCGTCCGGCCAGACCGGCGGCGAAGTCGAACGGCTATGTCTCGCCGGTCAAGGCGCTGCCCGTCGCCGCGATGTCGAACGGCGGCTCGGACGACTGGACTTCGTTCTAAGGCTCACTCGAACGAAAAAGGGGCGCCGTGGCAGAAGCCGCGGCGCCCTTTTCGTTTCTTCCAAGATCCTCCCTCGCGCGGCGGGGGAGGATCGAGAGTCACTTCATCCGTATCGTCTCGATGACCCCGTCATCGCGATATTCGATCGGCTGGATCGCGATGCGGCGCTCGCCCTGATAGGGCCCGTCGCCGATCTGCCCTTCCCAGCGATGATAGGCGATGTACCATTTGCCATCCTTCGGATCCTCGAAGAAGGCGTGGTGGCCGGGTCCGCGATAGCGCTTGTCGCCGACGAGCAGCGGGCCGCCATATTTCCACGGCCCCGTGGGCGAGAGCGCCACGGCATAATGGACCTGGTAGCTCGACGTATTCCACGCCCCTGCCGAGTACGACAGATAATAGATCCCCTTCCGATAGTGCATGAACGCACCCTCGGTGAAATTGGGCGGGGTATCGACCTTCACTTCATGATCGATGCCGACCATGTCGGACTTGAGCGCCCAGACCCGCAGCGTCGCGCCGGCGCTGCCACCGGCATAGAGATAGGGGACCTTGCTCTTCGGATCGATAAAGACCGCGGGATCGATCGCCTCGAAGCCCTTGCCGCCGGTGACGAGCGGCTTGCCGCTGTCGGCGCAGGGACCCGCGGGCCCCTTGCACACCGCGACGCCGATGCGGCTGGGGGTCGGGTTCTGGGGCCCGACCGAGTAATAGAAATACCAGCCGCCGTTCGCCTGAACCATGTCTGGCGCCCAGAGGAAATGGCGTGGGGCGCGATCGTCATCGACCCAGGCGATATCCTTGAGACGCAGCAGCGGCTGCTCCTCGCGGGTCCATGCCTTCATGTCGGGCGAGGACCAGGCAGAGAGCCCACCGCCGCCCGTCGGATAGATCCAGTAGCGGCCCTCGGCGAAGGCGATGTCGGGGTCGGCGCCGGCGAAGACCGATTTGACCTCCTGCGCGGACGCTGCCGGCGGGATCCCCGCCAGCAGCACCGCGAGCAGCATCGCGCCGCGCATTACTTCCCCGCGGGCGGGACCACGCCCCTCGGCGCGGCGGCGAGACGCTTGATCAGGTCGACCTCGGCCTGGCGATAGGGTTTGCCGTCGGCGCGGAAGACCTCATGGAACCAGATGGTCGGCTCGTCCCAGGTATAGGGCTTCTTCCAGCTGTCCCACGGCAGCCGCGTCTGGGTCTTGCCGTCGACGAAACCCCAGTTGAACATCGCGATATTGTATTTCTTCGCGATCGGCAGCGAGCCGTCGAAGGTCGAGCCGTTGCCGCGCGCCATGTACTCGGTGCACCAGACCGGGCGGCCGTAGCTCAGCATCTGCTTCGCGCGCTCGTCGAACTTCTCGGGCCAGTTGTAATCGTGGAAGCTCAGAATGTCCGACTGGGCGATCTGGGTCTTCTCGACCGCATCGAGCTTGTTCTGATCGTCCCAATGGTCGCCGATCCACACGCCCGAAGTGAGCGGCTGGGTCGGATCGACCGAGCGCGCCCAGGCGAAGACGCGCGGGAGCAGCTTCGCGACATATTCCTTCTTGTCGGGGGTCGGCTTGTAGTTGCCGCCGCCGCCATTGTTGGGTTCGTTCCACAGATCCCAGCCGAGGATGCGCTGATCGCCGGCGAACGCGCCGACCACGCCCTTCACATAGGATTCGAGCTTGTCGTACTGCGCCGCATCCTTGAGCCGCGCGGCACCGGGCGCCTGCACCCAGCCCGAATTGTGCACGCCGGGGATCGGCGGGCGCTGCGGGCCGGCGACGGGATCGGGATCCCAGCAGCTGTCGAACAACACGAAGAGCGGACGGATCTTGTGCTTCGCGGCGATCTTGAGGAACTCGTCCATGCGGCGCTTGAGGCCCTCGGGATCATTCTCCCAGAGCAGATTGTGGAGGAACACGCGCATCGTGTTCATCCCGATCCCTTCGGCCCAGGCGAGCTCCTGGTCGATGCGCGCGGGATCCCAGGTCTCGGCCTGCCACATCTCGAGCTGGTTGATCGCCGAGGCCGGCGTGTAGTTCGCGCCGACGAGCCAAGGCTGCTTCGCATGCCAGGCATTGGCCTGCGCCTTGGTCCATTGTTCGCGCGCCTCAGCGGACGAGACGCCTGCGACGAGGGCGAGCGCGGTCGCCGAGAGAAGAAAGCTACGACGGATCATCTGGTCTCTCCCGGGGATCAGCGCTTGGCCGCGGTCGCGCCGCTGCTCAGCTTGTAGGTCATGATGTTGCGATAGGTCTGGCCCGGCTGGAGGCGCGCCTCGGGGAAGCCCTTCTGGTTGATCGCGTCGGGGAAGATCTGCGGCTCCATCACGATCGCGTCGCCGCCGCGATAGATCTTCTTCGCCTTGCCCGAGAAGGTGCCGTTGAGGAAATTGCCCGAATAGAATTGCAGGCCCGGCTGGTTCGACCAGAGCTCGTAGCTGCGGCCCGAGACCGGATCCTGGACTCGCGCCATCAGGTGCTGGCTGGTGGTGACCTTGCTGCCGATCACCCAGTTGTGATCATAACCGCGGCCATAGGCGATCTGCTTGTCGCGCGCGTCGCGGACGCGGTCGCCGATCACGCGGGGCTTGGTGAAATCGAACACCGTGCCGGCGACCGGGCGGAATTCGCCGGTCGGGATCAGCGTCTCGTCGACCGGCGTGATCGTCTTGGCCGGGATGGTGACGATATGCCCCATCGCGCCGTTGGACGAGCCCTCGCCCGAGAGGTTCCAATAGGCGTGGTTGGAGATGTTGACGATCGTCTCCTTGTCGGTGGTCGCCGTATACTCGATCGTCAGGTTGTTGGCCTCGTCGAGCGAATAGGTGGCGTCGACGGTGAGCGTGCCGGGATAGCCCTGATCACCGTCGGGGCTGACGTAACGCAGCGTCACCGACGCGGTCGGGCCGTTCTTCACCGAGACGACGTCCCACAACACCTTGTCGAAGCCCATCGAGCCGCCGTGGAGCGAATTGGTGCTGTCGTTGAGCGGGGTCTGATATTCGCGGCCGTTGAGCGTGAAGCGACCGGCATGGATGCGGTTGGCGAAGCGGCCGACCGTGGCGCCGATGAAGTTGGGGAATTTGAGATAGCCCTCCATGCTGTCATGCCCGAGCGCGATATCGGCCTTCTTGCCCGCGCGGTCGGGCATCACCAGCGACTGGATCGACGCGCCATAGGCGATGATGTTCGCCGAGACGCCGCGCGCATTGGTGAGCAGCACCGATTCGACCGTGCGGCCGTCGGGAAGCTTGCCGAAGCTGCCGCGCTTGGCGGTGGCGGCCTCGGCGGCGGGGGCGGTGATTGCCATGGCGGCGACTACTCCCAGGGCTGTCATCATCTTCATTGTCTCTCTCCCTCCAGGCTTGTTCTGATTAGTGGCTGTCGCGCGGGACGCCCTTGGTCTGGGCGATGCGCTGGAACTTGACGGCATTTTCGAGCACCGCGCCAGTGTCGAACTGGCCGACGAGATTGCGGTGGATCTCCTGCCACGGCGTCTGCGCTTCGGGCACGTAATCGATCGCGAGCGCTTCGCGCCGCCGCGCGATCTCGGCCGGGTCGACGAGCATGTCGGCCGTGCGGTTCTTGAGGTCGATGCGGATGCGATCGCCGGTCTGGACCAAAGCGAGCCCGCCGCCGACCGCGGCTTCGGGCGCCGCATTGAGGATCGAGGGACTTCCGCTCGTTCCCGACTGGCGGCCGTCACCGAGACAGGGCAGCGCGTGGACGCCTGCCTGGATCAAAGCCGTGGGTGGACGCATGTTCACGACTTCGGCGCCGCCCGGATAGCCGACCGGGCCCGCGCCGCGCATGATCAGGATCGAATTGGTGTCGATGCCCACCGAAGGATCGTCGATGCGGTGGTGATAGTCCTCGGGACCGTCGAACACGACCGCGACGCCTTCGAACGCCTCCGGATCTTCGGGATTGCTGAGATAGCGGCTGCGGAACTCGTCGGAGATCACGCTCAGCTTCATCACGGCATTGTCGAAGAGATTGCCCGACAGCACGGTAAGGCCCGCGGCGGGCTTCATCGGTGCGTCGAGCGGGAAGATCACGTCGGAGTCCTCGCTCTCGGCCTCGCTGACATTATCGCCGACCGTCTTGCCGTTGACGGTGAGCGCGCCGCCGTCGATCAGCCCGGCGCGGAGCAGCTGCCCCATCACCACGGGAACGCCGCCGGCGCGGTAGAAATCCTCACCGAGATATTTGCCTGCCGGCTGGAGGTTCACCACCAGCGGCACGTCCGCGCCATGCTCCTCCCAGTCGGCGAGGCTCAGCTCGACGCCGATATGGCGGGCGATCGCGTTCAGATGGATCGGCGCGTTGGTCGAGCCGCCGATTGCCGAATTGACGCGGATCGCATTCAGGAAGGCGGTACGGGTCAGGATGTCGGACGGCTTGCGGTCGGCATGGACCATCTCGACGATCTGCAGGCCGGTGCGATACGCATTCTCCTGCCGATCGCGATACGGCGCGGGGATCGCTGCCGAGCCGGGCAGCGACATGCCGAGCGCCTCGCACAGCGAATTCATCGTGGTCGCGGTGCCCATGGTGTTGCACCAACCGGTCGACGGCGCCGACGACGCCACCAGCTTGATGAAGCCCTGATAGTCGATCTCGCCCGCGGCGAGCATTTCGCGCGCCTTCCACACGATCGTGCCGGATCCGGTGCGCTCGCCCTTGAACCAGCCGTTGAGCATCGGGCCGACCGACAAGGCGATCGACGGGATGTTCACCGTGGCCGCGGCCATCAGGCAGGCGGGCGTGGTCTTGTCGCAGCCGATGGTGAACACGACGCCGTCCATCGGATAGCCGTACACCGCCTCGACGAGGCTCAGATATTGCAGGTTGCGATCGAGCCCCGCGGTCGGGCGCTTGCCGGTCTCCTGGATCGGATGCGTGCCGAATTCGAGCGCGATGCCGCCAGCCTCACGAATGCCTTCCTTGACGCGCTTGGCAAGCTCGAGGTGATGCCGGTTGCACGGTGCGAGATCGCTGCCGGTCTGGGCGATGCCGATGATCGGCTTGCCCGACTGGATCTCCTCGAGGCTGATTCCGAAATTGAGATAGCGCTCGACGTAGAGCGCGGTCATGTCGGGATTGGTCGGGTTGTCGAACCAGGCACGCGACCGCAGGGGCGGACGACCGCCATTCGAACCAGATTCCGCGTCGCTCATTCACCTCTCCGGTGGGGTAATTTGTCTTTACAGCGGCGCCGTATTTTGTTGGCCCCGGCAGCGCCGTGCGGGCTTGATACCGGCAGTGCGCGGCAATAGGAAGAGCATATATATCTTATAAAAGGAAATCGTGAGGATGACGGAAAGCGGTGCGCAGCCAATTCGGCTGGGGTTGGTGGGAATCGGCAAAATCGCGCGGGATCAGCACCTCCCCGCCCTCGCGGCAGATCGCCGCTTCGAGCTGGCGGCAACCGCCAGCCGCCACGCCACGCTCGACGGCGTGCAAGGCTATCACGACATCGCCGCGATGCTCGCGGGTGGGCATGATCTCGACGCGGTTTCGCTCTGCACCCCGCCCGACGGCCGCTATGATCAGGCCGTAATCGCGATCGATGCGGGGCTGCACGTGATGCTGGAAAAGCCGCCGGCAGCGACGCTGACCGAGATCGCCGCGCTGGCCGAACGCGCAAAGGCGAAGGGCGTCGCCCTCTTCACCACCTGGCATTCGCGCGAAGCGGCGGGAGTCGAGCCGGCCCAGACCTGGCTCAAGGGCAAGCGCATCGACGCCGTGCGCATCGCGTGGCGGGAGGATATCCGCCGCTGGCACCCGGGGCAGGAATGGATCCTCGCCGCGGGCGGCTTCGGCGTGTTCGACCCCGGCATCAACGCGCTTTCGATCGCGACCAGGATCCTGCCCGAGCCGATGCTGCTCGAATCGGCATGGATGGAGGTGCCCGCGGGTCGCGCCTCGCCTTTGGCGGCCGAACTCAAGATGCGCATGGGCGGCGCTCCGGTCGACGTGGCGCTCGACTTCCTCCAGACCGGCCCGCAGACCTGGGACATCGAGATCGATACCGACGCGGGCACGCTCCGGCTCGGGCTGGGCGGCAGCATCCTGCAGCTCCCGGGCGGCGAGGAGCAGAAGGCGCCCGACCGCGAATATTCGCGACTCTATGCGCGCTTCGCCGAGCTGGTTGCGGCCGGCGAGAGCGACGTCGATATCCGTCCGCTGCAGATCGTCGCCGATGCTTTCATGATGGCCGAGCGCCGGGTGACCGAGCCCTTCGCGTTCTAACCTTTCGGGGGCCGGTCCCATCAGTCGGGCCGGCTCCCGAACGACGGGCCACGATCCGGGACGCATATAGGCAGGTCTCCCACAGTGTGACCTTTGCGCCACGCTCTCGCGCTTTTCACCCATGCCGTCTTATTGATATGATTAATCACTTGTCAGTGACTGGAAGCGGTTGCATAGCGCTGGCTGATAGAGAGGCCCACCCAAGGGCCCTGCTCGGAATCGCCAAGGGGAGGTACGCGCGATGCGCCTGAAATCTATAATCCTGTCTACTACTTCGCTCGTTCTGCTGGCGGGGGCCGCACCGGCCTTCGCGCAGACCGATTCAGCCGCTGCGGCACAGGATGCCACGGCTGCAACCGCCGACGCGGCTGCGCAGGAAGAAGACATTGTCGTCACCGGTCTTCGTCGCAGCCTCGAGACTTCGCAGCGGATCAAGCGCGAGTCCGAAGGCATCGTCGACGCGATCGTCGCCGAAGACATCGGCAAGCTGCCCGACACTTTCGCCTCTTCGGCGCTCCAGCGCGTCCCGGGCGTCAACGTCACCCGCGGCGGCGGCGAATCGGCCGGCGTCACGGTGCGCGGCCTGCCCAACCTGACCACCACCTATAACGGCCGCGACATCTTCACCGCCGAAGGCCGCTACGTCCAGATCCAGGACTTCCCCGCCGGCACCGTCGCCGCGCTGGAAGTGTACAAGTCGGGCATGGCCAACCAGATCGAGGGCGGCATCGCCGGCGCGGTCAATGTCCGCGGCCGCAAGCCGTTCGACTTCGACGGCTTCGAGCTTTCCGGCTCGCTCAACTATGTCCATTCGGAGCAGGCGCAGCGCGAAGCGCCCAACGGCAATCTGCTGATCAGCGATCGCTGGGAGACCGGCATCGGCGAGATGGGCCTGCTGGTGAACGCCTCGTACGTCGGCATCGAGTTCCTCGATTCGACCCGCGAGCAGTCGCTGGTGATCGGCACCACCGACGCGGTCAACGCGCCGGGCAATGCCGGCCTGCGCTTCCCCGACGCGCAGGGCAACTTCCTCGGCTACGGCAAGCGCTGGCGCCCGTCGGTCAATGCGGCCTTCCAGTGGAAGCCGACTCCCGAGCTCGAAATCTATGCCGACGGCCTGTTCCAGGGCTTCCGCTCGGAGGATTACAACCGCTGGATGTTCATCCCGATCTTCGGCGGCATGACGCTGTCGAACATCACGACGATCCCCGGCACCAACCAGATCTCGGCGATGACCGTCACCAACGCCGTGCGTCCGGACGGCTATGCCGGATCGTTCAACGGCCATACTGACACCTATCAGGGCGGCGGCGGTCTGATCTGGACCAAGGACCGGCTGCGGCTCTCGGCCGACCTCGCCTATACCCAGAGCGAGTACCATACGAGCGTGATGAACGTCGACTATGCGATGGCGAGCTCGCCGGTGCGCAACGTCGTGTTCGACGCCGCGCATGACGGCGGCCCGACGCAGACCTTCGTCAATTTCAACATCAACGATCCCGCCAACTACATCAGCCGCGGCCTCTGGCAGGAGCGGCTGAAGGTGAACGGCAAGGACTGGCAGGCACGCACCGACCTGTCCTACGATCTCGACCTCGGCTTCCTGAAGCGGATCGACGTCGGTCTGCGCTACACCACGCGCAAGGCCGGCCGCGACCTCGGCAACCTCTACATCAACAACGAGGGCGCGCGCATTCCGCTGACGTCGCTGCCGGGGCTGGACATCCGTTCGACCCAGCCCGGCTTCCAGTTCAACAACGTCCAGCCCAACGTGTTCTTCGCCACCCCGACGCGCGACAGCATTCGGGACAACATCACCCAGCTGCGCACCTTCTTCGGGGTGCCGGCGGGCATGCCGCCCTACAACCCGGCCGAGAATTTCCGGGCCGACGAGAAGTCCTACACTGCCTATGGGCAGATCAAGTACGGCTTCGACCTCGGCAGCGTGGTGGTGGACGGCCTCGTCGGCGTGCGTGCCGTCAAGACCAAGCTGAACATCGACGGCTTCTCGCGCGTCGAAGCGACCGGCGGCGCAGTCACTTTCCCGGCCGTCAGCGCCGAGAGCGAATATACCGACTATCTGCCGAACGTCAGCGCGCGCATCGGCCTCACCGACAAGCTGCAGGCACGTCTCGCCTTCACCGAGACGCGCACCCGGCCGAACTTCTTCGATCTTCGTCCGAACACGTCGCTGGGCCAGCCCGTCATCCTCGCGCCGGGCGACACCTGCCTCGATCCCGCGAACGCCAGCTCGGCGGTCTGCGTCGAGCGCCTGCGTCGCGGCGGTTCGGCCGGCAATCCCGACCTCAAGCCGCTCAGCTCGAAGAACTACGACGTGAGCCTCGAATATTATTTCTCGCGGACGGGCTCGGTCACCGCGGCGGTCTTCCGGCACGACGCCGAGGGCTTCCTCGCCACGGTCGACGATCGCAGCCAGGCGGGGCTGCGCATCGCGCGGCCGGTGAATCTCGGCAAGACGCGCCTGCAGGGCGCGGAAGTCACCTTCACCAGCTTCCTCGACATCGATGGGCTGCCCGAGTGGATGAAGGGCTTCGGCCTCCAGGCCAACGGCACCTATATCGACGCCAAGGGCGATCTTACGCCGAATCTGGCGGCATCGCTGAACAACGAGCAGCAGCCGTTCCCGGGCGTGTCGAAATGGTCGTACAACCTCGTCGCAATGTACGAGAAGCCGCAATTCTCGGCGCGTCTCGCCTACAACTACCGCTCGTCGTTCGTGAACTATTACAGCCTCGAGCCGCTCGACCCGACCACGCATGCCGTCAAGGAACGCGGCCGTGGCCAGCTCGACTTCTCGACGTCGATCACGCCGATCCCGAACATCACGCTGGCGTTCGACATCGCGAACCTGCTCGGCAATCCGCTGCAGCGCGATCGCCAGTACAACACGGCCGGCGACAGCTTTGCCCGGCAGATCCTGTATCTCGAGCGCAGCTACTCGCTCGGCATCCGCTTCCGCTTCTGACGGAAGGCGATCGCAAGGCATGACGAAGGCCGGGGGACGCAAGTCCTCCGGCCTTCTTCTTTTCCGGCGGGGCTTTGCTATGACCTCCTCCCGACAACGAAGAGGGCCGCCCTATGTCGCTACGCACCACTTTGCTCCTGTCGGCTGCAACTGGCGCGTTGCCGGGCACGGTGCCTGGCCAGGCGCCGGAGGAAGCCAGCCCGACGGGCGGCTCGGCTGGGTGCAGCAAGTGAGCGACCGACCCGAGCAAGTGCCCGCCGCCGACACCCGATATTATGGCGTGGGCGCCTTCCTGCTCGCCGCGACCGCAGTCGCCGATCTGAAGCTCAACTGATGCTGAGGCTGCTGGCGCCGCTCGCGCTGGTCTGGGCGGCGCCGGCAGCGGCGCAGCGGATCGAGGCGGTCGACCGCGTCTGGGCGGGGCACGAGGTGCCCTTCGCGCTCGTGGTCACCGAAGAACGCATCTATGTCGGCTATTACGACGCCGCGCGGCAGCTGAGCGTCGCCAGCCGGCCGCGCGGATCTTCGTGGTGGACCTATGCGAAGCTGCCGAGCTGGGTGGGATGGGACAGCCACAACAGCATCGCGATGGCGGTCGATGCCGCCGGGCAGCTCCATGTCGCCGCGAACATGCACAATGATCCGCTGGTCTATTTCCGGACGAGCGCGGCAGGCGACGTGCGGACGCTCGCCCGGGTGCCGGTGATGGTCGATGCGGCGGCCGAACGGAGCATGACCTATCCCGTGTTCCTGAAGGACGCAGGCGGGCGGCTGATCTTCAAATATCGCGACGGCGGCAGCGGACGCGGGCGCGAGATCTATAATCGCCTCGATGGCGGCCTATGGCAGCGGCTGACCGACGCGCCGCTGGTCGATGGCCAAGGCAAGCGCAGCGCCTATTTCGTCGGGCCCGTGGCCGGCCCCGACGGCTGGTTCCACCTGAGCTGGGTGTGGCGCGACACCCCCGACGCCGCCACCAACCACGACCTCTCCTATGCGCGCAGCCGCGATCTGGTGCACTGGGAGCGATCGGACGGCAGTCCCCTGCCCCTGCCGATCCGGCTGGGGGATGCGGAGGTGGTCGATCCGGTGCCGGTGCGGGGCGGCATGATCAACAACAACACCCCGATCGGGTTCGACGCCGCGGGCTTGCCGGTGATCGCGTTCCACAAGTTCGATGCCGCGGGGAACACGCAGGTCTTCGTCGCGCGGCGCGAGATGAGAGGCTGGCGCATAGTGCGGGCGAGCGACTGGAAGGGATTTCGCTGGGAGTTCGGCGGAATGGGCTCGCTCGATTTCCGGCTGCGCGTCGGGGCGCCGATGGTGGAGGGGAAGACGCTCCGCGTGCCGGTCGTGCGCGACGGGAAGCCGATCGATCTGCTGCTCGATGGGACGACGCTTGCGCGGATCGGCGAGCGGCCGGGCGTCACGCTGGCGGAGCGCCTGGCGGCGCGGATCGCGGTGCCGGCGGGGATGCAACTCAACGCGACGGAGGATGCGTCCGGCGTGGCGATCGCCTGGGCGACCTTGCCACCGCACCGCGACTTGCCGCGCGAGGAAGTGCCGGAGCCGCAGGTGCTCCGACTGGTGCTGTCGGACTAACCCATTCCTCCCCCTCCGGGGGAGGATTTGGGCTGTATCAGCACTCCACCTTACGTTCGCTCGGCGTGTGCGGCTGGATGCAGGGATGCGTGGGATAGGCCTCCAGATCCAGCTCGGTCGCCTCGCGGATCACTTCGACCCGGTCGCCCGCGTCCTTCATCTCGTAGAGCTTGCCGAGCGCGGAAGTGAAGGGCCGATGGAGCACCATCATCAGCCGCCCGTCGAACGCGCGGAAGACCATGCCATGCCCGCTGTCGCGCCGCACCAGCGGATCGAGCTGCTCCCACGGCCCTTCGAGCGCCCCCGATTTCGAGCGCGCGATTCCCTGGACATAGCCGCGCTCGCCATAGCTCGACCACAGCATCACCAGCGCGCCGCTGGCAGTGCGATGGAATTCGGGGCCGTCGGTCACCCAGACGCTGTCGCCATCGGCCTGGCGCTGCCCCTTGGCCCAGCCCGCCTCGTTGGCGCGAAACAAAACGCGCGCCTCGCCGGCAGCCGAGAGATCGTCGTTCAGCGGGATCGCCTCGATCGTGCCGATCGTGGTCTGCAGCCACTCATGCGCATAGACCAGCCACGGCTTGCCCGCGGGATCGACGTAGAGCGTACCGTCGAGCGTCATCAGCTCCTTGGGCGCGATCGGCTCGCCGTTCCGGGCGACGCGATAGGGCCCGTCGACCTTGTCGGCGACCGCGAGGATCGTGCCGCGGCGATAGGGTTTCCGGTTGCCCTCAGGCGGGAGCGTCGCGGCCTCGTCGTGGAAGGTGGTGAAGAGATAATATTTGCCCTTCCACGCATGCACTTCGGGCGCCCAGGCGCCGCCCTTGGCCCAGGTTCCTTCGGGCAGCGCGAAGGCGACGCGCGGGCGGGTCCAGCGCTTCAAGTCCTTGCTGGTATAGACCATCGTGCCGAGCCGGCGGTCGCCGGTCATCGCCGCCTCGTTGCGGGTGAAGAGGTAATAGGTCTTCGATGCCTTGTCGGCGACGATGAAGGGGTCGTGGAGCTGCATTTGCGGCAGCAGCAGCGGCGCCTCGGCCGGCGCGGGCTGCGCGGCGGCCGGGGTCGCGACAAGGACGGCCAGCGCCGCGAACAGGTGCTTCAGCTGCATCGTCTTCCCCATGTCAGGCCGCTCGCGCCGCCGCGATCTCCTCGAGCGACTTGCCTTCGTTGCGCGGCGCCCAGATCAGCCCGATCAGGCCCGAGGCGACGAGGAAGCCGGTGAGGATCCACGCCAGCGTGGTGAAGTCGTGCGCCGCCAGCGTCGGCACCGCGAGGCTCCAGATGCCGAGCCCGATGCGCACGATCGCGAAGGTCGCGCCTTGCGCGGTCGAGCGGATCGCGGTCGGGAAGAGCTCGGCCGACCAGAGCTGGAAGAAGCTCTGCGCGCCGAAGCCGCCGGCCACGCCCATGATCACGACATGGAGGATGACGATCTCGAGCTTGAAACCGAACACCGCGAGCAGCGCCATACCGATCACGTGCAGCGCCGCCGAGATGCCGAACAGCAGCCGCTGATTGACCTTGTCCGACAGCGTCATGAAGATGGTGAGGATCGAGATCATCCCGATCAGGAAGTAGCTCGCCGGCAGCATCGTCGCGGTCCACACCGGCAGATTGTTCTGCGCGATCAGGAACGGCGTGAAGAAGCCGTTATACCCCGCCCAGAGGTTCCAGAAGCCGTACATCGAGGCGAGGAACAGCATCGCGCCGAGGTAGCGCGGGCTGAACAATTCGCGCCAGTTCTGGCTGAGCGCCTTCCCGGCGCTGGCCGCCTGCGCCTCTTCCCAGCGCTCGGACTCGCGCATCCGAGAGCGCAGGAAGGTGAGCGCGATCGCGAGCACCGCGAGATGCGCGAACAGCCAACGGACCCCGGTGATCCCCCAGGGCTGGAGGAAGAAGGCCGCGACGAGCACGGCCACCGGCCCGAGATACCAGAGCAGCTGCGCCACGCCCGAATGCGCACCGCGCTGGTCGTCGGGCGCTTGCTCGGCGATCAGCGACCACGAGGCGGGAATGTCCGCGCCGACTGCGAGGCCGACGAGGACGAAGCCCAGCACGATCATCCACGGCGCCGAAGCGAAGATCAGAAAGAGCATGCCGAACGCGTAGAACAGCATATCGTACTGGTAGATCTTCTTGCGGCCGAACTTGTCGCACAGGATGCCGCCGATCAGCGCGCCGACGCCCGCCGAGATCGCATTGGCGCTGAATGCGCCGATCAGGCCGATGAAGTTGTCGGAGAGGCCGTAAATCTCCTTCCACAAGGCGAGCGCCACCGATCCGGCGACGATCGAGCCCGCGTCGATATAATTGGCGAGCCCCGCGAGGATCGTGTTGCGCCACTTATGGTCCTGGGTCTCGCTCACTTTGGTCCCTTCAGATGCCCAGCCCGAGCCGGTAGATGCGATCGGCGTTGCGCCCCCACAGGGCGCGGCGCTCGTCCTCGCTGAAATCGGTGGTGATCGCGTCGTACGCGTCGAGATGCTGCGCGAAGCTGCCGAAAAGCTTGTCGGTCGGGAAGTCGCTGGCGAACATCGCGCGATCGGTGCCGAACAGGTCGATCGCCTCGAGGATATAGGGCCGGGCCTGATCGAGGCTCCATGGCCGATGGGTGAAGCCCATGCCCGAGAGCTTGGTCGCGACATTGGGGAGCGCGGCAAGCGCGGCCATGCCCGTGCGCCATTGCTCCCACTCGCCGGGGACCGCCATGCCGGTGTGGTTGACGACGACCTGCGTTTCGGGGTGCTGCGCGATGAGGCGCGCGAGCCCCGGGAACTGGCCGGGATAGGCCTGAAGGTCGAAGCTCAGCTGATATTTGCCGAGCAGCGCGAAGCCCTGCGCCCAGGCCTCGTCCTGCGTGACGTCGCGCGGCGTGTAGCTCCGGCGCGGATCTGCGTGCCAGTTGACGATGTGGCGGATGCCGCGAACGGCGTGGTGCGCGGCGTGCGCGTCGAGCAGTGACTCGACACCCGGATCGTCGAGCGCGGCGAAGGCGATGATCGCATTGGGCATGCCGCGCGCGTCGTGGAGGCCCTGCAGCCATTCGGTCTCGGCGAGCGCGGCCGCGGCGTCGGCGCCGGCATCGACATGGACGATGCCCCGCACGTCCCAGCCCGCGGCATCGGCGAGATAGTCGTCGAGCAGATAGGTCTTCGCGATCGGCTCGACGCTGCCGTTCGGGCCGTCGTCGGCGAAGGGCGGCGTCAGCCAGGGATAGGCGATGCGGTCGAGGTCCCAGAGATGCACATGGGCATCGATGAACGGCAGATCGCGCGCCATTTCCCTCTCCCTATCCTCCCCCGCCAGGGGGAGGTGGCGCCGAAGGCGACGGAGGGGGAGGTAAGCGATGTCGCCCCTGCTCTCGTCCGCCCGGCACTCTCACATAGCTCAAGCTTCCTCCCCCTCCGACGCGCTCGCGCGCGCCACCTCCCCCTTGCGGGGGAGGATGAGAGGATTCAATACGTCGTCCGCCCCCCCGAGGTGTCGAAGGTCGACGCCGTGGTGAAGCTGCATTCCTCGCTCGCCATGAACAGGATCATCGCGGCGCTCTCCTCGGCCTCGCCCAGCCGGCCCATCGGGATCTTCGAGCGCATGTAATCGACCTGGCTCGCGGGGAGCTGATCGAGGATCGGGCTCTCGAAGGTCGCCGGAGTCAGCGCATTGGCGATGATCCCCTTGCCCGCCAGCTCCTTGCCGAGCGACTTGGTGAAGCCGATCACGCCCGCCTTGGAGGCCGAATAGGCCGAGGCGTTGGGATTGCCTTCCTTGCCCGCCACCGACGAGACGTTGACGATGCGACCATAGCCATTCTCGAGCATGTAGGGCACGACCGAGCGGCAGCAGTAGAACAGCCCGTTGAGGTTGATCGAAACCACGCGCTCCCAGCTGTCGAGCGGATATTCGTGGACCGGCGCGGTGGCGCCGGTGATGCCCGCCGAGCAGACCAGCACGTCGATGCGGCCGAGCGCCTGCGCGGTCTCGGCCGCGGCGCTGGCGACCGCGGCGGGGTTGGAGACATCGACCAGTGCGGTGTGCGCCGCGCCGACCTCGCCCGCCACATCGGCGAGCCAGTCAGCGTTGACATCCCACAAAGCGACCTTGCCGCCCTCGGCGACGAAGCGTTTGGCGACGGCGCGGCCGAGCCCGGAGGCCCCGCCGGTGATGACCGCGGTGCGGCCCGCGAAGCGATCCGGATAGAGCGTCAAGCGCGTGCCTCCGACCAGGCGACGACGTCCTGCGCCTGCGCACCGAGTTTCTCGATGCCGAGCGCGACCTTGTCGCCGGCCTTGAGATACACGGGCTCGGGCTTCTGCCCCATGCCGACGCCGGGAGGCGTGCCGGTGGTGATGATGTCGCCGGGGAGCAGCTTGATGAACTCGCTGACATAGGAAACCAGCTTCGAGACCGGAAAGATCATCGTCGCGGTGGTGCCGTCCTGCTTGCGCTCGCCATTCACGTCGAGCCAGAGGCGGAGGTTCTGCGGATCGCCGACTTCGTCCGAAGTGACCAGCCACGGGCCGACCGGACCATAGGTCGGGCAGCCCTTGCCCTTGTCCCAGGTGCCGCCGCGATTGATCTGATAGTCACGCTCGGAAAGGTCGTGGACGACGCAATAGCCGGCGACATGGTCGAGCGCATTGGCCTCGTCGATGTACGAGCCACCCTTGCCGATGATCACGCCGAGCTCGACTTCCCAGTCGCTCTTCACCGAGCCGCGCGGGATCACGACGAGGTCGTGCGGGCCCTGGATGCAGCTGACCGCCTTGGTGAAGATCACCGGCTCTTCGGGGATCGGCAGGTTCGATTCGGCGGCGTGATCGGCATAGTTGAGGCCGATCGCGATGAACTGGCGGGTGACCGCCACCGGCGGACCGTAGCGCACGCCCTCGGGCGCGAGCGGCAGCGAGGCGGGGTCGATCGCGGCGAGCGCGGCGAGACCCTCGGGCTGGAGCTGGTCGGGCCCGATGTCGCTGACATGGCCCGAAAGGTCGCGGATGCGCCCCTCGGCATCGATCAGTCCGGGGCGTTCGCTTCCGGCGGGTCCAAATCGGCAGAGTTTCATGTGGGTCGGTCTCTCGCTTTTCAGTGCGTGTAGGGGCGGTGCATCGGCAGATCGCGATTGAGCTCGACCCCGAAGCCGGGCTTGTCGAGCGCGCTCACGTGCAGGCGCCCGTTATGGGGCACCGGCTCGCCGATCAATTGCGGGTGGAACATCGGCACCACTTCGGTCGGCCCCGGATGCATCATCAGGAACTCGGCGAAGGGTGAATTGTGGCGGGTGATCACGAAGTGATAGCTGTACACCGACGAGCCGTGCGGGATCATCAGCACGCCCTTGCTGTCGGCATAATTGGCGATCTTGATCAGCTCGGTCACGCCGCCGCACCAGCCCACATCGGGCTGGATGATGTCGCAGCACTCCATGTCCATCAGCATGCGGAAGCCCCAGCGGGTCGCCTCGTGCTCGCCGGTGGTGACGAGCAGGCCCTTGGGCGCATTCTGCTTGAGCGCGGCATAGGCCCAGTAGTCGTCGGGGCTCAGCGCCTCCTCGATCCACTTCAGCCCGCACTCGTTGTACGCGCGGTGCGCAAGGCGCGTGGCGTAATCGAGGTCGAGGCTCATCCAGCAATCGAGCATCAGCCAGAAATCGTCGCCGACACGGCTCCGCATCTCGGCGAGCTCGGCGATGTTCTTGTGCAGGCCTTCGAGACCCTCGGCCGGGCCATGGTGGAGCGGCAGCTTGCCGCCGATGAAGCCCAGTTCCTTGGCCACGTCGGGGCGCGCGCCGGTCGCGTAGAATTGCAGCTCGTCGCGCACCGCGCCGCCGAGCATCTGATAGACCGGCTCGCCGCGCAGCTTGCCGAGCAGGTCCCATAGCGCGAGATCGACACCCGAGATCGCATTCACGACAAGGCCCTTGCGGCCATAATATTGCGTCGAGAAGTACATCTGGTCCCAGATCTTCTCGACTTCGCGCGGATCGCGCCCCTCGAGGAAACGGGCGAGATGCTTCTCGACGATGAACGCCGCGGGCTCGCCGCCCGTGGTCACCGCGAAGCCGATCGTCCCGTCCTCGGCCTCGATCTCGACGATCAGCGTGCCGAGCACGTTGATCCCGAAGCTCTGCCGCGACTGGCGATATTCGGGATAGCGCGCCATCGGCGTCGCGATGTGATTGTCGATCCAGTGGCCTTCGCCCTGATCATGGTAATCGGCGCCGCCGCCGCGGACGGTGAAAGCGCGGACATGCTTGATCTTCGAAAGGCCGGCTGCCGCCACGTCAACGATCCCTTTTGCGGCAAAGCGTACCACATCCGGGCACGCCGCCTGATAATGTGAAAAAACGCGAGCAAGACATACCATCATGTGATACGTCGCGCCGCTATGCCTTGATGAACGGGTCCGGCATGAGCCGAAATGCTCTGCCGCTTCGCACCCCTCCTGATGCTTTACTTTCTCACTTTATGGGATAGGATGTTACGAGATGAGACGCGACACGTCAAACGCTGAATCGGATCCGGCCGAGAAGAAAGCCGGGCCCAAGGTGCAGGGCAGCCAGACGCTGATCCGCGGACTCGACATGCTCGACAAGGTGATCGACGGCCCGATCAAGCTCGCCGAGCTCTCCGCGCGCATGAGCCTCACCCGCTCGACCACGCATCGCCTCGCCAATGCGCTGATCGACCGCGGCTTCCTCACCTATCTCCCCCGCGACGGCTATCAGCTCGGCCCGAAACTCATTCAGCTCGGCTTTCTCGCGCAGAGCCAGGCCGACATCGTCCAGATCGCGCGACCGCGCATGGAAGAACTTGCCGCCGCGTCCGAGGACACGGTGCATCTCGGGCGGATGGACGGCGACCTCGCGCTCTATCTCGACAAGATCCCCGGCCGCCGCCGCGTCGAGATCTCGAGCCGCATCGGCGATCGCCAGCCGCTCACCTCGACCGGATTGGGCAAGGCGCTGCTCGTCGACGGCAGCGAGGCCGAATGGACGCGCCTGTTCGACGCCGATCAGGCGCATGGCGCGCCCCGCGCCGACCGCGAGCTCTGGTTCGAGCGCATGCGCGGCTATGCCGAGGCGGGCCACGCGTTCGACCTCGAGGAGAATGAGGATCAGATCCGCTGCGTCGCCGCGCCCGTGCGCGACGTCTCGGGCAAGATCGTCGCGGCGATCAGCGTGTCGAGCGCCGCGCAATATATGGACGACGAGCGGATGGCGGCGCTGAGCTCCGAGGTCCGCGACACCGCGCAGCGGATCAGCACCGATCTGGGCTGGAGCCCCGATGTGCGCCCGCCGCGCCGCTCACGCAGATAGTTGTTACCCGGGAGAGGCAAGTGAAGTTGTTGGAAGGCAAGACCGTGCTCGTCACGGGCGCATCGACGGGCATCGGCCGCGCCGCGGCGGTGGGCGCGGCGAAGGCGGGCGCGGACGTGGTGATCAACTATCACAGCCGCGACGACGACGCCGCGGCGTGCGTCGCCGAGATCGAGGCCGCCGGCCAGCGCGGGCTCGCGGTCAAGGGCGACGTCGCTGCGCCGGAGACCGCGACCGAGTTCGTGCGCAAGGCGGTCGAGGCGTTCGGTAAGGTCGACGTAATGGTCTCGAACGCTGGCATCTGCCCCTTCCACAGCTTTCTCGACATGCCGGTCGAGACCGTCCAGCGCACGATGCAGGTCAATCTGCTCGGCGGCTATTTCATGTGTCAGGCCGCCGCCAATCAGATGGTGAAGCAGGGCCATGGCGGCGCGCTGATCGCGGTCTCCTCGATCTCGGCGCTCGTCGGCGGCGAGTATCAGACCCACTATACGCCGACCAAGGCGGGCCTCCATTCGCTGATGCAGTCGACCGCGATCGCGCTCGGCAAGCACGGGATCCGCTGCAACTCGGTGCTGCCCGGCACGATCCTCACCGAGATCAACAAGGACGATCTCGCCGACGTCGAGAAGCGCAAATATATGGAAGGCCGCATCCCGCTCGGCCGGCTCGGCCAGGCCGAGGATCTCGCAGGCCCGATCGTCTTCCTCGCCTCCGACATGGCAGCCTATGTCACCGGCGCGGCGCTGCTCGTCGACGGCGGCGCTTTCGTGAACCTGCAGTGAGATCGTTCCTCGCCGCGGGCGCGGCGCTGCTCGCCACTGCCCTGCCCGCCCAGGCGCAGCAGCGCATCCTGATCGCCAGCGATTCGACCGCGGCGAACTATGGCGCGGACAAATATCCGCAGACCGGTTGGGGGATGATGCTCAAATGCGGGTTGCAGCCCGATGTCGAGGTAATCAACCGCGCGGTCGGCGGACGCAGCACGCGGACCTTTCTTTCCGAGGGCAAATGGGACGCGCTGCTCGCCGAGGCGAAGCCAGGCGACGTCGTGCTGATCCAGTTCGGGCATAACGACGCCAGCGTGTCGCGCCCCGAACGCTATGCGCCGGCGGCGACGCTCTATCGCGACAATCTGCAGCGGATGATCTGGGAATCGCGCGGGCGCGGGCTGATCCCCGTGCTGGTGACGCCCCCTGCCCGCCGCTCGTTCGAGGGCGCCCGCGCCAAGGCCGATTTCGCGGCATATTCGCAGGTCGAGCGCGAGCTGGTCGCCAGTACCAACACCCCGATGATCGATCTCGAGGCGCGCTCGCTCGATTTCGTGAGCCGCGCTGGCGAGGCGGGGTCGAAGCGCTATTATCTCCACTACGCGCCTGCCGACAAAGTCGCGGCCTTTCCGAACGGCATCGCCGACGACACCCATTTCAGCGAGCTCGGCGCGCGCGCGATGGCCAATCTGGTCGCGCAGGAACTCAAGGGGCTGAAGGTGCCGGTGGCCGAGAAGGTGCTCGCCGAGCGCCCGGACCTGACGCGCGACAAACCGCTGGGCAGCTTCGCCTGCCATTGACGCGGCTCCGCTCCGGCGAAGGCCGGGGTCGACGATCGCACCATCGCGGCAGCGCTCCGCCTTGCGAGTGGAATCGTCGCATGCGTATGCCTCCCGATTGACACCGGTGGCATATTCCGTGACGATTGATGCGACGATCTGTGTCCGGAGTGTGACCGAAACCCCACAATGGCCCGAGGAATGCCAAAAGGGGGATTGGCGGAACGTTTCGACTACGTCATATATATTGGGAAATAAGAGCAAGAAATGAGACCGCCAGCGCGCAAAGCGCGGCGGGCCTATGGGACCAGAGGAGGGGATGAGCATGAGGTTTTCAGTATATTCGCGCGTTCGCGGCACCGGCATCTCGGGCGCTGCGCTGGCTGTGGCACTGGTGTGGACACCGGTAGCAATGGCGCAGGAAACGCCTGCAGCCGACGCGCCGGCGCAAGAGGCTCCGGCCGACGAAGGCGAAATCGTCGTCTCCGGCTTCCGCGCCTCGCTCAACACCGCGCTCAACCAGAAGCGCGAAGAGACCGCCGCAGTCGACTCGATCGTCGCCGAGGACATCGGCAAGTTCCCCGACTCGAACCTTGCCGAATCGATGCAGCGCGTGCCCGGCGTGGCGCTGTCGCGCGGCGACGGCGGCGAAGGCCGCAACATCTCGGTGCGCGGTCTCGGCGCCGGCTTCACCCGCGTCCGCATCAACGGCATGGAAGGCACCGCGCAGACCGGCTCGTCGGATATCTACGGTGCGGGCAATTCGGGCCGCAGCTTCGACTTCAACGTCTTCCCGACCGAGATCTTCTCGGCACTGTCGGTGCGCAAGACCACCTCCGCGGACGTTGAGGAAGGCTCGCTCGGCGCAACCGTCGACCTCAAGGCGCCGAAGCCGCTCGACTTCAGCAAGGACTTCACGCTCTCGGCGACCGCGCGCGGCGTCTACAACACGATCAGCAAGCAGGTCGATCCGCGCGCCTCGCTGCTCGTCTCGAAGAAGTTCGGCGACAGCTGGGGCGTGCTCGCCTCGATCGCCTATCAGCGCCGCAACATCCGCGAAGTCGGCTATTCGGCGGTGGACATCCTCTCATCCAACACCAACGGGCTCGATCCGGACGGCAACGGACCGGCGGCGATCCAGCCCTTCTGCACGCCCATCGGCTTCACCCCGGTGAGCCCCGCGGTGGGCACCAAGGGCGCGACCGCGACGTTGTGCAGCACCAATAATCCGCGCACCAGCACGCTCGCCGCCTACAACACCGTGGCGAACCTGCGCCGCGCGGATGCGCCGAACACGCCGGGCAGCGGCGCCTTCCTGCCGCGCCTGCCGCGCTATGTGAATTCGGAACAGGACACGACGCGCATCGGCGGCACGCTGACCGTGCAGTTCTCGCCCGACGACGACACCGACATCAGCGTCGACGCGCTCTATTCGCGCTATGACGTCGAGCGTCGCGACAATTACATCGCCGGCATCTCGTTCGGCCGCAGCGTCACCAACAACGGCCAGCCGATGGTCTCGGTGCGTGACATCCAGTTCGACGAGCATGGTTCGCTGGTCTACGGCCTGTTCGACGGCGTCGACGTCCGCTCGGAAGGGCTGGTCGATCACTATATCTCGGACTTCAAGCAGGGTAATTTCAACCTGCGCCGCAAGCTGACCGACAAGTTCGAGCTGAGCCTGTTCTTCGGCATCAACCAGTCGGTCTGGTGGGGCCCGAAGCGCTTCCAGACCTTCATGGATGCGATCGACGTCGACAATTTCTCGATCGACTTCCGCGACGGCGAGGCGACTCCGATCATCGGCTTCGGCTTCGACGTCGCCAATCCGGCCAATTTCAGCTACGCGCCGAGCCTCGCCGACGGCACCGTGCTCGGCGGGTTCAGCTTCCAGGGCAAGCCCTCGAAGAACCAGACCGACAATCTCACTGCCGAGGTCAACACCGACTGGGACATCGATCAGGGGCTGAAGCTGAAGGTCGGTGCGCAGTATCGCCGCAGCGACTATAACGCCTATGTCTCGAGCCCCTACACTGCGGACACGATCGTCCGCGCGCTGCCGGCCGGCACCAGCCTCGCCAGCATCACGCGCCAGATCACCGGCCTCGACGAACTGTTCGGCCGCGGCGCGCCCGCGAGCTGGGCGGCGATCGATCCGGACAAGTGGGACGACACCTTCGACTTCGATGCGGTGCGCTTCTGCCGCACCGAATGCGGCGCGGGCGCTTCGCGCATCCGCGAAGAGGTCAAGAGCGCCTATGTGATGACCACGTTCAACACCGAGGACCAGCTCCCGGTGAAGATCCGCGGCGACATCGGCGTGCGCTATGTCCGCACCGACATGCTGGCCGCAGGCTATATCTCGGTGGCGGCGACGCCGGCGAGCTCGACGCCCACCGGCGTGCGCGGTCAATACGGCCAGGTGCTGCGCGGCTATGACGACTGGCTGCCCTCGGGCAACGTTGCGATCGAACCCGTGGACAATGTGATCCTGCGCCTCTCGGCCGCCAAGGTGATGGCGCGTCCCGAGCTCGGCCAGCTCGCCCCGACCAGCGGCATCACGGCGACAACCCGCACGGGCAACATCAACAACCCGTATCTCGACCCGATCCGCGCCGACACGTTCGACGCGGCGCTCGAATGGTATTTCAAGCCGGGCTCGTTGCTGTCGGTCGCCTACTTCAAGAAGGACATCAAGAGCTTCGTCCAGCGCGTCACCAGCCAGATCCCGTTCAACCAGCTCGGTCTGCCCGACGCGCTGCTCGCCAACACCAACACCGCCCCGACCGAGATCTTCACGATCGGCCAGCCGGTGAACACGCCGGGCGGCCCGCTGAACGGCGTCGAAGTCAACGCCCAGGTCCAGCTCGACTTCCTGCCGGGCTTCCTCGGCAATTTCGGCATTCTCGCCAACTACACGCACGTCACCTCGACCATCCAATATGTGCTGGCGAGCGCGAACGGCGTGCCGACGGTGACGACCACCGCGGACCTGATCGGCCTTTCGAAGAACACCGCCAGCGGCACGCTCTTCTATGAGGACAGCAGGTTCAGCATCCGCGGGACGGCGAGCTACCGTGACCGCTATATCCGCGGCATCCCGGCCTCGGCCGGCAGCGATCTGCAGGGCAATTCGCCGAACCTGTTCGTCGATGCCTCTGCGTCTTTCGCTTTCACCGACAACATCAAGGCGATCCTCGAGGTGCAGAACCTCACCGACGAGCGCAACAACCTCTACATCGACAGCGTCCGCAAGGACACGCTGTTCCAGACCCGGATCGGACGGACGTTCAACTTCGGCGTGAACTTCCAGTTCTGAAGCCTTGCCTCCCTGGGGCCGTCGCGCGCGGCGGCCCGCTTCTTTGCAGGGCGCGCTCCGCATAAAGGGGGAAACGGGCCGCGATCTCCGGATCGCGGCCCGTTTTGCGTCGGGCGGTCGGCAAGACACATTCCCGAAATGTAAATCATCGTGCCATTAATTGGGATATGATTGACTCTGCGCTTCGGCGAGAGCAGCTTCCCGCAAAACATGTCGGGGAGAGGTTCCATGCTGACGGCACTCATCATCGCGTCCGCGCTGCCGGCGCACGCGGCGCCCCTGGTGGCGGGGCGGCAGGTCGAGCGGCTCGATCGCGGGCTGGTCGCGGTGCCGGCGTCGGAGGGCGGCAACCATGTCTCGTGGCGCCTGCTCGCCACCGACGCGAAAGGGGCGCGCTTCACGCTCTATCGCGACGGCAAGCCGATCGCGAAGATCGCGGGCAATCAGGCGACGAGCTATCTCGACCGGACCGGCACCGCCACGTCGCGCTACGCCCTCGCCGCGCGCGATGCCGGCGTCGCGGCCTGGACCAACGGCTATCTCGCCATCCCGCTCGACAAGCCCGCCGACGGCCGCACTGCCGATGGCGAGAGCTATGGCTATACCGCCAACGACGCCTCGGTCGGCGATCTCGACGGCGACGGCCGCTACGAGCTGATCGTCAAATGGTATCCGACGATCGCCAAGGACAATGCCTTTTCCGGCTATACCGGCGCGACCTTGCTCGACGCCTATACGCTCGAGGGCAGGAAGTTGTGGCGGATCAATCTCGGGCCCAATATCCGTTCGGGCGCCCATTACACCCAGTTCATGGTCTATGACCTCGACGGCGACGGCAAGGCCGAGATCGCGATGAAGACCGGCGACGGCACGGTCGACGGCACCAACCACGTGCTCGGCGATCCGCACGGCAGCTGGACCAGCCGCGAAGGCGAAGTCGATATCGACGACCGCACCGGCGCCAAGGTGCTGCCCGACGGCAAGAAGGTCTCCGAGCTCAAGGGCCGCATCCTCAAAGGCCCCGAATATCTGACCGTGTTCGACGGCATGACCGGCCGCGCGCTCGCCAGCGCGCCCTACGCCCCCTCGCGCGACCCGAGCGGCGACAACCCCGGCTACGAGCAGATGAAGGCGACATGGGGCGACGGCTATGGCAACCGCTCCGAGCGCTATCTCGCCGGCGTCGCCTATCTCGACGGGCACCGGCCCAGCCTGATCTTCGGCCGCGGCTATTATGCCCGCTCGACGGTGGCGGCCTGGGATTATCGCGACGGCAAGCTCGGCATGCGCTGGCTGTTCGACAGCGCCACCCCCGGCAACGAGAAGTTCGGCGGCAACGGCAACCACCAGCTCTCGGTCGCCGATGTCGATAGCGACGGCCGCGACGAAGTGTTCTACGGATCGATGGTGATCGACGACAACGGCAAGGGGCTGTGGTCCTCGGGGCTCGGCCATGGCGATGCGATGCACCTCTCGGACCTCGACCCGAGCCACCCCGGCCTCGAGAAGTTCGGCGTCTACGAGACCATGCGGATGAGCGGCAATCGCGGCGCGGCGATGCTCGACGCGCGGACCGGGGCGATCCTCTGGTCCACGCCGGCCGACAAGGACACCGGCCGCGGCATCGCGATCGACATCGATCCGCGCCACCCCGGCGCCGAGGCCTGGGCGTCGAACTCGCGCGAGCTCTACGACGTCAAGGGCAACGTCATCCCCGGCGGCCATCCGCGCGCGGCCAATTTCGGCATCTGGTGGGACGGCGACCGGCTGCGCGAGCTGCTCGACGGCAAGAAGATCACCAAATGGGACTGGAGCACGAGCAGCGAGCAGCTTCTGCTCGATCCCGCGGGCGTGGTCTCGAACAACGGCACCAAGGCCAATCCCTCGCTCTCCGCCGACATCCTCGGCGACTGGCGTGAGGAGCTGGTCGTCCCCAGCGCCGACAGCACCGAGCTGCGCATCTACGCGACCCCGACCCCGACCAGCGAGCGCATCGTCACGCTGATGCACGATCCGGTCTACCGCCTCGGCGTCGCGTGGCAGAACACTGCCTATAACCAGCCGCCGCATACCTCGTATTTCCTCGGGGCGAAGTGACGCGATGCTGCTGATCGCGCTGCAGATGGCGATGACCCAGGCCCCGCTCCGCTTCGATCTCGAGCCGCCCAGGCGCCCCACCGGCCGCGTCGCGGTGGCGGCGGACAAGCCCTATGAAACGGGCGGTTACGGCTATGAGCCCCAGCGGCGCGGCAAGGAGTTCCTGTTCTCCGCCGCGGTCCCCGACGGCAATTACCGCGTGACCGTCCGCCTCGGCGGGCGCGTCACGGTCAAGGCCGAATCGCGCCGGCTGATGCTGCGCGACATCGCGACCAAGCCCGGCCAATATGTCACCGCCAGCTTCATCGTGAACGTCCGCAACGCCCAGCTCGCCCCGCCCCCGGCCAACGCGCCCGGCGGCAGCCAAGTCAAGCTCAAGAGCCGCGAGAAGGACAGCTACACCTGGGACGACAAGCTCACGCTCGAATTCCTCGGCAATCCGCGCGTCGCCTCGATCGACATCGAGCCGGTGACGCTCCCCACCGTCTTCCTTGCCGGCGATTCCACCGTTACCGATCAGCGCGCCGAGCCCGCGGCGAGCTGGGGGCAGATGCTGCCCGCACTCTTCGGCCCCGACGTCGCAATCGCCAACCACGCGGAATCGGGCGAGACGCTCAAGTCCTTCGTCACCGAGCTGCGCTTCGACAAGCTGCTCTCGCAAGTGAAGCCCGGCGATTGGCTGCTGATCCAGTTCGGCCACAACGACCAGAAGGCGCAGTGGCCGCAGACCTATGCCGATCCGGCGATCACTTACCCGGCATGGCTGCGCACCTATATCGCCGAGGCCCGCCGCCGCGGCGCGCATCCGGTGCTGATCACCTCGCCCGAGCGGCGCAATTACGAAGCCGATGGCAAGGTGAAGCGCACGCTCGCCGACTATGGCGAGGCGGCGCGAAAGGTCGCGCGCGAGGAGCAATTGCCGCTGCTCGACCTGCAGGAACGCACGGTCGCGCTGTACGAGGCGCTCGGCGAAACCGAGGCGGCCAAACTGTTCAACGACGGCGGCAAGGACCGCACGCACCACAACAACCCCGGCGCGTGGTTCCTCGCCCGCGCCGTCGCCGCCGAGATCGCAGCGCAGGTTCCCGACCTCGCCGCGCACCTCAAGCCCACCGCGCGCCGCTTCGATGCCGCGCACCCCGACCTCAGCGAAGGCGCCATCGCCCCGAGCCTCGCCGAGAGCGACGTCCGCCCGGCGGGAAGTTGATGCGCAGCCACACGCAATCCTCCCCCGGAGGTGGAGGGGTAGCTTTCCGCCAGCGACGTCGCCTGTGGCGCGCTACCCCTCCGTCAGGCTGCGCCTGCCACCTCCCCCTCCGGGGGAGGAACTAGTGCGCACCGGCCACGTCTTCGACGTCCGCGACCACGGCGCGCGCGGCGACGGCGTCGCGCTCGATTCCCCCGCGATCAATGCCGCGATCCTCGCCGCCGAGGCCGCGGGCGGCGGCATGGTCATCCTGCCGCCGGGCAAATATCTCAGCTTCTCGCTCCGCCTGAAGAGCCGCGTCACGCTGGTGCTGGAAGAAGGCGCCACGCTGATCGCCGCCGAAAAAGGCTCGCTCGGCCAATACGACCTGCCCGAGGAGCGCGGCCCGCAGCTCTATCAGGATTTCGGCCACAGCCATTGGCACAACAGCCTGATCTGGGCCGAGCATGCCGAGGACATCGCCATCATCGGCAAGGGCCGGATCGACGGGCTCGGCCTCACGCGTAATGGCCCCGGCACCCCGTGGAGCAAGCAGGCCGGCGAGCGCCCGCTGTCGATGGCGGGCATGCCCCCCGCCGATATCGGCAAGCTCGAGCGCTCGCGGCAGGCGATGCTGGGCATGGGCAACAAGGCGATCGCGCTCGCCCATTGCAAGCGGGTCAAGCTCGACGGCTTCAGCCTCTTCAAGGGCGGCCATTTCGCGCTGCTCGCCAGCGAGGTCGACGGACTCGACATCGCGAACCTCGCCATCGACACCAATCGCGACGGGCTCGATCTCGACTGCGTCCGCAACGCCCGTATCGAGCGCTGCCGGGTCAATACGCCCAATGACGACGCGATCGTGCTCAAGACCAGCCTCGGGCTCGGCCGGCGCTCGAACTGCGAGGACATCGCGATCCGCGACTGCACCGTCAGCGGCTATGATCTCGGCACGATGCTCGACGGTACCCGCCAGCGCACCCAGGAGCTCTCGCCCGACCGCGACCGCGTCACCGGGCGGATCAAGATCGGCACCGAGAGCAATGGCGACTTCCGCCGCATCCGCATCGCCAATTGCCGCTTCGAGCGCAGCCGCGGGCTCGCGCTCGAGACCGTCGACGGCGGCACGATCGAGGATGTCCTCGCCGAGAACATCCAGATGGACGACGTCACTACCGCGCCGCTCTTCCTCCGCCTCGGTGCACGGCTGCGGGGGCCGGAGGGTACCCGACCCGGCGCGCTGCGCAATGTCGAAATCCGCGGGCTCGCCGCCAAAGGCATCGACCCGCGCTTCGCTGCGATTCTCGCCGGGCTGCCCGATCACGCGATCGAGTGCGTCCAACTGCGCGACATCGATCTGTCGTTTCGCGGCGGCTATTCCGAGCCCGTCCCCGCGAGCCCGCCCGAGCTGGCCGAGGCCTATCCCGAGCCGAGCATGTTCGGCCCCACGCCGGCCTGGGGGGTCTGGGCACGCCATGTCACCGGGCTAGAAGTGAAGCAGCTGCGCCTCCGCCGCGAAGCCGGCGACCCACGTCCGCCGGTGCTGCTCGACGACGCGCACGCCCGCGCCGAAGATGCGCAATATTGGCCCAACGCGGTTTGACGCCGGGCGCGGCTTCGACTATCCAAATGTTGCATTGCAATCCCACATAATGGGCTCAGGAGAGGGCATGACGACCACCCACGCATTCAAGATGCAGCTGAAGCCGGGCGTCGTCGAAGAATACAAGGCACGCCACGACGCGATCTGGCCCGAGCTTGCCGAGCTGCTTCACCATAGCGGGATCCGCGACTATTCGATTTTCCTCGACGAAGAGACGCTGTCGCTGTTCGCGGTGCTCAAGCTCACCGACGACAATAGCCGCGAGGCGCTGCCCGAGCATCCGGTCATGAAGAAGTGGTGGGACTATATGGCGCCGCTGATGGAGGTCGAGCCCGGCAACAAGCCGAAGGAATGGCCGCTAACGCCGCTGTTCTACCTCGCATGATCCGCGCCGCCCTCCTCGCCGCCTCGGCGCTGCTCGCCATTCCCGCCGCCGCGCAGGAAGCCAGGCAGACCGCCAACTTCAACGCGCCGGTCAAAAGCTTCGGTCGCGTCTCCTATGACGCGCGTTCGCTGATGATCGACGGCAAGCGCACGATCATCTGGTCGAGCGAGATGCACGCCTTTCGCCTGCCTTCTCCCGATCTGTGGCGCGACGTGCTGCAGAAGATGAAGGCGAGCGGATTCAACACCGTCGCCATCTATTTCGACTGGGGATTCCACAGCCCGAAAAAGGGCGTCTATGATTTCTCGGGCATCCGCGACATCGATCGCCTGCTGACGATGGCCGAAGAGGAAGGCCTCTACGTCATCACGCGCGCCGGCCCCTATGTGAATGCCGAGCTCACCCGCGGCGGCTTCCCCGGCTGGCTGGTCAACCAGCGCGGTCGCGCTCGCACCGACGATCCCGAATATCTCGCCGCGTCGGACGAGTGGCTGACCAGGATCAACGCGATCATCGCCCGCCACCAGATCAACGGCGACGGCAAGGGCAATCGCGGCAACGTCATCCTCCACCAGATCGAGAACGAGCTGGCGCTGACCACGCCGGCGCAGCGCCGCTACATGGATCACCTGTATGCCAAGGCGCGCGCCGACGGCATCAACGTGCCGATCTTCCACAACGATCAGGGCCGCAACGGCTATTGGGTGCCCGAGGATAGCAAGGTCGAGAAGACGGTACCCGGCCCCAACGACATGTACGCGTTCGACGGCTATCCCGGCGGCACCTGCACCGTGAACGGCAAGCCCACCCGCGGCAGCGCGGCGCCCGATTGGGGCTGGTACGGCCCGGGCGGCGCGAAGGGCGGCGCCTCGGCCTCGCCCAATACGCCCGGCTTCCTCGCCGAGTTCGGCGGCGGCTGGTTCGACTATTGGGGCTCGAACGGCGGCTACGAGTGCAACGCGATCCAGCGCGGCAAGCGCTTCCAGCGCGTCTTCTACGGCACCAACCTCGCCAACGGCATCTACATCCAGAGCTTCTATATGGGGTTCGGCGGCACCAGCTGGGGCTGGCTGCCCGCGCCGGTGGTGTTCACCAGCTACGATTATGGCTCGGCGCTGTCCGAAACGCGCGAGATCCGCCCTAAGGCGGAGGAGCTCAAGCAGCTCGGCGGGCTGATCGCCGCCGTCCCCGATCTCGCGGGGATGGTTCCCGCGGGGCCGGTGCAAATCTCGTCCGACAAGATCCAGGTCTATCACAACAAGTCGCCCGAGACCGACGCGCGCTTCCTGCTCGTCACCCACAAGCCTTCGAACGGCCAGACCAGCGACCGCTTCACCGTCACCGCCGACCTGCCCGACGGCCGATACGCGCTGCCGCTCGTGCTCGACGGCTTCGACGCCAAGTGGCTCGTCGCCGGAGTCAATCTCGGCGGCCAGCGGCTGGTCTATTCGACTTCCGAGTTGCAGACGCTGGTCAAGCAGGACAGTCGCGATGTCGCGCTGCTGTACGGCCGCGAAGGCGAAGCGGGCGAGACCGTGCTGCGCTACACCAGCGAGCCCAAAGTGACCGTGCTCGAAGGCGGCGCCACCTCGACCTTCAATACCAATGGCGACCTCAAGCTCAGCTACGCGCATCGCGGCCTCACTCGCGTCCGCATCACCGGCGGCGGCCGCCCGGATCTGTTGCTGCTGATCGGCGACGAGGCCGAGGGTGCAAAGTTCTGGCAACTCGACGGTCTGCTCGTCCGCGGCCCTGCGCTGGTGCGCAGCGCCAGGGCCGCCAAGGGCGCGCTCGCCCTGACCGGCGACACGCGCGAGGCAACCCCGCTCGAAATCTGGGCACCTGCCAACCTCCGCGGGGTGACCTGGAACGGCGCCAAAATCGCCACCAGCCGCACGGCCTCGGGCAGCATCGCCGCCAATGCTCCGCTCGCTCCGCCGGCCGACTTCGCCCTGCCGGCGCTCGCCGACTGGCGCGTCGCCGCCGGCTCGCCCGAGACCGATCCGGACTTCGACGACCGCGGCTGGGCGAAGATCGACAACCGCGCCTATGCCAGCATCACCGCGCGCGCCGATGGCCAGCCCAACATGCTGATGGACGCCTATGGCTTCCACGAAGGCGATGTCTGGTATCGCGGCCGCTTCGCCGGGACGCCCGATGCCCAGCGGCTCAAGCTCCATTACGGCGCCGGCGGTTCGGGGCTGGTGCAGGTCTTCCTCGACGGCAAGCTGATCGGCCAGGATGAGATCCCCGCTGGCCTGCCGCGCCCGCTCACCACCGGCGCGCCGAGCTTCACCCTGCCCGATGCCGCCCGCGCGCCCGGCGAGCATGTCCTGTCGGTGATGGTGCGCAACAACGGCCATAACTGGGACCTCGACGCCGACGATTTCCACAAGGAAGCCCGCGGCCTCGTCTCGGCCTCGATCGAGCCTGTCGCCGGCCCCAGCTTCGCGGTGCCGATCGCGTGGCGGATCCAGGGCCGTGCCGGCGGCGAGGATCTCGCCGATCCGGTGCGCGGCGTCGCCAATAATGGCGGGCTCGATGGCGAGCGTCGCGGCTGGTATTTGCCGGGCTTCGACGATCGCGGCTGGAAATCCGTCAGCGTCCCCGCCGCGCAGGCGACCGCCGGCACCAGCTGGTACCGCACCAGCTTCGACCTCGCCGTGCCCAGAGGGCAGGACGCGACGATCGGCCTCGCCTTCGGCGACACGTCGAAGCCGCGCTCGCCCGTGGCTTACCGCGTGCTGATCTTCGTCAATGGCTGGAACATGGGCCAGTTCATCGCCCATGTCGGTCCGCAGCGTGTCTTCCCGATCCCCGAGGGCGTGCTCAACCATCGCGGCCGCAACCATGTCGCGCTCGCCGTGACATCGGACGGCGCGCCCGGTAACGCGCTCGAGACCGTCAAGCTCGTGACTCTTCGCAACGTCCGCGGCGGCATTCCCGTCCGCATGGTCGCTGCCCCCGCAACCCCGAACGAACGCAAGCAGGTAGACTAATGGCCGCCCTCACCCACGATATTCCGCGCAGCGAGATCACTTCGAAGATCGAGCTGCTGATGGACAACCTCGTCAACATCAAGGACGAGACCGGCGAGTTCCTCCTCCATCTCGAGGACGGCCGGATCATCGACACCAAAGGCTGGGCCGGCTGGGAATGGACCCATGGCGTCGGCCTGTTCGGCATGTGGCGCTATTACGAGCAGACCGGCGACGACACCGCGCTGCACATCATCAAGCAATGGTTCGAGGATCGCTTCGCCGAGGGCACGCCGACCAAGAACATCAACACCGTCGCGCCGTTCATCACGCTCGCCTATCTCTACGAGCAGGAGCCCGATCCGCGCTACATTCCCTATCTCGACACCTGGTGCGAGTGGCTGATGGCGCCCGACGGCCTGCCCAAGACCGAGGAGGGCGGCTTCCAGCACATCGTCTACAATGACGAGAACCCCGGCGAGATGTGGGACGACACCCTCATGATGTCGGTGCTGCCGCTCGCCAAGATCGGGCTGCTGCTGGGCCGCCCGCATTATGTCGAGGAGGCCAAGCGCCAGTTCCTCGTCCACATCAAGTACCTGTTCGACAAGAAGACCGGCCTCTGGTTCCACGGCTGGGACTTCAACGGCCGGCACAATTTCGCCGAAGCGCTCTGGGCGCGCGGCAATTGCTGGGTGACGATCGCGATCCCCGAGATCATCGAGATCCTCGACCTTCCGCCCGGCGACGCCTTCCGCACCTTCCTGATCGACACGCTCGCCGCGCAGGTGAAGACGCTCGCCGAGACGCAGGACGCCGAGACCGGCCTGTGGCACACCCTCCTCGTCGACCCGACCTCCTATCTCGAGGCCTCGGCCACCGCGGGCTTCGCCTATGGCATCCTCAAGGCAGTGCGGAAGGGCTATCTGCCGCGCCACTATGAGCAGGTCGGCATCAAGGCGGTGCGCGGCGTGCTCGCGAACATCGACGAAACCGGCGAGCTCCAGCAAGTCAGCTTCGGCACCGCGATGGGCGACACGCTGCAATTCTACAAGGACATCCGCCTCACCTCGATGCCCTATGGCCAGAGCCTCGCGATCTGCGCGCTCGGCGAGTTCCTGCGGACCTATATCTGATGCTGCGGGCGGCGCTGCTCCTCTGCCTCGCCGCCCTGTTCCTCCCCCAGCCGGCGCGCGCCCAGCTCGCCGACTGGATCGACACGCGGCCCGGCGCCACGGGCCTCGACCTCGCCGGCGCCCCCGTCGTCACCGCGCCGGGCGATGCCGAAGTGGTCGGCATCGCGGCGGCGGACCTGCGCCGCGATCTCGCCACCGTCACCCGCAAGCAGGCCGGCGGCGATCCGATCTGGGCCGGCACGATCGGCAGGAATCCGGCGATCGATCGCCTGATCGCCGCGGGCAAGCTCGACGCGAAGCGCCTGACCGGGGCATGGGAAAGCTTCGTCATCGCCACGGTCGAGCGCCCCGCCCCCGGCGTCCCCCGCGCGCTGGTCATCGCCGGCAGCGATCGCCGCGGCACCGCCTATGGCCTCTACGAGCTCAGCCGCGCGATCGGCGTCTCGCCCTGGCACTGGTGGGCGGACGTCACCCCGCTCGAACAGCCCAACCTCCGCGTCCGCCCCGGCACGCGCCGCTTCGGCCCGCCCTCGGTCCAGTATCGCGGCATCTTCCTCAACGACGAGGATTGGGGGCTCACCCCCTGGTCGGCGACCGTGTTCGAGCCCGGCACCCGCGGCATGGGGCCCAAAACCTATGCCAGGGTCTTCGAGCTGCTGCTCCGCCTCAAGGCCAACACGCTCTGGCCGGCGATGCACAAGATCTCGCCCGCGTTCAATTCGAACCCCGACAACGCGAAGCTCGCCGACCGCTACGCCATCGTGATGGGCTCGTCCCACGCCGAGCCGATGCTGCGCAACAATGTCGGCGAATGGACCGCCGACCCCCACGATTACGACTATGGCAAGAACCCCGAGGGCGTCCGCGCCTATTGGGAGGAACGCGCCCGCACCAACGGCGGGTTCGAGAGCATCTGGACGCTCGGCATGCGCGGCATCCACGACAGCGGGATGCAGGGCGCCGCGGACATGCCGACGCGCAAGCGCTTCCTCGAGAGCATCTTCGCCGATCAGCGCGCGATGCTCGCCCGGCACGTCTCGCCGGATGTCGCGCGCGTCCCGCAGGTGTTCACGCCGTACAAGGAAGTGCTCGACATCTATCGCGACGGCCTCGCCGTACCCGACGACGTCACGCTGATGTGGCCCGACGACAATTTCGGCTATATCCGCCGCTTCCCCACCCCCGAAGAGCGCAAGCGCGGCGGCGGTGCGGGCATCTATTACCACCTCTCCTATCTCGGCGCCCCGCTCTCCTATCTGTGGCTGTCGACCACACCGCCCGCGCTGATCGCCGAGGAGATGGGCCGCGCGTACGATCTCGGCGCGCAGCGGATGTGGATCGCCAATGTCGGCGACATCAAGCCGGCCGAGCTCGCCACCGACTATTTCCTGTCGCTCGCCTGGGACGTGCCGGGCACCCGCGCGCTCGGCATCGAAGGCTGGATTCGGCGCTGGGCGGCGGAGAATATCGACGCGACGCAGGCGGAGGGGATCGCAAACATCCTCGCCGAGCATCACCGGCTCAACTTCATCCGCAGGCCCGAACATCTCCAATGGTATCTGCCCGGACAAAAGGCGCGGCAGAGCCCCTTGTCGATCGGCGAGGCCGACGCGCGGCTCGCCACGTTCGACCGCAACCTCGCCCGGGTCCGCACCGTCGCCGCGCAGATTCCCGCGGCGCGCCGCGAGGCGTTTTACGAGCTGTTCGGCTATCCGGTCGAGGCCGCGGCCGAGGCCAATCGCCGCTTCTTCGCCGCCGAGGCGCACGATCGGCTGCGCGATATCGACTTGCCCCGCGCGCTCGCCCGTGGCGCGGAGGCACGCGCGGCCGATGCGCGGATCGTCGAACTGACCAAGGCCTATGGCGAACTCGCCGACGGCAAATGGCAGGGCTTCATCGCGGTCGAGCCCGCCGACGGCCAGTGGAAGAGCTACCGCCTCACCCCGCCGATCCTCCCCGCCCCCGCGCCGTCGCCGGTCCCCCTTCTCGTCGAGCCGGTCACCTCGCCCGAAATCGCGCTCGATCTGGGCAAAGTGATCGGGAACTGGCGCAGGGTCGCCGGCCTCGGCCGCGACGGCCTGTCGCTGGGTTCGCGCGTGGCCGGCGCGGTGATCGGCCATGCCACGCTCGCGCTTCCCGCCGGCCGCTGGCGCGCGATCGTCGACCTGCTCCCGACCTATGCCGATGCGGACGGCGCCCCGCTGCGGCTGACCTTGCGCATCGACGGCAAGGCTTGGCCATTGGAAGTGCCGCGTGAGACCGGGAATCCCGCTTGGGCGCAGGCCGTGCTCGACAACCGGATCGCAGTCGAAGTGCCCGGCTCGATCGACGCGGGGAACCACCAGATTGTGCTGAGCGCCGACACCGGCGGTGTGCTGGTGGAAGCGATCCGGTTCGAGCCGAGAGGCTAGCACCTTCAACAAGCAAGCTTTCGCAGGAGCACCTGCCCAGCTTGATCGACACCTGACTCCCGGCCGTCAGCGCTCCGGCTTCGGCTCCCACAGCTCGATCTTGGTGCCGTCCGGATCGAGGATCCACGCGAATTTGCCGCTCGGGTCGCTATCGTCGCGCTTGAGGATCGCGACGCCCTTCACCTTCAGCCGCGCGACGAACGCGTCCATGTCGTCGACAGTGAAGTTGAGCATGAACTCGCGCGCAGACGGGTCCATATAGTGCGTGTCCTGCTTGAACCCGCGCCACACCACCGCCTCCGGATGGCCGGGCGCATCGTAGCGCAGCATCGCGAAGCCGAAGCTCTCCACCGGGATGCCGAGCACGTCGCGATACCAGACGGCGAGCGCCTTCGGATCCTTGCTCTTGACGAACACTCCGCCGACGCCGGTGACATGCCCGGCCTGCTGCGCCTGCGCGCTCGCCGGCCCCGCCAGCATCGTCAAAGCCATCGCTAGCCCTGCGCCCGCCCATCTCGCCTTCCGCATGGCGATCTCCCTATTGTCGAACGGCCCTGTCTAGCGCGGACCGGCGAGCTTGCCGCAATTCTCCCTCTCCCAGAGGGAGAGGGAGAGTGCGAAGCCCGCAATTGAATCACCGCGCCGTGATCGTCGCCGTTCCCGCCTTGAGCCCCGGCGCCGTCGCACGCACCCGCACCGTCCCCTGCCCGGTCCCGCGCAGCATCGCCAGCGCGTTGCCGCCGAACACCGGACGCTCGGGCTCGGCGAACGGGGTGTGCTCGGTCGGCGAGCCATTGTCATAGGCCACCAGCCTGCCCGGCCCTTCGACGGCGATCCGCACGCGGTCCGCCGCGTTCGGCACCACCACGCCTTTGGCGTCGACCACCTCGACGCGGACGAAACCGAGATCGTCGAAGCCGCTGCCCATCGCCGGCGCCTCGGCGGTGAGCCGGATCGCCGCCGGCGCGCCCGCGCTGCGCAACTCGTCCGAACCCACGACCTTGCCGCCCGCATCGCGCGCCATCGCGCGGATCGTCCCGGCTTCGAACGGCACCTCCCAGCGCCGCGCACTGTCGTCGGCCGGTCGCGGTTTGCTCCCCAGCGAGCGCCCGTTGAGCAGCAGCTCGACGCTCGCAGCGTTGCTATAGACCTCGACCACCTCGTTATGGGGTGCGCGGTTCTCGGGCGACCAGTCGCGCAGCGCGCCGGGGCCGCGCGGCTGCGGCATCGCCACGCCGACCATCGTCGGCAGCTCGCTGGTGTCGATCACTTCGGTCACGCGCCGCGTGATCCTGACCATCGGCGTCTCGGCCCACCAGCTCGCCCGCTCCCATCCGATCGGCTTGACGAAATCGGTGCGGTCGGTGAGCCCGGAGGGGTTGCCGATCACCGGCCAGCCGGCGCGATCGGCCTCGCCGAGATAATCGACCCCGGTCCACAGGAACATGCCGGCATAGGCCGGATTGTCGCGCACGATCACCCAGCTGCCGCGGTTCTTGCTGTTCTCGGTGCCGATGATTTTCCGCGACGGCTTGTCGGCATGCGCCTTGGCCAGCTCGTTCTCGCGGTAATTCTGCCCGACGACGTCGAGCATGTCGGCAAGGCCATTCTCATAGTCCTTGGTGGTGTTCGGCCGGAACAGCGCCATCGTCACCGGCCGGGTCGGATCCTCGGCATGGAAGATTTTCATGAGACGCTCGACGATCGACTTGGCGACCAAAGGATAGGGCGTGTCGTGGATCTCGTTGCCGATCGACCAGATCACCACGCTCGGATGGTTGCGGTCGCGCTTGACGAAATCGCGCGCGTCGATCGACGACCAGTCGGTGAAGAACAAATGATAGTCGTTGGGGTTCTTGGCGACCGTCCACATGTCGAACGCCTCGTCCATCACGATCAGTCCGAGCCGGTCGCACAGGTCGAGGAATTCGGGCGAGAAGGGATGGTGCGCGGTGCGCACCGCGTTGACGCCCAGCGCCATCAGCCCGCGCAGCCGCCGCTCGTACATCGCGAGCGGCACCGCCATGCCGAACGCGCCGCCATCGGCATGGATCGCGACGCCCTTCAGCTTGATGTTGCGGCCGTTGAGCCAGAAGCCGCTCGCCGCCTCGAAGCGCGCGTCGCGAATGCCGAAGCGCTCCGTCTGGCGGTCGAGCACCGTGCCGTTCGCGCCGGTGAGCGTCACCTCGGCGGTGTAGAGCGCCGGATCGCGCGGGTCCCACAGCCGCGGGTCGTCGACACGGAGACGCGCCTGCAACTCGGTCGAACGCGCGCCGTCGAGCGCCGCCTCGCTGCCTTCGCCGCGCGCGACCACGCGCCCGTCGGGCGCGCGGATCACCACGGCGAGCTTGCCGCGACCAGCGGCATCGGCGGCGTTGCGGACGCTGGCGACGATCGCGATTTCGGCGCCGGCACTGGGGCTGGTCAGCGAAGGCCGCACCGCGACGCCCCAAGGCTCGAAATACTGGTCGCCGCTGATCGCCAGCCGCGCATGGCGATAGATGCCCCCGCCGGCATACCAACGCGAGGCGGGCTGCGCGGAAGTGTCGGCGCGCACCGCCAGCACATTGTCGCCGTCCGCCTTGAGGAACGGCGTCAGTTCGTATCGGACGCTCGAATAGCCATTGGGCCGGTGCCCGACATGCTGGCCGTTGATCCACACCCCGGCGCGATCCATCACCCCGTCGAGCTCGACGAACACGCGCCGCCCGCGCGCGCTCTCGGGCAGGCGGAGATGCTTGCGATACCAAGCCACGCCGGTGGGCAGCCAGCCGCCCGATCCGGTCGCGCGCGCCTTCTCGTCGAACGGCCCGGCGATCGCCCAGTCATTGGGCACGTCGACCTGCTTCCAGCCGCTGTCGTCGAGCGCCGGGGCCATCGCATCGGCCTGGTCGCCGAGCTGCAGCCGCCAGTCCTTGTCGATCGAAACCCGCTCGGTCGGCTGGGCGAAAGCCGGCGCGGCCAGGCCGAGCGCGAGCGCGAGTCCCGCGCCGAATGCCGCCCTCACTTCGCTCCTGCCTTGGCGAGCTCGACCGCGTAGATGTGGTTGGCGCCCTCGAAGTTGGCGCGAAAGACGATCCATTTGCCGTCAGGGGTGAAGGTCATGTTGGGCTCGAGACGGTAATCCTGCTTGCGCATGTCGACCAGCTTCTCGGCGTCGAACGTGCCCGGCGCGATGAGGTTCTCCGCCCCCGGCGCGTGGATGCCGGCGACGTCGGGGATGTCCTTGGGGTGGAACAGATAGAGATACTTCCCATCGGGTGCGTGCGCGACCATCTCGCTGTCGCCGCCATCGCCCGAGAAGAGCTTGAGGTCGGGCGACTGGTTGTAGTGGACCGACCATTTGTTGCGCTCGACATTGTACCAGCGACGCTTGCCGGTCGCGAGGTCGTAGCCGGCCAGCCAGAACACTTCGCCGCGCGGGGTCTGGAGGTCGTACCAGATCGTCTTGCCGTCGGGCGAGAAGAACTCGTGCCCCGCGATCTCCATGTTCATCGTGCGGGTATGGATCAGCTTCTTGCCGGTGCCGTCGGTGCGGATCGTCCAGATCCGGTCGACCTTGTGCCACGGGCCTTCGTGGCAATACATGATCTGGTTGGGGTCGGTCGGCGAGAACTGGATATGGTTGAGCCAGTCGGTCGATGCCGTGACCACTTTCCGCGCGCCGGTCTGCACGTCGATCGTGAAGATCTCCATCGGGATCTTGGCCTCGAGCCGCTCGTTGAGCCGCACTTCCTTGGCGTCGGCATAGGTCATCGGACGGCCATCGGGCCAGTTGGCGGCGTACTGCGCCTGCCCGAATTTGTTGTTGTCGCCCGGCTTGGCATTGGGCTGGAGCGGCTTGTCGTTCTCCGCCCATTGGCCGAGCAGCAGCGTCTCGTCGGCGTTGATCGATCCGATGAAGCCGCGATCGATATCGGCGATCTTGCGGGTCTTGCCCGAGTCGATGTCGATGCCGAACACGGTCGAGGGCGCGCCGGGGGCCGCGCGCTTCTGGTAATAGGCGGTGCGGGTCTTGCGGCCGGTGAAGAGCAGGACGATCCCGTCCTCCTTGAGCAGCGGCGCGACCGTCCAGGTCTTGAGGTCGACCGTGGCGAGCCCGCCGGGGACCGAGATGACCATCTTGTCGCCCTGCGGGGTGTAGCTGTTCTGATGGAAATAGAGGCTTGCCGAGCCAGGCTCGCGGCTGATCCGGATCACCTTGTGCCCGGTGAGCGGGTCGATCCACTGCGCCGCCGGATCGGCGGCCGCCGTCGCCGCGAACGCCAGCAACGCCGCAGTCGCAATCCCTTGGCAAAACGCGCGTGCCAGCCGCATCCTCTCTCTCCCGCCGACTTGATGTCGTTCCACATATCATGATAGCGGTTCAGAATATGGAGTAAAGAACAGGCTGAGGCCTGTCGCCCGAGAGGAAGTTTATGGCCGCCAGCGCGTCCGCGCCTATCACCGCCGCGCATCGCGAGCCGCGCTGGTACAATTATTGGGGCTGGGGCTCGGGTGACCTGCTCGGCGCAGGCGCGCAGGCGGTCGTCACCGGCTGGCTGCTCTATTTCTTCACCACCTTCTGCGACCTCTCCGCCGCCGAGGCGGGGCTGATCCTCGGCCTGCCGCGCCTGCTCGAGGCGATCACCTGCCCGCTGATCGGCTATGTGTCCGACAATCTGCGCCACACCTGGATCGGCCGGCGTGTCGGGCGCCGCAAGATCTTCCTCATCGCGACGATCCCGCTGCTGCCCAGCTTCGCGCTGATCTTCGTCGCCGGGCACAGCTTCACCTATTACCTGCTGACCTTCATCTTCTTCGAATTCGTCTACACGATGTTCCTCATCCCGTGGGAGACGCTCGCCGCGGAGATGACCAACGACTATCGCAAGAAGGCGAAGTTCGCCGGCGCGCGGATGCTGGTCGCGCAAAGCTCGGCGATTCTCGCCTCCTATCTGCCGACGCTGATCATCAGCAGCCTCGGCGGCAAGGATTCGCCCACGACGTTCCTGATCATGGCGGCGGTATTCGGCGGGCTGTTCAGCCTGGTAGTGCTGCTCGTGGTGATCTTCACCTGGGAGCGCCCCTATACCGAGGCGGAACTGCAGGTGCAGCCGGCGCCGCTCGACCTGAAAGCCGCGGCGCTGATTCCCGTCGCGATGTTCCGCGATCTCTTCTCGACGCTGCGGATCCGCGCGTTCCGCCAGCATTTGTCGATCTATCTCGGCGGCTACATCTCGCAGGACATCTTCAACACCGCTTTCCCGATCTTCGTCGTGACCGTGATGATGGGCGCGACCCTGATCATCTCGCAGTTGCTGACGATCATGTATGTGGCGCAGCTCATCTCGGTGCTGATCGCGCTCAACATCGTCATCCGCGTCGGGCCGGTGGTGGCCTATCGCGTGGCGATCAGCTTCTTCAGCGCCGGGCTCCTGCTGTTTCTCGCTTTCTACTACCTCAAGCCGGCGGCGTTTGCCGCGGAGCTCGGCGCGCTCGATGGAAATCTGCTTTCGGCGGTCAACCCGGGCTCCCCGGCGTTCAGCCCGATGCTGATGTTCTGGCTGTTCGTGCCGATCGTGCTCGCGGGCCTGGGCCGCGGGACGCTCAATTTCGTGCCCTGGTCGGTCTATAACTACCTGCCCGACGTGGACGAGGCCGTCACCGCGCGTCGCCGCGAAGGGATCTTCGCCGGGGTGATGACGCTGGTGCGCAAGCTCGCGCAGTCGGCGGCCATCATTTGCACCGGCTGGATCATCGACTTCGGCGGCTATGTCTCGCCCAAGGGTGGGGCTGCCGAAGCAGTGCAACAGACGCCGCAAGCGATTGCAGTCATCACCTGGCTGCTGATCCTTGGCCCCATCCTGGTCATGCTCGCCGGCCTGGTAGTCTCGTGGCGCTTCCGCCTCAACGCCCGGACGCACAATGTGCTGATGGCCGAAATCGACCATTTGAGAGCAGGGGGCAAAGATCCTACCTCGCCCGAGGCCCGCGCAGTGGTCGAGGATTTGTCGGGCTGGAAATACGACCAACTCTGGGGTCAGAACCCCGTCACCGGAACCCGCTGATGCTGCTCGCCGCGCTGGCGCTGCTCGCTCAGCCGGCGACCGCCGATCCGGTCGCGCCCGTTCCCCTGTTCCGCGATCCGGTGCACGATGGCGCAGCCGACCCGTCGACCACCTATGATGCCAAGACCGGCGAATGGGTGATGTTCTACACCAATCGCCGCGCCGATCTGAAGCTGGCCGATCCCAAGGACGTCAGCTGGGTGCACGGCACCGCAATCGGTGTCGCGCGATCGAAGGACGGCGCGGCGTGGCGCTATTCGGGAACCGCGGCCATCCCCGAAAGCTGCACCGGCGCGACGCTGTGGGCGCCCGAGGTCCAGCGCTTCGGCGACAAATGGCATATGTGGATCACCGTGGTGCCTGGCGTGTTCGCCAACTGGAACGCGCCACGCTTCCTCGTCCATCTCACCAGCCCCGATCTGAAACGCTGGGAGTGCGGCGAGCGCGTCGAACTGGGGTCGGACCGCATCATCGACGCAAGCGTGCTAGCGCTCCCGCAAGGTGGCTATCGGCTGTGGTTCAACGACGAGCGGATGGGCAAGGCGATCCGCTGGGCCGACAGCCCCGACCTCGAGACATGGACCGTGCGCGGCACTGCCGTGACCACGCCGGGCGAAGGACCCAAGGCGTTCCGCTGGCGGGGGCACTGGTGGCTGATCAGCGATGCCTGGAAGGGGCTGCTCGTCCAACATTCTTCCGACGGCGAGCACTGGATCGCCCAGCCTGGCCATCTCGCCGGCGAGCCGGGCACGCGCCCGACCGACCGCGCCAAAGCGCAGCATCCCGATGTGATCGTCTCGGGTGACCACGCATATCTCGTCTATTTCGTGCACCAGTCGGGCGAGCCCGAGGCGAAGGCCGATCCGGACTGGGGCCGGCGCAGCGTGCTGCAGGTCGCCGAGCTGGTGGAAAAGGACGGCGTAGTCTCCGTCGATCGCACCCGACCCGTGGCGATGCGGCTCGGCAAGTAAGCCCACACGGGCGGTTGACCTCGGCAGGCGGGTTGTGGCACCTGCCCGCCGCTGGGCATGCGGGTATAGCACAATGGTAGTGCAGCAGCCTTCCAAGCTGAATACACGGGTTCGATTCCCGTTACCCGCTCCAGTTCTTCCGTCAGGTAATGTCGCGGCACCTCCGAACGATCGCGCGAACCCCTGTTTTCTTTGTAGCGCTTCGCCCTTCCGGGCTACGCGCGTGGTTCGATTCCCGTTGCCCGCTCCAGCCCATTCAAGCGCATGACCACCGACACGTCCCCGCTCGCACTCTATGTGCATTGGCCGTTCTGCGTGTCGAAATGCCCCTATTGCGACTTCAACAGCCATGTCCGCGAGAGCGTCGATCAGGAAGCGTGGCGCAGCGCGATGCTGGGCGATCTCGCCTATGAGGCCGCGCAATTGCCGGGGCGCCGGCTCGGATCGATCTTCTTCGGCGGCGGCACGCCCTCGCTGATGCCGCCCGAAACCGTCGCGGCGGTGATTGCCGCGGCCGAGCGGCATTGGGGCTTCGAGCCCGGTATCGAGATCACCCTCGAGGCCAACCCCTCCTCGGTCGAGGCGGCGCGTTTCGCCGATCTCGCGGCGGCGGGCGTCAATCGCGTTTCGCTGGGGCTGCAGGCGCTCGATGACGGTGCGTTGCGCTTCCTCGGCCGCGCGCATGACGTACACGAAGGACTGGCGGCGCTCGACACCGCCCAGTCGGTATTCGAACGCGTGAGCTTCGATCTGATCTACGCTCGCCCCGATCAGAGCCTCGCCGCATGGGAAGCCGAACTCGCCCGTGCGATCGGCTTCGGCACCGAGCATCTTTCGCTCTATCAGCTCACCATCGAGCCGGGTACGCGCTTCGCCACGCTGTTCGAAAAAGGCGAACTCGCCGCCTACGATCCCGACGCGGCGGCCGACCTGTTCGAGGCGACGCGCGCGATTACCGCTGCCGCCGGGCTTCCCGCCTATGAGATCTCGAACCACGCCCGGCCGGGATCGGAGAGCCGGCACAATCTGACCTATTGGCGCTATGGCGACTATGCCGGAATCGGCCCCGGCGCACACGGCCGCCGCAGCGGTCTGGCGACGCAGCGGCACAAAAAGCCCGAGAACTGGATGGGTGCGGTGGCGCGCAACGGCCATGGCGCGCAGATCGAGGATGCGCTGAGTAGTCACGAGCGCGCGGTCGAGGCGCTGGTGATGGGACTACGGCTACCCGAGGGCGTCGACCTGTCGCGTGTCGCCGCCCTCGCCGGCGGCGAGGCTCCGATCGACCAGCGCGCGCTCGAGCGGATGCGCGATCACGGGCTGGCGGTGACCAAAGGCGATCGTCTGCGCGTCACAGACGCCGGGATGCCCGTGCTGGAGGCGATCCTGCGCGAGCTGGTGATCGCCTGATACTTCAAGCCTTCCCCCGCTGCGCGAGGGAGGTTTGGGACTCAGTTCCCGTTGAAGTTCGGCGGCGCGGGCGACACCGTGACGGTGGTCCCGCCGCGGATCTCCTGCACTTCGAGCGCGCGTTCGGCGACGCCGTCGCGGCCGAAGCGGAACGCGCCGTCGAGCCCGGCGAAACCCTCGCGCTCGGTGAGTCGCGCCGCGGGGAACTCGTCGCCGGGACGCCAGTCGCGGGCGATCCGCACGGTGAGCAGCACCCCGTCATAACCGAGCGTCGAGAGCCGATACGGCGCCGTGCCGAAGCGCGCGCGGTACTTGGTCGCATATTGGCGATAATAATTGTCGGGGACACTGGCGAACCAGGCGCCGTTTAGCGCTGCCTTGCCGCCGATCGACGAATCGGTGTTCCACAATTCGGTGCCGAGCAGCCGCGCTGCCTTGCCGCTCGTCGTGCGACGGATCAGTGGCGCCGCGGTCACCGCGCCCTCGGCGCTGCCGGCGACGAGGATCGCGTGGAACGGCGAGCGACCGATCTTCGCGATCGCGGTCGCCATCGATCCGGGGCGGCCGTCATAGGTCTCGAGCGCGTTCACCTTGCCGCCGGCGCCTTCGACCGAACGCAGGAACGCCGTCGAGGCGCGCTCGCCATAGAGACCGCTGGGTACGAGCCCCGCAAATTCGGTGACGCCCGAACGCTTGGCGAAGTTGACCACCCGCTCGATCGACTGGGCGGGCACATAGCCGAGAATGAAGGTGCCGTTGCCGGCCACTCCGGCATCATTCGAGAAGCTCAGCACGGGCACTCGCGCGCGTCGCGCGATCGGCGCGACCTCGCGCGCTTCTTCGGCGAGCAGTGGGCCGAGGATCAGCCGGTTGCCGTCGCTGATCGCCTGCTGCGCGGCGGCCGCGGCGCCACCGGCCGCGGCGGTGTCGTAGGTCGTGATGCGCAGCACGTCGCTCTTCGTATCGAGGATCGCGAGTTGCGTGGCGTTCTGCAGCGAGCGGCCTACGCCCGCGTTCGGCCCGCTCAGCGGCACCAGCAGCGCGATCCGGTGCCGCTGCACGTCCTGCGGCAGCCCGGGGCCGATCGGGCGCGGCGCCACCGGCGTCGGCCGCGCGTCAGGCACCGGACGCTCCGCCTCCGGAACGACTCGCGGTCCGCTGGCGCAGGCCGCGAGGAACAGGGCCATGCCGACCGCGGCGGCGCGCAGCATGTTCCTCAGCCCCGGTTGCGTTGTTGCTCTGGCGTCTGCCATGACTCTCCCCGATGGATGATCTCGTTCTCGCGCCCGGCCTCTACATCGTCGCGACGCCAATCGGCAATCTCGGCGACCTGAGCCCGCGCGCTGCTCAAATACTGACGAAGGCGGATGTGGTTGCGGTCGAAGACTCGCGTGTGACAGCCGGGCTGTTCCGCCACCTCGGCACCAAAGGGAAGATGCTTCCCTATCATGATCACAACGCCGACGCCGTCCGCCCCGGACTGATCGCCCGGATGGCGCGCGAGGCGGTGGCGCTGGTCTCCGACGCCGGCACGCCGTTGATCTCCGACCCCGGCTTCAAGCTGGTCCGCGACGCGCGCGCCGCCGGCCATGTCGTGACGACCATACCCGGCCCCTGCGCCGCGATCGCCGCACTCACCTTGGCCGGACTGCCGACCGACCGCTTCTTCTTTCTCGGCTTCCTGCCAGCGAAGCAGCAGGCCCGCGCCGAGGCGATCGCGGAAGTCGCGGCGATCCGCGCGACCCTCGTGCTGTACGAATCGGGTCCGCGCCTCGCCGCCTGCCTCGCCGCGCTGGCCGAGGGACTCGGCGAGCGCGAGGCGGCGGTGGCGCGCGAGATCACCAAGCGATTCGAGGAATGCGTGACGGGGACGCTGGGCGAACTGGCGAAACGCTATGCCGATGCGCCCCCCAAGGGCGAGATCGTGGTGGTGGTCGCGCCGCCGGGGGAAGCAGCGCCCGCGAGCGAAGAGGATGCCGATGTCGCGCTCGCCGAGGCTCTGACGCGGCTTCCGCCCGCAAAGGCCGCGGGCGAAGTCGCCAAAAGGCTCGGGCTGGACCGCAAGGCCCTGTATGCCCGCGCCCTGACGCTCAAGGCTTAGGCGACTTCCCGCAGCCGCACCGGATTCGCGTCGAGCATGAAGCTCTCGTCGGCTCCGGTCAGTTCCGAAAGACGTCGAACATAAGACTCGGCGAGCATCCGCCGACGCGCCTTGGCGTCGGCAGTGATGGCGTTTCTGGCGGCGACGATTTCCTGAATGGCGCGACGCCGGTAATAGCTTTCGTTGGATTCCATAGTCCTCGGCACCCCCCGGTGACGATGTTGCGACCCGCCTCTTCCGAGTCGGAATGGCGGAGACTAACCAAAGTTATCCACAGGCGCCAAGCCCTTGGAGGTGGTGTTGCAGATGAAACGGCCTCGACGCGCGACGAGCGACCGAAAAGCGGCGGAAAACCGCGGCCGCGAGGGTGAAAGACGCGCCGCCTGGTGGCTCTGGTTGCGCGGCTGGCGGATCGTCGATCGACGCGTGCGCACCCCTCTCGGCGAAGTCGATCTGGTGGTGCGCAAAGGGAATCTCGTCGCCTTCGTCGAAGTGAAGACCCGCGCCACCGACGCCGATCTCGACTTCGCGATCGACGAGCGGCGGCTGGCGCGCGTCGCCGCCGCCGCCGAATATCTGATGTCGCGCTATGCCGGCCCGAACGACGATATCCGCATCGACGTGATCCTCATTGCTCCCCGCACGCTGCCTCGCCATATCGAAAACGCCTGGATAGGGTGACTTATTCAAATAAGTCACCTAAGGCGTTCCGGAGGAGGCCGAATGTCGCTCAAAATTGCCGTGCAGATGGACCCGCTCGATGCGATCAACATCGCCGGCGATTCGACCTTCGCATTGATGCTCTCGGCGCAGGCGCGCGGGCACACGCTGTTCCATTATGCCGCCGAGGACCTCAATTATTCGGACGGCCGCGTCTGGACCAGGGCCCACCCGGTGAGCGTCCAGCGCGTCGCGGGCGATCACTTCCGCTTCGATGATCCGGTGAAGCTCGATCTCGGCGAGGACGCCGATGTCGTGCTGATGCGGCAGGATCCCCCCTTCGACCTCGGCTACATCACGGCGACGCACCTGCTCGAACGGATCGCCCGCCGCACGTTGGTGGTCAACGATCCCGCGAGCGTGCGCAACGCGCCCGAGAAGATCTTCGTCCTCGATTATGCCGAGTTCATGCCACCAACTTTGGTGACGCGCAGTCTCGACGAGGCACGGGCATTCCTCGCGGAGCATGGCGAGATCGTCGTCAAGCCGCTCCACGGCAATGGCGGCAAGGCGATCTTCAAGGTCGGCCGCGACGGCGCCAACCTCGCCTCGCTGATCGAGGTGTTCAACACCGCGTATCGCGAGCCCCATATGGTGCAGGCCTTCCTCCCCTCGGTGGCCGAGGGCGACAAGCGGATCGTGCTCGTCGACGGCGAGATCGCGGGGGCGATCAACCGCATCCCCGGCGAGGGTGAGATTCGCTCGAACCTCGCGGTCGGCGGATCGGCGGCGAAGACCGAGCTCACGGAACGCGAGAAGCAGATCTGCGCGGCGCTGGGCCCCGAACTCAGGAAGCGCGGCCTGCTGTTCGTCGGCATCGACGTGATCGGCGGCGAATGGCTCACCGAGATCAACGTCACCTCGCCCACCGGGATCGTCGCAATCGACAAGTTCAACGGCACGGATACCGGCGCGGTGATCTGGCAGGCGATCGAACGGCGCGTCGCCGAACGGGCGGCCTGAGCGCATGACCAACTGGCTCGACTGGGGCTATTTCGGGATTTTCCTGCTGATGGTGCTGGAAAATGTGATCCCGCCGGTCCCGTCCGAGGTGATCATGAGCGTCGGCGGGATCGCTGCGGGCCAGGGCAAGATGAGCTTCGTCCTGCTCGTCGCGGTCGGGACGTTCGGCTGCACCGTCGGCAATCTCTTCTGGTGGGAGATAGGCCGGCGTTTCGGCTATCAGCGCCTCAAGCCTGCGGTCGATCGCTGGGGCCGCTGGCTGACAATGGACTGGGAGGACGTCGAGAAGCTGCGCGGCTTCTTCGATCGCTGGGGCGGCGCGACAGTGTTCGTGTTCCGCTTCATGCCGATCGGACGCACGGTAATCTCGATTCCCGCCGGACTGCTCCACATGCCCTTCTGGCGCTTCGTCGCCTACACCACCGCGGGCAGCCTCGTGTGGAACACGATCCTCGTCGGGGTCGGCTTCTGGCTGGGCACCAATTTCGAGACGATCGACCATTGGATCGCGCCGATGGTCACCGGCATCGTCGTGCTCGCCTTCGCGCTGTATCTGTGGCGCGTGATCACCTGGAAGCCGCGCGAACGACGCTAGGCGCGCGGATGCGCGTTGCGATAGACGTCGAGCAGATGTGCCGCATCGACCGCGGTATAGATCTGGGTCGAGCTCAGGCTGGCATGGCCCAGCAATTCCTGCAGCGCGCGCAGATCGGCGCCGCGGCCGAGCAGATGCGTCGCGAAGCTATGACGCAGCGCGTGCGGCGTCGTGCGTTCCGACAGGCCGAGCGCAGCCCGCGCGGCGCGCACCGCCTTGCGGATCATCCCGGGCGGCAGCGGCCCGCCCTTGGCGCCGCGGAACAGCGGCGCGTCGCGCGACATGCCATAGGGGCATAGCTTGGCATAGGCCTCGATCGCCTCGCGCACTTGCGGCAGCAGCGGCACTGTCCGCGTCTTGGCGCGCTTGCCGGTGACGCGCATCGTCGATCCGAGCGGCAGCACTGCCCCGGTGAGGTCCACCGCCTCGCCGATGCGCAGCCCCGCGCCGTAGAGGAGCAGCAGCACCGCCCAGTCGCGCGCGCCGATCCATGGTTCGCGCGCCTCTTCCGAGACGGTCTCCGCCAGCGCCACTGCCTCGTGCGGCGCGATCGGCCGCGGCACGCCCTTCTTGACGCGCGGCCCGCGCAGCCGCGGCAGCTCGGCCGCGTCGCCGGCGGCGAATTTGAGGAAGCCGCGCACCGCCGAGAGCTCACGCGCCGCAGAGGCGTTGGACAGGCCGTCGTTGCGGCGATGCGCCAGATAGGCGCGCAGGTCGGCGGCGGCAATGCGTCCCAACGCCTCGCGCGACACCGCTTCGCCCCAATGCGCCTGGAGGAAGGCGATCAGCCGGACCGCAGTCGCCTCATAGGCCCGCACCGTATGCACCGAGCGCCGCCGGTCGCGGGCGAGGTGCCGGCCGTAGAGGATCGGGAGCGCGGGTTCGGTCACCGGGCGAGACTTACCAAATCCTCCCCCGGAGGGGGAGGTGGCAGCGAAGCTGACGGAGGGGTAGCGCGCCACAAGCGATGTCGCCCGCGGAAAGCTACCCCTCCACCGCTTCGCGGTCCCCTCCCCCTCCGGGGGAGGAGTTAATTTCAGCCGATCTTCTGGCCGGTCTTGGCCCAATCGGCGAGGAAGCCTTCGATGCCCTTGTCGGTGAGCGGGTGCTTGACCAGCTGGCGGATCACCGCGGGCGGCGCGGTCATCACGTCGGCGCCGATGCGCGCGGCCTCGAGCACGTGGATCGGGTGGCGGACGCTGGCGACGAGGATCTCGGTCTGGAAGTCGTAATTGTCGTAGATCAGCCGGATATCGCTGATCAGTTGCATGCCGTCGAAGCCGTTGTCGTCGTGGCGGCCGACAAAGGGCGAGACGAAGGTCGCGCCGGCCTTGGCGGCGAGCAGCGCCTGATTCGCCGAGAAGCAGAGGGTCACATTGACCATCGTGCCGTCGTCGGTGAGCGCCTTGCAGGTCTTGAGGCCGTCGATCGTCAGCGGCACCTTGACCGCGATGTTGTCGGCGATCTTCCGCACGACCTCGGCCTCGCGCATCATGCCTTCATGGTCGAGCGCGACGACTTCCGCCGACACCGGCTTGCCCGGAACGATCTGGCAGATCTCGGCGACTACCTCCAGGAAATCGCGCCCCGCCTTGTGGATCAGCGAGGGATTGGTGGTGACGCCGTCGAGCAGCCCCGCATCGGCGAGGTCGCGGATGTCGGCGGTATCGGCGGTATCGGCGAAGAATTTCATGTGGCGTCCCTTGGGCGAATCAGTAGCGCACCAGCATCAGGCGCGCGCGGCTCCCCTTAAGCTTGTTCACCGTAACGCGATAGGTCCCCGGACGCAGCCGGTAGCGGACGATCTTGCGGATCGTCGAGCAGTCGGGGCCATGGCCGTGCGCCGACGAGACAAGCGGCTTGCCGCGCATCGGCGCGACGTCGATCCAGCCCGGCTGATCGAGCGCGATCCCGAACGTCCCCGCCTTACGGATCCGCACCGTGGTCGCGGCCGTGCCGTCTCGTCCGGCAGTGAGAGTGACGGCATGCCCGGTATCGAGACCCTGCCCGTTGCTGGTCCAGCCCGTCAGTGGCGCGGGCAGACGCGTGTCCTGGGCGCGGCATTGTGGAACGGCGATCGTGAGCGCGAACGCGGTCAGCAACATGGCTCTTCCCCCCCTTTGAGGCCGGCCCCGCCGGCGCGGAACATAATAGGCACAAACCGCACTTCGTCGCAACGCCGGGTCCAATGAGACGAATTCGTGACACTGTTGCTATATTGTTGCTAGAGGGCGCGCCGAACCGGACGGCCTACTTCCGAGGATCGATCGTGCTGCGCCTATCCCTGCTCCCGGCAGCCCTGCTGCTCCTGCCCGTCGCCGCCAACGCGCAGCAGGTCGACGAACAATTGTGGCTGCAAACCAACGGCACGGTCACCATCGGCCATCGCGAGAAGGTCACGCTGGAAGGCATCGGCCGCTTCAGCGATCGCGCCGAAGGCTTCTCGCATGCCGAGGCCGGCATATTGTTCACGCATACGATGGAAGGCGGCATCGAACTGTCGATCGGCTATCGGCATGTCGAGGATTGGAACCGCGGCGTGGCGCTGCCCAACGAAGAGCGGTTGCGCCAGATGGTGCTGGTGCCGTTCGGCGGCGGCTTCTCCGGCCGGCTGCGGCTCGAACAGCGCTTCAACAGCAGCGGTGGCGGGATCGGCGTGCGCGTGCGTCCGCGCCTGGGCTTCGATACGCCGCTGAACGACAAGGGCCTCAAGCTCTTCGCCACGCAGGAGCATTTCCTCAACCTCAACACCACCGGCTGGGGCCAGCAGGGCGGCTATGAGCGGATGCGCAACGCAACCGGCCTGTCGTTCGGGCTCGGCGGCAAGCTGCGCGGCGAGGTCGGCTATCTCAACCAGTATCGTTTCGGCCGCGGCGGCCGCCGCGACCAGATGGATCACGCCGCCACCTTCACGCTGTCGTTCAACGTCGCCAGCATCGGCGACAGTGGCGACTAGCCTCAGTCCTTGATGAGCATGACCTTGGCCTGCGGCCTGGTCAGCTTGGTCAGCGTCAGCCGATAGGCGCCGGGCTGGAGGTCGAAGCGGACGATCTTGCGGATCGTCGAACATTCGGGTCCGTGGCCATGCTGGACCGAGACGAGCGGCGCGCCACCCTCCGGCGTGACATCGATCCACCCGGACTGGTCGAGCGCGATTCCGTAGACCCCCGCCTTGTCGACGCGGAAGCCGACCTCATTGGTCCCGCCGGTCTCGGCCGGCTCCCTCGGGCTCGCTTCGATCGCCTGCACGGCGTCGGCAATCGTGACCACCTTCCGGGGGTTCTGCCGGATCTTGTCCAGGTCCGCCGGTTTGAGGCTCACGAAGGTTACCGGTCTGGTGAGATCGTTCGGGTCGCCATGCCCCGGCGTCGCCCAGGCCGCGAGCGGCGCAGGCAGGCTCGCGTCCATCGCCGCGCACGGGGCGGTCTGAACAAGCATCAAGGCGGCGAGCAGCATTTGCGCGAATCTCCTCAATCGATGCGATACGGGATTCCGTTTCGCTCGCAAAACCCCATATGAAAGCCGCATGCGCGCCCGCGTCCTCGTCCTCCATCCCGCGCTCGGCCCCCTCGACTATCGCGTGCCGCAAGGCATGGCGGTCGAGCCGGGGTCGATCGTCGTCGTGCCGATCGGGCCACGCCAATATGCCGGCGTGGTCTGGGAGCCCGAACGGTTGCCGACCGAGGAGATCGGCGACAACCGCCTGCGCAATTTGATCGCGGTCGCCGATACGCCGCCGATCCCCGAGCCGGTGCGTCGCCTCGTCGAGTGGACCGCGGACTATTATCTGAGCCCGCTCTCGGCGGTGCTGGCGATGGCTGTGCGCACCTCGGCGGCGTTCGAGGCCGCACCGACGATCACCGAATATCGCGCGACCGGTCTGGTGCCCGATCGGCTGACGCCGCAGCGCGCGCAGGCGCTCGAGCGGATCGGCGAGCGGCAGGGTCTGGTGCGCGAACTCGCCACGATCGCAGACGTCTCGGAGGGCGTGATCCGCGGGCTGTGCAAGGTCGGCGCGATCGAGGCGGTTACGGTCGATACCGATTCGCCCTATCCGCTGCCCGATCCCCATTTCGGCCCGCCCGACCTCAGCACCGAGCAGGCCGATGCCGCGAGCATCCTGCGCCAGTCGGTGGGCGCCGCGAGCTTCCAGCCCTTCCTGCTCGACGGCGTTACCGGATCGGGCAAGACAGAAGTCTATTTCGAGGCGATCGCCGCGGCGATCGCTTCGGGCAAGCAGACCTTGGTGCTGCTCCCCGAGATCGCGCTCACCGAGCCCTTCCTCACCCGTTTCGCCCAGCGCTTCGGCTGCGAGCCGGTGGCGTGGCATTCGGGGCTGCGCACCTCGCAGCGTCGCCGCGCGTGGCGCGCGATCGCGCGCGGCGAGGCGCTGGTCACCGTCGGCGCGCGCTCGGCGCTGTTCCTGCCCTATCCCAACCTCGGGCTGATCGTGGTCGACGAGGCGCACGAGACCAGCTTCAAGCAGGAGGAAGGCGTCCACTACCACGCGCGCGACGTGGCGGTGATGCGCGGGCGCTTTGAGGGGTGCCCGGTGATCCTCGCCTCGGCGACGCCGGCGATCGAGACACGCCACCAGGTCGAGCTCGGCCGCTACGAGGAGCTCAAGCTGCCCGGCCGCTATGGCTTGGCCGAGTTGCCCGACATCGAGGCGATCGACCTGATCAAGGAGCCCCCAGATCGCGGCCGCTGGCTGAGCCCGCGGCTGATCCTCGCGATCGACGCGGCATTGGAGCGCGGCGAGCAGTCGCTGCTGTTCCTCAACCGACGCGGCTATGCGCCGTTGACCCTGTGCCGGCATTGCGGGCACCGCTTCCAATGCCCCAATTGCACTGCGTGGATGGTCGAGCATCGGCTGATCCGCCGGCTCGCCTGCCACCATTGCGGTCACACCATCCCGACGCCCGAGATCTGCCCCGAATGCGAGGAGGCCGACAGCCTCGTCGCCTGCGGCCCGGGCGTCGAGCGCATCGCTGACGAGGCCGCCTTGCTCTGGCCCAAGGCGAAGACCGCGATCGTCACTTCGGATACGCTCTGGTCGCCAGCCAAGGCCGCCGAATTCGTCCAGCGAATGGAGCATGGCGATATCGACATCGTCATCGGCACCCAGCTGGTCACCAAGGGCTATCACTTCCCCAATCTGACCGTGGTCGGCGTGGTCGACGCCGATCTCGGGCTCGACGGCGGCGACCTGCGCGCGGCGGAGCGGACTTTCCAGCAGATCATGCAGGTCTCGGGCCGCGCCGGGCGCGGCGAGAAGCCGGGCCATGTCTTCATCCAGACCCATGCGCCGGACGCGCAGGTGATGCAGGCGCTGGTCTCGGGCGACAGCGCCGCCTTCTACGCCGCCGAGACCGAGGCACGCCGCGATGCGGGCGCTCCGCCCTATGGCCGTTATGCCGCGATCATCGTGTCGAGCGAAGACAAGGCTGCGGCCGAAGAGACCGCGCGGATGATCGGCCGCACCGCGCCGAAGCAGGAGGAGATGTCGGTCTACGGCCCCGCACCCGCACCGCTCGCGATGCTGCGCGGCCGCCATCGCTTCCGGCTGCTCGTCCACGCCCGCCGCGCCTTCGACGTACAGGAAATGATCCGCGATTGGCTGGGTAGCCTCGAATGGAGCGCCAAGGTACGCGTTGCGGTCGACGTCGATCCTTACAGCTTCGTCTGAGCGCCCGATCCGGCGCCCCGCCGTCCGCCGACATCGATCCCCTGTGACGCCGCTTGCCGCTCCGGCGCTGGCTTTATAGGATGATGCGATTCGGGGGAAAATCGATGTTTCGCAAATTGTTGCTTGCCGCCGCTTTTCTGGTGGCGCCTTCGCTCGCGCATGCCGACTGGCACGAAGCGAGTTCCAGGCATTTCGTGGTCTATGCGGATGAGGATCCGGCGGAGCTGAAGGCCTATATCGAGCAACTCGAAAGATTCGATCAGACGCTGCGGTTCATCACTGGCACGCCCGACAAGCCGCTCAGCCCTCATCTGCGCGTCCATGTCTATGTCGTGGAGAATGTCGGGGAGATCGAAAAGCTCTATGGGGGGCGCGGCCCCGCGGGCTTTTTCGATGCACGGGCATCAGGCCCGGTCGCGTTCGTGCCCCGCAACAGCGGCAACGGCCCGCTCGATGCGCAGACGATCCTGCAGCATGAATATGGCCATAGCTTCATGTTCGCCAGCTGGCCGAGCATCGTGTTTCCCAAATGGTTCGTCGAGGGCTTCGCCGAGTTCGTCGGCACTGCCTTCTATCGTAAGGACGGCACGCTGATCATCGGCAAGGCGCCCGAGTATCGAGCCTATGGCATTGCGCGCACTTCGACGATGCCCGCCCAGCGAATGCTCCAGCTCGACCCGAAAGACGAAGGGATCGACACCCAAACCCTCTACGGCCGCGGCTGGCTGCTGACGCATTATGCCCTTCTCGGCGGTCACTCGGCCGAGCTGATTGGCTATATTCAGGCCGTGAACGCCGGCAAGTCGATCGACGAGGCCAATCGAGCGTTCGGCAATCTGGGCCTGCTAGACTCGCGGCTCAATGCCTATGGCAAGCGCCCGGCGCTCGACACGATTTCGGTATCCGCGGACAAGGTGAAGACTGGTCCGGTCGCGATACGCAAGCTGACCGCGGGCGAGGCCGCGACGATGAAGGCGCGCATCTACTCCCAGCGCGGCGTCGATGCCGAACGCGCGCCGATGGTTGCGGACTGGGCCCGCAAGGCAGCAGCGGCCTATCCCAATGATGCTGCCGCCCAGAACGAACTCGCCGAAGCCGAGTTCGACGCGAACAACTATGCGGCCGCGGAGGCTGCTGCTGATCGCGCGCTCGCGGCCGATCCCAATTCCGTCCACGCGCTGCTGTACAAGGGCATGGCGCAGATGGAGATCGCCAAGGCCGCCAAGATCACGGATGGAACCAAATGGAAATCCATCCGCGGCTGGTTCGTCAAAGCCAACAAGCTCGACACCGAATATGCGCAGCCGCTCATCCTCTATTATCAGAGCTTCGGAGCTGCCGGACAGACCCCGACCAAATCCGCGGTGGAGGGAGTGATCGGGGCCTATGTCTATGCCCCCTATGACGACAATTTGCGGATGATGGCGGGCAGGGTGCTTCTGGAACAAGGCAATTTGCCAGCCGCCCGCATCGCGTACGAGAAAATCGCCTATGGCCCGCACCAGAGCGACGACAATGTGGCGCTCAAGATCATCAAGGCGCTCGACGACGGAGGAAAGGATGCCGCGCTGAAGGCGGTGGCGGACGCCGAAGCCGAGGCGAAGAAGAAGAAAGAGAAGGAAGGGAAGAAAAAGGGCGCCTGACTCGTCGGCGCGCGGTGGTGCAAAGCGGTCCTCCGCGCTTGAACCGCCGCCGCTTTTGCCCGAAAGCTCGCCGCGAACGAAGGGGTCGCGTGGTGATGGTTCGGCGTTTGCTGATGATGGTCGTGCTGGCGCTGGCGTGCATCGGCCCGGCACGTGCCGACGACATCTCGGCCTCGGCGCGCGGCGTGGTCCGCATCGTCACCATCGCCGTGGTCGATGACGAGGTCGTCGGCTTCGGGCATGGCAGCGGCTTCGCGGTGGCGCCCAATCGCATCGTCACCAACGCGCATGTCGTCGAGCTGGCGGACCGCTATCCCGGCAATGTCGTCATCGGCGTCGTGCCCTCGGAAGGCGACAAATCCTGGCAGGGCAAGCTGATCGCGATCGACCAGCAGCGCGATCTCGCGCTGATCGAGTTCAGCGGCGTCCGGTTGCCGCCGCTCACGCTCTACACCGGCGCGCCGGGCGATGGGGAGAGCCTGATCGCGCTCGGCTATCCCGGCAATGTCGACCTCGCCACCGTGCGATCGGCGGCCGACTTCATTACCCCGCAATCGCCGGTGCGCTCACAGGGCGGCTTCGCAGGCAACCGCATGCTCCAGGGCACCAATGTGCTGCTCCACACCGCGAGCATCGCACGCGGCAATTCGGGCGGTCCGCTGCTCGATCGCTGCGGACGGGTGCTCGGCGTCAATTCGGCGATCACGCGCGCCGATGAAGGCGATTCAACCTTCGCCTTCGCGATCGCGGGCAACGAGCTGGCGAGCTTCCTGCAGGGGGCCAAACAGCCCTTTGCCACCGTGAACGTGCCCTGCACCAGCGTCGAGGAGCAGATGGCGCTCGAGCGCAACGCCGACGAGAAGGCGCGATTCGACGCCGAGGAACGCGCACGCGCGGACGCCGCGAAGAGCGCGGGGGAACGCGCCGATGCGATCGCACAGGCACGTGCGCGCAACGTCGTGAGCCGCGAGAATCATATGGCGGGCGCCGCGGTGCTGCTCGTCTTCGGCGCGCTCGCGCTCGGTGGTGCGGGGCTGTTGCTGTCGCGCGATCGCCGGCGCGAGGCGATCTGGCTGGCAGCGGGCGGCGGCGTGCTGATGGTCGGCGCGGTCGTGCTGTTCCTCACGCGCCCGGACTTCGACGAATCGCGCATTCTGCCTGTCCCCAAGGCGAACGCCGGTCCAGCGGTTCCCAACCAGGCGGCGCTCGGGCGGATGAGCTGCACGCTCGTCCCCGAACGCAGCCGGATCACCGTCACCCAGACCGAGCGGCTCGACCTCGATATCGGTGCCGACGGATGCATCAACGGCCGCACCCAATATGCCGAATCGGGCACTACGTGGCAGCGGATCCTCGTCCCCGACGAGGATCAGACCGTGTCGGTGCTGGTCTGGGATCCAGTGAGCCGCACTTATACCAACACGCGCTATCTGCTCACTTCGGCGCAGATGGCAAAGGCGCGTCAGCTGCGTTCGGGCGTGCCGCTCAAATCCTGCTCCGCCGATCAGGCGGCGCGGGCCAGCCTCGCCACGCAGCAGCAGGCGCTGCGTGCGGCGCTGCCGCCGGTCTATAACGAGAAGCTCGTCTACAGCTGCAGCCCCGCGCCCGCGGGTCCGCCTCCGGCGGCGCCGGAATAGCTCAGCCGCGATCGATCCGCGCGGCGAAGCAACCGCGTTTGGCGTTGTGGACATGGAGAAAGGCGACCGCCGGATCCGCGAACATCGTCTCGATCAGCGGTTCGAGCGCGGTTCCTTCGACCACCTCGGCGGCGGTCATCATAGCATCGCTATCGAACGCCCGAACCGAGAGCAGACGGCACGCCAGCTGTTCGGGTATCCTGCCCTCGAAGCGCGCAGCCGCGCCGGCCCCCTCGCGCACGAAGATCGCGTGGCGCGACCGATAAGGGCTCGCATCGGGCAAATGCTCGTAATTGAGCAGGAGCAGCGTCTCGCCGGGCTCGGCATCCTCGAGCGTGACGCGGCAGGGAAAGCCCGGCTTGCTGTCGGCGGTCATCCGCACGATCTGCTCGGCGGCGAGCGCTTCGTCCGACAGCCCGTAGAGCCGCTGGAACGGTGCGGGATCGAGCCCGGCGATGACGAAGCTCATTCGGCCACTCCTTCGCGCTTGCGCAACACGCGCTTGCGATCCACGCCATAGGCGTAGCCGCCCATGCTGCCGTCGGCGCGTTGCGCGCGGTGGCAGGGGATCAGCACCGCGACATGATTGGCGCCACACGCCGTCCCCGCTGCGCGCACCGCGCGCGGATTGCCTGCCTCGGCGGCGAGCTGGGCGTAGCTGCGCGTCTCCCCCGCAGGGATGGCGCGGAGCGCCTGCCATACGGCTTCCTGGAAGGCGGTGCCCTGCACGTCGAGCGGGAGGTCCGCATCGCGTCCCGGCGTCTCGACTTCGCGCACCACTCGCGCTGCGAGCTCGGCAAGCGCCGCCCCACCCGGCTGAATCTCGGCGGCGGGGAAGCGCCGCGCGAGCGACAGCGAATCCTCGTCAAAGGCGACGCGGCACAGTCCCTTGTCGGTTGCCGCGATCAGCAGCGGCCCGAGGCTGGTCTCGGCGATCGTCCAGCGGATCGTCACTCCCGCCCCGCCCCGCTTCCACACGCTCGGCGTCATGCCGAGACGCGCATTGGCGGTTTCGTAGAAGCGGCTCGGCGCGGCATAGCCCGCCTCATAAATGGCATCGGTCACGCGCTCCTCCTCGGTCAGTGCCGCCGCGGCGCGACGCGCGCGCAGCCCGCGGGCATAGGCAGCCGGCGTCACTCCGGTCGCGCGCTTGAACAGCCGCTGGAAATGATGCGGGGCATAGCCCACCCGGCCGGCGAGCTCCTCGAGTCCGATCGACTCTTCCGCCGCCTCGATCAGTGCCACCGCCTCGGCCACTGCGATGCGATCGCGGCCGACCTCGTCGGGCTTGCAGCGCAGACAGGCGCGGAAGCCCGCGGAGCGCGCCGCATCGGCGTCCCCGAAGAAAAGCACATGCTCGCGCTTCGGCCGCCGCGCCGGGCAGGTCGGCTTGCAATAGATCCCCGTGGTGGTCACGGCGACGATGAAGCGGCCGTCATAGGCGCGGTCGCGCGCGTCGAACGCCGCCCAGGCGGTGTCGTCGCTGATGGTCTGCTGCTTGCTCATGCCACCGATATAGGCTCGCCCGATCCGCGCCACATCCCGTGGCTTGCGTTCAAAGCGATCCTCCGGAAAAGCCTTGCCCTCGGCGCCCGCGACCGGCACCGTTAGCGCTAACAGCCTCCGCATGCACGGAAGGCGGAGGGAGAGGCGGATGGGCTTCTGGGAACGCACCCGTGCATTGCGCTGGTGGATCATCGCGATCGTGATGCTCGGCACGATCATCAATTATCTCGTGCGCCAGACGCTTGGGGTGGTCGTCGCCACCGAGGCCTTCCAGGCCGATGTGCCGATGACCAGGGAGCAATATAGCTGGGTCACCGGCGTCTTCCAGGCATTCATCATGCTCCAGCCGGTGGTCGGCTATATCCTCGATCGCATCGGGCTGCGCACCGGCATGGCGTTGTTCGCGGCCGCATGGGGATTGCTCACTTTCGCGCATGGCTGGGTGACCAGCTGGCAGGGACTCGCGGCGCTGCGCGGCGGGCTGGGCTTCGCCGAGGGCACTTCGCACACCGCCGGCCTCAAAGTCGTCTCCGAATGGTTCCCTGCGAAGGAGCGCGGCCTCGCCGGCGGTATCTACAATCTCGGCGCCTCGGCGGGGATCGCCATCGCCGGGCCGCTGGTGGCGATCGCGATCGCGTGGTGGAACTGGCGCGCGGCCTTCTACCTCGCCGGCGGGCTGGCATTGCTCTGGGTGGTGCTGTGGCTGCTCTACTATCGCGCGCCCGAAGCGCATCCTCGCCTTTCCGCCGAAGAGCGCGCGCTGATCGAGACCGGGCAAGAGGCGCACGTCCAGGCGAGCACCGACCCGAAACCGCCGGTGCTCTCGCTGCTCGGGCGCCGCAACTTCTGGGGCATCGCCCTGCCCCGCTTCCTCGCCGACCCGACCTGGGCGACGCTGACCTTCTGGCTGCCGCTGTATCTGAGCGAAGTCCGGGGCTTCAATCTGGGCGAACTGGCGATCGCGGTCGTGCTGCCCTTCGTCGCGGCGGATATCGGCTGCCTGTTCGGCCCGGCGCTGGTGCTCTGGCTCGAGCGGCGCGGCATCGCGCTGATCGACGCGCGCCGCTGGACCTTCACCTTCGGCGCGCTGCTGATGACGAGCATGATCTTCGTCGGCGGCGTGACCAGTCCGTACATGGCGGTGGCGCTGCTCAGCATCGGCGCCTTCGCGCACCAGACGCTGTCCGTGACCTGCATCACCATGGCGAGCGACCTGTTCCGCAAGAACGAAGTGGGGACCGTCGCGGGCATGGCGGGGACGATGGCCAATCTCGGCGTGCTGATCTTCACGCTGCTGATCGGCGCGCTCGTCGCGCGGATCGGCTATGATCCCTTCTTCATAGCGCTGGGCGTGCTCGACCTGATCGCCGCCGCCCTGCTCTGGACGCTGGTGCGCAAGCCCGGCGAAGATCCGGGGCGCGAGAGCGGGTGGATCCCGATCCTGCTCGGCGCGATCCTTTCGGCCGGGCTTACGCTCTTCTATGCGAGCGGGATCGCACCGACGCAGTGTGCATTCTTCACGAGCTTCAGCGCGTGCGACGTTCCGATCGCGATGCGCGGCATCTGGGGATTCGGGCTCGCGCTCGCGCTGCTCGGCCTCGTCATCGAAATCCGCGCCCGGAGGCACCGGTCCCTATGATTCGCAATCCCGTTATTCCCGGCTTCAACCCCGATCCCTCGATCTGCCGGGTCGGCGACGATTATTATATCGCCACCTCGACCTTCGAATGGTTTCCGGGAGTCCAGATCCACCATTCGCGCGACCTCGTGCATTGGCGGCTGATCACGCGCCCGCTGCGCCGCGCCAGCCAGCTCGACATGCGCGGCGATCCCGACAGCTGCGGCGTCTGGGCGCCCGACCTCAGCCATGACGGGACGCGCTTCTGGCTGATCTACACCGATGTGAAACGCTATGGCCGCACCACCGTGGGCGGGGCATCGGGCGCCAGCCTGCGCGACTTCCACAACTATCTCGTCACCTGCGACACCATCGACGGCGACTGGTCCGACCCGGTGCATCTCAATTCGAGCGGCTTCGATCCCGCGCTGTTCCACGACGACGACGGCCGCAAATATCTGGTCAACCAGCTCTGGGATCACCGCCCCGGCCGCAACCGCTTCGCCGGGATCGTGCTGCAGGAAGTTTCGCCCGAGACCGGCCGGCTGATCGGCGAGCGCGTCAACATCTTCCCCGGCACCGCGCTCGGGCTCACCGAGGCGCCGCATCTCTACAAAAGGAACGGCTGGTATTATCTGCTCGTCGCCGAGGGCGGCACCGGCTGGAACCACGCGGTGACGATGGCCCGCGCGAAAGCCGTCACCGGTCCCTACGAGCTCCACCCCGACATCCATATCCTCAGCAGCCGCACCCGCCCCGACGCGCCGCTCCAGCGCGCGGGCCATGCCGATCTGGTCGAGACGCCGGAGGGCGAGACCTACATGGCCTATCTCTGCGGTCGGCCGCTGCCCAATCGCGGCCGCTGCGTGCTCGGCCGCGAGACCGCGCTCCAGCCGATGCGCTGGGGCGACGATGGCTGGCTCTATACCGAGGACGGCAGCGGGATGCCGGTGCTCGAGGCGCCCGGGCCGGGCCAGAGCCGGGCTCCCGAAGCGATGGGCATGCAGCGGCACCCGCGCTTCGCCGCGGGCCCGCGCCTGGGGCCCGGGCTTCGCGAGCCTGGCGATCAGGCGGGCCGCGAGACGGAAATGCGCTACGATTTCGACGCGCCCGAACTTCCGCTCGACCTGCAATGGCTGCGCACCCCCGAGCCCGAGCGCATCTTCAGCCTCACGGATCGCCGGGGGCACCTGCGGCTCTTCGGTCGCGAGACGATCGGCAGCCTGTTCAGCCAGGCGCTGGTCGCGCGGCGGCAGCAGGATTTCTGCTATTCGGCCTCTTGTTCGATGGACTTCGCGCCCGAGCATTTCCAGCAGGCCGCGGGGCTTGTCGCCTACTATAACGGCAGCAAGTTCCATTACCTCCATGTCAGCCATGACGACGAAGTCGGCCGCCATATCCGCGTGATGTCCGCGCTCCCGGACTCGCCGCAGGCCGATGCCTTCACCGCCCCGATCGCAATTCCAGAGGGCCGGATCGAACTGCGCGTCGAAGTCGATTACGAGCGGCTGCGCTTCGGCTTCCGCGTCGAGAGCGGCGATTGGACCTGGCTCCCCGAGCAGTTCGACGCCAGCATCCTCTCCGACGAGGCGAGCCAGCCGGGGCTGCCCAACTTCACCGGCGCGTTCGTCGGGATGGCGTGTCAGGACATGGCCGGCACCGGCCTTGCCGCGGACTTCGACTGGTTCGACTATCGCGAGCGGCCGTACCGGGCGGACCCGACGGACCAGCTTGCCGTGTAGGAAGCGCGCGCCGGCATTTTGCAGGATTTCGCCGGTCTAGAGTCGCAAGAGTCGCGCAAGTACGACTCTAGTGTTGCGCGGGCAGGAAATAAACTTGCGCAGAGCGGTAGGAGAAATCGACAGCGTCAAAGAGCGCGACCGGCACGCCGGGCTGGCACGAGGGGAGCAGGCGGAATCCTACATTGCAAGTCGCGCGTGTCGGACAACGGGTGGGAAGCGGTCATAAGATCCTCCCCGGCACGGGGAGGATCTATGTCTGCAAATGGGGCGCGAGTTGCCGGCGCCCCGGAGCTAGACCTGATTATCCAGAAACTGCCGGATCGCGTCGACCAGCTTCTGCTTGCGGGCAGCGGGCGCCGGCGTGGCGGGCTGCGGACGCGGTGGCTCGGGCGCCCTGGCGGATGCGGGGCGCGCCTGCGGCAGGCGCTTGCGCAGCTCGGCCTCGAGATTGGCGAGCACGCTCGCCTGCCCCTCGAACGCGCGCGCCATCTTGGATTGCGGCAACGGCACGAGGAATTCGCAGCCATGGCGGCGGCCTTCGCGCCATACCACCTGCGCCTCGCGCGAGCCCGCGCCGGAAAGGCCGATAGCGATCAGTGTGCCGGGCGGAAATTCCTCTTCCGAGACGAACAGGAAGCCGGTGCGCGAGAAATTGTCGACCAGCACTTCGATCGGCTTGCCGTCGGCACCACGGAGGGTGCTTTCGCTCGCGACATGGAAGCGGATCGCGCCGCGCGGATCGACTTCGCCAAGGACTTCCAGACGCGCGACGAGCACGACGATTTCCCCAAAACTACCGGAGCGTCCGCGCTACGCGCCGATTGGTTAAGCAATTCTTTCGGAGACTGGTGAACCCGCGGGAAACCGCGGCGGATTTGCGCCGGATTGACTTAGGGCAGCTTTGCTACCATATGGCCGCCCAGCGAGGCATCATGCAGCGTGATCGGACGACAGCCCTGATTGGGCATCGCCCCGGCTCTGCCTCGGTTGTTCCACGGCTTCCCTAGTCACGCGGGTCGTCAATTTTTTGACCCCGCCTTCGTGCGCCCTTTTGTCGTGCGCGCGCCGGCCGTATTCGTAAGGTCCATAATGCAATTCAATCAACTCGGTCTCTCGCAGACCGTTCTCGCCGCGCTTGCCGCCAAGGGCTATAGCGAGGCGACGCCGATCCAGGCGCAGTCGATCCCGTCGCTGCTCGAAGGCCGCGACCTGCTCGGCATCGCCCAGACCGGCACCGGCAAGACCGCCGCGTTCATGCTTCCGTCGATCGACCGGCTGGTCGCATCGGGCAAGCGCGCCCAGCCGCGTGGCTGCCGCATGCTCGTGCTGGCCCCGACGCGCGAGCTCGCCAGCCAGATCGCCGACAATGCCCGGCATTATGCCAAGGGCACGCCGCTTTCGGTCGCCACCATCTTCGGCGGCACTTCGATCCACAAGAACAAGACCGATCTCGCCCGCGGCGTCGACATCGTCGTCGCCACCCCGGGCCGCCTCGTCGACCTGATGGATCAGCATTACGCGATCCTGCTGGGCATCGAGATCCTCGTGCTCGACGAAGCCGACCAGATGATGGATCTGGGCTTCATCCACGCGCTCAAGCGGATCGTCCGCGATCTGCCCTCGAAGCGCCAGACTTTGTTCTTCTCGGCGACGATGCCCAAGACGATCCGCGAGCTCGCCGGCCAGTTCATCAAGAACCCCGTCGAAGTGAAGGTCACCCCCGAGGCGACCACCGCCGAGCGCGTCGAGCAGCACGTCACCTTCGTCGCGCAGGCCGAGAAGCAGGCGCTGCTGACGATCGCGCTCAGGGATGAGACCATCGACCGCGCGCTGGTCTTCACCCGCACCAAGCACGGCGCCGATCGCGTCGTGCGGCTGCTCGCGGGCAACGGCATCGCCGCCAATGCGATCCATGGCAACAAGAGCCAGCCGCAGCGCGAGCGCGCGCTGGGCGAGTTCCGCTCGGGCAAGGTCAAGATCCTCGTCGCGACCGACATCGCGGCGCGCGGCATCGACGTCTCGGGCGTGAGCCATGTGTTCAACTTCGAGCTGCCCAACGTGCCCGACCAATATGTCCACCGCATCGGCCGCACCGCGCGTGCCGGCGCGACCGGGCTCGCCATCAGCTATTGCGCCGATGACGAGCGTCCGTACCTGCGCGACATCGAGCGGCTGACCCGGCAGAAGCTGACCGTCCAGCCGCTGCCCGAGGGCTTCGTCAACGAAGCGGCGAAGATCAAGTCGACTCGCCAGCCGACGCCGATGAGCCGCGACGAGCAGAATGGCCGCAACGGCCGCGCGATGCAGCATGGCCGCCCCGGCGGCCAGCGTCATGGCGGCGGCCAGGGCCAGCGGAACGGCGAGCGCCGCGACGACCGTCCGCGCGGCGACCAGCAGCGCCGCCACGAGGGCCCGCGCCCGGAGGCCAATGGCGAAGCGCGTCCGCGCCGCTTCGATGCGCCGCAGGGCGAGCAACCGCGTGGCGAGAAGCCGCGCAACTATGCCCGCCCCAAGGGCAAGTTCCACGCCCGCCCGGCACGCCCGGCGAGCGGTGGCGGCGGCCGGGGGCGGTAAGCGCGGGCCGCAAGTCACAGCAAATCCTCCCCCGCAAGGGGGAGGTGTCGCCAAAGGCGACGGAGGGGGAGGAATCACGTCGCTGCCGGCGTGCTTCCTCCCCCTCCGTCATGCTGCGCATGCCACCTCCCCCTGGCGGGGGAGGATTGAAGGCGACTACCCCCGCCGCCGTTTCGCGCGCTCCTGCGCGTCCTCGCGGCCGGCGATCAGGCGGCTCGCGCGTTCGGCGCCTTCGCGGCCTTCGTTCGCACCCGCGCGGATCGCGTCCTGATAGAGCGCCACGGCTTTCTCATATTCGCCGCGCTGCTCGGCGCAGAGCCCGAGGTTGAACACCAGCGAAGGATGCCCGGCGGCCTCGGCCTGCATCGCCTCCCACCCGCGGCAGGCGCCTCCGGCGTCGCGCTTGGTGAGCTTGACCAGATCCTTGAACCGCGCCGCGGCTTCCTTCGACAGACCCTTGGTGCCCTCGCGCACGCGGATCTTGTAGGTGTCGACATGCGGCACGATGTCGCCGCGCAGCGAGCCGGCAATGTCGTGGATCGCCCCTTCGATCACGTCTTCCGTGGTGCGCCCCGGATTGCCGCCCCGGCACCATTCGACTTCCTCGCGGAACGGCTTGGGCTGCGAATAGAGGATGCGGCCGTCGGTGTTGCGGACGATGCGGATATCGGCCTTGATGTCGATGATCCGGCGCTTGCACCGCACCTCGACCTGTTCCTCCTTGAGGCATTTGCCCTTGTCGTCCTTCGAGACGCACTGCTTCTCCTTCCTGGTGAAGCTGCTCTCGTCGACGCCCGAGTTGATGCTGCCCGAGATCGACCCCTCGGCGGTGTCGCGCCCGGCGCGGCCGCCGAGCAGCTCGAACTGGCTGCCGCCGAGCGCGCGCTCGATCGCGATCTGCAGCGCCGCGCCGTCGCTCCCGCCGAAGCGATCGACCGATACCGATTCGAGGAAGCTCGCCTCGCGATTGTTCGCGGGGAACTCCCCGGTGACTTCGAGCACTTCCGCCTGCGCGAATCCGGTCCATGCCAGCGCGCCCGCCAGCAGCAATGCCTTGCGCTTCATCTTTCCCCCCATTTCTCGTCCCCGCAGCCTAGAGCATCATCTCCGCGCCCGCTTGTCCAGAGGACTCGGGTTGCATGTCTGTGACACCGATGCTAACCGCGCCGCGACCCATCGGGGCGCCCTCTGGCGTGCCCCTTTTTTGCATGGGGCCAATTCCGAACCCTCCAAGAGGAACCGACACGCGTGGAGAATTCCGGCGGTATTCAG
>Ga0209257_1000373_pt1 | contig 90001 bp, 72 predicted proteins | sample AraplaCvi_mCL_r2_FD_184277 | JGI IMG/M metagenome (GOLD analysis project Ga0209257, IMG submission 184277) | Arabidopsis root microbial communities from North Carolina, USA - plate scrape MF_Cvi_mCL_r2 (SPAdes) (version 2) | ecosystem: Host-associated > Plants > Roots > Endosphere | place: USA...
GCCGGGCTTGCGGAGCCCGGTCCCGGAACGCCTGCGTCACCGCAGGCCTGCCGCCCTCCTCGGCCCCTTCGTCAACGCCGTATCCGTAAAACGGGCCCGGCCGGCACCAGATGACGAGGGTGCGGCCTGGGCCGCAAAGCCCGGACCGCCGCCGACGAGCGCTTCCCGCTCGACCGCCCCCCAAGGCCGCGAAGGTCGCAGGCCTCACGCCCTCCCCATCGCCTCAAGGTGGGTTGATCATACGGCGGCGCGAAAGGGGGAGGATAAGTGGATTTTCGGCGTTGTTTTCGTTGCGGAAACACGCCGGGAACGATGGGGACAAGTTCTTCGCCGGCCATGATCTTCGCCGCGCATCCGGCGGCTTGCTCGGCCTTGGGGTGCAATCCAAGCTTTTAGCGCCTGCCTGTTCGCCTTAATGTTTATCAGGCTCGCCGGCGCGGTCGCATTCCCCAGGTCCGTCGCCCCGCGCCATCCTGGCCCCAAACGCCGAAACGTTTCATGGAGGAAAGCGTGAAATCTCTCACCCTGGCGCGCAACGCGATGAACCTCATCGTCGGTTATCTCCCCGCGAGGACCCTGAGCTACACCTCGTACTGCGCGGCCGTGATCAAGCTGCAGAACGGCAACAGGGCGGTGCTGGTGACCGAGGCGGGCGCGACCGCCGGCGGCATCACCGGCACGCTGCTCAGCCAGATGGAAAACGCGCTCCACGTCCCGGTGCTGGGCGGGGCGGCGCCGACGCCGGGGCAGGGCACCTGGCACATGAACGACGCCGAGCAGCAGGCGCTGGCGGTGTTCTCCTCGGCGGTCCAGGACGGCGGCGTCTGGCAGGGGGCCGTGCTCAAGGCCGTGGTCGCCAACCGGGCCATCTGCCCCAGCTGCACCTACACGCTCCAGCAAAGGGGTTTCGCCGTGAACGGGGCCGAGGCGGTGGCGCCGTAGGGCTTTCCGCCGTCTCCCGCACTTCGGATTTGGGGCCGAATGAGTTGAGTTCAAGTCTTGGCGAACGCCGTTTTATGCGTAGCTTTTCGAGCCCTTGAACCCAAAAGGGCCCCAAGCCATGCCGCAATCGAACACCCCGCTCGCCACGGCGAGCGCGACGCAACTCGCCGCCGCCGTTCGCGCCAGGTCTGTCAGCGCCCTGGACCTGGCCGAGGCGGCGATCACCCGGATCGAGGCGCTGGACGGACCGATCAACGCGGTGGTGGTGCGCGACTTCGACCGCGCCCGCGACCAGGCCCGGAAAGTCGACCAGGCCGTGGCCGACGGCGCCGACCTGCCGCTGGCCGGCGTCCCGATGACCGTGAAGGAGTGCTTCAACATCGCCGGCCTGCCGACCACGTTCGGCCTGGAATCGGTGCGGGGGTACCGGCCGACCGAGGACGCCGTCGCGGTCCGGCGCCTGAAGGACGCGGGCGCGGTCATCCTGGGCAAGACCAATGTCGCGGCCGGCCTGGCCGACTACCAGGTCGACAATCCGATCTACGGCCGCACCCGCAATCCCCATGACCTGTCGCGGTCGCCGGGCGGGTCGTCGGGCGGGGCGGCCGCCGCCCTGGCCGCCGGCATGGTGCCGCTGGAGCTAGGCGGCGACGCCGGCGGGTCGATCCGCATCCCGGCGGCGTTCTGCGGCGTCTACGGGCACCTGTCGTCGTTTCCGCTGATCTCCCTGGAAGGCCACGGGCCGCCGGGCGGCGGCGTCATCGTGGGACGGGCCTGGGCGGCCGCCGGGCCGATGGCCCGCACCGCCGCCGACCTCGACCTGGCGCTGAAGGTGCTGTCCGGACCGGAAGGGCGTGACGCCACGGCCTATCGCCTGGCCCTGCCGGCCCCTCGGCGCGGCCGGCTCGCGGACTATCGCGTCTTCGTCCTCACCGAGCACCCGACGGCGGCGGTCGACGACGAGATCGTCGCCGCCATCGACGGCCTGGCCGCGGTCCTGGAGAAGGCCGGGGCCTCGGTGTCCCGCCGGAGCGAACTGCTGCCGTCCCTGGCCGACTCCCAGGCCCTGGTCGAGAAGTTCGCCTGGACCTACAAGACCGGCATGGTCCCCGACGCGCCGGAGCCCCGGGCGACGATCAAGGACTATTACGATTGCCTGGTCGCCCAGGAGGTGCTGCGGCGCGCCTGGGACGTCTTCTTCCGGTCCTTCGACCTGGTGATCGCGCCCTGCTACGCCACGGCGGCCTTTCCGCCGTTCCCCGCATCGAACCCCTGGCCGGGCGCGAACCGGACGCTGCGGGTCAACGGCGCCGAGGTTCCCTTCAGGCCGCAGACCGCCTGGCCGCTGATCGCCGGCATGCCGCACCTGCCGGCCACCGCCGCCCCGATCGGCCGCACCCGGGACGGCCTGCCGATCGGCGCGCAGTTCATCGGGCCGTTCCTGGAGGACCTGACGACGATCGCCTTCGCCGGGCAGGTCTCCGAGGCCTTGGGGATCACGGCCGAGATCGCGACGGCCGGCGCCCGCGAGGGCGTCCAATTTGGAGAGTTGGCGTAAGCTTCTCACAAAAGTTGTGAAAGCTTCGTTTCTGTGTCAGGTTTCCCGGACAACAAGGAAAGGGCGTTCTCATGCGTATCTTCCTGTACATCCTGGGTTTTCTCGTGGCGGCGGCGGTGGCCGTGCTGCCCTGGATCCTGATTTCGCCGATCACCTTCATCACCGTCCTGGTCTCCCTGGCCGGGGTGGCGATGATCGTCCTGCTGATCATCGGCCTGGTGAAGGGCTGGGGCATCGGCCTGCAGCTCGGCGGCGGAACCTGAACCGCCGGGGACAGGCCCTGGGCCTGTCCCCGGATCGCTCCGCTATCGGCGAGGCGTTCACGCAAATGTTGTTCGCCGCGCCCAAGCCGGGCCATTGACGGCGACGCGGGCGGGTCCACTCTGGGGGTGGATCAACCCTAGCCTGCGGCTGCCCCACCCTCATGATTCTCCTGGCCGCCGCGACGTCGTCGCGCTGTCGAGCGACGCTGCTTGAGCCCACCGTCCCGCCTGTTCGCGGGACTGTGCGATGAGCGAGCCGACGATCTTCTTCTCCGAAGTCAACGAACGGCAGGGCATGTTCCACCGCCGGGCGTTCCTGATGGGCGGCCTGGCCGCGACCGGCCTGCTGGCCCTGGGCGGGCGCCTGGCCCAGCTGCAGCTGGTCGAGGCCCGGCGCTACCAGAAGCTTTCTGCCGGCAACCAGTTCAACTACCGCCTGACCCCGCCGCCGCGTGGGGCGATCTACGACCGCAACGGCGTGGTCCTGGCCTCCAACCGCCCCAACTTCCGCCTGCTGGTCACCAAGGATGCGGATTTCGACGCCGGGTCGACCCTGGACGAACTGGCCCAGCTGGTCCCCATCGACCCGGCCCGCCGCTCGCGGTTGCTCAAGGACCTGGCTCACGCCCCGAAGAAGGCCCCGGTGGCGGTGATGGAGGACATGACCTGGGAGGAGTTCTCGCGGGTCAACATCCGCGCGCCGGAACTGCCGGGGGTGACGGCCGACATGGGCGAGGTGCGGGTCTATCCGTTCGGCGGCGCCTTCGCCCATGTGATCGGCTACGTCGCCAAGGTCTCGGACCGCGACCTCGACAAGGCCAAGGATGACCTGACCCAGGACCAGGCCCTGTTGCACCATCCCGGCTTCCGGATCGGCAAGCTGGGGGTGGAGAAGGCCTTCGACACGGCCCTGCGCGGCCATGCCGGGGCCAACAAGGCCGAGGTCGACGCCCAGGGCCGCACGGTGCGGCTGGACCCGGAGGGCGACATTCCCGCAAAGCCCGGCGCCGACATCCGCCTGACCCTGGACGCCGACATCCAGAACCGGGCCCTGGAGGTGATGGGCGACGAAAGCGGCGCCATCGTCGTGATGGACTGCCGCAACGGCGACCTGCTGGCCATGGCCTCGGCCCCCAGCTTCGACGCCAACCGTTTCGTCAAGGGCCTGTCGGGCCCGGAGTACCGGGCCCTGGCCGAGTACGAGCGCAAGCCCTTGCTGGACAAGGTGATGACCGGGACCTATCCGCCCGGCTCGACCTTCAAGCCGACCGTGGCCATGGCGGCCCTGACGGCGGGGGTGGACCCGACCGAGCGGGTGCTCTGCACCGGCGGCTGGGCGTTCGGCGGCCGCGTCTGGCACTGCCACAAGAAGGGCGGCCACGGCGTGCAGGACATGCACGCGGCGATCAAGAACAGCTGCGACGTCTATTTCTATCAGATGGCCCTGCGCATCGGTCCCGACCCGATCGCCGCGGCGGCCAAGGCCTTCGGCTATGGCGGGACCTTCGACATCGGCATTCCGGGCCAGAAGAAGGGCCTGGTCGGCTCGCGCGACTGGAAGAAGGCGGCCTTCAGGCGCGACCCGGTCTGGCATCCGGGCGACAGCGTGCCGTACGGGATCGGCCAAGGCTATATCAACGTCAACGCCCTGCAACTGGCGGTGATGTGCGCGCGGCTGGCCAACGGCAGGAAGGCGCTGAACCCGCGCCTGGTGAAGTCGGTGGGCGGGGTCGAGCAGCCGCACGGCGACGCCGTGCCCGACCTGCCGTTCAGCCAGGCGCACCTGGACATCGTGCGGGCCGGCATGGCGGCGGTGGCCAACGATCCGACCGGCGGGGCCTTCAAGCAGAGCCAGCTGGGCCTGGGCGGTGTGAAGATGGCCGGCAAGACCGGCACGGCCCAGGTGCGCCAGTACGCGGCCGGGGCCTCGCGCAGCAACCAGGGCGTCGCCTGGAAGCTGAAGGACCACAACCTGTTCATCGCCTTCGCCCCCTATGACGATCCCCGCTACGCCCTGTCGGTGATCATCGAGCACGGCGGCCAGTTCGGCTCCAGCGCCGCCGCGCCCCGGGCGCGGGAGGTGATGCGGGTGGCCCTGCTGAAGGATCCCGAGATCCGGGCGAGGATCGAGCGGCCCGTGCCGCTGCCCGACGCGTCGGACGAGGGGGAGGGGGACGTGGGGGCGAGTGACGCGCCGGTGATGGACGGCGAGGGCTGAGCGGAATTTTAAACGCCCAGCACCCGCTCCAGCACCTCGACCACCAGCGCGTGGTCCTCCACCTGCGGCAGGCCCGAGACGGTGATCGCGCCGATGCAGCCCAGGCCGTCCAGGATCAGCGGAAACCCGCCGCCGTGGGCGGCGTGGTCGCGGGGCGACAGGCCGTAACGCTGCTCCAGGGTCTCGCCCGAGGCCTTCAGCTTCAGGCCGACGGCCAGGGTGCTGGTCGCCAGGGCCAGGACCGTGTTGCGCTTGCGGCGCACCCAGTCGGCGTTGTCCGGACCCGCGCCCGGCAAGGCGGCGTGGAACAGGGGCCGGTCCGGCAGGCTGATGTCGATGGCCACCGGCGCGCTCCGGGCCAGAGCGGCGTCGCGCAGGGCGGTCCCCAGGGTCCAGGCGTCCTCCAGGGTGAAGCGCGGGAAGACCAGGGCCTTTTCCTGGGCGGCGATGGCGGCCAGCAGCTCGGTGTCGGTCACAGCGACAGCTCCCGGCCCTCGGCGGCGCTGCGCTGGGCCAGGTCGATCAGTTCCATCACCGCCAGAGCCTCCTCGGGCGGGACGGGATTGGGGCCGTGGCCCGACAGGGCGTCGCGGATGGCGGCGTAGTAGGCCAGGTAGTCGCCCGGGACGCCCTCGACCACGCGGCTGGCGGTTGCCTCGCCGTCGGCCACGGTCAGGGTCCCCGGAGACGGATCGGCGCCCCAGCCCTCGGAGCCGGGGACGACGCCGGCCTTCAGGGCGCTCTCCTGCGCATCCAGGCCCTGCTTGACGAAGCCGCCCCGCGTCCCGTGCACGGCCATACGCAGGCGCGAGTCGATGGTCATCTGGCTGGCGTGCAGCAGGACCCGCAGGCGCGGATAGCGCAGCGCCAGGTGGAAATAGTCCGGGGCCAGGCCGCCGTCCTTCTGGACCGCCAGGTCGGCCCAGACCGCCAGGGGCGGGCCGAACAGCCGCAGGGCCTGGTCGATCAGGTGGGGTCCCAGGTCCAGCAGGGCGCCAGCCCCGGGCTTCTCGCGCCAGCGGTCGCGGACCACCGGGCGGAAGCGGTCGAAGTGGCTCTCGTACTGCACGATCTCGCCCAGGGACCCGTCGGCGATCAGGGCCTTGAGGGTCAGGAAGTCGCTGTCCCAGCGGCGGTTGTGGAAGACGCTGAGCAGCTTGCCGGTCCGCCGGGCGTGGTCGGCGATGGCGCGGGCCTCGTCCAGGGTGGCGGCGAACGGCTTGTCGATGACCACGGCCTTGCCGGCGTCGAGCGCGGCGTGGGCCTGGGCCGCGTGCAGCGGGTCGGGGGTGGCGATCACCACCAGGTCGATCTCGGCGTCGGCCAGGGCGGCGTCGAGGTCGGGCGCGACCTTCACGCCCGGATGGTCGGCCAGGACCTTGGCGGGATCGCTGGACACCACCGTGTGCAGCAGCAGGCCGGGCGTGGCGGCGACCAGCGGGGCGTGGAAGGTCTTGCCGACGAAGCCGTAGCCGACCAGGGCGACCTTGAAGGGAAGGGGGGAGGACATCCGGGTCTTATATCCTCTCCCCTGGCGAGAAAAAGAAAAAGCCCCCGGGCTTTCGACCGGGGGCGGTTCTTCGGAGGCTCGCGGCGGCCGGCTAGACCTTCACGGGCTCCATCTTGGGGGTCAGCAGGTGGACCACCAGCAGGGCGATCAGATAGGCGCTGCCGGCGACGATGAAGATCGGGGTGTAGGTGCCGATCTGGTCGAGCACCCGGCCGATGTACTTGGAGAACACCATGCCGCCGACCGCGCCCAGCATGCCGCCGATGCCGACCACCGAGCCCACCGCGCCGCGCGGGAACACGTCCGACGGCAGGGTGTAGAGGTTGGCCGAGAAGCCCTGGTGGGCGGCGGTGGCGACGCCGATGATCAGGACGGCGACGATCAGGCTGTCGACATTGGCCGCGAAGATCACCGGCATGGCCAGCAGAGCGCACACCAGCATGGTGGTCTTGCGGGCGGCGTTGATGCTCCAGCCGGCCTTCATCAGGCGCGAGGACAGCCAGCCGCCGGCGACGCTGCCGACGTCGCTCATCAGGTAGATGGCGATCAGCGGCGGACCGAAGCTCTTCAGGTCCAGACCGTAGCGCTTGCCCAGGAAGTCGGGCAGCCAGAACAGGAACATCCACCAGATCGGGTCGATCAGGAACTTGCCCAGGGCGAAGGCCCAGGTTTCCTTCTTGCCCAGCAGCTTGACCCAGCCGATCTTCTCGACCGGGTCGGCCGGGTCCTGCTCGATATGGGCCAACTCGGCGGCCGACAGGCGCTTCTGCTCGCGCGGGCGGCGATAGACGATCAGCCACAGCGGCAGCCACAGCAGGCCGGCCACGCCCGTGACGATGAAGGCCATCTGCCAGCCGAAGGCCAGCACGATGCCCGGCACCACCAGCGGGGTGACGATGGCGCCGATGTTGGTGCCGGCGTTGAAGATGCCGGTGGCCAGGGCGCGCTCGTTCTTGGGGAACCATTCGGCCACGGCCTTGATGCCGCCCGGGAAACCGCCGGCCTCGCCGATGCCCAGGCCCATGCGGGCCACGGCGAATCCGGTGAAGCCGCGCGCCAGCGCGTGGCCGATATGGGCCGCCTGCCAGATCAGGAACGCGACGCCGAAGCCCCAGCGGGCCCCGATCTTGTCCATGATCTTGCCCCAGGCCATGTAGGCGACGGCGTAGGCCAGCTGGAAATAGAACACCAGGTCGGCGTAGTGGGTCTCGTCCCAGCCGAATTCCTTGCTCAGGTCGGCCTTCAGCAGGCCGATGGTCTGGCGATCGACATAGTTGATCACCATCGCCAGGAACAGCAGGCCGACAATGACCCACCTGTACCGCCCGATCTTCGCAGATGGAGCCGGCATCGTTGGAGCGTCCATGGACGTCACATCCTCACCCTTGGGCTTGTAATTATCCCGACGCCCCCGCCGGTTTCGATCTCTTAGGCCGGAACGGCGACGCAGGCCACGCTTCCGAACGGGCCGAAGTCTACGCGGGACGTATCGCCGGCGGCAATGTCGTGAATTCCGGTGCTGGCCCCTGTGGTGACCAGCATGCCCTTCTTCAGCGGACGGCCGCGCGAGGCGACGTGACCCAGCAGGAAGGCCAGGGCCGCCAGGGGCGAGCCGGGGATCGAGGCTGCGCCGCCCTTGCCGACGGACACGCCGTTGATGAAGGTCTCGGCCGGCATGTCTTCCCAGGCGATGTCGCGCCAGTTCTCGATCACGGCGCCCAGGATCTGGCCGTCATTGTTGCCGAAGTCGGAGGCGACGATGGGCGGGCCCAGCTGGTTGATGGTCGCCAGCGGGCTGCCGGCGATCTCGACGCCGACGATCAACTCGCCCACATAGTCGGCGGCTTCCTCGGCGGTCCATTCGGTCTTGTCGGCCGGGGCGTCCTTGCCCAGGCGGATGACGAACTCGGCCTCGACGGCGGTGAAGCCTCCGGCGATGGCGCGGAACGGCGTGGGCTGCTCGCCCGCGTCCCAGACCTTGGTCTTGAAGATGCAGCCGGCCAGGCGCTCGGCGCCCAGGCGTTCGCGATGCTGCGGCGGCACCAGGCCGACCTTCCAGCCGACCAGCTCGTCGGGCCACAGGTCGATGGCGATGTCTTGCACCGCGTAGCCTTCGGCCATGGACTGGGGCAGAACGCCGCCCGGATAGCCGGGGACTGACACGCCCTTCAGGCGCGCGTCGACGAACTGGGGTGCGATGGACGCCGGTGCGAACACCTCGCTCTCGGCCTCGGAAACGGTCACGCCGCGAATCCTCCCTCGCGAAACACACATACGGTCCCGTTCGACGGGCTTTGGTCGTGCATAATGGAAACCGGTGTCATTGACAATCGGCCACACGACACCGGTGGCAGGGGGATTGTCATGCCCGTGTCGCGGGGGTTTGCTGCCGGTCATGGTCGATCTTGCCGCTCTTCGTCGTCTGGCCCTGGCCTTGCCCGAGATCGAGGCGAGCCCGGACGGGGCGCGGCTGGCGTTCGAGGTGCGCGGCAAGGGGATAGCCTGGTCTTATTTCGCCCGCGCTCATCCCAAGGCGCGCCGGGAACTGGTCGAAGGCGTGATCGCCGTGCGTTGCCTGCGCGAGACCAAGGAACTGCTGCTCGAGGCCGCGCCCGACCGATTCTTCGACGATGATCACTATCGCGGTTTTCCCGCCGTGCTGGTGCGGCTGGACATGATCGACGAGGCCGAGATGGCGGGTCTGCTGACCCAGGCCTGGCGAATCCTGGCGCCCAAGACCCTGGTCAAGCGGTTCGACGCCGAGCGATCCGGAACCGCCAGCCCTGGTGACGATTTCCCCTAGCGAACAGGGAGCCCCGCCATGGCCCAGGGACAGCTCGCCGAATACCGCCGCAAGCGCGACTTCCACAAGACCGCCGAGCCCAGCGGCGACGCCGCCGTCGCGCCCGCGCCGCATGCGCGGTTCGTGATCCAGAAGCACGACGCCACCCGCCTGCACTACGACTTCCGGCTGGAGGTCGACGGGGTGCTGAAGTCGTGGGCGGTGACCAAGGGGCCGTCGCTGGATCCAGCCGACAAGCGGCTGTCGGTCGAGGTCGAGGACCACCCGCTGGACTATGGCGACTTCGAGGGCACGATCCCCAAGGGCCAGTACGGCGGCGGCACGGTGCAGCTGTGGGACCGCGGCTACTGGGCGCCCGAGCCCGGCTTCGAGGACGTGGCCAAGGCCCTGAGGAAGGGCGAGCTGAAGTTCGTGCTGGAGGGCGAGCGGCTGCACGGCTCTTGGGTGCTGGTGCGGATGAACTGGGACCGCAACGCCAAGGATGGAAAGGGCAAGCGTTCGAACTGGCTGCTGATCAAGCACAATGACGAGGCCGCGCGGCCGGGCGAGGGGACGGCGATCCTGGAGGAGGACGCCTCGATCGCCTCGGGCCGGACCATGGCCGACATCGCGGCCGGCAAGGGGCGGGGGCCGTCGCCGTTCATCCTGCGCAAGAAGGGCAAGGGCGACGCGGTCTGGACCTCGCGGACCAAGGCCGAGCGCGAGGCCCTGCAGAAGGAGGCGCTGGAGACGCGGACGTTCGGTGCTCCCGCGCCGTCATCCCGGGCGAAGCGAAACGCGGACCCGGGACCGACGCCAGAGCGCCGCGCTTCCGGCGGTCCCGGATCTTCGCGCTCCGCGCTCGTCCGGGATGACAGCAAGAAGGGCAAGCAACCCGCCGTCCTCCCCGACTTCATCGAGCCCCAGCTGTGCAAGTCGGCGGACCGTCCGCCGGCCGGGCCGGGCTGGGCGCACGAGATCAAGTTCGACGGCTATCGCCTCCAGCTTCGCGTCGAGGACGGCCGGGCGGTCCTGCGGACCCGCAAGGGCCTGGACTGGACCGAGAAGTTCACCGCCATCGCCGAGGCGGCCGCCGACCTGCCCGACAGCATCCTGGACGGCGAGGTCGTGGCCCTGGACGCGGCCGGCCAGCCCGACTTCGCCGGCCTGCAGGCGGCCCTGTCGGACGGCGACAGCGGCGACCTGATCTTCTTCGCCTTCGACCTGCTGGCCCAGGACGGCGAGGACCTGCGCGACCTGCCGCTGCGCGAGCGCAAGGCGCGGCTAAAGGCGATGATGGGCGGGGACGAGGCCCGCCTGCGCTTCGTCGACCATTTCGAGACCGCCGGCGACGCGGTGCTGCTGTCGGCCTGCAAGCTGGAGCTGGAGGGCGTCATCTCCAAGCGGCTGGACGCGCCGTATAGATCGGGCCGCAGCGAGACCTGGACCAAGGCCAAGTGCCGGGCCGGGCACGAGGTGGTGATCGGCGGCTATACGACGACGGGCTCGGCGTTCCGCTCGCTGATCGCCGGGGTCTATCGCGACGGCAAGTTGGCCCATGTGGGCCGGATCGGGACGGGGTTCGGACGCGACAAGGTCGGCAAGCTGCTGCCCAGGCTCAAGGCCCTGGAGACCACGACCTCGCCGTTCGAGGGCAAGGGCGCGCCGCGCAAGGCCGACAACGTCCATTGGGTGAAGCCGCAGCTGGTGGCCGAGATCGAATATGCCGGCTTCACCGGCGACGGCTCGATCCGCCAGGCGTCGTTCAAGGGCCTGCGCGAGGACAAGCCGGCGGCGGAGGTCGAGGCCGAGCTCCCGGCCCCGGCCGAAAGCGCCGAACTGGCCGCGCCGACGCCGAAGGCCGCCCCGAAGGCCGCCCCGAACACCAAGGCGGCGCCGAAGACGCAGACGATCGTCACCGCCAAGGAGGACAGCATCGTCCTGGGCGTGACGATCTCCAAGCCCGACAAGCCGCTCTGGCCCGACGTCGACGGCGCGCCGGCCAGCAAGATCGACCTAGCCCGCTACATGGCCGCGGTGGGCGAATGGATGCTGCCTCATATCAAGGGCCGGCCGGCCTCGATCATCCGGGTGCCGGACGGGGTGGGCGGCGAGACCTTCTTCCAGCGCCACGCCATGCGCGGGATGTCGTCGCTGATCGAGCAGGTGTCGGTCAGGGGCGACCGCCAGCCCTACATCCAGTTCGACCGGATCGAGGCCCTGGTCGCCGCGGCCCAGATCGCCGCCGTCGAGATCCATCCGTGGAACTGCCAGCCGGGCGATCCCGAGGTCGCGGGCCGCCTGGTCTTCGACCTCGACCCGGCGCCGGGGGTGACCTTCGAGGACGTGATCGCGGGCGCGCGGGAGATCCGCGACCGGCTGGAGGAGCTGGGCTTGGCCAGCTTCTGCAAGACCACCGGCGGCAAGGGCCTGCACGTGGTCACGCCGCTATCGGACAAGGTCCCCTGGGACGCGGCCAAGGCCTTCGCCCGCGAGGTCTGCGCCCGCACGGCCGCCGACGCGCCCGACCGGTACCTGATCACCATGAGCAAGAAGGCGCGGGAGGGGCGGATCTTCCTGGACTACCTGCGCAACGACCGCACCTCGACCGCCGTCGCGCCGCTCTCGGCCCGGGCCAGGCCGGGGGGGACCGTGTCGATGCCGCTGAACTGGACCCAGGTGAAGGCCGGGCTGGATCCGACGAAGTACACGATCCGCACCGCCCCGGCCCTGATCGCCAAGAGCACGGCCTGGGAGGACTATTTCGACGCGGCCAGGCCCCTGAAGGCGGCGATCAAGCGGCTGGGGTAGGAGCTCTCAGCTCTCGGCGCCGAAAACCTCGTCCTTCGACAAGCTCAGGATGAGGTTTTCCAGGCCACGGCCTATGCATTGGTCCTCATCCTGAGCTTGTCGAAGGACGAGGATCACGCACCGTCTTGGATGTTGATCCGCTCCTAGCTGGCCGTGCGGGCCTCCCGGGCCAGCTGGTCGGCTTGGCGCTCCAGGCCGTCGGCCTGGGACGGCAGGCGGTCGGCCAGGTCGCGCAGCTCGGCGTCGGTGACCAGGTTGCCGCGCGCACCGTTGTCCTCGATCTGCTTGGCGCGATAGGCGGGGTCGCGCAGGCGGGCGGCTTCCTCGCGCATCTGCCGGGCGCCCTGGCGCATCTGCACGGCGCCCTGGGCCATCTGGGCGCGGGCCTTGACCATCTGGCGGGCGGCCTCTTGTCGGGCCTGCTCACCGATCCTGCGGGCCCACTCGCCGTCGGCCATGGCCCGGTCGGCCTCGATGCGCGCCTGGTCGGCGGCGCGGCGGGCCTGGGCGCGGGCCTCATGGGCCTGGCGTCGGGCCTCGGCGGCTTGGGCGCGCGCCTCGGCGGCCTGGGCGCGGGCCTCGATGGCGGCCTTCGCCTCCTCGGGCGTCGCGGACCGGAAATAGGTGTAGCCGGCGCCCGCCGGGGGCTCGGGCGGCGGCGGCGGCGGCGGAGGCGGAGGCGGCGGAGGCGGCGGTTCGGGCGGCGCCGGAGGGGGAGGAGGAGGCGGCGGTGGCGGGACCAGGGCGGCCATGGTGATCGCTTCCACGGGCGGCGGAGCGGGCGGAGCGGGCGGCGCGGGTGGAGCCGGGGGCGCGGGCGGGACCGCGAGCGCCGGGACGGGCGGCGGCGCGGGCGGCGGGGGCGGGGCGACCCAGTCCTGGCGGGTCACGGCCAGGGCGGCCAGCGGGGTGGCCACGGCGGCCAGGGCGGCGACGGCCAGGATCACCGTCAGGGGCCGGCGGCGGGCGGGGGTGTCGGTCATGAGGCAGGCGATCCTTGTCTTCAGCGTGCGGGCCTCGGCGGCCATGGCGGTCGCGGCGCCCAGGACAGGGCGAGCGGGGGCGGGGCGGGCGGCCAGGCCGACCAGGGCCTTGGCGTAGAGCGTTCGGTCGATGGTCTGGACGGCGGCGGCGTCGGCGGCCTCTTCCGAGCGTTCGGCGAGCACGGCGTGCAGGCGCCAGACCAGGGGGTTGAACCAGAAGATCGCCAGGGCCAACCGCGACAGGACCAGGAAGATCCAGTCGTGACGCCGCAGGTGGGCCAGCTCGTGGGCCAGGATGGCCGGGGCGGCGCGGGGCTGGGCCAGGCTGGCCGGGTCGACGAGGATCGATCCCGGCGCGACGCCCCAGCTGAGCGGACTGGCGATGCGGTCGCTGGACACCAGGACCGGGCGGTCCTCGGGCGGCAGAGGCTCGAGCGGCGCCAGCCATTCGCCCTCGGTCACCGGGCGACCCTGGCGGGTCCAGCGGTCAAGGGTGCGCAGCCCCAGCAGCAGCCGGCCGGCGATCGCCGCGAAGCCCAGCAGCCACAGGCCGCCGACCAGGCCGAGCGACGACCAGGGCAGGGCGGTCGGCCCCGCGGCCGGCGCCGTGTCCGCCACGCCCTGTCCCGCGAGCGCGGCGGGAAACGGGGCGGGCGGCGGGGACGCTGGCAGCAGGGCCAGGTCCAGGGCCGGCAGGAGGTTCATGATCACCGGCAGGGCCAGCAACAGGCAGACCGTGGCGCGCAGGATGTCCACCCGCTCGACAGGTCGCCGGGTCAGGAACCGCGCGCAGGCCAGGCCGGCGCCGGCCACCAGGCTGGACTTGACCAGCAGCGCGGCGAGCAGGGTCCAGGTCATGGCTTGCGCTCCACCGCCTGGTCGATCATCCGCTCCAGGGCGGCGGCCTCCTCGGGGGTCAGGCGCTGGCCCAGGCCCAGCAGGGCGGTGGCGGCGCTGGCGGCCGAGCCGGCGAAGAAGGTGTCGATCATCCGCCGCAGGGCGCCGGCGGCGACGGCCTCGGTCCGCTGGGCGGGGCTGTACCGGAAGCCGTCGGGACCGGGCGTCCGCTCGACCAGCCCCTTGGCCTCCAGGCGCGAGAGCAGGGTGCGGACGGCCGAGTCGCTGGGCGGGTCGGACAGGGCGGCGCGGACGCCGGCGGCCGTTCCGGCCTCCAGGCGGCACAGGGTCTCGAAGACCTCGCGTTCGCGTCGGGGCAGGGATTCGATCACGGCGGCCTCGCAACTGGGAGTGGCGTTACATTTGTAGCGTTACATGTGTAGCGGGGCGGGCGAAGTGAATTCGCCGTAACCTGGCGACTGGCGTCGAAAGCCGTCCGGCCGCCCCACCTTCGCCCCGCCAAGGTCAAGATTGGGGAGGATAGGAGGAGCATGAGCCCGCGCGCCCGCCTGCTGACCCTCGCCGCCATCCTCGGCCTGACCTTCGCCGGGGTCGCCGAGGCGTCGGTCGCGCCGCGCCTGATCGAGACGCCCGCCACGGCGCCGGGCGACACCCTGGCCGTGCTCTATTCGGGCGACGGCGGCTGGGGACCGCTCGACGAGGGCGTGGCCAAGGTGCTGGCCGCCGACGGCGTGCCGGTGCTGGGCGTCAACTCGCTGCGCTATTTCCTGGGCAAGCGTCCGCCCCAGGCGGTGGCCGATGACTTGGCCGACCAGCTGCGCCGGCGCGAGGCGCAATGGGGCCGCCGGAAGATCGTGCTGGTCGGCTATTCGTTCGGGGCCGACGCCCTGCCGGCCATCGTTCCGCGGCTGCCGGCCGACCTGCGCGGCCAGATCAGGGGGCTGGTCCTGATCGGAACCGGTCCGCACGGCGATTTGACCTTCCATCCCGCCAGCTGGCTGAACCGGGCGACGGCCGACTCCTATCCCGTGGCCCCGGCGGTGGAGGCCCTGAAAGGCCTGCCCATGACCTGCATCTATGGCGACAAGGAGCGGCTGGACATCTGTCCGACCCTGCCGGCCGCCACGATCCGCCAGGTCCGGCTGCACGGCGGCCACCATTTCGGCGGCGATTATGCGGGGCTGGGCAGGGCCGTGCTGGACGCCGCCGCGCTCTGAAATTTCGAGCGCAAGCTGACGCCGCGCACATCCGCGTGAGCACATCGTGACCCGGCCCAGCTGCCGTCCGGGGATCGAAACCCCGCCAACGCGCGTTCCAAAGGCCTGTAATCATCGGAGAGGGCCTTCTCGCCATGACCGCGTTCGGGTCAGTCGTTCGGCGTGCGCCGAGCGATTTGCCGCCACCACCAGTCGCCTTGCCGCCCCGCGCGGCGTTGTTTCTCGATCTTGACGGAACCCTGGCCCCGATCATGCCCCGCCCCGAACAGGTGGGGCCCGACGCTCGCCGCGCGGCGCTGCTCGACGACCTGTCGCGCACGCTGGACGGCCGGCTGGCCGTGGTCAGCGGCCGCGCGCTGGAAGACGTCGACCGCATCCTGGAAGACCGGGTGACGTTCGTCGCCGCCGTCCATGGCCTGGTGCGCCGCGGAGGGAACGGCGTCGACCGGGTCCCGCCGCATCCCGACCTCGACCACGCCCGCGACGTGCTGCGCGACCTGGCGCGCGGCGATCACGGCCTGCTGTTCGAGGACAAGGACCTCAGCGTCGCCCTGCACTATCGCAACCTGCCCTCGGCCGCCGACGCGGTGATCGAGGCCGCCGAGCGCCTGGCCCAGGGCTCGGAACTGGTGCTTCAGCTGGGCGACATGGTGGCCGAGCTGCGCACCCCCGGCCAGGACAAGGGCAAGGCGGTTGCGGCCTTCCTGCGCGAGCCGCCGTTCGACGGCGCGACCCCGGTGTTCGTCGGCGACGACCTGACCGACGAGGACGGCTTCACGGCCGCCGCCCGGCTGGGCGGCTACGGCGTGCTGGTCGGTCCGCCCCACCGTCCCACCCAGGCGAGCTATCGCCTGAACGATTTCAACGCCGTGCTCGACTGGTTGAGCGCCTCAACGGGAAGAGCCGCCGCATGAGCCGTCTGATCGTCGTTTCCAATCGCGTCAATCCGCCCACCGGCAAGGGCGAGGAGAGCGTCGGCGGCCTGGCCATGGCCCTGGCCGCCGCCCTGCGGGAATATTCCGGCATCTGGTTCGGCTGGAGCGGCAAGACCACCACCGAGTTCACCGGCCAGCTGAACATGCAGAAGGCCGACGGCGTCACCGTGGCCACGGTCGACCTGGAGGAGGGCGACTACCAGGAATATTACAACGGCTACGCCAACAAGACCCTGTGGCCGCTGTTCCACTACCGCGTCGACCTGACCGCCTATGACCGCTCGTTCGGCGAGGGCTACGACCGGGTCAACAAGCGCTTCGCCGAGACCCTGCTGCCGCTGATCGAGCCGGACGACATCATCTGGGTGCACGACTATCACCTGATCCCGATGGCGCGGGAGCTGCGGCGGCTGGGCGTGACCAATCGCATCGGCTTCTTCCTGCACATCCCCTGGCCGGCCCACCAGCTGGTCGTGACCCTGCCGCGCCACCGGCCCCTGGTCGAGGCGCTGTTCCACTACGACCTGGTCGGCTTCCAGACCGAGGAAAGCGTCCAGGCCTTCGAGGGCTACGTGTTCAACGAGGTGGGCGGCGAACGGACCGAGGACGGGCGGCTGACCGCCTTCGGCCAAGTCACCCAGGCCGGGGCTTTCCCGATCGGCATCGACGCCGAGGAGTTCGCCCGCATCAAGGAAAGCCCCCGCGCCATCCGCGTCTACGACCGGCTGATGGCCCACAGCGTGTTCCGTAAGATGGTCGTCGGCGTCGATCGCCTGGACTACTCCAAGGGCCTGGAGGAGCGGCTGATCGGCTTCGAGCGCTTCCTGCACGACAATCCCGAGGCGCGCCGAGAGGTGATGCTGCTGCAGATCGCCCCGATCTCGCGGGACGAGGTCGAGGCCTACCAGGACCTGCGCAGCCGGCTGGACGGCCTGATCGGCCGGATCAACGGCGCCTATGCCGACATGGACTACAATCCGATCCGCTACCTCAATCGCAGCTATCGCCGCGACGAGTTGGCCGGGGTCTATCGCGCCTCCAAGGCCGCCCTGGTCACGCCGCTGCGGGACGGCATGAACCTGGTGGCCAAGGAATACGTGGCCTCGCAGACGCCCTGGGACCCCGGCGTGCTGATCCTGTCGCGCTTCGCCGGCGCCGCGCGCCAGATGAAGGAGGCCCTGATCATCAACCCCAACAGCCCCGAGGAGATCTCCGACGCCCTGAGCCGGGCCCTGAACATGGACGTCGACGAACGCAAGCGGCGCTTCGAGAGCCTGATCGACAACGTCACCCGCCAGGACGTCACGGCCTGGCGCGACGACTTCGTGGCCCAGTTGCGCGAGCCGACGCCGCCGCCCGCGCTGGCCAAGCCGAACGGGGCCAAGTTCGCCCTGACCGCGCCGCCGGCCCTGACCCTGCGCGCCGGCGGGAGAGCCTGAGGCATGGTTTTTTCCGCTCGTCCCGGCAGACGCCGGACGGGCGGCTTCCAGGGAAAGGACATCCACATGGCGGCGCGTCCCACCTGGCAAGGCCACCTGCGGCTGTCGCTCGTCACCTGCCCGGTGGCGATGTACACGGCCGTCAGCCCCGGCGGCGAGGTCCGGTTCAACCTGCTGCATCCCAAGACCCACAACCGCATCAAGATGGTCGCCACCGATCCGGACCTGGGGCCGGTCGACCGCTCGGAGTTGGTCAAGGGCTACGAGTACGAGAAGGATCACTATGTGATCCTGACGCCGGAGGAGATCGAGAGCGTGCGGCTGGAAAGCACCCGCACCATCGACATCGAGCGCTTCGTCGACGCCGACGACATCGACCGGCTCTATTGGGACAATCCCTATTTCCTGATTCCGGACGGCAAGCTCGCGCTGGACGCCTATACCGTAATCCGCGACGCCATGGCCGGGGCGGGCAAGATCGCCCTGGGCCGGGTGGTGATGCACACGCGCGAACGGCTGCTGGCCATCGAGCCGCGCGACAACGGCCTGGTCTGCTACACCCTGCGCAGCCATGACGAGGTGCGCGACTCCGCCGAGCTGTTCGACGACATCCCCGACAGGAAGGCCGACCCGCAGATGGTGGCCATCGCCGAGAAGATCATCGAGCAGCAGGAAGGCCCGTTCGATCCCAGCCAGTTCAAGGACCGCTACGAGGACGCCCTGCGGGCCCTGATCAAGCAGAAGGAAAAGGGCGGCAAGGCCAAGGTGACGGTCGAGGAGCCCGAGACCACCAATGTCGTCGACCTGATGGAAGCGTTGCGCAAGAGCCTGGGCCAGAAACCGGGGGCGGCCCGCGCCCCGGCCCAATCCACGGCCAGGTCGAAGAAGGCCGCGGCAAAAGCGCCCACCAAGCGCGCGACGCCCCGAAAGAAGGCCTCCTAGCTCCGCCTGGCGTGAAATCGCCCTTGCCATCCGCGGCGGCGCGCCGCTCTTGCCGGTTCGTGGCGCTCCGTGTTCCGAAATTCAACTTCAGGCCGATCGTGCTGGTCTTGGTCGCCCTGGTCGCCAGCAGTTGCGTCACCGTGGCCCCGATCTCGACGGTCGGCGGCGGGCTGGAGTGCCAGGGGCGGCCGTCCGCGCGTCCCACGGTGATCCTCGAGGCCGGCGCGTTCGGCGGGGCGGCCGACTGGTCGCTCGTGGCGCGGGACCTGGCCGCGAAGGGCAAGGTCTGCGCCTACGACCGCGACGGCGTCGGCCTGGCGGCGATCCACGACCTCGACCGCTCGCCGGTGGCCATCGCCCGGCGGCTCGGCGCCCTGGTGGCGGAGGAGGAAGGCGACGCGCCGGTGATCCTGGCGGGGCACTCCAACGGCGGGCTCTATGTCGAGGCGTTCGCCCGCCTGTGGCCCGCGCGGACGGCGGGACTGGTGCTGGTCGACGCCGTGGGGACCGACGCCAAGGACCAGCCGCTGGCCCTGGCCGACCTGAAGCGGGAGGCCCGGCTGGCCGGCTTCACGCCGTTCGCCCGCGCCGTCGGCCTGACGCGCCTGGTGCCGCTGCTGGACGACCTCTCGCCGACGGCGGAGGCTGCCGCCCGGCGACGCAGGGCCTGGACGGGCCGGGCCAGCATCAGGGCGGCGTTGCAGGAGGAGCGGGCCTTCCTGCCCGGCCTGGCCGCCGTCGACGCCCTGCCGTCGCTGCGCCCGGCCATCCCGGTGGCGGTGATCGTCGCCAGCCGCAGCCCCGACAAACCCCTGGACCGCGCCTGGCGCGCCGCCGAGGTCGCCCCCGCGGGACGCGCCTGCCGCGCGCTGGTCCTCGACGTCTTCGCCAGCCACACCTCGATCCTCGACGCCCAGCGCGACCACGTGGCCGAGGCGGTGGGCTGGGTGGCCGGCGAGCGGCCGGGCGCGGGCGTTCAGCGGTGCTGACGGCTGCCCTATGAGCCCCGTTCGGCCGTGACTCGCCGCAGGCGCCGCCTCACCGGCGCGTCGTAGAGCCGGAACGCGACCCAGGCCACGGCCGGCGCGATGACCACGGCCAGCACGCCGAACCACACCGGCAGCAGCGGCCTCCAGCCGTCGGGATAGAGCCGCAGCATCACCGCCCAGGTCGCCCAGTGCGTCGCATAGAGCGGGTAGGAGAGGTCGCCCGTCGTCCGGCACAGCGCGCCCGCCACACCCTGGGGATCGTGCGCGCCGATCAGCACCAGCAGCGGGAACAGCGCCGCCACGCAGGCGAAGTCGTAGATCCCGTTCCACGGATGGGGCGCCAGCGGCATGACCAGCACCGCCAGCAGGACCACGGCCGGCAACCAGAGGCCCGGACGGGGCGCCAGGGCCCGGTAGCGCCAGCCCAGCCAGCCCAGGCCGAAGCTGAAGGCGGCGCGCACCACGCCCAGCCAGAACGTCGCCTGGTCCCAGCCGGTCTCCACCCCGTTCAGGCCCAGGGCGACCCAGGCCATGACCGCCCCGCTGCAGAACACGATCGCCGCGACCACCAGGTCGGGCGCCCGCCGCAACGGAAACCACAGGGCGCTGACGATCACCTCCAGGCACAGCGACCAGGCCGGCGGGTTGAACGGGAAGAGGCTCGGGAAGGTCCATTCGGCCGGATGGCCCAGGCGGGGGATCAGCAGCAGGCCGCGCGCCAGGTTGGGCCAGAAGGGCGGGCTGTGGCGCGAGGTCAGGATCGCGCCGATCAGGGTCGACAGCACCAGCAGCGGCCAGATCCGCACCACGCGGATCCAGAGATAGGCCGGCCAGCCGATGTCGCGCCGCTCGAACGCGTGGGCCAGGACGAAGCCGCTGAGGCAGAAGAAGAAGTCCACCGCCAGGTAGCCGTGCGCGAAGCGGCCCGGCCGTCCCGACCAGTCGGCCGCGTGGTACAGCAGCACCCCAAGCGCCGCCACCGCCCGCAGGCCGTCCAGGGCCGCGAGGCGTTGTGTCCTGTGTTCCGTCACCCATCGGTTCTTCAGGATCGCGGCGGGTTCCGCAAGGGCTACCCGACCAGCCAGGCGACGAGTTGGGCGTGGAGATGGTCGCGGTAGGCCTCGGCGCTCCAGCCCCTTTGGGTCACCAGGTCGTCCCAGACGGCGACCGAGGTCAGGGTCCACAGCAGGTCGGCGGCCAGGGCGGGGTCGAGGCCGGGGCGCAGCCGGCCCTCGGCCGTCAGCCGGGTGATCACGGCCCGGCTGCCTTCCAGCCGATGGTCCTGGCGGTCGCGCCAGGCGCTCTCGGCGGCCGGGTCCTGGCGGCGCAACACCTCGAAGGCGTCGACGATCGGCTTGTAGCCCGGGTTCAGCCGGGCCTGGAGGTCGAGGATCATCGCCAGGGCCTCCAGCGCGGTGGGCGCGTCGCGGATGGCGGCCAGTTCCTGGACCAGGCCGCGCTTGCCGTCGACGTAGCGCAGCAGGGCCACGAACAGGTCGGCCTTGTCGGCGAAGGTCAGGTACAACGCCTGGCGCGACAGCCCGGCCTCCCTGGCGATGGCGCCCATGGCGATGGGGCCCGGCCCGCGCTGGATCAGGGCGAGGGTGGCCTCCAGGATCCGGGCGCGCGTGGTCTGGGGTGGGCTTGACAGGGTGTAAAGTCCGGGGTTAAACGAGTGTCGTTGACACAGTGTCAAGCGCGTCGACGCCGACGGCAAGTCCTTTTGAATCCGGAGACCGACCATGATCGTTCACACGTTCCGAGGGCCGGGCCGGATCTTCGGCTTCACGGCCCAGGCCGGCGGCGAGAACCTCCCCGCGGCCTACGCGCCCTGGACCGCCTTCAAGACCATCGAGATCCACCCGGACGAACCCCACGCCGGGGTCGATCCGAACGCCTGCCTGGCGGATATCGAGGCGCACGGGTTTCACATCACCGACGCCCACGTGCGCCTTGCGCCGGAGGGGCTTGGGGGCTAGCGCCAGGCCGTCAAAGGCGGCGTCATGTCGCCGCTACCGCACCGACGTCCAAGGCCGGCTCAGCAGCACCGCGCAGTTGATCAGGCCGACCAGCGAATAGGTCTGCGGATAGTTGCCCCACAGCTCGCCGTCCGCGAAGCCGATGTCCTCCGACAGCAGGCCGGCGGTGGTGCGGCGGGCCAGCATCTCCTCGAACAGGTCGCGCGCCTCGTCGATGCGCCCGGCCAGGTACAGGGCCTCGACCAGCCAGAAGGTGCAGATGTTGAACGCCGTCTGCGGGGCGCCGAAGTCGTCGGGAATGGCGTAGCGCAACAGGTAGGAGCCCTTGCGCAGGCCGGTCTCGATCGCGGCGACCGTGGCGACGTTGCGTGGGTCCTTGGCCTCGATGAAGCGCAGGTCGACCAGCTGCAGCAGGCTGGCGTCCAGTTCGTCGCCCTCGAAGGTGGCGGCGAAGCGGCCCAGGGTCTCGTTCCAGGCGCGCTTGTCGATCGTCTCGCGCACCGTGGCGGCGCGTTCGTTCCAGAACTCGGCGCGGTCAGCCAGGCCAAGGCGCGCGGCGGCGTTGCCCAGCCGGTCGCAGGCCGCCCAGCACATCACCGCCGAATAGGTGTGGACATTGGCCCGGCCGCGGAACTCCCAGAGGCTGGCGTCGGGCTGGTCGTGCAGCCGGAACGCCCGCTCGCCCACCGGCTCCAGGTTCTGGAAATCCTCGATCGTGCCCGGGCGCAGCAGGCGCTCGTCGAAGAAGGCCTGGACGGTCGACAGGATGATCTGGCCGTAGACGTCGTGTTGCTGGTGCTCGAACGCCTGGTTGCCGATCCGCACGGGCCCCATGCCGCGATAGCCGGCCAGGGCGGGGGCGAAGCGCTCGGTCAGCTGCGGCTCGAACCCCACCCCGAACAGCGGCTGGATGTGCCCGCCCGCGGCCCGGTCGACGATGTTGCGCAGATAGCCCAGATAGTTCTCCAGGATGTCGACCGCGCCCAGGCGGTTCAGGGCCTGGACCACGTAATAGGCGTCGCGCAGCCAGCAGTAGCGGTAGTCCCAGTTGCGGCCGCTGTCGGCGTGCTCGGGGATCGAGGTGGTCATGGCCGCGACGATCGCCCCGGTCTCCTCGTGCATGCAGAGCTTCAGGGTGATGGCCGAGCGGATCACCGCGCTCTGGTAGTCCAGCGGCACGGCCAGGCCCCGCACCCAGTCCATCCAGTATTCCTGGGTCTGCTGCAGCATGCGGTTGCAGGTGGCTCCGATGTCGGCGTTGAAGCCCTCATCGGCGCCCAGGTACATGGCGATCGGCCGTTCGAGCCGGAAGGTGCGCTCCTCCAGCACGTGCGACACCGGCCCGTCGGTGGACAGGCGCAGGGTCATGTCCGAGCACAGATAGCGGATGTGGTTGGAGCCGTGGGTGGTCTCGGCGGCCCGCGCGCCCCAGTCGGCGGTGGGGCGCAGGCGGATGGTGATCCGCGCCACGCTGGTCAGGGGACGGATCAGGCGGATGAAGGCGGTGGGCCGGAAACTGCGCCCGAACTGCTGGTAGCGGGGGGCGAAGTCGATGACTTCGACGCTGGCCCCGTCGGCGTCGGTGATCACCGTGCGCAGGATGGGGGTGTTGCGCAGGTATTCCTGCTGGACGGTCCTGGCGCCGTCGACCGCGACCTCCCAGGTCCCCTGGGCGGTGGGATCGCCGGGCTCCAGCCCGCCCAGGAGGGCGCTGAACACCGGGTCGGAATCGATGCGCGGCGCGCAGGCCCAGACGAAGCGGCCGCAGCGGTCGATCAGGGCGCTGACCGCGCAATTGCCGATCGGGAAGAGGTCGAGGTTCTGCGCCATGCTGTGGTTCCGCTCGCTTTCACGCTTTGGTCTTCAAGCCGCGGGGTCACCTTCGGACCAGGATGGGCACCGGCGAGTGCTTGCTGGTGTGGGCCGCGATGTGGGCGCCGATGTGCTCGAAGGTGATGTCCGTGGACGCCTCGCCGATCTTCAGGCCGTCGATCTGCAGGCTGTCGATGCCGATCGGCAGGCGCGGATCGGTCAGGTGCACCTCGCCCCGCCAGCCGTCGATGGTGATCCCCAGGCACGCCTGCAGCATCATGAAGGCCGAGCCGGCCGCCCAGGCCTGCGGCAGGCAGGCCACGGGATAGGCCACCGGCGGCTCGCCCGGCTGGCGCGGGAAGCCGCAGAACAGCTCGGGCAGGCGCATCTCGTAGTGGGCGGCGGTCTCGAACAGGCCCGAGGTCATGTCCACCACCCCGTCGCGATGGCCGTAGCGGGCCAGGCCCATGGCGCAGATCGCCGTGTCGTGGGGCCAGACCGAGCCGTTGTGGTAGCTCATCGGATTGAAGCGCGGCTCGCCCTGGGCCAGGGTCCGCACCCCAAAGCCGTTGTGGAACGCCGCCGACAGCAGGGCGTCGGCCACCTTGCTGGCGCGCTCCGGCGAGGGCAGGCCGCAGAACAGCAGGTGGCCGGGATTGGAGCCGCGCACCCGGCAGGGCTTGCCGTGGCCGTCGACGGCCATGGCGTAGAAGCCCTTGTCCTCCATCCAGAACTTGGTTTCGACCTGCTGGCGCAGGTGCTCGGCCTTGGCGCGCCAGCGCTCGGCGTTCGCGGGGTCGCCGCGCCGCTCGGCCAGGTCCGCCATGCCCCGGAAGGCGGCGAAGGCGTAGCCCTGGACCTCGACCACGGCGATCGGGCCGTCGGGAAACTTGCCGTCCTCGTGGAAGACGCTGTCCTCGCTGTCCTTCCAGTTCTGGTTCGACAGGCCGGAGTCCAGGCCGCGGGCGTAGTCGATCAGGCCGTCGCCGTCGCTGTCGCCGAAATGCTCGATCCAGGCGATGGCCGCCAACAGCGGCTCCCACAGCCGCTCGATGAAGGCCAGGTCGCCAGTGCGTTCGGCGTAGGCGCAGGCCAGGGCCACAAACAGCGGCGTGGTGTCGACCCCGCCGTAGTAGCGGCCGAACGGCAGCTCGCCCAGGGCGGTCATCTCGCCCTTGCGGGTCTCGTGCATGATCTTGCCGGGCGCGCTGTCCTGGAAGGCGCTGACCTCCTCGGCCTGGTGCTCGGCCAGGTAGCCCAGCACGCCCTTGGCCAGGCTGGGCTCGATCCACAGCACCTGCCAGGCGGTGATGATCGCGTCGCGGCCGAACGGGGTCGAGAACCACGGGATGCCGGCGTAGGGATAGGGGCCGGTGGCGAACTGGGTGGTCAGGAGGGCCAGGTCGGCCCGCGACTTCTCCAGCCAGTCGTTGAACAGCCGGCCCGAACTGTGCAGCCGCGCCCCGCGCCGCCGGCGGTTGCGCATGTCGATCCGGGCCCGCGCCGCCGCCGCCCGCCACCGCTCGCGCGTCGGCGGATGAGCGGGCTCGACCCCCACCTCGACATAGAGGTCGAAATGGGTCTCGGGCGTCAGCATGAACATGAAGTCGGCGCGCTGGGGGGCCAGGCGCCCGGGCGGCTCCGAGAACGAGATGATGCTGGTGCGGCGCACGCCGTCCAGACCGTCATAGGCGTAGGTCACCGAGCGGCCGTTCGTCTGCGCCGGCAGGACTCGGCCGCGGGCCGGGCGCTTGGAGCCGCGCACCTCGAACATGTCGTGAAAGTCGGCGTCGTATTCCAGGCTAACCGGCAGGATGACCATGTCGCGGCTGTAGTTGACGAAGCGCAGGCGCTCGTACAGCCGCTGGTCCCACAGGAACCGCTTGCGCTCGATATGGATCGCCCCGTGCGGCGCCGCCGCCCCGCCCAGGGCGGGCAGGGGCTCGTTGGTCGAGTGCGAGGTGAAGAACACGTTGTCCTGCGACACCGCCGCGCTGAGCAGGGCGGGCGCGCGGTTGCCGATCAGCAGGCGCAGCCGCGAGAGCAGGCGGGTGTCGTCGTGGAACAGGCCGTCGGCCGCGCCCAGCACGTCGCCAAACGCGTCGGCGACCAGGAAGGTGTCCTTGTCCTTCAGCGCGAACAGCCGGTAGGGAACGCGCGGCTCGCCGGTCTCGCCCTGTTCGACGGCGCCGCTCGGGGTCGGGCCCGGTGTGAGATCGTCCATGTCTTTTGGCCCCTTGCGCTGAGGTCCCTCGAAAACCCGCCGCGCCACGTGTCCGCGGCGGGCGGGTTCCAGATTCCTAAAACCTGATCATGTCTCGGACGCGGCGACCGCGTGGATGAACAGGGTCAGGCGCTTTGGGCCAGCGTCAGGCGCGGCGGCGCGGACGCTTCTTCCAGCCGATCATAGAGGTCCAGGTAGCGGCGGGCCATTGCGATCGCCGAGAATCGGGTCTCGAACCGGCTGCGGATCGCCCGGCGGTCGAGATCCCCAAGACGCTGCGCGGCGGCGATCGCCTCGTCCTCGCCCCGAACGATGAAGCCCGTCAGGCCGTCCTCGATCACCTCGGGCACCGAGCCGCAGTCATAGGCGATCACCGGCGTGCCGCAGGCCATGGCCTCGATCATCACCAGGCCGAAGGGTTCGGGCCAGGCGATGGGGAACAGCAGGGCGTCGGCGCCACCCAGGAAGTCGGACTTCTGGTGATCGCTGATCTCGCCGATGAACTCGATCAGCGGATGGTCCAGCAGGTGTTCGACCTCGTCGTGGAAATAGGCGCGGTCGGCGGCGTCGATCTTGGCGGCGATCTTCAGGGGCTTGCCCAGGCGCTTGGCGATGGCGATGGCGCGGTCGGGGCCCTTCTCGGGCGAGATGCGGCCGAGGAAGGCGAGATAACCCTCTGATTTTGGTCGGAAATCATAGATCTCCTCGGCCATGCCGTGCAGCACCGTGCCCGCCCAGTTGGCGAAGGGCAGGGGGCGGCGCTGGTGGTCCGAGATCGAGACCAGCGGAAACTGCGGCCAGCGGCGATAGACGCCCGGCAGGTCCTTCAGGTCCAGCCGCCCGTGCAGGGTGGTCAGGGTCTTGCCGGCCATGTCCTCGAACATCGGGAACTGGAGCATGTCGGTGTGGAAGTGGATCACGTCGAAACGATGGGCCTGACGGCGCACCTCGGACAGCATGGCCATGTGGGCGGCGAGGTCGGACTTGAGCGGGGCCGGATCGAGGCGAATGGCCTGGTCGCGCACGACCACCAGCTCGGCCTTGGTGCGGGCGTCGCCGGAGGCGAACAGGGTGACCTCATGACCCAGATCGACCAGGGCGTCCGTAAGGTGTGCGACAACCCGTTCGGTGCCGCCGTAGAAACGTGGCGGAACGGCTTCGTACAGGGGGGGAACCTGGGCGATCCTCATGGCTGAATCCTGACGCAGAAAGGGCGCGATCACGCGCCACGACGTCGGATCTAACCGCCAGTGTGGCCTTAAGGTTCCGCATCGAAAATTAAAGAACCAGAAGCTGTCTGAACCGTTCGCCTTCGGTGATACGGGCGTTGACGAGCCTGGATCGCGACGTCCATTTGAGGGTGCGCGGACTGGCCGCGCACAAGCGTACGGCGAGACCTTTCGACGGTGATCAAGTCCTGGACCAAACGTGACGCACTGCTCGGCGGCGCGGTCTCCATTTTCTCGTTGTCGTCGGCCGTCGCCCAGATCCAGAACCCGCCCCTGGTGCGGGCCCCGCAACGGGCGCCGCAGCAGCCGGCCTCGCCGCCGCCGACCAGCGTGGTGCTGCGGTCCGACCAGATCGAGTTGCTGCTCCGCGTCCTGACCCAGGCCTACACCCACGGCTTCGAGCCGGCCGCCTTCGCGCCCGAGCCCGTCCTGCCGCTGCTGAACGCCCGCGACGCGGCCACGCGCCAAGCCGGACAGGCCCAACTGATCGGCTTGACCCTGCGCTACGCCAAGGCGGTGCGCACCGGCCGCCTCGCGCCGGACGTCTTCCTCGGTGAATGGGGCCTGCGCCCCGCGCCCTATGATCCGGGGCCGGATTTCATCCAGGCCGCGGCCCAGGACCGCCTCGGCCCGTGGCTGGACAGCCTGCCGCCGCCCTATACCGGCTACCAGACCCTGCGGAAGGGCCTGGCGACCTATCGCGACATCGCCGCGGCCGGGGGCTGGAAGACGCTCGCGGCGGGCGAGCCGCTGAAGCTGGGCGCGACGGGCGATCCGCGCATCGCCGCCTTGGAGGCCCGGCTGGCGGTCGAGGACGCGACGGTCGCGGTCGATCGTGCGCCGGTGTTCGACGCGGCCCTGCAGCAGGCGCTGATGCGGGCCCAGAAGCGCTTCGGCCTCAGCCCCGACGGCGGCCTGGGGCCGATGACCCTGGCGGCGCTGAACGTGCCGGTCGAGCGGCGGATCGACCAGATCCTGGCCAATATGGAGCGCTGGCGCTGGCTGCCCCAGCAGCTGCCGGCCGACCGCATCCAGGTCAACATCGCCGCCGCGGTGATGAGCGTCTTCCATGACGACGCCCCGAACCTGACCATGCGGGCGGTGACCGGCCGTCCGGGCGACGAGACGCCGATGCTGCAGTCGACGATCCGCTCGATCGTGCTCAATCCGCCGTGGAACGTGCCGTCGTCGATCGCCGCCAAGGAGCTGTGGCCCAAGGAGCGCGCCAATCCCGGCTATCTGAAGCGCAACGACTTCATCATCATCTCGACCGGCGAGGGGACCTCGCGCCTGCAGCAGAAGGCCGGGCCCAAGGCCGCCCTGGGCCTGGTGAAGTTCGACTTCGACAATCCCTATGGCGTCTATCTGCACGACACGCCCAGCCGCTCGAAGTTCGCCAGCTTCAGCCGCCTGGCCAGCCATGGCTGCGTGCGGCTGGAAAAGCCGATCCCGCTGGCCAAGCAGCTCCTGGCCTCCAGTCCCGACTGGCAGCCGGACGTGGTCGACGCCACCCTGGCCTCGGGCAAGACGGTGCGCGCGTCCCTGGCCCAGCCCATCGCCGTATTTCTGCTCTACTGGACGGCCTATATGACCCCGGACGGGCAGATGAACTTCCGCGACGACCCGTATGGCTGGGACAAGGAGCTGGTGCTGCGTATCGCCGCAGGAGGCCCCGGCCCAGCTTGACCCACGGCGCCGCGTAAGGCCTCTTCCCGGGCAGCAGCCTTTCGTTGCGGCCGGTCTTCCGTTCGGAGGGCTGTGGCCGGTTCGTAAAGACTCTGGCGTTTTAGTGCTCGCGTAAGGGCCGCCAAGTGGGGCGGTCCGGCCTTCCGGCGTCTCGCGAGGTCAGTCCGGGGAAGCGTAACCATGATCGAACGACGCAAGCTGTTGGGGCTTGGCCTCGGCGTGCTCGGCGCTAGCGCGGTCGGGCCGATGGCCGCCTTCGCGCAATCCAAGCTGGGGGTTCCCGACCCGATCGGCGACCTTCTCCAGAGCCAGTCGGACCTTGCCGAGGGCTTGCCCGCCGAGGGACTTCCGGCTGTCGCCGCCCCGCCGGTCGCCTCGCCCGTCGCCCGGGCCGCCCCCGTCTCGCACGCCCCGCGCTGGCTGAAGCTGCACAACATCCACACCCAGGAAAAGATCGAGGCGGTTTATTTCGAGAAGGGCCAGTACGTGCCCGACGCCGTCCAGGCCCTGGACAAGGTGCTGCGCGACTACCGCACCGGCGACGTCTATTCGATGCATCCGGAGCTGTTCGACACCCTGGCGGCCCTGGCCCAGAAGACCGAGACCAAGTCGCACTTCCAGGTGATCTCCGGCTACCGCTCGCCGCGGACCAACGCCCTGTTGCACGAACGCAGCGGCCAGGTCGCCAAGCGCAGCCTGCACATGGACGGCAAGGCCATGGATGTCTATCTGGAGGACGTCGCTCTGGATCGCGTGCGGGCCGCGGCCCTGGATCTCGGACGCGGCGGCGTGGGTTATTACCCCGTCAGCAATTTCGTCCATGTCGACGTCGGACCGGTCCGACGTTGGGTCGGCTCCTAGGAGGGCCGCGGAACCAGAGGAAGTCCGGATGGCCAAGGCCGAACGCCACAGCAACCCGTTCGGATGGATCCTTCTGGGGGCCCTGGTCGGGGTGATCGCCACGGCCGGCGTGCTGCTGCTGGCGTCTTCCATGAACACCGGCGAGGGCTACAGGCCCGGACCAGCCGAGATCCGCACGGCCGCCGATGACGCCGCCGAGGCGACAGCCGCCAAGCCCGCCCGTGTCGCCGCCGCGCCGAAGCCCGAAGCGCCGGCGCCGGTCGCCGTCGTCCCGGCCCCCGCCGCTCCGGTCGAGCCGCCGCCCGTCGACGCCCAGATGGCCGACGACGCCGCCGCCGCCGGCATGACCTCGCGCGCCGACCAGGAACACCCGACGAACTAGGCGGCCTGGGTTTCGGAAGGATCCTTCGCCTTGGCCAGCAGGTCGCGTCCGGCGACGCGGCGCAGGGACGCCAGGGCCTCCTCCAGCGCCTCGATGCGCTCGACCTGCTTGAGAACCAGGCGCTCCAGGTCCTGCAGGCGCTCTTCGATCATGTCCTTCATGGCGTTCTCCGCTGGCTGGGGTCCTATCGAGCGCCTGTGACCCCGGCGGGTCAAGTTCCGAGCGCTTGCACCTGAAATGCAAAAGGGCCCCGGATCGCTCCGGGGCCCTTTCTCTTTTGAGGCGCCTAAGGCCTAGGACTTCGGCGCGGCCATCGGCGGCAGCTTGCCGGCGGCGGCCTTCATGGCCTCGTGCTGGGCCGGGGGCAGGGGGATCAGGCCGCGGCCCTGCAGATAGCCGCCCCGGCCGGTCGCGGCGTCGGACACGAACTCGGCGATGAACTCCTTCAGGCCCGGCGTCACGCCGACCTGGTCCTTCTTGACGTAGATGTAGAGCGAGCGCGACAGCGGGTACTGGCCGCTGGCGATCGTCTGGGCCGAGGGTTTCACGCCGTTGACGGCCGCGCCCTTGATGCGGTTGGCGTTCTCCTCGAGGAAGCTGTAGCCGAACACCCCCAGGGCGCCCGGAGTCTTCTCGATGGTGCCGACGATGGCGTTGTCGTTCTCGCCGGCGTCGACCCAGCCGCCGTCGGTGCGCAGGGGATCGACCTTGGCCTTGAAGGCCTTCTCGTCCTTCTCGGCCAGGGCCTTGGCGGTCGGGAACTTCTTGGCGCCGCCCTCGATGGCCAACTCGACGAAGGCGTCGCGGGTGCCCGAGGTGGGCGGCGGGCCGTAGACCAGGATACGGTTGGCCGGCAGGCCGGCGCCGACGTCCTTCCAGGTCTTGTACGGGTTGGCCACGAACTGGCCGCCGCGCAGCACGTTCTGGCCCAGGCCCAGATACAGGTGCTCGACCTTGAAGCTGTAGTCGGGCGACGACTTGTCCATGGCCACGACGATGCCGTCGAAGCCGATCTTCAGCTCGACGATGTTGTTGACGCCCTTGGCCTTGCAGGCCTCGAACTCGGACTTCTTCATCGGGCGCGAGGCGTTGGCGATGTCGGGGAACTTTTCGCCCATGCCGCCGCAGAACATCTTGATGCCGCCGCCGGTGCCCAGGCTCTCGATCTTGGGCGACTTCTTGCCGGTCTTCTTGGCGAAGTTCTCGGCGGTGCGGGTGGAGAAGGGGAACACGGTCGAGGAGCCGGCGGCCCAGACGTAGTCGCGGGCGGCGTGGGCGCTGGACGCGCCGGCCAGCAGGCCAAGCGCCGCGGTGGCTCCGAGCAGGGTCTTCATGGGGGACATTCCTACTTTCGAGGGGGCGAGAAGGAGGGGCGAACGAACTCTACGTCCTATGCCGCCGTCATTTGTCACAGTTTGGCGACAGATTTGCGACAGCGTCCGTTCACGGACGATCGTGCGGGGCGCCGGGCGGGCTTGGGAAGGGCCGCGTCAGAGGGTCGCGCCGCCGGCCGCGGTCAAGTCAACCAAGCGGCAACCATGACCCCGCATCCTCGCGGTCGAGGAGGCCCCTTCCATGTCCGCGTTCGCCACGTTCCGCAGCCTTGCCTTTCTGTCGGTCATCACCTGCGGCCTGGTCACCGCCGCCTGGGATGGCCTCAGGACCGTGCCCTGGGTTCACGACCGGGATCGCGGCGACGTCGTCTGGATCGACACCAGCGCCCGCTGAGCGTTCCGCGCCGACGCTTTTGGCGGCGCCTTGTGCGCGGTGGATCAAGTTTCTTGACCTTCGTCGTGCGAAAAGGGGCGGCGCCTGAACAAGAACCGGGCGCTAGAGACATTTCCTTCAAAATGTCAGAGGCCGATCCCGCCACGCGGCGGCGGCTGGGCGATGCTGGTCCTCAAGAGGCGTCGTCCTGGGGATAATCACCGCGGGTGATGGGCGCGACGGCCTCGAACGAGGACGTCATGTCGAACCAACGGCTTTTGATGGCGGGATCTTCCGTCGCTGTTCTGCTCGCCCTGTCCGTCGCCGAGTCGCCCGCCTTCGCCGCCGACCCGGCGGTGGATCCAGGCGCTTCGACCGCCGTCGACGAGATCGTGGTCAAGGCGCGCGACAAGGCGGGACTGCTGGAGACCCAGCCCAACAACACCGTGTTCGGCCTGGACAAGCCGCTGCTGGAGACCCCGCGCTCGGCCAGCTTCGTCAGCGACACCACCTTGCAGCGCTACGGCATCGAGACCATCGACGGCCTGACCGCCGTCTCGCCCGGCACCTACACCGCCAGCTTCTACGGCGTGCCCGGCGCGCTGAACATCCGCGGCACCCTGGCCGAGAACTACTTCCGCGGCTTCAAGCGCATCGAGAACCGCGGCACCTATTCGACCCCGATCGGCGCGGCCGACCAGATCCAGATCGTGCGTGGCCCGCCGACCCCGATCTACGGTTCGGGCAAGGTGGGCGGCATGCTCAACTTCATTCCCAAGTCCGGGAAGAACGAGGGCGGTTATCTCAGCGAGCCGACCGGCGAGGTCACGGCGACCTTCGGGTCCTACAACCGCAAGAACGCCACCGCGCAGCTCGGCCTGCCGGTGAACCTGGGGCCCGTGACCGGCGGCGTCTACGCCTATGGCGAGGTCGAGGACAGCCACAGCTACTACAAGGGGATCTATCCGCGCCGCCAGACCGGCGAGCTGTCGGCCGACTTCGACCTGGGCAATGGCTGGACCACCGCTTTCGGCGGCATGAAGTACCACTCGGACGGCGACGTGCAGACGCCGGGCTGGAACCGCCTGACCCAGGGCCTGATCGACAACCGGACCTATACGACCGGCCGCGACACCAGCCTGGTCGACAGCGACGGCAACGGCCGCCTGACCCTGAACGAGATCAGCGGCAACAGCGCCAACCCGTACTATTACGACCCGACGTTCAAGCCGCTCTACATCCCGTACTACGGCTTCTATAACACCGACGCCGCCCATACCCTGGATGCGGGCGTGGGCACGGTGAAACTGTCGCCGCGTACGGTCTATATCAGCCCGGCCGACTTCTCCAAGACCGACACCAACACCCTCTATTTCGACCTGGCCAAGGCCCTGTCGCCAGACAGCAACATCAAGGCCCAGCTGTTCTACGACGACCAGGAGAACAAGCGCTTCGTCTCGTACGGCTATCCGGCCTGGTTCAAGAGCTCGGTGTGGGAAGCCCGCGTCACCTACGACTTCGCCAACGAGTTCATGGACGGCGCGGTCAAGGCCAAGTCGTTCGTCGGCGCCTCGTACCGCGACTTCTCCGGCCGCCGGCGCGAAAGCTACAACAGCGGCGTGATCGCCCTGGACCGCCGCGACATCAGCTTCGGCGCCACGGCCACCGACATCATCGACAGCCCGTTCACCACCGAGACCGGCGCCGGCGTGCTGGGCCTGGCCTGGGAAAACAACAACAAGTCCGACTGGAGCCAGAAGGGCGTGTTCTTCATGACCGACGTGACGGTCGCGGAGAAGCTCAACCTGATGGTCGGCGGCCGCTGGGACGACTACGACGTCACCTCGCACGACACCGGCGTGCTGAGCTACCAGGTCGCGGGCGAGCAGAAGGCCGGCAAGGACAAGTTCACCTACACCGCCAGCGCCACCTACAAGGCCCCGGGCGGGGTGATGCCCTACATCACCTACGCCAAGGCCTCGGCCCTGGAGATGAGCCAGGCCGGCGACGTGGCCGCCAGCCTGGTGGCCGATCCCAGCGACGCCTGGCTGTCGGACAGCGACCTGGCCGAGGCCGGGGTCAAGTTCCAGTGGCTGAAGGGCACGCTGGTCGGCTCGCTGGCCGGCTACCGCCAGAACCGCACCCAGCTGACCGGCATCACCGGAACCCCGACCGGCACCCGCGCCAAGGGCGTGGAGCTGGAAGTCCGCTGGCTGGCCAGCGAGAACTTCAGCTTCACCTTCTCGGGCAACAGCCAGCACACCACGGTCAAGGGCCCCGACAACTCGTTCCAGTACATCCCGGCCTACACCGCCGGCGTGCCGGGCTCGCAGGCGTTCGGGGGAACCTATGTGGTCTGGGCGTTCAGCGGCCTGCCGGGCCGGGCCGGCGACTACGATTACACCCTGATCCCCAAGTCGGTGGTCAGCCTGTACGGCGCCTATACCAGCGACGACCACGACTGGGGCAAGGTCGGCGGCACGCTGGGCGTCACCCATGTGACCAAGACCGCGGGCACCGTGCAAAACGCGGTGACCTACCCGGCCTACGCCGTCGCCAACGCCTCGGCCTATTACGAATACGGGCCGTACACGGTGACGGCCAATATCGATAACCTGTTCGACAAGCTCTACTTCACGCCCGACGCCGACAGCTACGCCAACCTCGGCGCGCTGCCCAGCAAGGGCCGGGAGTGGCGCGTGACCCTGTCGCGCAAGTTCTAGTTCCCCGTCCCGCGCCCCCGAGTCTCAAGGGATTGGGAACGGGGCGCGGGATCCGCTTTGACGGAGGCATAAGGCCCATGTCGACGACGATCCCGTGGAGATCCTGGCTGCTGCTCGGCGCGCTGAGCCTGCTGCTGTTCCTGATCACCGCCTCGACCTTCTCGTCGCTGGGCGTGGTGCTGCCAGCGATGATCCAGGAGAACGGCTGGAGCTTCTTCCACGGCTTCCTGGGTTTCACCCTGCTGGGCGCGTTCTGCGGGGCCTCGTCGAAATTCCCCGCCATCCTGATCCGCAAGATCGGCGTGCGCGGCGCTATCCTGGCCGGCTCGGCGGTGATGGTCGCGGGCTTCGCCTGCCTGGCGCTGTCGCCGGGTCTGCTGGTCTACTGGCTGGGCACGGCGTTGCTGGGCGCGGGCTATCAGATGATGGCCCTGATCCCCGGCACCCACGTGCTGTCGATGCTGTTCAAGAAGCGCGCCCTGCCGTTCGGGATCTATTTCACCATCGGTTCGCTGGGCGGTGTCGCCGGTCCTTGGATGGTGGTGACGGGCATGGCCGCGGCCCATGGTGGCTGGCGGCCCTACTGGTGGGCCCAGGCCGTGGCTTCGGTGGTGGTCGGCGCCCTGTGCGCGGCCCTGGTCGGCGGCCGCGCCTGGCTGGAAGCCGCCGCCGTCGAGACCGACAAGGCCGTGGCCGAGGACATCCAGGCGGCTCCCGCCAACACGAAGGTCTATCGCACCGCCGTCGACTGGACGGTGAAGGAAGCGGTTCGCACCCCGCAGTTCTGGGTGATCATGGCCGCCTATTTCGCCCACCTGCTGGGCGGGGTGACCGCCGTCAGCCTTGCGCCCACCCATCTGAGCGAGTTGCACGTGGCCTCGGCGGTGGCGATCACCGCCATCAGCCTGGAATCCCTGATGCAGGTGGCGGCCCGGATGGGCGGCGGCCTGCTGGGCGACCGCGTCGATCCGCGCTGGCTGCTGGCCGGGGCCCAAGGGATGATGGCCGTCGGCCTGCTGGCCCTGGGGTACGCCACCAGCTGGCCGCTCTTGATGCTGTTCGCCGTGGGCGTGGGCATCGGGTTCGGCCTGACGGTGCTGGCGGTCAGCATCCTCCTGCTCAACTACTATGGCCGCAAGAACAACCTGGAGATCTTCTCCCTGGTCTGCCTGGTGGGCGCGGTCTCGGCCCTGGGGCCGGTGGTCGGCGGCGAGATGCGCGACCGGCTGGGCAGCTTCACGCCAACCTTCCAGGTGTGCGCCGCCATAATCGGCGTAATCTTCGTGGCGGCCTGCTTCATGCGGCCGCCGCGCAAAGCCACCGCACAAGAGCCGGTCGCCGAACCGGCCCCCGGCATGCTTCAAGACGCCGCGTAAAGGAGGAGCCGCCATGTTCCACAGCCCATCCAAGCACAAGGACTTCGGGGTCTTCCTGCCGGTCGCCAACGGCGGCTGGATCATCTCCAAGACCACTCCGGTCCTCGACGGCCTCTACCAGCAGAACCGGGCCGCGGCGGTCACCGCCGACCAGGTCGGCATGGACTTCGTGATGTCCATGGGCAAGTTCCGCGGCTTCGGCGGCGAGACCGACCACTGGGGCACGGCCCTGGAGTCCGTGACGATGATGGCCGGCATCGCCGAGGCCACCAAGAACGTTCGCATCTGGGCCACCATCCACCCCCTGCTGCAGAACCCAGCCGTGGCGGCCAAGATGATCGCCACCCTGGACCACATCAGCGGTGGCCGGGCGGGGCTGAACATCGTGGCCGGCGCCTACAAGGGCGAGTTCGACCAGATGGGCGCCTGGGACGACAGCCTGTCCCACGACGACCGCTACGCCCTGACCGAGGAATGGACCACGGTCGTCAAGCGCCTGTGGGCCGAGGACAGCGTCGACTTCGCGGGCCAGTTCTTCACCATGAAGGACTGCCAGTCCAAGCCCAAGCCGCTGGCCAAGCCGCGTCCTGAAATCGTCTGCGCGGGCATGTCCGATCGCGGCTTCCAGTTCTCGGTGCGCGAGGCAGACGCCTGCTTCATCGGCGGCCGCACGCCGGACGAACGCCGCGACGCCTCCCTGCGCGCCAAGAAGACCGCCGAGGCCCTGGGCAAGACGATCAAGACCTACGCCATGTGCACGGTGGTCCACGGCGACACCGACGCCAAGGCCGCCGCGATGGTCGAGCACTACAAGGACGGCGCCGACATGGGCGCGATCCTGGCGATGCTGGCCAGCTGGGGCGTGCCGGCCGAGAAGCTGGACACCGTCGCCAGGCAGCAGGGGGCCTTCATGACCCATACGGTGGTCGGCGCGCCGTCCACCTGCGCGGCCCAGATCGAGGAGTTCGTCACCTTCTGCGAGCTGGACGGGCTGATGCTGATCTTCCCGGACTATGTGGAGGGCCTGACCATGTTCGGGGCCGACATCCTGCCGGGCTTGCGGGCGGTCTATTCGTGAGCGGGATCGACGGCCTGGCCGCCTGGATCGCGCCGGACCGCACGGCGGTGCTGGTGGTCGACATGCAAGTCGACTTCGCCTCGCCGGACGGGGCGCTGGGCGGCTTCATCGACATGGGCGTGGTCAAGCCGGCCCTGGCGGCCGCCGAAAGGCTGGTCGCCGACGCCCGCGCGGCCGGCGCGCCGGTGGTGTTCGTGGGCCTGTGGACTACGCCCGAGACCGACTCCGCCGCCTGGAACGAGCGCCTGCGCCGCCGCGGCGGCGATCCCGAGGTCGACGCGGCCCTGTGCCGGGCCGGGCAGGCGGGTTCGGCGTTCTACGGTCCGCAGCCGGCGCCTGGCGAACTTGTCGTCCACAAGACCCGCTACAGCGCCTTCGTCGGCACCGACCTCGACCAGCGCCTGCGGGACATGGGCGTCGACACCCTGGTGGTGGCGGGCCTGACCACGGAATGCTGCGTCGACAGCACCGTCCGCGACGCCTTCGACCTGGACTACCACGTGTTCGTCGCCGCCGACGCCTGCGCCGCCTACGAGGCGGACCTCCACGAGGCGTCGCTGAAGGTGATGGAACTGAACAGCGCGATCCTGACCGACACGGCCGCCGTGGCGGCGGCATGGGCGGCCAAATGATCCTTCACCCCCACAAAGTCCTGTCATCCCGGACAAGCGCGAAGCGCGCGGATCCGGGACCGGCGCGTGAGCCCGGCGCTTCCGGCGGTCCCGGATCTTCGCTGCGCTACGTCCGGGATGACAACCGAGTTCAGGAGTAAGCGATGGCCGACGGATTTCCGCCGCTGGGGGCCGCCGCGCCCTACCAGGTCACCGACGAGGACCGCGCCGCGATCGCCGCGGCGATCAGCCAGGACGAGATCGTCGAACTGGCCCTGACCCTAGGCAACATCCCCGCGCCCTCGGGCAAGGAGCTGGAGGTCGCCAACTACGTCCACGACTGGATGGCGCGCGAGGGCTTCTCGCCGCGCAAGGTCGGGGCCACGCCCGAGCGGCCCAACATCATCGGCACGCACGGCGGCAAGGGCGTTGGCAAGAACCTGCTGTTCACCGCCCACCTCGACACCGAGGCGCCGACCTGGAACCCGGACCTGGACGCCTACAAGTACGCCCCCGAGACCCTCGCCAATCCCGAATGGGAAAAGTGTTGGCTGGAGGACGGCAAGCTCTACGGCTACCCTATCGCCAACGATCGCGGCCCGATGAGCTGCTTCCTGATCGCCGCCAAGGCGCTGAAGACGGCCGGCTACGAGCTGGCGGGCAAGATGTACCTGACCGCCTGTCCCGGCGAGATCGGACCCGAGCCGATCGAGGAGCACCGGGGCGTGGCCTATATGGGCAAGGACATCGGGGCCCACTACCTCTTCCACCACGGCGGGGTGGCGCCGGATTATGCCATCGCCGCCGAGGGCTGCGACTTCGGCCTGACCTGGGTCGGTTGCGGCTATGCGGTGTTCCGCTTCCAGGTCTGGGGGGAGGGCGTGTTCACGCCCCTGTTGGAGCATCCCGAGACGGCGGCCCGGCACCCCAACCCGATCTACAAGATCGGCAGGCTGACCGACGCCATCCACGCCTGGAGCGGCGCGTACGAGAAGGCCAGCCGCTACGACAGCCCCGGCGGGGTGGCCCAGCCCAAGTCGCAGATCGCCTCGATCCGCGGCGGCATCCCGTTCGCCTTCGGGGCCGGCACCGAGCTGGTGAACCTCTATCTCGAGGTCGGCCTGACCCCGAAGCAGAAGGTGGCCGACGTCCAGCATGCGCTGGAGGCCATGGTCCGCGAGGCGGGCCTGGGCCGCATCGACATCGAGCCGGTGGTCGTGCGCCACGGCTTCGAGGCCGACGCCCGCGAGGTGGCCCCGCTGGTCGCCGCCGTCGACGACGCCACCAAGCTGAGCCTGGGCCATCCGGTGGCCCTGGCCAACCCGGTCTATTCCAGCATGTGGCGCGACCACAACGTGTTCAACATGCACCGCATCCCGGCCATCACCACGGGCTTTCGCCGCTGGCGGCCCACGCCCCAGGACCTGGTCGACAGCGCCCTGGTCTACGCCCTGACGGCCCTGGCGGTCTGCGGGCGGGCGAGCCCCGAGGAGAGCGGAAGGCGCCCCGCCTCGGCGGTCTATCCCGACAACCCGTTTGGGAACGAGGAGTCATGAGCCTCCTCGAAAAGCATGGGGCCGTCAGGGACCTGGCGCCCGAGCCGCACGACTTCCGCAAGGCCATGGGCAGCTTCGCGGCGGGGGTGACGGTCGTCACCGTCTGTCACGACGGCCGGCTGGTGGGAACCACCGTCAGCGCCTTCAGCTCGGTGTCGATGGATCCGCCGCTGGTCATGGTCTGCCTCAAGCGCGACAGTCGCACCCTGGCGGCGCTGGGCCAGGCCGGGAGCTTCTGCGTCAACATCCTGGCCAGCGACCAGGGCGACCTGGCCTGGCGCTTCGCCAAGAGCGGGGCCGACGACCGCTTCGCCCTGACCGCCGTCGAGGCGGGCGTGTGCGGCCATCCGCTGCTGGCCGGCGCGGTCGCCTCGGTCGAATGCGACCTGCACGCCGCCCACGACGGCGGCGATCACGAGATCCTGGTCGGCCGCGTCCTGCGCGTCGTGGTCGACGAAGCCAAGGCCCCGCTCGTCTATGTGCGCGGCGCCTTCCTCAACGCTTAGAAGGGCGGCCTCATGACCTACGACGTACTCGACGTGAAGCCGATGACCCGTCGGATCGGCGCGGAGATCTTCGGCGTCGACCTGGGGCGGCCGCTGAGCAACCGGCAGTTCGAGGAGATCCACCACGCCCTGACCCAGCACCAGGTGATCTTCTTCCGCGACCAGGAAATGGACCACGAGGCCCACAAGGACCTGGGTCGCAGGTTCGGGAACCTGGCGATCCATTCCGGCGTGCCGGGCCTGCCCGACCATCCCGAGATCGTCGCTATCCACGCCGACGCCAATTCCAAGTTCGTGGCCGGCGAGAACTGGCACTCGGACCTGACCTGCGACCCCGAGCCGCCCCTGGGCAGCATCCTCTACATGAAGGTCCTGCCCGAGGACGGCGGCGACACCTGCTTCGCCAGCATGTACGCGGCCTACGAGACCCTGTCGGACAGGATGAAGGCCTATCTGGAAGGGCTGTCGGCGGTGCACGACGCCAATCCAGTCTACAAGGCGATCTTCCCGGACATCGACCGCACCTACAACTGCTCGACCCATCCGATCGTCCGCACCCACCCGGTAAGCGGCCGCAAGAGCCTGTTCGTCAACCCGTCCTACACGACCCATGTCGCCGGCGTGTCCAAGGCCGAGAGCAACGCGATCCTGTCCTATCTGTACCAGCACGCCTCGAATCCGGACTTCCAGGTGCGCTTCCGCTGGCGGAAGAACTCGGTGGCGTTCTGGGACAACCGCTGCACCTGGCACCAGGCGATCTGGGACTATTTCCCCGACACCCGCACGGGCTACCGGGTGACGGTGGCGGGGGACAAGCCGTTCTGAGTCCGAGCATTTTTCATCCAATCGGGTTGTCATCCCGGACGAGCGCGCAGCGCGAAGATCCGGGACCGACGCCTGAGCGCCGCGCTTCCGGCGATCCCGGATCAGCGGCCCTTCGGGCCTTGTCCGGGATGACAAGGAGGGGAGCATGAAGAGATGAACCCCCACGACCGCCGCATCCTCCTGCTCGGCGCGGCCGGCGGCATCGGGAGCGCCATCCGCCAGGGCCTGGCCGGCCGTTACGGCCTGATGCGCCTGGCCGACATCGCGCCGATGGCGCCAGCCGGGCAGGGCGAGGAAGCCGTACGCGCCGACCTGCTCGATCTCCCCTCGCTGGTCGCCGTCATGGCCGGCGTCGACACGGTGATCCACATGGCCGGCGTGCCGGTCGAGCCGGAGGCCGACGCCTGGGCCCAGGTGCTGCCGGCCAACATCATCGGCGTCCACAATCTGTTCGAGGCGGCGCGGCTGGCGGGCGTGAAGCGGGTGCTGTTCGCGTCCTCGCACCATGCGGCGGGCTTCCATCGCCGCGACACGCCGACGGCCCAGACCCTGGTTCCGCGGCCGGACAGCTATTACGGCGTCAGCAAGGTGTTCGGCGAGGCCATGGGCCGGATGTACGCCGACAAGTTCGGTCTGCAGGTGCTGTCCCTGCGGATCGGCGCGTATCGCGCGGCGCCGACCGAGCCGCGCCATCTGTCGGTCTGGATCAGTCCGCGCGACATGGTCGAGCTGGTCCGCTGTGGTGTCGAGGCGCGAGACTTCGGCTACGCCGTCGTCTACGGGGTCTCGGCCAACACCCGGAATTTCTGGGACAACCGGGAAGCCGCGTTCCTGGGCTACGCGCCGAAGGACGACGCCGAGGCCTGGAGCGCGGCGATCCTGGCCGCCAGTCCGGAAGACCCGCTCGCCGCGTCGTTCCAGGGCGGCGGGTACTGCGCCAAGGACTTCGTGGGCGCGCCGGATCGCGTCGAGGATGCAAGCCGGGCCCTAACGCCGGGCGCGCCGGTTTGACAAGCCGCCTGGCCGCCTTTCAAAACAAGGAGAGCGGTCGGGGAGCAGCGCCGGTGAAGTCGTATCGGTTTCTCGCCTGCCTGGGCGCGGTTCTCCTGGGGCTGCTCGCGGCGTTGCACGGCGGGGCCGCGGCCGCTCCTCCCGCCCAGGTCTTCGCCCTGGCTCCCGTCGAGGTCCGGGTTCCCGCGCCGCCCCGGCCGACGGTCGGCAGCGACGGGGTGACCCGCCTGGCCTACGAGCTGCATGTCAGCAATGTTTACAAGGACACCGGGACGCTGATCCTGCGACGGGTGAGCGTCTATGCCGACCATGACGCCAAGCCGCTGGTCCGCGTCGTCGGGCCCCAGGTCAACGACCTGCTGGCCCATCCGGCGGACGTGGCGCGCGACGGTGTTCCGATCGAGGGCGGCCAGCGGGTGGTGCTGTTCCTGTGGCTGGACCTTCCGGCCGGCGACAAGCCGCCCAAGCTGCTGCGCCATCAGCTCGACTTCCAGCCCGGGGCGGGACCGGAGCAGCGGGTCGACGGCGTCCTCACCGCGGTCGACGCGACGCCGCCGATCGTCATTGGTCCGCCGCTGGGCGCCGGGCGCTGGCTGGCCCACGAGGGGCCGGGCAACCACCTGTCCCACCACTGGGGAAGCCTGGTGGCGGCCAATGGCCGGGTCACCATCCCGCAGCGCTACGCCATCGACTTCTTCGGGCTGGACGGGGCGGGGCACGCCGTGCGCGCCGACCTCGACAAGCTGACCGAGTCGACGAACGCCGACTGGGCGGGGTTCGGCGCGCCGGTGCTGGCCGTGGCCGACGGCGTGGTGCGAGACGCCCGGGACGGCAAGCCCGACAACAGGCCGATGACCAGCCCGCCGTCGCCCAGCGAGCTGACGACGCGGTCGCTGATGGGCAATTTCGTGGTGCTGGAGATCGCGCCCAGAGTCTTCGTGTCCTACGCCCACCTCCAGCCCGGTAGCCTGACCGTCAAGGCTGGCGACCGGGTGAAGCGCGGCACGGTGATTGGCCTACTGGGTCAATCGGGGGCCGCCAACGCGCCGCACCTGCATTTCCAGGTCACCGATGCGCCGACCTTCGAGGAGTCCGAGGGCTTGCCCTTCGTCATCGACCGCTTCGATCGCCTGGGCTCGGAGACCATCAGCGACGCACTCGACCGGACATCGAAGGTCGCGCCGGCCTTGCCGTCGAGGCGGCGTGACCAGACGCCGCTGGACGGAGACGTGCTGGAGTTCCGGTGAGCCTGGTCTATTCCCGCGTGAACGCCGCCGGGATCTCCGGGTTGGCGCCCGCCTTGCCCCACAGCACGATCTCGTTGCCCCACGGATCGCGAAAGGCGTGGTTATAGCCGTTGAACTCGGCCCAGTAGTGGTCGCGCCACAGCAGCTCGGCGCCCAGGCCCTGGGCCGTGGCCAGGATGCGGTCGGCGCTGTCGTCGTCACCGATCAGCACCCAGACGCGCGGCTTGCGGCCGTCGGCCGACAGGTGGCGCGGTTCGACGCCGGCCGGGTCGGGATGGGGACGGGCGTTGGCGGCCTTGAAGATCCCCAGGTGCAGATTGCCGATCTCGCTGTCGGTCCCGTCGCTCTTCTTGAAGAAGCCGCCCGGCACCATGCGGTGGTACTCGCCCTTGGGGCGGGCGTCGTTCTCCCAGCCGAACACCTGGGCGTAGAACCTGCCGGCGGCGTCGGGGTCTTCGGAGGCCAGGTCGACGAAGATCAGGGTGTTGGTCACGGGCGGTCCTTCATTGGGGGTAGCCGATGGACAGGGTCAGGTCTTTCCAGGCCTCGATATCGGCCTGGAGGCCGGCGGCGGCGTAGCCGGCGTACTTCAGGGCGTCCTCGCCCAGCAGCAGGTGCAGCGGCGGGGCCGGCGCGTCGGCGATGCGCAGGATGGCCTGGGCCGCCTTGGCCGGATCGCCCGGCTCGTGGCCGGCGTGGTCGGCCATGATCCGCTCGGCGTCGCGGGCCAGGCCGTCATAGTCAGGGATCTTGGTGGCGACGACGGCCTTGGAGCCGCCGGCGAAGTCGGTCCGCAGGCCGCCGGGCGCGACATTGATGACCTTGATCCCCAGCTCGGCGACCTCGGCGGCCAGGGTCTGGGTCAGACCCTCCAGCGCCCACTTGCTGGCGCAATAGACCCCTGTGCCGGCCCAGACCGCCAGGCCCGAGACCGAGGTGACGTTGATGATCCGCCCGGCGCGGCGGGCGCGCATGGCCGGCAGCACGGCCTTCAGCATGGCCAGGGGGCCGATCACATTAGTTTCCAACTGGGCGCGGACCTCGTCCAGCGAGGCTTCCTCCACGGCGCCGACCAGGCCGTAGCCGGCGTTGTTGACCAGGATGTCGATCGGGCCCGCCGCCTCGGCCCGGGCGACGCCCGCCCGCACGGCCGCCTCGTCGGTGACGTCCAGCACCAGGGCGCGGCCGCCCAGCCGCTCGAACGCCTCGGCGGCCTCGGCCTTGCGGACCGTGCCGAACACGACGTCGCCGCGCCCGATGGCCGCCAGGGCGATCTCGCGCCCGAGCCCGCCGGAGACGCCGGTGATCAGCCAGGTTTGGGTCATGGAAACTCCTGAAGACTAGATCCTCCCCCCGTGGGGGAGGTGGCCCGAAGGGCCGGTGGGGGGAGTGGCTGCTGAGGTTCCACCTACTCCCCCTCAGTCGCTTCGCGACAGCTCCCCAAAGGGGGAGCATCTACTTAGTAAGGCTTGTCGCCCTTCACCCACAGCCGATGCATGGTCCGGAAGTACTTGGTGTCGTCGTACAGCGTGCCGGTGTGCAGGGTGCAGCGGTTGTCCCACATCAGAAGGTCGCCCTTGGCCCATTTGTGGCGATAGACGAAGTCGTCGCCGGTCATGAATTCGACCAGCTCGTCGATCAGGGCCAGGCCCTCGGGGCCGGGCTTGCCGATCACCTCGGTCACGGTGCCCGTCGAGGGCCACAGCGCCTTGCGGCCGTCGGCGGGATGGGTGCGGATCAGCGGGTGCTCGACGTCGGGATTGGCCGCCGCCATCTCGGGCGACAGGATCTGCGCCCCGAACTCGCGGGTGGCCATGAAGTGCTTGTAGCTGTGGTGCAGACGCAGCGGCGAAAGCTGCGCCTGCTTCTCCGGCGACAGGGCGTTCCAGGCGGCGCAGCCATCGGCCAGCAGGGTGTCGGACCCTTCATCGGGAACCTCCACCGCATAGAGCATCGTCAGCATCACCGGCTCGGGCTTGTAGCTGTAGTCGGTGTGCCAGCCGACCCCGTCGTTGTGGGCGCCGATCGGCTTGCCGTCCACCACCCGGTTGCTGAGGATGAAGATCTTCGGATAGCCGGGCAGGGTGAAGCGGGTCTGGGTGTGGTCTTCCGGCTCGCCGAACCGGCCGATGAAGCGCATCAGGTCGTCCGGCGTCATCGTCTGGCCGGACACCACGACGGCGCCGTGGCGGTGGAAGGCGGCCACCACCTTGTCGAGTTCGGCGTCCGAGGCCGACGGCAGGTCGATGTCATGGATCCGGGCGCCGAAGCCGGGTTTCAGGGCCGAGATCGTCAGGTCGTCGGCGAGCGTCATGTCCACGGGCGCGATCCTTTGGAAACTGTCTGGACCTGAGGCTAGGCGCCCTCCGAAGGCGCGTCTTTCCCGTGCGCGCCCGATCGCTTTCCGGACGCGCTTCGGCCAGTCGGCGATGCGCGCGCCTTGCGCGGCTTTTGCTCATTTGCGCCCGGGAACCCGGCGACGGCGCTCGCAGGCCGGGCGACGGCCAAGTTTTCGTGCGCGCTGGTGCAAGACCGATGGGCGCGCCCCGCCTAGCCTTCGTATCGATTTCGCGAAGGAGCGCATCCGCCATGGGCCCCACGCCCGCCGCACCCTTTCTGGACGACGCCTTCTTCGACGGCCTGACGCGCTCGACGCGCGAGGTCGACGCGGCCGAGACCCTGCCGCCGGCCTGCTACACCGACGCGGCCTTCTACGCCTTCGAGAAGGAGGCGCTGTTCAATCATGAATGGCTGTGCGTGGGCCGCGTCGACTGGGTCAAGGAACCGGGCGACTACTTTACCACTGCGATCATCGGCGAGCCGATCATCGTCACCCGCAATCGTTCGAACGAGATCAAGGCGATGTCGGCCGTGTGCCAGCACCGCGCCATGCTGGTGGCGGAGGGCCGGGGCAACGCCCGCGGCTTCGTCTGCCCCTACCACCACTGGGTCTATTCGCTGAACGGCGACCTGGTGAACGCCCCGGCCATGGAGCGAGCCTGCGACTTCGACAAGAAGGCCGTCAGGCTGCCGGCCTTCAAGGTCGAGGTCTGGCTGGGTTTCATCTTCATCAATTTCGACGCCGAAGCGCCGCCCCTGGCCCCGCGCCTGGCGGCGGTCGAGGCCGCCGTCGCCAACTACGACCTCGCCAACGCCGAGGGGCTGAGCCCGCCGATGACCGGCCAGTTCGCCTGGAACTGGAAGGTGATGTTCGAGAACAACAACGACGGCTACCACGCCAACAAGCTGCATCGCGGCCCGCTGCACGATTTCATCCCCAGCGAGCTGTGCAGCTTCCCCGAAGCCGCCGAGGGCGACGCCGGCTTCCTGCGTTACAACGGCACGACCCATCCGGACGTCAGCTTCAACCCGACGCAGAAGGCGGTCCTGCCGATCTTCCCCAAGCTGACCGACGAGGACCGCAACCGCGCCACCTTCGCCAACATTCCGCCGACCCTGTCCCTGGTGATGACCAGCGACATGGTCATCTACCTGATCCTGCGGCCGACCGGACCGGAGACCATGGAGCAGGACACCGGCCTGCTGGTCGCGCCCGGCGCCACCGAGACCCCCGGCTTCGAGGAGCGGCTGGAGATGATCATGACCTCGGCGGGCAAGATCATCGCCCAGGACATGCATGTCGACGAACTGGTCCAGGTGGGGCTGCGCTCGCGGTTCGCGGTGCGCGGCCGCTATTCCTGGCAGGAGGGGGCGCAGGTGCAGTTCAACCGCTGGCTCACCCCACGCTACCAGAAGGCCTGGGCGAGAATGAAGGGTGCGGCCGCCCGACCCGCCATCGGGCCGGAGGTCGTCGCATGAGCCGGACGCCCGTCGTCTTCTTCGGTCACGGCAGCCCGATGATCGCCCTGGAGACCAACGACACCACCAAGACCTGGAAGGCCATGGGCGCGGCGTTCGGCAAGCCCAAAGCGATCCTCTGCATCTCGGCCCACTGGCTGACCCAGGGCGTCGGCGTCACCGCCATGACCGCCCCGCGCACCATCCACGACTTCGGAGCGTCCTTCCCCAAGGCCTTGTTCGACGTGCAATATCCGGCTCCGGGCTCGCCCGAGCTGGCGGCGCGGGTGAGGGACCTTCTGGCCCCCCAGCCGGTGGCGTTGGACCAGCAGGCCTGGGGCCTGGACCATGGAACCTGGTCGGTGCTGAGCAGGGTCTATCCCGACGCCGACGTGCCGGTGGTCCAGCTTTCGATGGACGCGACCAAGCCGCCGGAATGGCACTTCGAGCTGGCCAGGCGCCTGGCGCCGCTGCGGGACGAAGGCGTGCTGATCGTCGGCACCGGCAACATCGTCCACAACCTGCCGGCCATGAATTGGGGCGAGCGCCACTGCGCGCCCTACGACTGGTCGCAGCGGTTCAACGACTACATCAAGCAGGCGATCGTCGACGACGCGCCCGAGCGGGCGGTGAACTTCGCCGCCCTGGGCCAGGACGCCGCCAAGGCGGTCCCGAACCCCGACCACTACTGGCCGCTGCTCTACGTGCTGGGCGCGCGCCTGCCCGGCGACGTGGCCAGCTTCGCCCCCGACCACATCGAGCACGGCTCGCTGAGCATGACCTCGGTCACGCTCTCGGCCCCCGCCGCCTGACCGGAGATCCCGATGCCCTTCATCTGCGAACCCGGCCAGACCCGCCCGGACGTCCTGCCCACCGCCCTGCATACGCTGAACGCCACCCCCGCGACCGTGCACTGGGGCTATTTCGACCCGTCGATCAAGCCGGCCCTGCGGATCAGGAGCGGCGACCTGGTCAGCGCCGAGGCGATCACCCACCACGCCGGCGACGCGCCCGACCTGATGATGGACGAGGCGGTGACCCGGATCTTCAGCGAGATCCCCGAGGACGACCGCAATCCCGGCGTCCACATCATGACCGGCCCGATCTTCGTGGAGGACGCCAAGCCCGGCGACGTGCTGGAGGTGCGCTACCTGCGCATGGTCCCGCGCAACAACTACGGCTCCAACCTCGCGGCCAACTGGGGCTATCTCTACAAGGAATTCGGCGAGAAGGAGCGGGTGACGATCTACGAGCTGGATCAGAACACCAACACCGCCAGCGCCCTCTACGCCTACGACTTTGAAGGCAAGTACCTGATCCCGGGCACGATCACCCACTGCCCCGAGTGCAATCGGCAGCCGGCCCTGGGCGGCGTACGGGTGGCGGCCCGACCGCACCTGGGCACGGCCGGGGTGGCGCCCGCCGTCGACGGACGGGTCAGCACCATCCCGCCCGGCGCCCACGGCGGCAATATCGACAACTGGCGGATCGGGGCGGGGGCGACGATGTACTACCCCGTGCAGGTCGAGGGCGGACTGTTCTCGATCGGCGATCCGCATGTCAGCCAGGGCGACGGCGAGATCTCCGGCACGGCCATCGAAAGCTCGCTGAACGTCCTGATGCAGATCGTCCTGCGCAAGGACTTCGTCGCGCCCGGACCCCTGCTGGAGACCCCCAAGTGGTGGATCGTCCATGGTTTCCACGAGGATCTGGACGTGGCCATGAAGGACGCGTCGCTGAACATGCTGACCCTGCTGTCCGACCATGTCGGCCTGTCGCGGAACGACGCCTATTCGCTGATGAGCGTGGCCTCGGACTTCGGCGTCACCCAGGTGGTCGACGGCAAGCAGGGCTGCCACGTGCGCATCCCCCGCGACATCTTCCCCAGGATGAAAGGCTAGAGGATCCCGCCATGAAGGCCTGGTCGTTCAGCACCGACAGCCATCCCCGCGCCGAACGGGCCGAGGCCTGGCGCGCGGCGATGAACCGGCTCGGCCTGCCGATCGAGGGCCTGTCCGACGCCGAGCCGGCCAGCGCCTCGGTAGTCTGCCTGACCTCGCCCCTGGGCATCGAGTTCGCCCTGGTCGAGGCGGGGGCCCAGGCGATCTCCGGACGCCTGACCGGCCAACCGGCCGCGGTCTGGCTGGCGGTGCTGCTGGGCGGCGCGGCCACCCTGGTCACCGACGACCTGGCCGAGGCGCTGGCGCCGGGCGACATCGCCTACGGCCCGACGGGCCAGGCGGCGGCCCTGCGGCTGGAGACCCGCTGCCGGCTGATGTTCGTGCGGGCGCCGCGCGTGGCCCTCGACCACCGCCTGATCACGCCCGTCAGCCTGCGGGTGGGACGACTGCAGGCGGCGACCGGCGTCACGCACATCCTGTCGGGCCTGCTGCGGGCCACGGCCGAGGGGCTGGAGGACCTGACCGTCGACCAGCTTCGTCCTGTGGAATTGGCCCTGACCGAATTCCTGGCCATCTGCCTGGCCGAGGGCGGGGCGGCGACCGACGTGCTGGGGGCGAACGCCGGCGCGCCGACGGCCCATCTCCAGCGCCTGTGCCAGACCATCGAGACCCTGCTGCCGGACCCGGACCTGTCGCTGCGCCGGGTGGCGGACGAGGAGGGGGTTTCGCCCCGATACGTCCAGAAGCTGTTCGCCAGCGCCGACGAGACCTTCAGTCACTATCTGCGCACGCGCCGGCTGGAGCGCTGCCGCACCGACCTGGCCAGCCCGCAGCACGCGCGGCTGTCGATCTCGGAAATCTGCTTCCGCTGGGGCTTCAACGGCTCGGCCCACTTCAGCCGGGCGTTTCGCGACCAGTACGGGATGTCGCCCCGGGAGTTTCGGCAGGCGGCGGCGGCCTGAACACCGATGACCCGGGGCGAGATCAGGAGGGCGAGCGGGACTTCAGCGCCGCGCGCGCCGCGAACAGGGCGATCGGCAGGCCGACGCCGAACATGTGGATCGCCACGCCGCCCGCCAGCACCTCGATCGGCGGGACCGGCTTCGGGCCGAACCGCAGCAGGAGCACGCCATAGTTCATCACCAGATAGCAGCCGACGCCGTACAGCGGTCCCCACAGCCAGGGCCGCCGGTTCAGGGCGGGCAGGGCGCGGCTGGCGGCGACATAGACCGCGGCCATGACCAGGGCGATGGCGACATGGAGCACGGCGCCCAGGGCCGCCGCCGCGACGCCGGCCTGGTAGGCCGCCTTGCCCATCACGCCGCTGGCGATCGACTGCAGGATCCGGATCGCGCTTACGCCGCGCAGGCCGAAGAAGACGAAGGCGTAGGTGATGTCCAGCACCGCGGCGGTCAGGCCGCCGCCGAGGACCGCCGTCAAGGGGCTGATCCGACCGTTGCGAAGGGATGTTTCCATAGCGCCTCTCCATGGATCCTGGTGACGTTGGGCGGCTAGTAACCCAGCCGTTTCAGCTCGGCCTTGACCGCGGCCACGGTCTTGAAGCGGTAGTGTTCGTCGGGACCGTCGCGTCGGCCGCACTCGCATCCGGACCCGAACTTCCCGCTGACCGGCAACAGGGCCAGCGCCGTCCGGCCAGGCTTTGGGGCGTCGAACAGGCGGACCTCGTAGAGCGTGCCCGAAAAATCATAGTGAACCTGCGGCCAGGCCAGGATGACGATCAGCTCCCTGTCGGGATCGCGGTCGGCGTTGGCGAAGCCGATCGCCAGGATGTCGGGCGTTCCGCCCTCCTGCTCGCCCAGCGTGACCTGGATCGCGCGGTAGCCGCCGGCGGCCTGGCGCTGGAGCGCAACCAGCGGGCGCTCCGGATCGGCTTCGTCGGTCTTGTAGTCGACGAACAGGGTGGGGACGCCGTTCCAGGCAGCGAGCGTCGTGTGCGGCTCGGCGTCCTTCGGGAGACCGAGGACCCGTGTGGCGAAGGACAGGTCGCTTTCGCCCGGCGCGCGATCGAGCGTCTGGGCGCGGGCGCCGGCGCAAAGGCAGGCGGACGCGAGGAGGAGGGCGGCGAACTGTCGGAGGCGTGTCATGCGACGACCCTGACACGACCCTGAAAACCAGGCGAGGCGTCGTCGGGGTGTCGGGGTCTCGGGAGACGACGAAAGAGCCGGCATCGGGCGCTCGGGCGGCCCGGAAACGTCTGGCCGCGCGTGGCGGGCCAGGAAGAGCGGCCGGTGGTGAGACCGGCCGCTCGCCGAGGGATTAGCCGTTGACGGCGTCCTTCAGTTGCTTGGCAGGCGTGAAGGCGACCTTCTTGCTGGCCGCGATCTCGATGGCGGCGCCCGTCGAGGGGTTACGGCCGGTGCGGGCCGGCTTGGCCTGGACCTTGAACTTGCCGAAGCCCGGGACCGAGACTTCCTCGCCCTTCACGGCGGCGTCGGTGATCGACTTGAAGACGCCGTCGATGATGGCCTTGGCTTGAGTCTTGGTCAGCTTGTCGTCGGCGGCCACGGCGGCGTCGACCAGATCCGAAACGTTCATAAATCAGCTCATCTGCTGGGAATCAAAAGAGAGCCAACCCTGCCGGGCCAAACGCGCTTTGTCACCTCATCATGAGAACGAGGGTTAACGCGCCGGTCCGGCAGCGGCGGGCGGGCGTCAACATGCGGAAAATTCCCGCTATTTCAACCCATTGTAGAAGGTTGGCGCGTTTTCTGTCCGTGGACGGGAAGAGGCTTGCGCAGCTGCGAAGTCGTTGTGCGACCGCGAAATGGAGCCGCCGGCCCCGAGAATCAGGGTGCGAGGGCGCTTCGGCAGGTCGTCACGCCGCGCGAGACAGCAGCCGTTCGTAGCGTTGCAGGATGCGTTCCAGCGTCGAGCGTTTGATCGGTTTGCCGTCGCGCAGCTTGGTCCAGGTGGTCTCGCTGATCGCGTAGCAGTCGAACAGGTGCTCGCGCGTCACGGCGGGCAGTCGGGCGCGCAGGCGCTGGACGAGGTCGCGGGGTACGGTGAGGGTTTCGGCCATGGGCAAAGCAACGCCCCCGGAGCGGGTCGGCTCCGGGGTCTCCAAGCTAAATCAGGGGGCGGTGACGATATTGTTGAGCTGGGTGATTTCCGGCGCGTCGGCCGGGGTGACGATGCGAACGCGGTAGCCGGTCTTCCAGCCGGCCTTCAGCGCGACCCGGGCGGTCTTGGGCTTCAGGTCGAGGGGAGGCGGCAGGACGGGCGTGGTCGCCCGCGCCAGTTCCTTGCCCGAGGCGTCCTCGACCACCACCACCGAGGCCGGGGCCGGCCTGGCGCCCAGGCTGTGGACGGTGACGGTCAGGCCCGACCGGCCCACCTTGACGTCGTCCTGGCCGATCCCGAGGTCGGGACGGTCGGTCACGGGCGTGGCGGCGGGGGTCTGCAGGGTGAACTCCCAGGTCGTGGTCTTGCCGGGCGCGAAGGTCACGTCCAGGCCGGTGGTGCGTTCGAAGGCCACCGAGGCCGTCGGCTCGGCGACCCCGTCGACGGCCCGCGTCACCGACCATTGGCCCGCAGCGACGTCCCACCCCGTCATCACCGCGTGCAGCGGCTGGCTGGTCAGGTTGTAGCCGGTGACCTTGAAGCTTTTCTGTCCGCCGGTGACCAGGATGCCGACCTCCTCGGCGGCGGTCGGCCTATCGAACCGCCAGCTGACCAGGTGGCCCGGGAACATCTGGTTGCGGCGCAGGGCCATGCCGCCGAGGCGCGAGCGCTGGAGGATGTCGCTGAACAGCTCCACTCGGTCCGACCACCAGTGGGCCTCGGTCACCATCCACATTCGCTGCTCGGCGGTGGTGATCTCGTCGCCGTAGACCTTCTCGAGATAGGCGGTGTCGCCGGTCGAGCGCCAGCCCTGGTACAGCACGAAGGGATCGTCCGAGCCCTTGTCGGCCATTGCCCTGATCATCGGCGTCGCCTGGGCGCGCAGGCCCAGCATGTCGATGACGTCGCTGTTCAGCTCGTCCAGCCCGCGGCCCGACTGGTGGGCGATCTCGCCCTTCAGCGGACGCAGGTACTTCTCGTCGCCGGTCCAGCGCCAGGCGGCCCAGAACAGCTGCATGACCGCGACGTTGCCGCGGCCCTTGCCCGTCAGCTCGCCCCGCGACTCGCCGGTGGCGGCGTTGATGTCTTCCGGATAGCGCCAGGTCCCGTCCGGATCCTGCTTGCCGTGGGCCAGGTGGCCGTCGGCCAGGTCGATGACCAGCTTGCGCATCGTCGGGTCGCCGTTGAAGTCGGCCAGCAGGATGCCCGGATGCAGGATCAGGTAGGAATAGGGATGCGACCAGCCCCAGGGCCCGTCGCGCGACACGTCGGTGGCCGAGAAGAAGCGACTGAGGATGTGGACGTGACCGTCCTCGCCCCTGTTGGCGACGGTCGGATAGGCCCGGGCCGTCTCCATCATCCGCTCGACGATCTTGGGGTCGCCGTAGCCGGTGTACATGGCCTCGGCCTTGAGGTTGATCGCCTCCTCGTACGAGTGCAGCTCGTCGGTCTTGATCCGCGACAGGCCGTTCGGGATCATATCGTTCTTGTAGGCCGCGTCGAGCAGGGCGTTCAGCGAGGCGGTGGTCTTGTCGGGAATGTCGCCCATCAGGGCCAGGGGCGGCCACTGCTGGGTCAGGTCGTCGTCGTCCGAGATGCCGCCGCCGAAGTCGCCATAGGCCGACTGGCGGTTGTCGATCCACCATTCGATGAACCTGCGCACCCGCTTGAGGTCCTCGACCTGCAGGAACGCCCATTTCGGGACGCCGGCCGGCGCGGTCGGCAGGGTGACCGGCGGGCCGGGCTGCTCGGGGTTCAGCTCGGCCCACATCTCGCGGCCGTGCCGGTTGCCCGGGTCGACGCGCAGCAGGTCCGACAGCTCCAGGTCCAGCCGCTGGTAACGGGCCAGGCGCTTGGAGACGTCGTGCTCCTCGACCAGGAAGGCCAGGTTGTCGCGGGCCTGGGCCAGGCGGTCGGCGACATGCTCGGCCTTGGCGTCGGCCGACGGCTTGAACTTCAGGCGCACCGCCATGCCGTCCAGCTGCCGGGCGTCGAAGTCGGCCCCGGCCCCGGCGAGGCTCAGATACAGGCTCCTGCCTTCCGGCAGCAGGCGGTCGCGGGTGTCGAGATAGACCGTGCGGGCCTCGCCTGGCTTGACCGAGACGTTGACGTCGATCAGGTCGCGGCCCGGCCACAGGGGGTCCTTGACCTTGATGTTCAGAGGGAACAGGTCGCCGTGGGTGGCCTTGACCTTCAGGGCGGGGATGTCGATGGCGACGCCGTCGAGGCCGAGGTCGGCGCCTTGCCAGCCATACTGGAACTTGCCGACCGGACCGCCGGGGCGGGCCTGGCGGAAGTCGGCGGGGATCAGCACATGGACGATCGGCAGGCCGGGCGCGGCGCCGGCGTCGGCGCGGGGCTTGCTGGGGGCGGAGGCGGGCAGGGCGGCCACGATGGTCCGCTCGCCGGCCGGGCGCCGACCTTTCACGAAGCTCGAAAGCGCGTCCAGCGTCGGATAGGCGGCCGGGTCGGCGCTTGGGCGCACCACGTAGCTGAGGGTGAACTCGTCGGGCTCGGCGGCGGCGGCGACGTTGTAGGCCGCCAGTTCCTGGATCGGGGTTTCCTGCACCAGGTTGTCGAAACGCAGCTTGCCGCCCCTGAGGGCCGCGAACTGGTTGAAGGTACGCAGTTCGCCCTTGGCGCGCCGGGCCAGCGGGGTCTCCTTGCCGGTCGCGTCGATGGTGGTCAGTGCGCCATAGGCCGCGCCCTGGAATTCCAGGCGGTTCCAGGGCTCGTCGGGCAGGGTGAAGGTGATCGCCTTGCCGCCTTCGACATAGACGTTCCAGTCGGGCAGCTCGAAATAGTCGTGGCGGCCGGGCAGTTTCGACCGGTTGTAGACGCCGGGCCAGGTGGTCTCGGCGATGCCGTCCGAGCCCAGGCTCATGCGCTCCTTGATGTCGAACTGGTCGGTGAACTCGACCTTGCGGATCGTGGTCCGGGCGTCGGCCAGGTAGGGCGGCGGGTCGGCCGGGCGGTTCCAGCCGTAGCGGTAAAGCCAGGCCCTGGCGTCGGTAGCGGCGACGGCCGGCGCGGGGTCCTTGCCGGCGGCGAGGCCGGCGACCGCGGCGGCGTCCAGGGCGCGGTCGTAGATGCGAACGTCGTCGACGTCGCCGCCGCGGACGAACTGATAGGCGCTCTGCACCTGATGGGGCGAGATCACCCGGCTGTGAGGGCCGAACTGGTCCAGACCCGCGTCCAGGGCGGCGGCCTGGGCCTTCGAAGCGACAGGCTTGCCGTCGATATAGAGGGCGACGCCCTTGGCCTCGTCCCAGGTGAAGGTGACCAGGATCCATTGGTCGGGTCGCGGCGCCATCGCGGTCGTGCTGACCCGCACCCGCGCCAGGTTGTCGTCGGTGACGAAGGCGTCGAAGCCCTTGCCGTTCCAGTCGATGCGCAGCCAGGCCATGTCCCAGCTGGTGTGGTCGGCGTAGCCGACGCGGAACAGCGGGAAGGGCGTGGTCCCCACCGGATCGCGCGCCCGCCAGTAGAAGCTGAGCGTGCCGCGCTGGGCGTAGATGTTGCCCGGGGCCATCCAGCTGAGGGTCTCCTCGCCGGCCGCCTCGATATAGGGGCCATGGACGGGGTCGGTCTTGACCTTGACCTTGTCGGCGAAGTTGGGGGCCGCGTCGCCGCCCGCGACATCGGCGGCCAGGCCCTTGTCGCCGGTCAGGTGGAACAGCAGGCCGCTGTCGCCCCGCGGGGCGGGGGCGGCATGGACGAGCGTTGGCGCGGCGGTCAGCGCGGCCGAGAGCAGCAACGCCGCCTTGAGGGTGTGTCTTGCGCGGGCCATTCGCCTCCTTCCCTGAACTCGCCCTGTCCAGCTTTTCACGGAAACCGGTGTCAATCGAGCGAGACCATGGTCTAGGGTCAAGACATTGCAGCTTTGTTTCGGTCCCGAGTTTTGGCGGTCAGCGCGTGAACAGGTCCAGCGGCACGGCGTCGGCCATGGCCTTGTAGCCGGCCAGGGAGGGGTGCAGGCCGTCGCCGGAGTCGTAGGCGGGCGACAGCCGGCTCGGATTGGCCGGGTCGCGCGTCAGCTTGTCGAAGTCGATCACCGCGTCGAAACGGCCGGGCGTCCGGATCCAGGCGTTGATCGCCTGGCGGTCCTGCTCGTTGGCCGCATCGGGATGGTAGTAGCCCGAACCGCCGAAGGGCATGACGGTGGCGCCGTAGACCTTGATCCCGCGATCATGGGCGCGGCGGATCATTTGGTCGTAGGCGGCGGTCATTCGCGTCACCAGGGCGGCGTGAGTCTCCGGACTGGCGGGCTGGTCGCGGGTCAGGACGCCCAGATCGTTCACGCCCTCCAGCAGGATGACGTACTTCACCCCGGCCTGGCCGAGCACGTCGCGCTCGAAGCGGGCCATGGCGTTGGGGCCCAGGCCGTCCAGCACCAGCCGGTTGCCGCCGATGCCGGCGTTCAGCACGCCCACGCCCCGGGTTCGCGGCTCGGCCTGCAGGCGGGCGGCCAGGATGTCGGGCCAGCGGTTGTTGCCGTTCGTGGTGACGCCATAGCCGTCGGTGATCGAGTCGCCGAAGGTCACCAGGCTGGCGCCGGCTGGACGCAGCACGTCGACGCCCGAGATCTGGAACCAGCGATCCAGCGACTTGCCGCCGGTCAGCTCGGCGGCGGCCAACTGGTCGCCGGCCCCGAACCACGAGGTGGTGCGCGAGCCGGGATGGCTGGTCTGCTGGGCCGGCGGCGGGCCGTCGAAGCGCATGGTGACGGCCAGATTGGCGAGAGGCGCGGCGGGGAAGTCGATCGGGTCGGACAGGTATTCGGCGCCGGGCGGGATGGTCACCTCGGGGCGGCCGGAGAAGGCCAGGGCGCGGTCGCTGGCCGGGTCGATGCGGGCCGAACCGGGCGCGGCGGCCAGGGCGATGTGGACGCCCGACAGGTTCAGGGGCTCGGTCCCGAAGGCGTTGGACAGCCTCACCCGGATCTTGCCGCCGCCGGTGCTGAGTCGCAGGGTCTGGCGCAGCGTGCCGTCGGTGACCTCCGCAGCGGGAAGGGCGTCCTTGGCCGCGGGGACCATCTGGGCCGAGGCCCAGGAGGCCACCCAGCGCTGAGTCGCGGGCGCCTTGGCCGGCGCGGCGGAGGCGGTCGCGAGAGGGGCGACGGCGATCGACAGCGCGATCGCCAGACCGGCCAGGGTCCGTTTTCCGATGTCCAAGATTTCCTCCAGCTCCAGCCCGTCCGACGATGGGTCTTGCTTGTCCTCCCCCGATCCTAGGCGAGGAAATGAGACCGGTACCATAAAAAACTTGAGTGGTCTGATCTCTGCTTCCATAGTGCGTATCAACGTCGGCGAGCAACGCCGCCACCGTCCCCAGGGGCGGTTTGTTCCATTGTGGGGAAACGAAGAGATCATGCGCCAGACCGTCACCCGCCGCACGCTCGGAGTCAGCCTGGCCGCCCTGGCCGCCGCGTCCTCGACCATCGCCCGCGCCGCCGCGCCGGCCGCCGGCAAGCCACTGTACAAGGACCCGTCCCAGCCGGTCGAATTGCGGGTCCGCGACCTGCTCTCGCGCATGACGCTGGAGGAGAAGGCGGCCCAACTGGTCGGCATCTGGCTGACAAAGTCCAAGATCCAGACCCCCGAAGGCGAGTTCTCGCCCGCCGAGGCCAGCAAGAACTTCCCCAATGGCCTGGGCCAGATCTCGCGGCCGAGCGACCGCAAGGGTTTCAAGGCCGCCGCGGTGGTCGACGCCGCCGCCGGCGCCGACGACGGCTCGGTCAACCGCAACGCCAAGGAGACCGCCCGCTACGTCAACGCCGCCCAGAAATGGGCCATGGAGCAGACGCGCCTGGGCATCCCGATGCTGATGCACGACGAGGCCCTGCACGGCTATGTCGCGCGCGACGCCACCAGCTTCCCCCAGGCCATCGCCATGGCCTCGACCTTCGATCCCGACACGGTGGAGAAGTGCTTCGCCGTCGCCGCCCGCGAGATGCGGGCCCGGGGCTCCAACATCGCCCTGGCCCCGGTGGTCGACGTGGCCCGCGACCCGCGCTGGGGCCGGATCGAGGAGACCTATGGCGAAGACCCGCACCTGTGCGCCGAGATCGGCCTGGCGGCGATCCGCGGCTTCCAGGGCAAGACCCTGCCGCTGGCCAAGGACAAGGTGTTCGTCACCCTCAAGCACATGACCGGCCACGGCCAGCCCGAGAACGGCACCAATGTCGGCCCGGCCCAGATCGCCGAACGGACCCTGCGCGAGAACTTCTTCCCGCCCTTCGAACGGGCGGTGAAGGAACTGCCGGTGCGCTCGGTGATGCCGTCGTACAACGAGATCGACGGGGTGCCCTCGCACGCCAACCGCTGGCTGCTGCACGACGTGCTGCGCGGCGAGTGGGGCTTCAAGGGCGCGACGATGAGCGACTATTTCGCCATCAAGGAGCTGGCCGGACGCCATAAGCTGACCGACAGCCTGGCCGACACCGCCGTGATGGCGATGAACGCCACGGTCGACATCGAGCTGCCCGACGGCGAGGCCTACGCCCTGCTGCCCGAACTGGTGAAGGCCGGCCGCATTCAGCAGAGCCAGATCGACGAGGCCGTGGCCCGGGTGCTGGCCGTCAAGTTCGAGGGCGGGCTGTTCGAGAATCCCTATGCCGACGAGAAGACCGCCGACGCCAAGACCGCCACACCCGAGGCGGTCGCCCTGGCCCGCGAGGCGGCCCGCAAGGCCGTGGTGCTGCTGAAGAACGACAAGGGCGTGCTGCCGCTCGACCCTTCGAAGTTCAGGCGCCTGGCCCTGCTGGGCACCCACGCCAAGGACACGCCGATCGGCGGCTATAGCGACGTGCCGCGCCATGTGGTGTCGATCTACGAGGGCCTGCAGGCCGAGGCCAAGAAGAGCGGCTTCACGCTGGACTACGCCGAGGCGGTGCGGATCACCGAGGCGCGGATCTGGGCCCAGGACGAGGTCAAGCTGGTCGATCCGGCCGTCAACGCCAAGTTGATCGCCGAGGCGGTCGAGGTGGCAAGAAAGGCCGACGTCGTGGTCATGGTGCTGGGCGACAACGAGCAGACCAGCCGCGAGGCCTGGGCCGACGCCCACCTGGGCGACCGCGATAGCCTGGACCTGGTCGGCCAGCAGAACGACTTGGCCAAGGCGATCTTCGACCTGGGCAAGCCGACCGTGGTGTTCCTGCTCAACGGCCGGCCGCTGTCGGTGAACTTGCTGGCCGAGCGGGCCGACGCCCTGGTCGAGGGCTGGTACCTGGGCCAGGAGACCGGCAACGCCGCCGCCGACATCCTGTTCGGTCGCGCCAATCCGGGCGGCAAGCTGCCCGTCAGCATCGCCCGCGACGTGGGCCAACTGCCGATCTTCTACAACCGCAAGCCCACGGCCCGCCGGGGCTATCTGCTGGGCGATACCTCGCCGCTCTATCCGTTCGGCTTTGGTATGTCCTACACCACCTTCGACATCTCGGCCCCGCGTCCCGCCAAGGCGCAGATCGGAACCAGCGAGAGCGTCAAGGTCGAGGTCGACGTGACCAACACTGGCAAGGTCGCCGGCGACGAGGTGGTGCAGCTCTACATCCACGACGAGGCGGCCTCGGTGACTCGTCCCGTGCTGGAGCTGAAGCACTTCAAGCGCGTGACCCTGGCGCCCGGCGCGAAGACTACCGTGACCTTCGAGGTCTCGCCCCTGGACCTGTCGCTGTGGAACCTGGAGATGAAGCGCGTGGTCGAGCCGGGCAAGTTCACCCTGCTGGCCGGCCCGAACTCGGCCCAGCTGAAGCCGGCGACGCTGACGGTCGTTTAGGCGCGAAAACCCCTTCGGACGCTTCGGGCCAGCTTCGGAGATCCTCCCCCGGAGCTGGCCCGAAAGGCCGTAGGGGAGGGCTATCACCTATGCCTCGAAACGATTGTGTCATCCCGGACGAGCGCGCAGCGCGAAGATCCGGGACCGGGGCATGAACTCAAGGCTTGTCGCGGTCCCGGATCGGCGCTCGGCTTCGCCGAGCTTGTCCGGGATGACAGGTCTTTTCAGAGCAAATCCATATGCGATAGCCCTGGGCCTTACGGGAGGCTCCGCTAGATCGCCACGCGCTTGGCGATGGCGCTGCGTCGGGCGCCGGTTTCCTGCCGGGCGCGCTCGACGGCCTCGGTCTCGGTGGCGTGCAGCAGGTGGTCGATGACCCGCTCCAGATGGTCGCGCATGGCCTGGCGGGCGGCCGCAGGATCGCGGGCCTTCAGGGCCTCGAACACCCGGCGGTGCTCGACGATGCGGGGCTCCAGCCCCATGCCGCGGGCGCGGGTCAGGATGTTGCGGGCCAGGGGCGAGCGATTGCGCCAGTCCCACAGGTTCTCGATCGTGGCGATGATCGCGCCGTTGCCCGAGGCGCGGGCGATGACCATGTGGAACTCGCGGTCGGCGTCCTCGCCCTGGATCTCCTCCTCGCGCGCCATGCGCTCCATCAGCGCCTCGAGCTCGCTGATCTGCTCGTCGGTGATGGCGGTGGCGGCCAGGGCGGCGGCTTCGCCCTCGAACAGGCGGCGGGCCTCGATCAGCTCAAACGCGCCGATCTCGAAGGCGGGCTCGGCGCTGGCCGAGGCGACGGGGCGCACGTCGCCGGTGACATAGATGCCCAGGCCATGGCGAGCCTCGATCATGCCCAGCATTTCCAGGGCGATCATCGCTTCGCGCAGGGTGGGGCGGCTGACCCCAAACTGCTCGGCCAGTTCGCGTTCGGTGGGCAGGCGGTCGCCAAGCTTGTATTGGCCGCCCTCGATGGCGTCGGCGATCGAGTCGGCGATACGACGGTAGAGCTTGACGTTCTCGGCCATGGGTCTTCGTCAGTTTCTCGGCGGCGGCCCCAAGGAGCCTCTTCGAATTCGCGATAGCATAGCCGACCTGGGCCGTGCGGGCTATTTTTGGCGTCGGCCGGCAAAGCTTGACGATTGTCGCAAACCGCGCCTCGACGGCCTCACCAATCGTGCATGGAGCCGTCCTCGCGGCGGGCGATCGGCAGGTAGGCGCGCTTGTAGGGATGCTTGGCCGCTTCGACCTCGTCGATGTCGACGCCCAGGCCGATCGCCTCGCCCGGATGCAGCATGCCGTCCGCGAAGCTGTAGGCGTGGGGGAACACCGCGTCGGTCGCCTCGGTGTGGCGCATGTATTCCTGGATGCCGAAATTGGGGATCGAAAGGTCGAAGTGGAGGGCCGCGGCCATGCAGACCGGCGACAGGTCGGTCGCCCCGTGGCAGCCCGTGCGCACGTGGTGCAGGTCGGCGAAGCTGGCGATCCGGCGCAGGTGGGTGATGCCGCCCGCATGCACCACGGTGGCGCGGATGTAGTCGATCAGCTGTTCCTCGATCAGTTGCTTGCAGTCCCAGATCGAATTGAAGACCTCGCCCACGGCCAAGGGGGTGGTGGTGTGCTGGCGGATGATGCGGAAGCTGGCCTGGTTCTCGGCCGGGACGGCGTCCTCCATCCAGAACGGGCGATAGGGTTCCAGGTCCTTGCCCAGGCGGCCGGCCTCGATGGGGGTAAGGCGGTGGTGGACGTCATGCAGCAGGTGCACGTCCCAGCCCAGCGCGTCGCGGGCCGCCTCGAACAGGCCGGGCGCGCTGCGCAGGTACTTCTCGGTCGACCACAGGCTTTCGGTCGGCAGGTCGCCGTCGGCCGGTTCGTAGAAGAACCTGTCCTTGGAGACGCCGTAGACGCCCTTGAGGCCGGGCACGCCCGACTGCAGGCGGATGGCCTTGTAGCCTTGGGCGGCATAGATGGCGGCGTTCTCCAGGGTCTCCTCGACTGTCGCGCCATTGGCGTGGCCGTAGATCATCACGCTGGCGCGGCAGGCGCCGCCCAGCAGTTGGTACAGCGGCAGGCCGGCGATCTTGGCCTTGATGTCCCACAGGGCCATGTCGACGGCGGCGATGGCGGCCATGGTCACTGGGCCGCGCCGCCAGTAGGCGCCCTTGTACAGGTACTGCCAGATGTCCTCGATCTGGTGGGCGTCGCGGCCGATCAGGCAGGGGATGACGTGGTCTGTCAGGTAGCTGGCCACCGCCAGTTCACGACCGTTCAGCGTGGCGTCGCCGACGCCGTGGACCCCGTCGCTGGTCTCGATCTTCAGGGTGACGAAGTTTCGTCCCGGGCAGGTTACGATGACCTTGGCGGCGGTGATCTTGGGCATGGTTCGCTTTCGTTGATCCGGGCGTCAGGTCGGATGGTAGCGGCATCGATCTAAATCAGGCCCAGCAGTTGTCAATCGATTGGTCTGACCAGTGGCATTTGGTGTCTCGACCTTTAGCGAAGGTAGCGGTATCACGGGGCAAGGACCGTCGCGCCTTCTCGGGTCGCGCGGCAAGGTCTCGCCCGGGGAGAAAACATGCGTCTTGTGTCCTTCATGCGTGGGCTCTGCCTGGCGGCCGGCCTGGTTTCGGCGACCTTGGGGGGCTCGGCGGCCCGCGCGGAGGACGGCTATGACCTGTGGCTGCGCTATCGGCCGCTGCCGGCCGCCCAGCGCCCTGAGCCGCGGACGATCGCGCCTGGCGCCGACACGCCGACGCTGAAGATCGCCCGCGCCGAGCTACAGCGCGGACTGGACGGCCTGGTCGGCGGCGCGCCGTCGCCAGACGGCCCCTTGATCCTGCTGGGCACGCCGGCCGGCTCGCCCGCCGTCGCCGCCCTGGACCTGCCGCTGAAGGGCGCATGCGACGAAGGCTACCTGATCCGCACCGTGGGGAAGACCACGGTGATCGCCGCCAACAGCGACATCGGCGTGCTGTACGGCGTCTTCCATTACCTGCGCCTGGTCCAGACCGGGCAGAGCGTCGACAAGCTGGACATCCTGTCGGCGCCCAAGGTCCGCCACCGCCTGCTGAACCACTGGGACAACCTGAATGGCAGCGTCGAGCGCGGCTATGCCGGAGCCTCCCTGTGGGACTGGTGGAAGCTGCCGGACTACAAGGATCCGCGCTACGTGGACTACGCCCGGGCCAACGCCTCGATCGGGATCAACGGCGCGGTTCTAAACAACGTCAACGCCAAGGCCGACAGCCTGACCGCGCCCTATATCGCCAAGGCCGCCGCCCTGGCCGACGTCTTCCGTCCGTACGGGATCAAGGTCTATCTGTCGGCCCGCTTCTCGGCCCCGATGGAGATCGGCGGGCTGAAGACCGCCGACCCGCTGGATCCGGGCGTGCGCGCGTTCTGGAAGGCCAAGGCCGACGAGATCTACACAGCCATTCCCGACTTCGGCGGCTTCCTGGTCAAGGCCAATTCGGAAGGACAGCCTGGCCCGCAGGACTATGGCCGCACCCATGTCGACGGGGCCAACATGCTGGCCGACGCGGTGGGGCCGCATGGCGGGATCGTGATGTGGCGGGCCTTCGTCTATTCGCACGAGCAGCCGGACGACCGCGCCAAGCAGGGCTACGGCGAGTTCAAGCCGTTCGACGGCCAGTTCCGCGACAACGTCATCGTCCAGGTCAAGAACGGCGCCATCGACTTCCAGCCGCGCGAGCCGTTCCACCCGCTGTTCGGGGCCATGCCGAAGACCAATCTCGGCATGGAGTTCCAGATCACCAAGGAATATCTCGGCTTCGCCACCCACCTGGTCTATCTGGGCCCGCTCTACGAGGAGACCCTGAAGTCCGACACCTACGCCAAGGGGCAGGGCTCGACCGTGGCCAGGGTGGTGGACGGCTCCCTCGACAGCCGGCGTCAGACCCTGATGGCCGGGGTTTCCAACATCGGCCGCGACCGTAACTGGTCGGGCTCGCAGTTCGACCAGGCCAACTGGTATGTCTTCGGCCGCCTGGCCTGGGATCCGGAGGCGTCCACCAAGGACATCGCCGCCGACTGGGCGAAGATGACCTTTTCGACCGACCCGCGCTTCGTCGAACCGGCGGTGGCGATGATGATGGGCTCGCGCGAGGCGGCGGTCGACTACATGACCCCGCTGGGCCTGCATCACCAGATGGGGCGCAGCCATCACTACGGCCCTGGGCCCTGGGTCAGCGGCGGCGAACGCGCCGACTGGACCAGCGTCTACTACGCCAAGGCCGGCAAGGACGGGATCGGCTTCGACCGCACCGCCGCCGGCAGCAACGCCGTGGCCCAATACGCCCCCGTGGTCGCCCGGCGCTTCTCCGACCTGAAGACCGTCGACGAGAAGGACCTGCTGTGGTTCCACCACCTGCCGTGGACCTACCGCCTGAAGTCCGGCCAGACCCTGTGGGACGGCCTGGTGACCCACTATTCGCGCGGGGTCTCCTATGTCGACGGCATGGGCCGGACCTGGGCGGACTTGGCGCCCTATGTCGATCCCGAGCGCCACGCCCAGGTCGCCGACTTCCTGGCCATCCAACGAAGGGAAGCCCAGTGGTGGCGCGACGCCTCGATCGCCTATTTCCAGACCTTCTCGGGCCTGCCGCTGCCGGCCGGCGAAGCGCCTCCGGCCCATTCGCTGGACTATTACGAGAAGCTCAGCTTCCCCTACGCGCCGGGGATCTAGCGCGCGTCACGACCAGGTCACCGGGCACGTCGGGGTGGGGGGAAGGGTCCCCATCACCGGCGGGTCGGGGAAGTATTGGGTCGTCACCTGGACGTTCTCGGCCGCCGCCTGGCCGAACAGCATCAGGATCAGTTGCAGCGACTCGTCGAGCCCCGATGAGATGCCGCCGCCGGTTAGGCGGTTGCCCGACACCACGAAGCGCGGGTTGCTGGTGTCGACGTCGATCTCGCAAAAGCTCTGCAGGCAGGCGATGAACGCCCAGTGCGTGGTCGCCCGGTGGCCGTCCAGCAGCCCTGCCCGAGCCAGCAGCAGGGCGCCTTCGCAGACCGAGCACACCCAGGCGGCGTCGGCGGCGACCTGGCGCAGATAGGCCAGGTAAGGCGAGTGCGGATCGCTCATGATCCGGCCCAGCACGTTCGGATCGCCGCCGGGGACCCACAGCACGTCGAGGGTCGGAACGTCCTCGAAACTGGCCTGAGCCTCGAAGCGGACGCCGTTCATCGCGGTCACGGGACCGCCGTCCTCGGAGAGGATCAGGGTCTCGAGCGGCTGGTCCTTGCCCGTCCAGTAGAACATCTCGGCCGGACCGGTGACGTCCAGCAGATCGACCCCTTCGTAGACCGGTATGCCCAGCCTCATCGCGCCCCTCCCTGGCTTCACGACTTTAAAGCAACCATGGCGCGTTGATTTATGTGAGGTCAATCCAAGATGGTTTATCCGCTTGGGTGGAAGGACAAGAGCGGCGTGTCCGAAGGCGCGCCGCCGGGAACGCGAAGGAGGGAAGATTTCTACCGAGGTTCTGGAGCCGGCCGCCTCAGGGCGCCGCGCAATTTTCGGCGATGAAGCGCATGTGGTCGGGCATGGCCTGGGCCGACTTGGCGATGACGGCGTGGATGTTGGCCATCCGGGTGCGCAGGTCCTCGTCGGACATCACGTCGGCCATCGGATCGTGGCCTCGCGGCTCCAGCCCCTGGCCGGTCATCACCGCGAACCAGCTGGTGTCGGTGAACAGCTCCTCGTTCTCGCGGAACACCCGGCCATAGCTCTGGAACACCGCGATCTTGTCGGCCAGGTAGTCGGGGATCGGCATCCCGCGCAGATAGTCCCAGTACGGCGTGTCGTTGCGCCGGGTGGCGTGGAAATGCAGGATCAGGAAGTCGCGGATCGTCTCGTACTCGAACCGCATCACGCGGTTGTAGCGGTCGATGTCGGGGGTTTGGAACCGCCGGTCGGGGAACATGGCCAGCAGGCGCGCGATCCCGACCTGGATCAGGTGGATGCTCTGGCTTTCCAGCGGCTCCATGAAGCCCGCCGACAGGCCGATGGCCACGACGTTCTTGTTCCAGCTCTTTTTTCGCCGCCCCGCCGTGAAGCGCAGGGTGAACGGGTCGCGCAGCGGGGCGCCGTCCAGATGGGCCAGCAGGTCGGCGGTCGCCTCGTCGTCGCTGATGTGGGCGCTGGAATAGGCGTAGCCGTTGCCCAGGCGGTGCTGCAGCGGGATGCGCCACTGCCAGCCGGCCGGACGGGCGGTGGCGCGGGTCACCGGCTGGCGCGAACCGGCCAGTTCGCAGGGGACGGCCACCGCGCGGTCGTTCAGCAGCCAGTGGGACCAATCCTCGAAACCCGTCTTCAGGGTCTGCTCGATCAGCAGGCCGCGGAATCCCGAGCAGTCGATGAACAGGTCGCCCTCGATCCGCTGGCCGCCCTGCAAGGTCACGGCCTCGATGAAGCCGTCCTCGGCGCGCTGATGGATCTCGACGATCCGGCCTTCCTGGCGGGTCACCCCGCGTGCCTCGGCATAGTCCCGCAGGAACAGGGCGTAGAGGCCGGCGTCGATGTGATAGGCATGGGACAGCGTGCCCAGCGGCGAGTTGCGCTGGCCATTGGCGCGCATGAACTTGCTCTGGGCCGAGGCCAGGGCCTGCAGCGAATATTCGGCCAGGTCGGCGGCCTCGCCCATGGCGTTCAGGCGCAGCCAGTAGGCGTGGAACGACACCCCGTCCATGTCGAGGCCGTAGGGGCCGAACGGGTGGTAGTAGCGGTGGCCGATCTCCTTCCAGTCGACGAAGTCGATGGCCAGCTTGAAGGTCGCCTTGGTGCGGCGGACGAACTCGTTCTCGTCCAGGCCCAGCGTGCGGTTGAAGATGTTGATCTGCGGGATGGTGGATTCGCCGACTCCGATCGTGCCGATCTCCTCGGACTCCACCAAGGTCACCCGGGTGTGGCCGTCCTTCAGGAAACGGCCCAGCGCCGCCGCCGTCATCCAGCCGGCCGTGCCGCCGCCGACAATGACGATCTTGCGCAGGCGGTGGTCGGTCATGCGGGCCTCATGCGGGACTGTGGGCGGCGACCGCCTCGGCGGCGCAATAGCGGGCGATGAAGGCGGCGTGGTCGGGCATGGCCTGGGCGGTCTGGCCGATCAGGGCCGACATCCGTTGCAGGCGCTGGACCAGCGCGGCCTCGGGCAGGCTGTCGACCAGCGCGTCGTACTGGCGCGGCACGATCCCCTGGCCCATCAGCACCGCGATCCAGCTGGGCTCGGCGAACAGGTCGTAGTCGGACGAGAACAGCCGCCCGCGCCCGGCGAACAGGTCGATCTTGCGCTGGAGGCTGTCGGGGATCTGCATGGTGCGGACATGGTTCCAGTAGGGCGTGTCCGACCGCTCGGTGGCCTTGAAGTGCAGGATGATGAAGTCGCGGACCAGCTCGACCTGCTGGGCGGTCAGCCGGTTGTACTCGTCGATCTCGAGCGGATCGAAGCTCTTGTCGGGAAACAGCGCCAGGAGCTTGGTGATCCCCGCCTGGATCAGGTGGATGCTGGTGCTTTCCAGCGGCTCCAGGAAGCCGGACGACAGGCCGATGGCGACGCAGTTCTTGATCCAGGCCCGGTCACGACGGCCGGCCTGGAAGCCCAGGAAGTTCGGATCCGCCCGCGCCGGCCCGTCCAGGCCTGCGGTCAGCGCCGCCAGCGCCTCGTCGTCGCCGAGATGGGCGCTGGAATAGACATAGCCGTTGCCGGTGCGGTGCTGCAGCGGGATGCGCCAGCGCCAGCCGGCCTTGTCGGCGGTGGCGCGGGTATAGGGCGTCAGGCCGTCGCCGCCGGTGTCGCAGGGGATGGCCACGGCCCGGTCGTTGGGCAGCCAATGGCTCCAATCCACATAGCGCCCGCCCAGGGCCTCGCCGATCAGCAGGGCGCGGAAACCGCTGCAGTCGATGAACAGGTCCGCCTCGAATGCGCGGCCGTCCTCCAGGGTCAGCGACTGGATGAAGCCGTCCTCGCCGCGCAGGGTCACGTCGGCGACCTTGCCCTCGATCCGCGTCGCGCCCCGCGCCTCGGCGAAGCCGCGCAGGAAGCGGGCATAGAGGCCGGCGTCGAAGTGGAAGGCGTATTTCAGGCTGGACAGCACCTTGGCCGGGTCGGGGTCGGGCAGGGCGAAGCGGTTTCGGCGGGCGGCGACGGCCGCCAGGTTGAAGTCCTCGAGCGGCCCGACCTGGTCGCGCACCTTGCGCCAGACCTGATGGAACTTGATGGCCTCGATATCCAGGCCGAAGGACCCGAACGGATGGATGTAGCGGTCGCCCGGACGGGTCCAGTCGCGAAACTCGATGCCCAGCTTGAAGGTGGCCCGGGTGGCCCGCATGAACGCGCGCTCGTCGATCCCCAGCATGGCGTTGAAGGTCAGGATCGGCGGGATGGTGGCCTCGCCGACGCCCACCGTGCCGATCTGCTCGGACTCGATCAGCGTCACCTCGACCTGGCCGCCCAGCACCTTGGACAGGGCCGCCGCCGTCATCCAGCCGGCCGTGCCGCCGCCCAGGACCAGCACCTTGCGGATCGGGGCGCCAAGGGGGGGAGACGTCATGAGCGATCCTTCAGGGCGCCGGCGTGGGTCGGCATGGCCAGGGCGGCCTGGCGGATCAGGCCGCGTAGCCGGGCCAGGGCCGCATCGGCCTGGTCGGCGGGCAGGCGGTCGGCCAGGCGGTCGTGGCGCCGGGGCGTGATCCCGTGGCCGAGGAACGCTCCCACCCAGGCGCCTTCCACGAAGGTCTCCTCGTCGTAGAGCACCACGCGCCCCCGGCTTTCGAACTGGGCCTGCTTATAGGCCAGGGCTGCGGGAGGCGCGCCGCGCCGCGCCCTGGCCCAGAGCGGGTCGATCCGCGTGGCGGCGAGGTAGCGCAAGACGGCCATGTCGCGGGCCCGGTCGAAGGTCTCGGCCATCAGGCGATTATATTCCATCGCCGCCAGGGGGGAGCCGTCCGCCGTGGGCAGCAGGGCGATCAATCGGCTGACGCCGCTCTGGATCGCCTGTGCGTCGTCACCGTTCAGCGACTCCATCTGGCTCGCTGCGGGGCCGATGGCTAGGCAATTGCCCGACCAGGCGCGTTCGCGACGGCCGTTGCGGAGGCGGACGATCTTCGCCTCGCCGCCCAGGACTGAACACGCCGCGTCGTCGGGCGTCAGGTCGCTGGCGTAGGCCAGGGTCACGGCGTCGCCGCCGCGCAGGGGGACGCGCCGCAGCCAGCCTTCGGCGACGGCCTCGAACTCCGTCAGGGGCGGGGGATTGGCGCGGGGCGCGACCTCGCGTTGGGCCAGGCGGTCGCAGGGCAGGGCGGTCGACTCGTCGATCCAGCCCCCGTCCGGCGTCGCACCGATTAGCCGGCCATCCGATGTCGTGTCGACGAACAGGTCCGCGACGAGCCGCTCGCCGTCGGCCAGGACGACTTCGGCGATCACGCCGTCCGGCGCCAGGACGACTTCGGCGATCCCGCCGGCCCGCGCCTGCACCCGTCCGGCCGTCGCCCGCAGCGCCGCCACATAGCCGGCGGCGTCGAGATGCAGGCCGTAGGACAGGGTCGAGAGCACCGACCGCGGGTCTTCGCTGGGCGGCGTGAACCGGCCCAGCCTCCCGGCCACCGCGGCCAGACTGTAGTCCTCGTAGCGTCCGGCCTGGCCGCGCTGGCGAGCCCGCAGCCAGTGATGGTGGAAGGCCACGCCGTCGAGATTGGCGCCGGCGTCGCTGAACCCTTCGACATGGTCCTGGTCGGGCGCGGTCCAGCCGCCGTATCGCGCGCCCAGTTTGAAGGTCCCGCGCGCGGTTCGCATCACGGCCGCCTCGTCCAGGCCGAGCAGGCCGTGGAAACCGCGCAAGGCCGGCAGGGTGGACAGGGCTCCGCACGGCGCGGCGTCGGTCGTCTCGACCACCCGGATCGCGCAGGCCGGCGGCAGAACCCACGTCAGGGCGGCGGCGGTCATCCAGCCGGCGACGCCGCCGCCCAGGATGGCGACGCTGCTCAGGGGCGAGCCGGTCACGCCGTCACCGTCCGGGCAGGCGTTCCGGATCCGGCCGCGCAGAAGCGGGCGATCCAGTCGTCGTGGGTCGGCATGGCGCGCACGGTCTCGGCGATCGAGCCGCGGATCGCCTTCAGCCTATGGGCCAGAACGGCGTCGGGCACGCTGTCGCTGACCGGGTCATAGATGCGCGGCACGATGTTCTGGCCCAGATAGACCGCCAGCCAGCTGGGCTCGAGGAAGAAGCCGTCCTTGTACTTCACCACCACCCCGCGATCGCGGAACAGCTCCATCTTGTAGGCCAGGCTGTCGGGGATGGGCAGGTTGCGGCGGTCGTCCCAGAACGGTTCCCCGGTCCGCTGGTTGGCGTGATAGTGCAGCACCAGGAAGTCGCGGATGCGCTCGAACTCCAGCGTCATCACCCGGTTGTATTCGTCCTGGTCGGCCTGGTCGCAGCCGCGGTCGGGGAACAGCTCCAGCAGGGTGGTCACCGCCACCTGGATCAGGTGGATGCTGGTGCTTTCCAGCGGTTCGAGGAAGCCGCTGGCCAGGCCCACGGCCACGCAGTTCTTGCTCCATTGTTTGCGGCGATGGCCGGCCACGAAGCGCAGGAAGCGCGGATCGGCCTGGGCCTTGCCTTCCAGCCCGGCCAGCAGGGCCGCGGCGGCGTCGTCGTCGCCGATGTGCTGGCTGGAATAGACATAGCCGTTGCCCACGCGATGCTGCAGCGGGATGCGCCAGCGCCAGCCGGCCGCGTCGGCCGTGCAGCGCGTATAGGGCGTCGAGGCCTCGACCGTCTCGCAGGGGACGGCGGCGGCCCGGTCGCAGGGCAGCCAGCGGGTCCAGTCCTCATAGCCGGCCTTCAGGGCCTGTTCGATCAGCAGGCCGCGGAAACCGGAGCAGTCGATGAACAGGTCGGCTTCGATTCGCTCGCCGTTCTCCATCGTGACGGCCGCGATGAATCCGTCCTCGCCGCGCAGGGCGACGTCGGCCACCTTGCCCTCGGTCCGAACCACGCCGCGCGCCTCGGCATAGGCGCGCAGATAGGCGGCGTAGAGGCCGGCGTCGAACTGGTAGGCGTAGGCGTAGGTCGAGGCCAGGGCGCGCGGATCGGGCGAGGGCGGGGCGAAGCGTCCCTGGCGCGCGGCCATGACCGGCAGCGAATAGGCTTCCAGCGGCGTGGCGTCGCCGCCCTGCCGGGCCCGCAGCCAGTGATGATGGAAGCCGACGCCGGCGATCGCCGCGCCATAGGCGCCGAACGGATGGATGTAGCTGTCGCCCGGCTTGCCCCAGCCGCGGAACTCGATGCCCAGTTTGTAGGTCGCCTGGGTGCTGCGCATGAAATCGGCCTCGTCGAGGCCCAGGGCGGCGTTGAAATGGCGGATGTGCGGGACGGTCGCCTCGCCGACGCCCACCGTGCCGATCTCGGCCGACTCCACCAGGCGGATGGCGATCGGCAGGCCGGCCAGCTTGGCCGAGACGGCCGCCGCCGTCATCCAGCCGGCGGTGCCGCCGCCGACGATTAGAATGTTCCGGACGGCGTGATCCGTCATGCGCTTCCCCTTGATGCGACCGTATCCCGCCTTCTAAGGGCGGTCATCCCCTGATCCGGCGAGACAGGACTTTCAAGCGGATTGGTCAGACAACCTGCTCTGCGTCTTTTGCGCTTCAGCGACCGGACCATTGGACGACGGCTCGCAGAATCTTTCGATTAGTATGACAAAACGGGATTTCGAAAGGGCATACTTTCTTTTCGAGGGATGAGTTACCGCTAACTTGACGCTGCCGGGCTTTGCCATATCATCTGACCATAACGGCCGACGCAATAGGCCGATGGTAGCGGTAACGAGCTGCCATGAAGAATAACTGGGGAGGCAGACGAAAATGGACCACGTCCAAGGTGCGCCCGCACGTGCTGGCGCGATTTCCACTTCAAAGCTCAGGTATGGCGCGTCGGCCCTGGCGCTGAGCGCGGTGTTGGGCGCCGTCCTGGCGGCCGCGCCGGCCCGGGCCCAGACCAAGCCGGCCGACGATTCGTCGACGACGGTCGAAGAAGTGGTCGTCACCACCACCATCCGCCAAAGCCTGAAGAGCTCGCAACAACTGAAGCAGAGCTCCGAGATCATCGGTGACTCGATCACCGCCGAGGACATCGGCGCCCTGCCGGACCGCTCGGTGACCGAGGCGCTGCAACGCATCCCGGGCGTGGCCATCAACCGTTTCGCCGCCGGCGTCGACCCCGACCACTTCTCGACCGAAGGCAGCGGCGTGGTCGTGCGCGGCCTGAACTTCGTGCGCTCGGAGCTGAACGGCCGCGACACCTTCTCGGCCAACAACGGCCGCGCCCTGAGCTTCGCGGATGTGCCGTCCGAGCTGATGGGCGGGGTGGACGTGTTCAAGAGCCCGTCGGCCGACATGATCGAGGGCGGCATCTCGGGCACGGTGAACCTGCGCACCCGCCTGCCGTTCGACAGCAACAAGCGGCTGCTGTCGGTGTCGGCGGAAGCCAGCTATGGCGACTTCGTCAAGAAGTGGGCTCCGACCTTCTCGGCCCTCTACAGCGACCAGTGGGACACCGAGGCCGGTACGTTCGGCCTGCTGCTGAGCGCGGTCGATTCCAAGCTGTTCACCCGCGCTGACGGCACCCAGGTGTCGAACTTCGGCTGCCGCACTGGCTTCACCAGCGCCCAGACCGCCAATCCGCAAGCCGTGGACTGCCCGCAGGGCGGCAAGGGCGTGTGGTTCCCGCGCGGGGCGGCCTTCCGCAGCACCGAGACCGAGCGCAACCGCACCGGCTACGCGGCGGCCGGCCAATGGCGCAGCAACGACGACACCATGCTGGCCACCTTCCAGTACCTGCGCTCGGAATCGACGCAGTCCTGGACCGAACACGCGATGGAGATCGCCACCGATGTTGTCAACGGCGGCGATCGGGATTCTCGTCCGATTGACGGCACCACCTTCGGCGTCGACAGCGACGGCATCTTCACCAACGGAATCATCACCGGCACGCAGGGCTGGCGCGACGACCAATTCAGCGCCGATCCACGCACGCCCAACTTCGGCCTGCAAAGCAACAACATCAGCCGCAGCGTCGAACAGACCTATGTCACCTCGGACTACGGCTTCAACTTCAAATGGACGCCGAACGACCGCTGGGGCGTGGCCTTCGACTACCAGCACGTCGACTCGACGGTCGACAACCTGGATGTCGGCATCTGGGGCTCGGCGTTCCAGAACCTGGATCTGAAGCTCAATGGCTCGGACATGCCGGTGTTCACGTTCATTCCGCCAGCCAGCGGCGCGTCGATCCCCGCCTGTTCGCCGCCCAGCGGGAGCTGCTCGACCTATTTCACCGGCGCGCACAACACCTTCCAGGACCCGTACAACAGCTTCTGGCGCTCGGCGATGGACCACATCGAGCAGAGCGAGGGCAAGGAAGACGCCGCCAAGATCGACGTCGACTACCGCTTCGCCGAAAACAGCTGGCTGGACTCCGCGCGGGTCGGCGTCCGCTGGGCCGAACGCGACCAGACCACGCGCTTCTCGACCTACAATTGGGGCGTGCTGAGCGAGATCTGGGGTAGCGGCGGTCCGGTGTGGTTCGACGATCCGATCAACGGCTCTCCGACCACGCCTGGCGGTTCAACCAGCGCGGCCCACATCGAACTCTATCCGTTCACCGACTTCATGCGAGGCCAGGTTCCCGTTCCGACCGGCCTGGACGCTCGCCCGTTCTACAACGGCAACGCGGCCAAGGACTATGCGTCGATGTCGGCCTTCGCCCTCAGCGTCGGCGACGAGTGGCGGCCCCGTCTCGACAACAACTGCCCGCAGAACTGGGTGCCGCTGGCCCAGCGCTGCGGCGTCGTGGCCGGCACGCCGTTCCTTCCGGGCGAGATCAACCCGATCAACGAGAAGACCAAGTCCGCCTACGGCATGCTGCGCTTCAAGCATGACTTCGACGGCGACATCCGGCTCACCGGCAACATCGGCCTGCGCTACACCGAGACCAAGCGCGAGGCGTCAGGCTACTTGGTGTTCCCCAACGCTGTCCCGCCGAGCGATGCGTCATGCGCCGACGCCCTGGCGCAATGGGCGGCCAGGCCCGAGCCGAAGGACCCGTTCGTGCCGTCGGATTTCTGCTCCCTTCCGGCGCAGACGCGAGCCGCGGCCCGGCTGTTCGCCAACGGCGCCACGACCGCCAATACGGCCCACGCCAAGTTCGAGTATTGGCTGCCCAGCATCAACGTGAAGGTCGCCCTGCCGAACAAGCTGCAGCTGCGCTTCGCCGCGTCCAAGACCCTCACGCCGCCGGAAGTCGGCCTGACCCGCAACTATTACGACGTCAAGTTGGACACGACGGACGCGGGGATCTCCAACCCCATCACGGCCGACAGCCTCAGCGGCAACGTCACGGTGGGCAACCCGTACCTGAAGCCCACCCAGGCCCTGAACGTCGACGGCTCGGTGGAATGGTATTTCGCGCCGGTCGGCTCGCTGACCTTCGCCCTGTTCTGGAAGGAACTGAAGGACGTCGCGACCAACACAACCGCGCGGGTCCCGTTCACCAACAACGGCGCGACCTTCAACGTGGTGGTCACCACGCCCGGCAATTCCGAGCAGAAGGCCCACGTGAAGGGCTTCGAGATCGCCTACCAGCAGTTCTACGATTTCCTGCCCAAGCCGCTGGACGGGTTCGGGATCAACGCCAACTACAGCTACATCGACAGCAAGGGCGTGCCGCAGAGCACGCTGTCGGCGACCGACCCCGACGTGGCGGCCGGCCGTGTCTCGACGGTCAACACCGCGCTGCTGCCACTGCAGGGCCTGTCCAAGCATAACGCCAACCTCGCGGCCATCTACGAGAAGGGCCCGATTTCGGCCCGTCTGGCGTACAACTGGCGCTCGGACTTCCTGCTGACGGTCCGCGACGTGATCGTGCCCTACGCGCCGATCATGAACGAGGCCACAGGCCAATTGGACGGCTCGATCTTCTACACCCTCAACCCGAAGGTGAAGATCGGCGTTCAAGGCGTGAACCTGACCAACGAGGTTACCAAGACCACCCAGATCCTGAACGACCAGCTGCTCAAGGCCGGGCGGTCGTGGTTCATGAACGACCGGCGCTACACCTTCGTGGTTCGCGCCAGCTTCTGATCTCCAGGCGAGCCCGGCCTGGTCGGGCTCGCCTGGGCGAATACCCTTCGGCCGTCCGCGGGCGAGGGCTTCTACCCCAAAACTCGCCGCGCAACGTTCCGGACGTTGCGCGGCGTTCTTCGCAAAGGGCCTTGCCGTGGCGTTCCGCCTTCCATCCTTTTCCCGCCGCGGCTTCATGGGATTGAGCGCCGCCTCGGCGGCGATCGGCGCGGCGCCCGACCTAGTCCGGGCCGACGAGCGCCCCTGGGGACCCTCCCTCGCCGCTCTGGCCCGGGCCAAGGGCCTTCGGTTCGGAAGCGCGGTGGGCGCGGGCAGGGCCGGATCCCTGACAGGCACGCTCGACGATCCCGGCTATCGCCAGATCCTGATCGACGAATGCGGCGTGCTGGTCCCCGAGAACGAGCTGAAGTGGTACGTCCTGCGGCCCGACGCCAAGACCTTCGCGTTCGAGCGGGCCGACCGGATCGCCGCCTTCGCCAAGGCCCACGACATCGCCCTGCGCGGCCACACCCTGCTGTGGCATCATCCCAAGTGGTTCCCGGCCTGGCTCAAGACCTACGACTTCGGCGCGGGCCCCGCCACCGCTCGAAACGCCCGGGCCCTGCTGGTCGGCCACATCGACAAGGTCGTGGCGCACTATCCGCAGATCGCCTCCTGGGACGTGGTCAACGAGACCATCGACCCCAGGGACGGCTCGATCCGCCGCACCGTCTTCTCCGACGCCATGGGCCCGGAGCCGACCCTGGACGCCGCCTTCCACGCCGCCCGGGCCGCCGCGCCCAAGGCCCGGCTGGTCTATAACGACTATATGGGCTGGGAGGCCGGCAACGAGACGCATCGCGCCGGGGTGCTGAAGCTGCTGGAAGGCTTCCGCAAGCGCGGGACCCCGGTCGACGCCCTGGGGGTGCAGAGCCACCTCGGCACGGAAGATCCGGCCGCCCCCGGCAGTCTCGGCGCGCCCCAGGAAAAGGCCTGGCGGGCCTTCATCGACGAGGTGACGGGCATGGGCTACGACCTGCTGATCACCGAATTCGACGTCAACGACCAGAACCTGCCGCCCGGCGTGGCCGCCCGTGACGCGGCGACGGCCTCGGTCGCCAAGGCCTATCTCGACCTGATGCTGGACTACCGCCAGACCCGGGAGGTGCTGGCCTGGGGCATGGTCGACAAATATTCATGGCTGCAGGGCTTCACCCCGCGCAAGGACCGCCTGGCCAAGCGCGTGACGCTCTATGATGACGCCTACAGGCCCAAGCCGCTGCGCGAGGCGGTGGCGGCGGCCTTCCGGTCCGCGCCCGCGAGGGCGTAGTCTCGCGCCGCATGAGCCTGTCCTTTCCGCCCCTTCAAGAGCGCTCGAACGTCACGCGCGAGATGCTGCGGGCCGAGATCGCGCTCGCCTATCGGCCGGTGGTGTTGCGCGGCTTCGCGGCGGACTGGCCGGCGGTCCGGGCCGGTCTGGAAGGACCCGAGGCCGTGGCGGCCTATCTCCGGGGCTTCGACGCGGGCGCGACGGTCGAGGCCTTGGTGGGGCCGCCCGAGATCGGCGGGCGCTTCTTCTATGGTGAGGCCGAGCGGGCGTTGAACTTCGAACGACGGCCGGGCGGGATCTCGGCCATCCTCGACGACCTGCTGGCCCTGAGCCAGGAGGCCAGGTCGCCGTCGGTCTATGTGGGCTCGACCCCGACCGCGCGCGTGTTGCCCGGCTTCGCCGAGGCCAATCGCCACGACCTTCTGGCCGTGCCGGTGGAGCCGCGCATCTGGTTCGGCAACGCCGTCACGGTGCAGACCCACTACGACGTAGCCGACAATCTCGCGGTGGTCGTGGCCGGGCGCCGCCGCTTCACCCTGTTTCCGCCCGAGCAGACGGCCAACCTCTATGTCGGGCCGCTGGACTTCACCCTGGCCGGACAGCCGATCAGCATGGTCCAGCTTGAAGCGCCCGACCTCGACCGCTATCCGCGCTTCGCCGAGGCGGCCCGCCATGGCCTGACCGCCGAGCTGGGGCCCGGCGACGCGATCTACATCCCGACCGCCTGGTGGCACCACGTCCAGTCGCTCGACAGCCTCAACGTGCTCGTCAACTACTGGTGGCGCGACCTGCCGCCCGAGGCGGGGTCGCCGTTCGAGGTGCTGGTCCACGGTCTGCTGGCGGTGCGTCACCTGCCCAAGCCGCAGCGCGACGCCTGGCGGGCGATCTTCGACCACTACTGGTTCGAGGCCGACGGCGATCCGGCGGCCCATCTGCCCGAGGCGCGCAAGGGCGTGCTGGGTTCGCTGACCCCGCGGGTGGCCCAGAACCTCCGCGCCTATCTCAGGAACGCCTTCAAGTAGCCAAGCGCCGCTCAGGCGTGGGCGATGATCGGCAGGAAGGTCTCGGCCGTCAGGCTGGCGCCGCCCACCAGCACGCCGTCGACGTTCGGCGTGGCCAGGATTTCGGCCGCGTTCGCCGGAGTCACCGAGCCGCCGTACAGCAGCCGGACGCGGTCGCCCGCCGGGCCCAGGGTCGCGCGACAGGCTTCGCGCAGCACCGCGTGCATGGCCGCGATGTCATCCCGCGTGGCCGAGCGGCCCGTGCCGATCGCCCAGATCGGCTCGTAGGCCACTGAGAGCCACGCGCCGTCGGCGTCGGCCGGCAGGCAGTTCTCGAGCTGGGCGCGGACCACCGCCTCGGCCTGGCCGGCTTCGCGGACCTCGAGCGGCTCGCCCACACAGAGGATCACCGACAGGCCGTGGCGCCGCGCGGCTTCGGCCTTGCCACGCACCTCGGCGTCGCTCTCCTGGCGGCCCGCCCGGCACTCGCTGTGGCCGACGATGGTGAAGGCCGCGCCGGCGTCCTTGACCATCGGCGCCGACAGGCAGCCGGTATGGGCCCCCTTGTCGGCCGGGTGGATGTCCTGCGCCCCGACGTGGATCGCATTGGCGGTCTGCCAGGCGGCGGTGATCAGGGTCGCTGGGACCGCCACCCCGACATCGACGGTGGGCGTTTCGCGCGCCGCCGCGTCGATGGCCCCCAGGACGGGCAGGGCGGCCAGGTTGCCGTGCATCTTCCAGTTTCCGACCACGAACTTCCGGGCGGGCTTTTCCGTCGCGACGTGCATTCGGTCTCCATGCGCCGATCGGCGCTCGTTTCTTGAAAAAGGCTGGGAGCGCGGGCGATCAGGCCTGCTCCAGCACCCGGGCGGGGCGCTCCAGGCGGGCCAGCCGTTCCCCCAGGGCGTCCAGCTGGCGCCAGAGGGCCGGGGGCAGGTGATCGCCGAACCTGGCGTAGGCCTCGGGGATCAGGGCGGCTTCGGCGCGCCAGATTTCCGGATCGACGGTCAGCAGCAGGTCCAGCTGGGCCTCGGTCAGGTCCAGGCCCGTCAGGTCCAGTCCGTCGCGGGTCGGCAGACGGCCGATCGGACTGTCGACAGCGTCAGCCTTGCCGTCCAGGCGATCGACAATCCACTTCAGCACCCGGCTGTTCTCGCCATAGCCCGGCCAGACGAACCGGCCGCGCTCGTCCTTGCGGAACCAGTTGACGAAGTAGATGCGCGGCAGCTTGGCCGGATCGGCGGAGGCGCCGACCTTCAGCCAATGACCGAAATAGTCGCCCATGTTGTAGCCGCAGAACGGCAGCATGGCGAAGGGATCGCGGCGCAGCTCGCCGATGCTGTTCTCGGCCGCCGCCGTGCCTTCCGACGCGACGTTGGACGCCAGGAACACGCCGTGCTCCCAGTCGAAGGCCTCGGTGACCAACGGCACGGCCGAGGCGCGGCGGCCGCCGAACAGGATGGCCGAGATCGGCACGCCGGCGGGATCCTCCCACTCGTCGGCGATGGCCGGGCACTGGCCGGCCGGCACCGCGAAGCGGGCGTTGGGATGGGCGGCGGGCTCGCCCAGTTCCGGCGTCCAGGCCCGGCCCTTCCAGTCGACCAGGCCTTCGGGCGGTTGCTCGGTCAAGCCTTCCCACCAGACGTCGCCGTCGGCGGTCAGGGCCACATTGGTGTAGATGCCGTTGGAATGCAGGGTGTCGACGGCGTTGCGGTTGGTCTTCACCCCCGTGCCCGGCGCGACGCCGAAGAAGCCGGCCTCCGGATTGATCGCATACAGCCGCCCGTCGTCGCCGAAGCGCATCCAGCAGATGTCGTCGCCGATCGTCTCGGCCTTCCAGCCGGGCAGGGTGGGCTGCAGCATGGCCATGTTGGTCTTGCCGCAGGCGCTGGGGAAGGCGGCGGCCACGTAGCGCACCTGGCCGGCCGGCGAGGTCAGCTTGAGGATCAGCATGTGCTCGGCCAGCCAGCCCTCGTCGCGGGCCATCACCGAGGCGATGCGCAGGGCGTAGCACTTCTTGCCCAGCAGGGCGTTGCCGCCATAGCCCGAGCCGTAGGACCAGATCTCGCGGCTTTCGGGGAAGTGGACGATATACTTGTCGTCGTTGCACGGCCAGGCCACGTCGGCCTGGCCCTCCGCCAGGGGCGCGCCCAGGGTGTGCAGGGCGGGCACGAAGACGCCGTCCTCGCCCAGGGCGTCCAGGGCGGCCCGGCCCATGCGGGTCATCACCCGCATCGAGACGGCGACATAAGCGCTGTCGGTGATCTCCACGCCCAGGGCGCTGATCCTTGATCCGACCGGCCCCATCGAAAACGGCACGACATACATCGTGCGGCCCCGCATGCAGCCGTCGAACAGGCCGTTCAGGGTCCGGCGCATTTCGGTGGGATCACGCCAGTTGTTGGTCGGGCCGGCGTCGGCCTCGTCTTGCGAACAGATGAAGGTGCGGCTTTCGACGCGGGCGACGTCGCGCGGGTCGGAGGCGGCGTGGAACGAGTTGGGGCGGAGGTCGGGATTGAGGCGCTTCAGGGTGCCGAGCTTGACCAGTTCGTCGGTCAACGCGGTCCATTCCTCGTCGGAGCCGTCGCACCAGTGGATGGCCTTCGGCTTGGTCAGGGCGGCGACCTCGTCGACCCAGGCCAATAGACGCGCGTGTTTCGTCGGGGGCGCGTTGGCGCCCAGCCCTTGATTGTGCATGGTCCATCCTGCTGCAAGCCGGCGAGACTGTCGCTCGCCTTGGCGCGCACCATAGCGTCGCGGTTCGACAGGAAAAGCCCAATGTTTTCAATGACAACGTTGTCGGCGAAAATCGAGACGCAAGATGCTGTGCGAAAGGCACATTTTCGCGCTGGGCGCCCGATTATGAGGAAGACGATCCAACGGTGAAGTTTCGTGGCGTCGGAACGGCCACGCTTGCCCTGAGGGCGGGGCGAATCGATGCTTGGAATGGCTGGCCTGGCGCGGGAGGCGTCCCGAGGCGGAAACCTGGAAGGAGCGCGGCATGAACCGTATCGAGCGCCTGGTGATCCTCGGCGGCGGTACGGCGGGCTGGATGACGGCGGTCGCGCTGGCCAAGGCGTTCGGGCCGCGCCTGACGATCGAGCTTCTCGAATCCGAGGCGATCGGCACGGTGGGCGTGGGCGAGGCGACCATCCCGACGATCCACTGGTTCAACGAGCTGATCGGTCTCGACGAAGCCGAGTTCGTTCGCGCCACCAAGGCCACCTTCAAGCTGGGCATCGAGTTCGTCGACTGGGCCCGTCCCGGCGAACGCTATTTCCACCCGTTCGGACGTCACGGCGTTGATCTGGACGCTGTGCCGTTCCACCAGCACTGGCTGAAAGCGCGTTCGGACGGGTTTGACCGACCGCTGTCGGCCTTCTCGCTGGCAAGCCGCCTGGCCGCCGCCAACCGGTTCGCCAAGCCCGTGGACGACCCGCGCTCGATCCTGTCGACGCTGGGCTACGCCTATCACTTCGATGCGACGCTCTACGCGAAATACTTGCGCGGCCTGGCGGAGGCCGCGGGCGTGACCCGGCGCGAAGGCAAGCTCGAAGCGGTGGAGCGCGCTCCGGACACGGGCTTCGTCACGGCCCTGACCACCGACCGCGGCGAGCGGATCGAAGGCGACCTCCTTGTCGATTGTTCGGGTTTCCGCGCCCTGCTGATCGATGACGTGATGCAGGCCGGCTTCGAGGACTGGTCGCATTGGCTGCCCTGCGACCGCGCCGTCGCCGCGCCTTGCGCCCGCATCGCCGAGACCACGCCCTACACCCGCTCGACCCTGCGGCCGGCCGGCTGGCAATGGCGCATCCCGCTGCAGCATCGGACCGGCAACGGCTACGTCTATTCCAGCGCCTTTCTTTCTGATGACGAGGCGGCGGGGACGTTGCTGGGCGGACTGGACGGCGAGGCGCTGGACGAGCCGCGCTTCCTGCGGTTCAAGGCCGGTTTCCGGCGGGAAGCCTGGCGCAAGAACGTCGTGGCCATCGGCCTGTCGTCCGGCTTCCTGGAACCGCTGGAATCGACCAGCATCCATCTGATCCAGAGCGGGATCGTCAAGCTGATCACCCTGTTCCCCGATCGCGACTGCGATCCGGGTCTCGCACGGCAGTTCAACACGCTGTTCGGGCGCGACATGGACGGTATCCGGGATTTCCTGATCCTGCACTACCACGCCACCCAAGGGCATGAGGCCCCGCTGTGGCGACATACGCGCCACATGGCTTTGCCCGACAGCTTGATCGATCGGGAGGCGCAATACCGCCGCGCCGGACGCCTGATGCTGACGTCCGACGACCTGTTTCGCGAGGCCAGCTGGCTGGCCGTGCTCGAAGGCCAGGGCGTGCGCGCCGAAGGTTGCAGCCCCCTGGCCGACACGCTGGATCCGGCCGCCAATCGCCGCCAGCTCGAACAGATCGAGGCGGCGATCGCGCGGGCGGCTCCGACCCTGCCGAAGCATGACGACGCCGTCGCGGCGATGGTCGGCGGCGCGGCGCCGGTCCGGGGCTGAGGCCGCCCCGCTATGGTCGGCAACCGGTCCATTCGAGCGGCGCGGCGAACGCCTTTCCGCTGGTCGACGGCCGGGGCGGTCGCACCGCCAGATAGACCGTGCTCCACAGCTGGGCGGCGTTGGACTCGTCGACATCGGCCTTGCCCGCGCCGAACGGCGCGACTTGGTAGCGGCCGTCGCGGAACGTCCAGGACCACAGTTCCGAGCTCTGGACGGCGCGGGTCGCCCCGATAGCGCGCCATAGTCGGGCCTGGGCGGCGACGAGCTTGGCGCGCACCGGTCTGGGCAGGTCGCATCGCGCCAGCTGTCGTTCGAGGCCGGCGGCCAGCAGCGCCTGCTGCCAGGACCAGACCACGGCGCCGTGATAGGCCGCGGGCGTGAAGCGCGCCTGGGCCTGTCGATCGGCGAAGGCCGGGTTGGCGACCACCAGGCCGATGTCGGTCATCAATCCGGCGGGGAAGGGACGGGTGATCGCCGTGACATAGGTGTCGAGATCCGCCGCTGTCGGTCGGCCGAACAGAAGCTCGAAGCCTTCGTCCGAATTGAGGATCGGCGCGGGCCTGCCCGCGGTGTCGAGGGAGAGGGCGTGGAACACCAGGGGCCCGCCGTCGAGGGCGCGCAGGGCCGGAGCCGCGGGAACGCCCAGGGCGCCGGCATAGGCGCGGATCGCTGCGGCGGCCTCGCCAGCCGGCCGTTCGACCCGGAACAGCGGCGCGGCCCGGGCCCGCCACACCCGCGCCATCCGGCTCGCCTCGGCGAAGCGCGGGCGGTCGTCGGGCGAGAGATAGGGGTCCAGCAGGCCGGCGCGGAAGAGGCGATCGGCGGCCTCGACGGCCGCCGGGGCGAGGGCGACATTGACATCGTAGGGATAGATCCCGCCACCCAGTCCTTCCTCGCTGTCGCGCCATTCCCCGGTCTTCCGGCCGGGCTTGATCGCGATCAGGGTGCGCACGGAGGGCGCGTCGGCGAAGGGTCGGGCCTGGTCGAGAACGAAGCGCAGATTGGCCGCCAACGCCGCGCCGGTCGGGGCGCGGGCGCCCGGGCGACTCTCGCTCGCCAGCGGCTGGGCCAGCCAGGCTCTGGCTCGCTCGCGCCCAGGACCCAGCAAATAGTCGGCCGCGACGACGCCCAGCATGTAGTCGTCATCGACCATGCCGTAGTCGAGCTCGGGGGCGTCGCCGTCGCGTCCGGCCTTGCGGTTCTGGATGACCGCGAACTCGCCGATCCCTTCTTCGTGCGCCACCTCGCCGCCCGGCGACAGGCGGGCCAGCACGGAATTCAGCCCCGCTTCGACCGCCCCGGGGCGCAGGGCCGGCATCAGCAGCCGCACCGACATCAGCGTGTCGCGACCGAAATAGGTGTTGAACCGCCAGGATCCGGCCAGGAACTTTTCGCGATAGCTCAGAAAGGACAGGGCCTCGCGCGCGGCCGGGTCCGGGGCGGCCTGGGCGTTGAGCAACTTCGGCGCGGGGATCGGCGTCAACGGCGGATCGCCGGTCAAAGCGGTGATCTCCAGCCCGATCCGCCCGTCCGGCCCCGCGACGACGGCGCCCCGGTCCAGGCGGCCGCTCAGGACGCGAACTGACAACACATAGCCCGGGGCGCCGTCCAGCCGGGCGCGGCGCCAGGTGATCGTGTCGCCTTCCATCCGCGGCGAAGCCGCGAGTTCGGGCGGGAAGCGGCCGACGGACTGGTAGTCCCGCAGGTAGCGCACGTTCGAGAGCACCGCCTGCCTGACGATCAGTCGCGGCGCGTCCAGGCTGGCGACGGCCACGACGCCGTTGAGCCCGTCGCGCCGCACGGGCCGGGGCGGACGGTCCAACCGCCAGACAGCGGGACGGGCGGTGGGCTCGAACCACAGGCCCACGCCGCTGTTGCCGGCCGGAAAGGCGACCAGAATGCGTGGGTCGAGGCCGTTGCGCAGCAGCAGGTGCGCGGCCACGGGGCCGTCGCGGACGAAGGCGTTGAGGTTTCGCCCCTCGGTCAGCCTGTAGGCTAGGTCGGGGGCCGCGGAGGCCGGAGCCGCGATCGTCAGCGCCAGCAGGACGGCGGCGACGCTCCGTCGAAGGCCGCCGATCATCGGCGCCCTAGAAGCGCAGCGTGAGCGAGCCGCCATAGGTCCTTCCCACGATGCCGCGCGCGTAGAAATAGCCGGAGGCCGCGTTCTGCGTCTGGCCTTGCCGCGGGTTGCCCTCGGTCAGGCCGACGACGTCGAAGATGTTGTCGACGTTGAAGTTGACCTGAAGGTTGTCCTTCAGGTTCAGGGTCACGCCGGCGCTGGTCACCCCGTAGGAGGGCAGGGCCACGCCGTTGCCGGAGTCCGCGTAGATCTTGCCGACGTACTTGTAGCGGGCATAGACCTCGCCCCGGCCGTTGGGCAGCTTGACGGCCGGCGTGATGGTGTAAAGCCGCGCCGGCGTCCGCTCGGGACGGTTGCCGTCATAGGTCGGCTGGGGCACGCCGTTGAGGCTGAGATTGTTCAGGGTCGGGTCCTGGAGCACGCCCGAGATATTGACCGAGAACCAGTCGACGGGCCGGACGAGGGCGTCCAGCTCCACCCCTGTGGTCTTGAGGTCGGCCAGGAAGCTGGTCTGCCTAGTGGGATCGGACGGATCGATGAAGTTGTAGAACTGGTTGTCGAAATTGGTCCGGAACACGGTCGCCGAGGCGCTGAGGACCCGGCCATATTCGAAGCGTAGGCCGGCCTCGTAGAGCTCGATCTTGGTGATCGGATCGGTGTTGTTGGTCTGGAAGCCGTTGGCGTAGCGGCCGTAGACCGAGAAGTGCGGCGTGATCAGGTAGCTGGCGCCGATCGTCCAGGCGACCTTGTCCTGGGTCCTGCGGGTCTCGGTGAACGTGCCGTCGAAGGTCGAGCCGACGGTGCGCACGACGCCGACGACGCCAGGCTGCACCGGCTGGTTGACCGCGGCGGCGTTGCCTTCCAGGTACCGGGCCTTGTCGCTCTCCCAGCGGATCCCGCCGTCGACGTGGATCTTGTCGCCGATCGCCAGCTCGTCGTTGGCGTAGAGCGACACCGACTTGTCCGTGCGCCGACGGACGCCCGCGCCCCAGTCGCCGTACGACACCATGCCGTTGTCGCTGAGCACGCCGATGACCTGGTTGTTCGCGTCCAGCGAGACGATGTCGTAGAGGTCGCTGTTGGTGCGCACGTCGTTGACCACGGTCGCCACCGCCGACTGGTTCTGGCGGCGGCTGACGTCGTAATATTGGACGCCTCCGGTCAGCGAGTTCTTGAACCCGTCGCCCTGATATTCCCAGCGCGCCCCGATGTTGGCGCCGAAATCGTGACCCGACTGGTAGTCGTGGTTGAGCGTCGTCTCCTGGAGGAAGCCGTTGCCGTTCAGGGCGTTCAGGGTAGCGGTGTCGCTCGACGGAATGACCACGCCGGTGCGCAGGTTCCTGGCCCCGAAGCGTATGGTGGCCGGATAGGCGGCCAAGCCCGTGGTGAGCAGGTTGTTGATCGGCGACGCCGCGCCAGGGGTCAGGTAGTTCACCGCGCTGGTCAGGCCGGCGTTGCCGGTGCCCGAGCCGGGGAACAGGCCGTTGAAGTCGTCCTTCAGGTCCAGATAGCGCGCGCGGGCGAAGATCTCGACGCTGTCGCCGAGCGGCCTTTCGAAGTCGACGCGCAGTTGCTTGGTCTTGACTCGCACGCCCTCGCTGAGCCGGAAGTCACGAAAGCCGTCGCTCTCGACGAAGGTCGAGACCGGCACGGAGATGTGGTTGAAGGCGTCGCCGCCGATGTTGCCGAACTGGGTGTCCAGGCCGGGAACGCCGCGCGGCTTGCCGTCGCTGTAGGCGTAGGGCTGGTCGGCGTAGTAGGCGGCCTTCATGTCGCCGATCTTGCCGGTCACGCGCAGATATCCGCCCTCGTCGAAGCGGTATTCCAGCATCGCCTTCAGGCGGTAGCCGTCATAGTCGAAGGTATTGTCGCGCACGCCGGGGCTGCTCTGGACATAGCCGCCGACATTGAACGCCAGGTTCTTGGCGATGGGCGCCGAATAGTAGAAGTCGCCGCGCTTGAGACCGTAGTTGTAGCCCGAGAGCCGGACGATCCCCTCGGGTTCGTCGAAATTGGGCTTGCGCGAGATGAAGTTGATCGTCGCGCCGGCCCCGTTGACGGTGAGGATGCCCGAGGTGCCGCCCTTCACCGCCTCGAGCCGGTCGATCGTGACGTCCTCGGAAAAGAAGAAATCCGCCCCGCCGCCTTGATAGATGACCGGCAGGCCGTCCTCCTGCAGCTGGATGAACCGCTGGCCGCCGCCCTGCAGGCCGCGCACCGAATAGTTGTTGGACAACTCGCCGGCCGTGCCCTCGACGAAGATGCCGGGCACCAGCTCCAGCAGGTCGGCGGTCGAGCGGGGGGCCTTGCGCTCGATGTCGGCGCGGGTGGCCAGGGTGATGTCGGCCGAGGCGGTGATCAGCGGTCGGTTGCGCGAGGTCAGGCCCGTGACGACGACCTCGCTGACGGCCTGGTCGGCGGGAGGCTGCGCGGCGGGCGCATTGACCGTGGGGGGAGGCGTCGAGGTCGTCTGGGCCCAGGCCGGGACGGCGAATCCGCCGCAGCCCGCCAGCAACAGGGCGCGAAGGGTCTGGCGCCGGTGCATTGCATCCTCCCCAAGTCGGCACGGCTCTTTTTGACAAGTGTTTCCGTGGCGATGTCCGAGTACTCGCGAGCGTCCGTCGCCGCTGTCGGCCGCAACCCAGCGATGAGCGCTTTTGGAAGCTAAAAGCGCCTGACCGGAGTCGGTTGCATGGGCACGGTTCTGTCTTGCGGCGGGCGCCGCTTCGGAGCCGGGCCCTGGCGGACTGGCTGCGGGCGTCTATGGTGTCGCCGCCTTTCCTGTGGAGCGACGAACCGAAATGAAGTCGAAGCCTTTCAGTCTGACCGCCGTGATGCTGGGCCTTGGCGGGCTCTGCTTCGGATCGCAGGCCATGGCCCAGGCCAAGCCGGAGGACACCGAGATCTGGAAACCGGTGCCGACGGTGGTCACCCCGGCCAAGGAGGCCGGTGGTCCGCCTTCGGACGCCATCGTGCTGTTCGACGGCGGCGACCTGAAGGAATGGGTGGCGACCCAGGACAAGTCGCCGGCCGGGTGGGCCGTGGCGGACGGCGTGCTGACCGTCGACAAGACGCGCGGCAACATCGAGACCCGGCGAAGCTTCCGGGATTACCAACTGCATCTGGAATGGCGGATCCCGGCCGACATCACCGGCTCGGGCCAGGCGCGGGGCAACAGCGGCGTCTTCCTGGCCTCGACCGGCCCCGGCGATCGCGGGTACGAGCTGCAGGTTCTCGATCCCTATCAGAACCCCACCTATGTTAACGGCCAGGCCGCCAGCCTCTACAAGCAGCATCCGCCCCTGGTGAACGCGGGCCGCAAGCCGGGCGAGTGGCAGGTCTATGACGTGGTCTGGCGGGCGCCGGTGTTTGGAGCGGACGGGGCCCTGGTCTCGCCGGCCACCGCGACCGTGCTGCACAACGGCGTGCTGGTGCAGGACAACGCCGCGTTCGCGGGCGAGACGGTCTATATCGGCAAGCCGCCGTCCCGGCCCTTCGCCGCGGCGCCGATCAAGCTGCAGGCCCATGGCGACCCCAGCGCGCCGATCAGCTTCCGCAACATCTGGGTTCGTGAACTGCCGCCGCGGCCCTAGTTCTAGCCGGGCGGCGGCGCGGTGCTGGACCGTACGACCAGTCGGTGGGGCAGGGTGACGTTCTGCAGGGCGCTGGCGCGGTCGGCCAGGATGTCGAGCAGCAGTCGGACCACCTCGTGGCCGATCCGCTCCATCGGCTGGCTGACCGTGGTCAGCTTCGGGCTGAGATACTGGGCGAAGCGGATGTCGTCGAAGCCGACCAGCGACACGTCGCGCGGGCACTCCAGGCCACGCCGGCGGATAGCCTCGATCGCGCCCATCGCCATCTCGTCGCTGAAGCAGAAGATGGCCGTGGGCGGGGCGGGCTGGTCCAGCAGTTCGCCGGCCTGGCGCAATCCGGATTCGATGGAGAAGTCGCCGATGGCCATGCGCAGCGCGCTGGCCTGGTCCCGGCGCTGGGCGGCCGCGAGGACGCCGGCCAGGCGGTCGCCGCTGATCGGGCTGACCAGCGGGCCGGTCACGACGCCGATCCGCGTATGGCCCAGGCCGTAGAGGTGTTCCATGACCTCGGCGGCGGCGCCCTCATTGTCGATATGGGCGCTGGACACCGCCAGGCCGGGGCGGAATTCGCAGCCATTGACGATCGGCGTGCGCGGACCCTTGGCGGCGACCATCTCGGCCAGGACGTCCGGCAGGCGATGGCCCAGGAAGATCAGGCCGTCGGCCTCCTTGCGCCGGAACATCGCCGCATACTGTTCTTCACGGGCCTCTTCGTGGCGCGTGTTGCCCAGCAGCACCGAATAGCCGGCCGCCAGCGCCGCTTCCTCCACGCCGCGGATGACCTGAGAGAAGAAGGGGTTGGAGATGTCCGGCACGGTGACCAGGATCTTCTCGGTCCGCAGGGTCCGCAGGCTCTTGGCGGCGAAGTTGGGCTCGTAGCCGAGGCGGGCGACCGCCTCCATCACCTTTTTTCGAGTCGCTTCCAGCACCAGTTCGGGCGCGCTGAAAACCCGCGAAACCGTCGCGGTCGAGACCCCTGCATCCTGCGCGACATCTAGAATTGTGGCCATTTGCGCGACACTGGCGGCAAGCCAGGCCCTTGGCAAGGCGCAGCTCTGTTGCTTTGGCCCGCAGCTGGACGGTTGCCGCCTTGACGCACCCCTGTTATCGATGATTTCGATTACATGAGCGCGGGAGCGGTCCAGGCGGGCCGAAACCTAGCCGCCAAATGCTGGTCGGGGAGGCCAGAACCATGACGACGCGCCTGCGGCTCTTCCTGATGATGGTGCTCCAGCTGGCGATCTGGGGCGCCTGGGCGCCGAAGATCTTCCCCTATATGGGCATGCTAGGCTTCGCGCCCTGGCAGCAGTCCCTGGTCGGCAGCGCCTGGGGCGTGGCCGCCGTGGTCGGGATCTTCTTTTCGAACCAGTTCGCCGATCGCAACTTCGCCGCCGAGCGCTTCCTGGCGATCAGCCACCTGATCGGCGGCCTGGCCCTGGTCGGAACGGCGTTGTCGACCAGCTTCTGGCCGTTCTTCGCCTGCTACCTGATCTTCAGCCTGGTCTATGTGCCGACCCTGTCGGTGACCAACTCGATCGCCTTCGCCAACCTGCGCGACCCGGCCGGCGAGTTCGGCGCGGTGCGGATGGGCGGGACGGTGGGCTGGGTGCTGGTCAGCTGGCCCTTCGTCTTCCTGCTGGGCGCCCACGCCGGCGCCGAGCAGGTGCGGTGGATCTTCCTGGTCGCGGCGATCCTCTCGTTCGCCTTCGCCGGCTACGCCCTGACCCTGCCGCACACCCCGGCCCGCAAGGACGCGCCCGGGATCGACAACCTGGCCTGGCGACGGGCCCTAAAGCTGCTGGGCGCGCCGTTCGTGCTGGTGCTGTTCGTCGTCACCTTCATCGATTCGGTGATCCACAACGGCTACTTCGTGATGGCCGACGCCTTCCTGACCAACCGGGTCGGGATCGCCGGCAACCTCAGCATGGTGGTGCTGAGCCTGGGCCAGGTGGCCGAGATCCTGACCATGTTCCTGCTGGGCCGGGTCCTGGCGCGACTGGGGTGGAAGGTCACCATGATCATCGGCGTCCTGGGCCACGCCGCGCGCTTCGCGGTCTTCGCCTTCTTCGCCGACAGCATCCCGGTGATCGTGGCCGTGCAGCTGCTGCACGGGATCTGCTACGCCTTCTTCTTCGCGACCGTGTACATCTTCGTGGACGCGGTGTTCCCCAAGGACGTCCGGTCCAGCGCCCAGGGCCTGTTCAACCTGCTGATCCTGGGCGTCGGCAACGTGGTGGCCAGCTTCCTGTTCCCGACCCTGGTCAGCCGCCTGAGCCACGCTGGCGCCGATGGCGTGGCGACGGTCGACTATACGAGCCTGTTCCTGGTCCCGACCGGCATGGCCCTGGTCGCGGTGCTGCTGCTGGCCGTGTTCTTCAAGCCGCCGACGCGGGCTCCGGTGGCGGAGGCCGTCGACGACGCGCCGGTCGGGGCGGCCAGCCCGGCCCAGCCCTAGCCATGCCCCTCCAGAAAAAGGAAAGCCTCGTGCGCTCAACAGCTTGCGAAACCCGAGCTTCGGCCGCCGATCTGTCGCGGCGCGGCCTGCTGGCCGCTGGCGTGGCCGCCCTGGGCGCCGCCTACGCCGGCGGGGCCGGCGCGGCCGAGAAGCCGTTCTTCCAGCGTCGCGACCTGCCGGTCGGCATCCAGCTCTACACCCTGGGTCCGGACCTGCAAAAGGACCTGGACGCCCAACTCGCCACCGTGGCCAAGATCGGTTTCAAGTCGGTGGAGCTGGCCGGCTATCTGGGCCGCACCCCCGCCGAGCTGCGCGCCGCCTTCGACAAGGCGGGCCTGGTCTGCCCCAGCGCCCACATTGCGCCGAAAGCGGCCAGCGGCCCCAGCTTCAGCGGCGACCTGGCCAAGCTGGCTGACGAGTTGCACGTGATCGGGGTGAAGGCGGCGATCATGCCGATCCTCTACATCCCCGATCGCCTGGGCGGCGCCGACCTGCGCCAGGCCGGCGCACAGATGACGGCCGACGACTGGAAGTGGAACGCCGATTTCCTGAACGAGAAAGCCGCCGTGCTCAAGAAGGCCGGCATCGCCAGCGGCTACCACAACCACAATTTCGAGTTCGCGCCGCTCGGGGAAACCAACGGCATGGAGATCCTGCTGAAGGGCACCGATTCTTCGCTGGTCACTTTCGAGATGGACGCCGGCTGGGTGACGGCCGCCGGCCAGGACCCGTTCGCCTTGCTGAAGGCGCATCCGGGCCGCTTCACCCAGATGCACGTCAAGGACATCAAGCCCACGACCAAGGCCAATTTCGAGCTGCGCCAGGACCCGACCGAGGTCGGCGGCGGCATGATCGACTGGAAGCGGCTGCTGCCCGCCGGCTACGCCGCGGGCGTCAGGGGCTTCTATGTCGAGCAGGAGCCGCCGTTCGCCCACAGCCGGCTGGAGTCGGCCAAGATCAGCTTCGACTACCTGGCGCGCGTGGTCGCCTGATGAGCGGACAGGCGCCCCTGCGGCTGGCCATGGTCGGCGGCGGCCCCGGCTCGTTCATCGGGCCGGTGCACCGCATGGCCGCCGAGGGAC
>Ga0209257_1000375_pt1 | contig 89617 bp, 77 predicted proteins | sample AraplaCvi_mCL_r2_FD_184277 | JGI IMG/M metagenome (GOLD analysis project Ga0209257, IMG submission 184277) | Arabidopsis root microbial communities from North Carolina, USA - plate scrape MF_Cvi_mCL_r2 (SPAdes) (version 2) | ecosystem: Host-associated > Plants > Roots > Endosphere | place: USA...
TTCCCGCCGGCGACAGCCCGCCCGACAGCCTCAACGTCCTGATCGAAGTTCCGATCGGCGGCGAGCCGGTGAAATATGAATTCGACAAGGCGAGCGGCGCGCTGTTCGTCGACCGCTTCCTGCACACCCCGATGCGTTATCCCGCGAACTATGGCTTCGTGCCGCACACGCTGGGCGAAGATGGCGATCCGCTCGACGCGCTCGTCGTCGCGCGTTCGCCGATCGTCGCGGGCGCAGTGGTCAAGTGCCGCCCCATCGGCGTGCTGATGATGGAAGACGATGCCGGCGGCGACGAAAAGCTGCTCTGCGTCCCGGTCAACAAGACTTTCCCTTATTATGCCGACGTCGCGAGCTACACCGACATGCCCCCGATCGTGCTCCAGCAGATCGAGCATTTCTTCACCCACTATAAGGACCTCGAACCCGGCAAATGGGCGAAGCTCAATGGTTGGGGCGATGAGAATGAGGCGAAGCGCATCATCGTCGAGTGCATCGAGCGCGCGAAGAAGATCGGCTTCTAATTCTTGGCTTTGGGCGCCGGGCCATCGTCCGGCGCCCCGACAATCCGCACATCCTGTCGCGGATAGGGAATGGCGATCCCGGCTTCCTTGAAGCGGTCCCATATCCCCAGAAACACCTCGCCCTGGATATTGCCGAGCCCCGCTTCGGGGTCCGAAATCCAATAGCGCAACTCATGCTCGACCGCGCGTTCGCCGAACGCCGTGATCCATACCGCCGGCTCGGGCTCGTTCAATATGCGCGGATTCGTCATCGCGGTTTCAATGATCAACCGCTGCGCGAGCCGCAAATCGCAGGCGTAACCCACCGGAACGCGCATCCGCACGCGCACCTCTGGGCTCGCATAGCTCCAATTCTCGACCGGCTGCGTCATCAACAGTTCGTTCGGGATCAGGTGCTTCTTGCCGTCGCGGGTGACGACATTGACCGCGCGCACCCCGATCTTGGCAACCCGCCCGACATTGGGCACTCCGCCGGGCGGCGTCGATCCGCCCATCGAGCTGCCGTCGCCGACGACGATGATGTCGCCGGGCTTGATCGAGCGGTCCATGAGCAGGATGATCCCCGCGATCAGATTGCCGACGGTCTTTTGCAGCCCGAAACCGATCGCGAGGCCAGCAGCGCCGGAAAATACGGCAAGCGCGGTCAGGTCGATGCCGAGCAGATCGATCCCGAACAGCAGCGCAAAGATGGCTAGCGCGATCGCGATCAGCTTTTCGGCGAGCAGGCGCTGCGTCGCGTCGATCCGCGTATCGCGGCGGAGCAGCCATTTGATCGCGCGAAGCAGCACCCGCACCGCAAAATAGAGCAGCACCGCGACGACGATCGTCGAAAGCAGCCCATAGAGCGACAGCCGATATGCGCCGACGTCGATGCCGACCGCCTTCAGTGCTTCGATCGTGCGGAGGATGCCGTCGGGCAGTTCGTCCATCGCGCTCACCCCGCCATCGCGGCAAAGCCGCGTTCGAGATCGGCGATCAGGTCGGCGGGGTCCTCGAGCCCGATCGAGAGGCGGATGAGCGGGTCGGGATCGGTCCACACGGTCGCGGTGCGGATCGTCTCGGGGTTGCTCGGCACGACAAGGCTTTCATAGCCGCCCCAGCTGAAGCCGATGCCGAAATGGCTAAGCGAATCGATGAAGCGCGTCCGCGCCGCCTCGTCGACGCCCTTCAGCGTAAAGCCGAACAATCCGCTCGTGCCGCCGAAATCGCGCGACCAGATCGCATGGCCGGGATCGGCCGGCAGCGCGGGATGAAGCACGCGGCCCACCTCGGCGCGACCCACAAGCCAGCTCGCGACCGCAAGACCGCTCTCGCCATGACGCTGCATCCGCACATCGAGCGTGCGCAGCCCGCGCAGCATCAGCGCGCAATCGTCGGGCGAAACCGCCTGACCGAGCTGATAGGCGGCGCTGCGCAGCTTCGGCCAGATCACGCGCGTCGCGGTCAGCGAGCCCATCATCGCGTCGCTATGCCCGCCGACATATTTGGTGAGGCTCATCATCGTCACGTCGATGCCGTGCGACAGCGCGGGAAAAAGCAGCGGCGTCGCCCAAGTATTGTCGAGCATCGTCAGCACGCCATGTTCGCGCGCAACTGCGACGATCGCGGGAATATCCTGCACCTGGAAAGTCAGGCTGCCCGGCGATTCGAGGAAGATCAGCTTGGTTTCGGGCCGGATCAGTTCGGCAATGCCCGCGCCGACGAGCGGGTCATAATAGGTCGTCTCGATACCGAGCCGCGCGAGCATGCCGTTGCAGAAGGCGCGCGTCGGTTCGTACGCGCTGTCGACCATCAGCAGATGATCGCCCGGCGACAGCAGTGCGAGCAGCCCCGCCGAATTGGCCGCGACCCCCGATGGATAGAGCAAGGTCCCCTCGGCGCCCGGCTCCATCTGCGTCAGCGCATCGGCGAGCGCCCACACCGTCGGTGTCCCGCGCCGGCCGTAATACAGCTTGTCGTGCGTCGCGTGGCCGCGCGCCTTCAGGTCGGCGATGTTGTCGTAGAGGATCGTCGACGCGCGCCACACCGGCGGATTGACGACGCCGCCGCCGAGCCGCGGGTCGCCGGTCCATTCGGGCCGCCGCCCGCCCTGCACCAGTTTCGTCGCAGGGCGGAGGCTGTCATCGTCGCTGTTGCTCATCCCCGCCTTGTTAGCGGAGCACCGGCCAAAATCCACCCTTCGACGGATGGATATTCGGGCCGGCCGGGCGTCAGGCCGCGCCGGTCGCCTTGGGCGTCGCGGGATCGGCGCCCCATTCGACCCAGCTGCCGTCGTAAACCGCCACATCGTCCTTGCCGAGCAGATGCGCGCCAAAGGCGACGACGGTCGCGGTCATACCGCTGCCGCAGGTCGTGACGAGCGGCTTGTCGAGGTCGACCCCGGCCGCGTCGAAGGCGGCCTTGAGTTCGTCACCCTGTTTCCAGGTGCCGTCGGCGTTGAACAGCTCGCTGTGCGGCAGGCTGCGCGAGTTCGGGATATGGCCCGGCGCGACGCCGGCGCGCGGATCGCGTTCCTCGCCGGTGAAACGCGCGGCGGGGCGTGCGTCGACGACCTGTTCGGCGCCGCTGTCGAGGTTCGCGAGCATCTGGTCCTTGGTGCGCACCGCCTTGGCATCGCGCCACACGGTGAAATGGCGGTGGCGCAGCGTCTGCTTGCCCATTTCGAGCCCGCGGCCTTCGGCCTTCCACTTGGCGAGGCCGCCATCGAGCAGTGCGACATCATGCGCGCCGAACAGCTTGAGCAGCCACCAGCCACGCGCCGCGCTCTTCAGCGGGCTGTCGTCGTAGAGTACGATGCGGCTGCCATCGCCGAGGCCGAGCGACTGCATGCGGCTGGCGAATTTTTCGGCCTGCGGCGCCATATTGTCGACATTACTCGACGGATCGGTCAGTTCGGCCAGGTCCATGAACACCGCGCCCGGGATGTGGCCCGCTTCATATTCGGCGCGGGCGTCGCGCCCCTCGTCGGCAAGGAATTTCGTCGCATCGACGACCCGCAGGTCCGATGCCCCCAGTTCGCGTTCCAGCCAGTCGGTTGAGACCAAGGCGTCCATGTCATGCTCCTGTTGCGGCCGGTCGGGAACATGTTTGCCTGTCCCTATCCCGGCCATCCTGCTGTGGCTTCTTTCCGGGGATAGTCAGCCTATGCCCCGCCCGGCGCTTTTTCAAGCGCGGTCGAGATGTGCCTCAGACGATGCTGCACCGCAACAAAAAAGCAGTACCATTCTAAGCCAAACTATTGCGCGCGCTTGATTGCCGTCGCGCGCGCGCCGGGCCGGTCTACCGCATAGGAAGCGCGGTCGAGCGGCAGCGGCGCGAGCTTTTCGCTGCCGCTTGCGCCCTGCTCGCGGCCAATGACAAAGCTGCCTGCATTCTGGCCGAATGCCTCGCCCTCGCCGTCCCAATGATAGGTGACGTCGAAAGCGATGACGGGGACGAGCATCGGCTTGCCGCCGATCATCAACGGCTCGATCGTCGCGCGGGGCAGCATGACTTCGGTCGACAATTCCTCGCCCGCGCCGACGTCCAGCATCATGTCGTCGCTCAGCACGCTGCCGCCCGCGCCGTCGAAGAAGCGCGCGAGCACGGGCTCGGTCATCGCCGATCCCTGATTGAGCGCGATGCGGACCATCAGGCCGGTCGCGGGCGCGGTTCCCTGATTGAGCAGGTTGAGCGCGAAGCCGACCGCGACATGATCGGCGGCGAAGCGGATGCTGCGAATGTCGAGCGTCATGCCGACAACGGCGCGCTGTTCGCCGGCCGGGCGGGTGACGAGCGGGTGGGCGGCTTGGGATTCGGGCTGCGGCGTCGGTGCGCGCGCCGGTTGCGGGGCGGCGGGACGCGGCGCCTGCGGGGCCGCGGGTTTGGGCGCTGGCGCGACGGCGCGCGTCGCTGGGCGCGGAGCGACAGGACGCGGCGCCTCTTCGATCTCGTCGACCGCCGGCCCGGCAAGCGCCGTGCGGCGGCGCCAGTACCAATAACCAACGCCGAGCGCGGCCAGCGCAGCGAGCAGCCAGGCCCAAAGCGGCGTGCCCGACGCGGCAGGCGCGGGCGTGGCGGCGGGCGATGTCTCGTCCGCCGCAACCGGCGCCGCATCGGTCGCAGGGGCGACGGGCGTGGTCGTCGAATCGAGCGGAGGCAGCGCCGAACTGTCGGTCGCGGCCGGGAGCGCCGGCGCTGCGGTGTTCGGCGCAGGTGCCGCACGCGGGGCTGCTGTCGCGGGCGTATCGCGGCGTGCCGGAGCCGGCGCGGGCGTCGCACCTGTGGTCGGCTGCGTCGGCGTCACGCGTGGCGGCGATGCGGGCTGGACCGGCGTGGGTGCGGGGGTTGGGGTCGGCTGGCCGCGGCGTTCGCCGGGCGCGACCGGCGGCAGGCCATTGTCCGATGGGCCCTGCACGCCCGGGGTGCGGCCATCATCGGGGGCAGGCGGCAGGCGGAAATCGAGCGGGCGGCCCGACGAGGGCGCCGGAGTCGGCGTCGTGTCCTGTGCATGCACGGGCGCGGCACCCGCCAGCAACAGCGCGAGCGCAACCAGCGGCAGCGACGCCGCCTTGCTTCCCTGCCCCGTTTTTCCGTTCGTCATTCTTCTTCCGCGACCTCGAACCAAATATAGTGTCTGCGCCGCTGAATTGGCGCTGAACCCGGCCGCTTCCGTCCAACGAGATCGGTGACATCGGCCGCGCTGCGCACTAGAGCCTTTCCATGACCGATTCCAGCCCCACGCCGCTGGCGCCGAAACATCTCGGCCAATCCAGCGAACTTCCTGCCGCGCCCGAGGCCGCGATCCTCGATTATGTGCCCAATCCGCGCGTCGGCGAGCTTTACCTCGTGCGCTTCGCCGCGCCCGAATTCACCTCGCTTTGCCCGGTGACCGGCCAGCCCGATTTCGCGCATCTCGTCATCGATTATGCGCCCGGCGACACGATCGTCGAATCAAAGAGCCTGAAGCTGTTTCTCGGCAGTTTCCGCAATCACGCGGGCTTCCACGAGGATTGCACCGTCGGCATCGGCCGCCGCCTGTTCGACGAGATGCAGCCCAAATGGCTACGGATCGGCGGCTACTGGTACCCTCGCGGCGGCATCCCGATCGATGTTTTCTGGCAGTCGAGCGCGCCGCCGACCGGCCTCTGGCTCCCCGATCAGGGGGTCGCGCCCTATCGTGGGCGGGGCTAGCCAATATTTCTATCGATTCAGTCGGTATTTCATCTTTCCGTCACGAATTGTTGACACTAGTGTCAACGATATGACCAGCGCTGCCCTGCCCCATGACCATGACATCAAGGTCGGTCCCGAAGTCATCGACTTCATGGGGCATGTGAACAACGCCCACTACCTCAGCTGGGTGCAGGAAGCGGTGCTTGCACACTGGCGTCACATCGCGCCGCCCGATGCGGTCGCCGCGCATCTGTGGGTCGCGCTCAAGCACGAGATCACCTATCGCCGTCCCGCCTTCCTCGACGATCAGGTCATTGCGACCGTGATCCTGGAAAAGGTGCAGGGCGCGCGCGCATTTTACGAGACGATCATCAAGCGCGGCGAGGATGTGCTCGCCGAGGTCAAGTCGAGCTGGTGCTGCATCGACGCCGAAACGCTGCGCCCGGCGCGACTGGCGAGCGACGTAATCGCGCGCTTCTTTCCCGCCGAAAAGACCTAGCGAGGCGACATTTACGGGCTCACCGGTTCGTCGTCATTGTCGTCGACCACGAGCCAGATCCCGCCGCCAATGATCGCGAGTCCGAGCAGAATCGGAAGCCAGCTCGAGCCTTCGAGTTCGTTTTGACCGTCGACGACGGTCATCGCGCGAGTCGCGTCAACCGCGGGCGCGGCGGATGCCGCCACCGGCGAAAGGACAATCGAAGCTGCCGCAACCGAAACGGCGGCTCTTTTCCAGAGAATCATCGCAAACTCCTTTTCAGTCCGCGAGGAACGCGGCCGATCGGCAGTTTGTTCCATTTTCCAAGTCGATGGGCCGCTCCCTGCCGGACAGCGTCAGGCGGCCTCGAACCGGACCGGCAGGCGTTTCAATCCGCCGACGAACACCGATTCGACCCGCGCGGGTTCACCGGCGAGTTCGACGCTTTTGAGCCGCGGCAGCAATTCCTCCATCAATATGCGCATCTCCATGCGCGCGAGATGCTGCCCAAGGCAGACATGCGCGCCGAAACCGAAGGCGATCTGCTGATTCTTCTCGCGGTCGGGATTGAAGGCGAAGGGGTCGCCGAACACGCCTTCGTCACGATTGCCCGAGACATAGTTGAGCATCAGCCAGTCGCCCGCGGCGATCGTCTGCCCGCCGATCTCGACATCTTCCTTGGCGCTGCGCATGAAATGCTGGACGGGGGTGGTCCAGCGGATCGCTTCCTCGATCAGCCCCGCCTTGTCGCTGTCGACCGCACGGAAGCGCTCGAACAGCGCGGGGTTCTTCGCCAGTTCCATCATCGCGCCCGCCGTCGAGGCGCTCGTCGTGTCGTGCCCAGCAGTCGCGACGATCATATAATAGCCCGACATTTCGCGGTCGGGGATCTGCTCGCCATTGATCGTCGCATTGGCGATCACCGTCGCGATATCCTCGCGCGGATTGGCGCGGCGGTCGGCGGTGAGCGCGCCGAAATATTGGGTGAAATCGGCGATGACATAATCGAGCATCGCGATCGCCTGTTCGGCGCTGGTGATCGCCTCGCGGCTGCGGTTCAGCTCGGGGTCGGTCGGGCCGAATAGCTGCTGCGTCAGCATCAGCATGCGCGGCTCGTCCTCGGGCGGCACGCCCAATATGTCCATGATCACGCGCAGAGGATAATGTGCCGCGACATCGCGCGCAAAGTCACATTCGCCGCCCTGCTCGAGCATATGGTCGACCGTCTCGCGAGCGATCTGCCGGATGCGCTCTTCGACGATCTTCAGATTCTTTGGCATGAACCAGCTCTGCGTCAGCAGCCGGTATTTCATATGGTCGGGGGCATCCATCTGGACCAGCGAGCGGATCAGATGGCCGTCATTGTTAGGGGTCGCCGCGCGCGCCAGCGCCTCGCCATCGCGATTGGTCAACACCGTCGGACGGATGCCGTTCGCGAAACGCTGTGGATCGCGGCTGATCGCCATGATGTCGGCGTGGCGCGTCACCAGCCAGAACGGGTCATGATCGTGATTCTCGGCAACGCCAAGCGGCATGTTCGCGCGCGCCCAGCTGAGCTGTTCGTGCAGCGGGTCCCAATTGCCATATGCAACAGGGTCGACGATGGCGGCGGCTACCTCTCCAGGCAATATGGGTTTTGTCATGCAACCCAAGCTGCCGCATCGCGTGCCGTCTGTCGAGCCCAGACGACGGCCTGCCGAAAGGGGGCGTTGCGCCGGCTGGAGCAGGAGCCTAGCCGGGGCCGCAGAATCATACCGGGATCGCAATCATGAAACTATCGACTCGCCATCTGCTCGTTGCCGCCGTTTCGTCGCTAAGCCTCGCCGCCTGCGCCGCGCAGCCGGGGCTCGAATCCCCTGCACCCGTCGCCACGGCGCCCGCGATGGCCGGCGCTCCGCTCGATACGAGCGTGCCGAGCCAGCTGCCGCGGATCGCGCAACCGGTGCATTACGACATCAGCGTCACGCCCGACGCCAAGGCGTTGAGCTTTGCCGGCGAGGCGGGAATCGATCTCGAACTTTACGAGCCCTCGACGACGCTCACGCTGAACGCACTCGACCTCAGCTTCGCAAGCGCAAGCCTGACCGGCGCCGACGGCAAGACGATCCCGCTGACCGTCGCGATCGACGCCGCGGCGCAGACCGCGAGCTTCACCGCCGCCGCGCCGCTCGCACCCGGCAAATACCGCCTGAACACCAGCTACACCGGCACAATCAACACACAGGCGAACGGGCTTTTCGCGCTCGATTATCCCGACAAGATCAGCGGGGGCGAGACGCGCGGGCTATTCACCCAGTTCGAGGCGCCCGACGCGCGGCGCTTCGTCCCGAGCTTCGACGAGCCGAGCTACAAGGCCACCTTCACCCTCTCGGCGACCGTTCCTGCAGGCGATCTTGCGGTGAGCAACATGCCCGTGACGAGCGAAACCCCCGTCGCGGGCGGCAAGAAGAAGGTGACCTTCCAGATCTCGCCCAAAATGTCGTCCTACCTCCTCTTCTTCGCGACCGGGGATTTCGAGCGGCTTGCGGCGAAGAGCGAGAGCGGCGCCGAGGTCGGCATCGTGTCGCCGAAGGGATCGGGCGGGCAGGCACGCTTTGCGCTCGACAGCCTTGGCCCCTTGCTCGGCTATTATCGCGATTATTTCGGCCAGCCCTATCCGCTGCCCAAGCTCGACAATGTCGCGGGACCCGGCCAGTCGCAGTTCTTCGGCGCGATGGAAAATTGGGGCGCGATCTTCACCTTCGAGCGCATCCTGCTCGACGATCCGAAGATCACCAGCGATGCGACGCGCCAGCAGATCTACACGACGCAGGCGCACGAGGTTGCGCATCAGTGGTTCGGCGATCTCGTTACCATGGCGTGGTGGGACGATCTGTGGCTCAACGAAGGCTTCGCGAGCTGGATGGAAACCAAGGCGAGCGACCATTTCCACCCCGACTGGCAGCCCCTGCTCGACCGCGTCGATGGCCGCGAGGGGGCGATGGCGCTCGACGCCTTTGCGACGACCCACCCCATCGTCCAGACGATCCGCACCGTCGAGGACACCAACCAGGCGTTCGATGCGATCACCTACCAAAAGGGCGAGGCCGTCATTACGATGCTCGAAGCCTATGCCGGCGAGGATGTGTGGCGGGGCGGGCTGCGCAGCTACATGGAGAAGCATAAATACGCCAATACGCGCACCGACGATCTGTGGAACGCGGTCGAGGCGGCGGGCGCGAAGGGGCTGACCGCGATTGCGCATGATTTCACGAACCAGCCGGGCATCCCGCTGCTCCGCGTCGGCGGCGTGACCTGCGCGGGCGGCAACACCAATGTCCAACTGACGCAGAGCGAATTTTCGCGCGACCGCAAGCAGGACATCGACGCCCAGAATCGCCGCTGGCAGGTGCCCGTTCTCGCGCGCGCCGGCGATGGTGCGGTCGCGCGGCAGGTGGTCGCGGGCGGCACGGGCACGCTGACCTTGCCCGGTTGCGGCCCCGTGCTGATCAATGCGGGACAGGCGGGCTATTATCGCACGCTTTATTCGCCCGCGGCGCTGGCCGCGCTGCGCGGCGATTTTGCGAAGCTCGCGCCGATCGACCAGCTCGGCCTGCTCGGCGACAATTTCGCGCTCGCCTATGCCGGATACCAGCCGATGGGCGCTGCGCTCGGCCTGCTAACGGCGGTGCCGCGCGATGCGAACCAGAAGCTGCTCGGCGACGCGGCAGGACGCTATGGCGCCCTCTACGGCATGTTCGACGACCAGCCCGCGGTGCGGAAACAAATCGCGGCGCGCGGCACCGCGGCGCTTGCCCCGGCGATGCAGCGGCTCGGATTCGATGCGCGTGCCGGCGAGCCCGCGCTCGACAGCATCCTGCGCTCTCAGCTGCTCGGCGCACTTGGAACGCTCGGCGACGCGAAGGTGCTGGCGGAGGCACGTCGACGCTTCGCCTTGCTCGATAGCAACCCCGCGGCGCTCGACGGTCCGCTGAAATCGCGCTGGCTCGACATCATCGCGGCGAACGCGAATGAGGCCGAATGGACCAAGCTGCGCGCGATGGCGAAGGGGTCGAAATCGGCGGTCGAGCGCAGCGCCTTCTACACCTTCCTCGGCAATGCGAAGGATGCGGTGTTGGCGAAGCGCGCGCTCGACCTCGCGCTCACCGACGAGCCGGGCAAGACGGTCAGTGCCGGGATCATCGGCGCGGTCGCGAAGAATCATCCCGAACTGGCGGTCGATTTCGCGCAGGCGAATCAAGCCGTGGTCGACCGGTTGATCGATGCCTCGGCGCGCGCGCGCTTCCTCGCGGGCCTCGCCGCCGCATCGAACGATCCCGCGATGATCGCCAAGCTCGAGCGGATCGCCGCGCCGCTGCCCGCCGACGTCCGCAAGCCCTATGACAAGACGCTGGCGTCCTTGAAGGAACGCAGCGTCAGCCGCCCGCGGATCAAGAGCGAAATCGTCGGCTGGCTGAAAGCGAAGTAAGGACGAGCCGCGGCCGGCCGGTCAGTCGGCCGGCTGCGGCGTCCCGACGGGCATCGCGCTTTCCCATTCGGCGCGCGCGCGGCGGATCATCGCCTTGAGTGCATCGGCATGGCGCTGCCACGCGGCGGCCGCCTCTGCGTTCCAGGCCGTCCCCGCCGCCGCGCCCAGTTCGGCAACCGTCATATCGATGAACGCGTCATATTCGGCGATCGGCAGCGGCCCATAGGCGCGGTGCGTGAAGACGAGTTCGGCGACGAGCGGCCACACCCAGCCTTCGCCCTTCGCCAGCCCGAACATCATCTGCAGCGTCTCGTCGGTCATCCGCCGCGACGAGGCATCGACGACCATGAAGCTGGCGCGACGATCGGGGAATGCCGCAAAGAAGCGGTCGAACAGCGCGTGGCGAATATCAATGCCGGCGTCGGCGACGGCGGCGAGGCTCGCCTCCATCGCCGCGACGTCGGTCACTTGAACAGGCTACCCAAAATGCCGCGCATCAGCTGACCGCCGAACTTGCCCGCGACCTGCCGGCCGAGATTGGTCGCGGCGGAGCGCGCCGCCGATTCGACCATCTTCTCGGCGAAGCTCGGCTTCGCGGCCTCGCGCGCCGCGACCTTTTCCTGTTGCAGCCGCACCTTCTCTTCGGCGACTTTGCGCTTCGCCTCTTCCTTCGCGGCGATCGCGGCCTGCTTGTCGGCTTCGACCTGCGCCTTCGCCTCGACCGCGGCCGCCTGCGCCTGCTCGGCCTTGGCGGCGAGCAGTTCCTCGGCGCTCTCGCGGTCGACGGCGGTGTCATATTTGCCCTCGACCGGCGAGATCGACTTGATGATCGCACGCTCCTTGCCGTCGAGTGGCCCGGCGCGCGAACAGGGCGGCTTGATCAAGGTGCGCTCGACCGGCGACGGCGCGCCGTCGGCCATCAGCAACGACACGAGCGCCTCACCAACCTTGAGTTCGGTGATCTCGCGCGCGACATCGACCTTGGGGTTCGGGCGGAAGGTTTCGGCGGCGGCCTTGACCGCCTTCTGGTCGCGCGGGGTGAAGGCGCGGAGCGCGTGCTGGACGCGGTTGCCGAGCTGACCCGCGACATCCTCGGGAATGTCGATCGGGTTCTGCGTGACGAAATAAACGCCGACACCCTTTGAACGGATCAGGCGCACGACCTGTTCGATCTTTTCGGCAAGCGCGGGCGGCGCGTCGTCGAACAGCAGATGCGCCTCGTCGAAGAAGAAGACGAGCTTCGGCTTGTCGGGGTCACCGATCTCGGGAAGCGTCTCGAACATCTCGCTGAGCATCCAGAGCAGGAAGGTCGCGTAAAGCTTCGGGCTTGCCATCAGCTTGTCGGCGGCGAGGATGTTCACATAGCCGCGGCCATTCTCGTCGCACTGGATCATGTCCATGATGTCGAGCGCGGGTTCGCCGAAGAAATTGGCGCCGCCCTGTGTTTCGAGCGTCAGCAATTGCCGCTGGATCGTGCCCACCGTCGCCTTAGACACATTGCCATATTTGGTCGTCAGCTCATCGGCATTTTCGGCACACCAGGCGAGCATCGCCTGCAAATCGCCAAGGTCGAGCAGCAGCAGATTCTGCTCGTCGGCGACGCGGAAGGCGATTGCGAGCACGCCCTCCTGCACCTCGTTGAGCCCCATAAGCCGCGCGAGCAGCAGCGGGCCCATTTCGGAAATCGTCGTACGGACGGGGTGTCCCTGCTCGCCGAACAGGTCCCAGAACATCACCGGATTGTCATGATAGGCCCAGTCGCTGTCGCCGATCTCGGCGGCGCGCGCGGCGAAAATCTCGTGCATCTTCGATGTCGGGCTGCCCGCCATCGCCATGCCGGCGAGGTCGCCCTTCACATCGGCGACGAACACCGGGACGCCGACCGCCGAAAAACCCTCGGCGAGCCCCTGCAAGGTCACCGTCTTGCCGGTGCCGGTCGCGCCGGCGATCAACCCGTGGCGGTTCGCGCGCTTGAGAACGAGCGACTGGCGCGGACCGTCCGCGGCTCCGCCACCGCCCAGACCGATATAGATTTCGCTTGCCGTGCTGCCGTCGCTCACCCGCTGTCCTCCATTCGATATGCTTTCATAAGGTCTAGAGCGGCGGCGCAGGTCAGGCAATCGGCAAACCGGCAGCGTTCGTCGCTGTGGCGCGGCGGAAAACCACCGAACTTCAAGCTGAGATCGCCGGCGTCACCTCTTCTTCGCCGCGATGTAGCGCGTCACCTGCTCTTCGAGAATATCGAGCGGCAGCGCGCCTTCGCTGAGCACCGCTTCGTGGAAGTCGCGAATGTCGAAGCGCGGGCCGAGTTCGGTTTCGGCGCGTTTGCGCAGTTCGGCGATCTTGAGCTGGCCGACCATGTAGCTGGTCGCCTGACCCGGCCAGTTGAAATAACGGTCGACCTCGCGCGCGATGTCGGTGTCCGACACCGAGCTGTTCGCCTTGAAGTAAGCGATCGCCTGTTCGCGCGTCCATCGCTTCGAATGGATGCCGGTGTCGAGCACGAGGCGGATCGCGCGCCACACCTGGAGCGAGAGCATGCCGAAGCGGTCATAGGGGGTCTTGTAGACGCCCATCTCGTTCGCGAGGCGCTCCGAATAAAGTCCCCAGCCCTCCATATAGGCGCCATAGCCGCCGAATTTGCGGAATTTGGGAATGCCGCTGAGTTCCTGCTGGCGCGCGATCTGGAAATGGTGGCCCGGCGCGCCTTCGTGCGCGGCGATGCCGGCGACCTGCACCTTCTGCGTCTGGTTCATGTCGACGAGGTTGACGTAATAGATGCCGGGACGCGTGCCGTCAGCCGAGGGCGGGTTGTAGAAGGCGGTCGACGCCGTCCCCTCGCGCCACTTCTCGACCGCGCGCACTTCGAGCGCGGCCTTGGGCAGCACGCGGAAATAGCGCGGCGCGGCGGTCATCACCGATGCGATCACCGCGCGCGCGTCGGCGAGATAGGTTTCGCGGCCCGCCTCGGTGTTCGGATATTTGAACTGCGGATCGGTGCGGATGTGATCAAAGAACTGTTCGAGCGTGCCGGTGAAGCCGACCTCGCGCTTGATCGCTTCCATCTCGCTGCGGATCGCCGCGACCTGCGCGAGGCCGAGGTCGTGGATCTGGTCCGCGGTGAGGCTGGTGGTCGTCGAGCTTTTCAGCCGGTCGGCGTAATAGGCCGCGCCGTCGGGGAGGCTCCACGCGCCGAAATTGCCTTTCGACTTGGGCTCGATCTCGTCGATCGCAGCGATCAGCGTGTCGTAGCCATGCTTGAATGGTCCGGTCAGCGCGGCGCTGGCGTCGGCGATCAGCTTGGCTTTGGTTGCGGCGGGAGCACCCAGCGCATCGACCTTTTTGCGGAAGTCGGCCAGCAGCGTCGAATCGGCGCCGCTGCCGAAGGGCGCGCCGGTGATCACCTTGAGCGCGTCGGCGCGCGCGGGGGCGAAATTGACCTTGTTGGGGACGATTCCCGCCGCGGCCTGTTCGCGCATCGTCGCCGCGACTTCGGTCATCACGCGGTCGGTGTCGCGCAGGCGGGCGATATAGGCCTCGGCATCGGCGACGCTGTCGACCTTGTGATTGTTGATGAGCAGCACGGGGATCGCGCCGGCGGGGCTGCCGTTGGTCGAGACAGGGAAACGCAGCTTGCGGAAGCGGAGCGATTCGCGGCCACGCTCGACTTCATATTCGAACAATCGGAAGCTGACGCGCGCGCTCTCGCCGAGTTGGTCGGGCTTGAAGCGTGCGCGCATGTCCTTGAGCTGGCGCTCCATGAGGTCCTGCTCGCGCACCGATGCGGCGTCGGTGTAATCGTCGAGCTTGGCGTAATTGGTCTTGAGGCCGAGTTGGGTCTGCGATTCGGGGCTGAGGCCCAACCGTTCGTCGAACGCCTCGTCGAGAAACTGGAGCAGGGCCTGGTCCTGCGTCCCGGCTCGCGGGGCGGCCTGTGCGAAGGCGGGCGCGGTCATCGGCGCGAAGGACAGGACGGGGAGCAGCATCAGGGCAACGGCAAAGCGCATCACATTCTCCTATTGATGACGCGCTTGTTGCCGAACGCCCCGCCCGGCGCAATAATATTTCAGGGACTTAGGCCGCTGGCCATCTATTTCCGCGAAGCGGCGCTCCGGTCGCGGATCGCCTTGAATTCGCTGTCGTCCTTCCAGCCGGGCCATTTGGCCGAGCGCGCGAGCTCGTCGCCGAGCGTGTAGAAGAGCGAAATGTCCTGCACCGCGCCGTCGAGGTTCCAGCTTTCGTCCCACGCGTCGCACGCCTGATGATAGCATTTGCCGGTATAGGCATCGACCCACGCCTGCCCGGCGGGCTTGCCGCCGGCGACGAGATCCGAGGCGCCTGCGATGCCCATCATCAGGAGCACGGGGACGCCGCGCTTCGCAAGGCTGAAATGGTCGGCGCGGTAGAAGAGGCCGCGTTCGGGGAGGCTTTCGACGCTGACGGTGCGGCCCTGAGTCGCCGCGACGCGCGCGAGATCGTCTTCGAGGCTGCCCTGGCCCCTACCGACGAGGATCACATCCTTTGCCTTGCCAGCGGTCTGCAGGATGTCGAGGCCAAAGTTGGCAACGGTCTTTTCGGCCGGGAAGATCGGGTTTTGGGCGTAGGCCTCCGAGCCGAGTAGGCCGCGTTCTTCGGCGGTCCAGAAAGCGAAGGCGATCGTGCGGTGGGGGGCGGGCGCCGCCTTGAACAGCCGGGCAATCTCGAACAGCCCCGCAACGCCGAGCGCATCGTCGTTGGCGCCGGCGCGGTAGATGCGACCCTTTTCGTCGGGCGCACCCTCGCCATAGGCGTCCCAGTGCGCGCCATAGATCACGACCTCGTTGGGGCGTTTGGCGCCGGGAATCTTGGCGAGGACGTTCTGGCTTTGCACGACGTCCTGCGTCACCGGGATCGCGGCGTTGAAGCTGGTGCCGAGGTCGACGGGTTTGAAATCCTTGCGGCGCGCTGCGGTGCGCAGCTTTGCCAGATCCTGTCCGGCATCTGCAAAGAGCTTTGTGGCGGTCTCGCCCGAAATCCAGCCTTGCAGTGCTAGGCTCGTCACCTTTTCGAGCGGCATGACGAGGCCGTAATTTTCGCCCCCCGGTGCCTTGACGACGTTCCAGCCATAGCCGACGCCGTCGGTGTCATGGACGATCAGCGCGCCGACCGCGCCGCGGCGCGCGGCTTCCTCGAACTTGTAGGTCCAGCGGCCATAATAGGTCATCGTCCGGCCACCGAACTTGCCGAAGCTGTCCTCGCCCTTCGCCGCGACGAAATCGGGGTCGTTGATCAGGAAGACGGCGACCTTGCCCTTCAAATCCTGCCCCTTGAAATCGTCCCAGCCGCGTTCGGGCGCGCTGACGCCATAGCCGACGAAGACGAGCGGAGCGTTCGGGACGATCGCCTTGTCCTTCGGCTGGAGCGTCGAGAGATAGATGTCGGTGCCGAAGGTCAGCGGGGTTGCGGTGCCCTTGCGGTCGAAGCTCAGCGTCGTCGCGGTGCCGAGGCGGGTGTGGAGCAGGGGGACGGGTTGGGTCCAGCCGCCGTCCGTCCCGGCGGGTTCGAGCCCGAGCGCCTGGAGACGGCCGATCAGATAACCGATGGTGCGTTCCTCGCCGATCGTGCCGGGGGCGCGCCCCTGAAACTGGTCCGAAGCGAGGGTGCGGACGGTCTGAGTCAGGTTCGCGGCGTCGATGGCGGGCTCTGCCGATGCCGGCGCGGCGATGGCGGAAACGAGAAGAGCGGAGGCAAGGCGCAGAGTCATGGAGCGGCGGTTCCTGTTTTGGTTTCGGCACGCCTAGCATGGGGCCGCGCCGGGCGGCCACTGATTTGACAGCAAGAAACGGGTCGTGCGGACGGGCGGGCACTGGCAGGGTCGCGGCATGACTCAGACCACCGAAACCAAGATCGCCGCGCTGGATTGGGATGCCATTGCGGCATCGCTCGACCGCGATGGCTGGGCGGTTCTGCCTGGATTGCTGGGCGACGCGGCGTGCGATGACGTTGCGGCGCTTTACGCGCACGAGGCGGGGTTTCGCAGCCACGTCCATATGGCGCGGCACGGGTTCGGGCGCGGGGAGTATCGCTATTTTGCCTATCCGCTGCCGCCACTGGTCGCGGATTTGCGCGGCGGATTATATCCGCGTCTCGTGCGAATCGCGAACCGATGGCACGAGCGGATGGGTATGCCGACGCGCTTCCCGGACGAGCATGACGCGTTTCTGGCGCGATGCCACGAGGCAGGCCAGCGGCGGCCGACGCCCTTGCTGCTGCAATATGGCGCGAGCGACTATAATTGCCTGCATCAGGACCTGTATGGCGAGCATGTGTTCCCGTTGCAGGTCGCGGTGTTGTTGTCCGCGCCGGCCACGGATTTTACCGGCGGCGAGTTCGTGCTGACCGAACAAAGGCCGCGGATGCAATCAAGGGCCGCTGTCGTGCCGCTGGCGAAGGGCGACGCCATCGTCTTTGCGGTGAATGTGCGGCCGGTGCAGGGTGCGCGTAGCGACTATCGCGTCGCGATGCGCCATGGGGTGAGCGAAATCCGGTCGGGGCGGCGGCATACGCTCGGCGTCATTTTCCACGACGCGGCGTAGGCCCTTAGTCGTCCAGCGAGCGCATCAGATTGTCGCGGAGCTTCGCGACCGATTGCTGGACGTCGACGAAGCTGTCGCCGAGGCCGGTCGCGTCGAAGAGTTCGTTGCCGATCTCGTGACTGCGCAGTTCGCTGCCCTTTGGCGTCAGCCGAATACGCACCTGGCGTTCGTCGGCGGGATCGCGGCGGCGCTCGATGAAACCCGACTGTTCGAGCTTCTTGAGAATGGGGGTGAGCGTGTTCGATTCGAGGAACATCTTTTCGCCGAGTTCGCCGACCGTCTGATCATCCTGTTCCCACAGAGCGACGAGCGCGACATATTGGGTGTAGGTGAGGCCAAGCTTGTCGAGGATCGGGCGATAGGCGCGGCCGAAGGCGAGGTTCGCCGAATAAACCGCGAAGCAGAGGAATTCGCCAAGTTTGGGCCGGTCTGGGGCGGGCGATTTCGTCATATACGTTCCTTGATGGATGTCCGATAATTCAAGCGCATACGATTAAATCGGAATCCGATAGTGTCAACCGGGCGGTGCCTGCCGAGGGAGAAGGCAGCACCGCCCGGCAGAGACATCAAACGAGGTTGAGTTCGATGTCGATATTGCCTTCGACCGCCTTCGAATAGGGGCAGATCTTGTGCGCGGTGTCGATCAGCTCGCGGGCGGTGACGGGGTCGATGCCGGGGACCGCGATGTCGAGGCGGGCGCGGAGGAAGAAGCCGCCGTCGTTCATCAAAACTTCGATCGTGGTGTCAGCCTCGGGGCTGGCGGGCAGCTTGATCTTCTTCTGCGATGCGGCGAGTTCGAGCGCGCCGATGAAGCACGCCGACCAGGCGGCGGCGAAGAGGTTTTCGGCGGCGGGATGCGGCTGGGGCAGCGCGAGGTCGAGGACGCCGTTGGTGCTGCGTGCGTAGCCTTCGGCGCCGCCTTTGACGTGGGTCGTGCCGGTGAAGATGATTTTGTCGGCCATTTCAGGTTCCTTTCGGGGTTGGTTTTATCGTATCCGTTTGCATCGGATGCGATGTAATTAGGTGGGCCGCAATAGATAGTCAAGCGTGCACGATTAAATCGTGCCCGATATAATTTTATCGCGTTGAATTTGCGTGATGAAAAAATTTGATTGGAGGTAGCGATCAGGCGTTTCAACCGCGACGGGCGCCGGATTGCATCGGCGACGACCGGAAACTTCACTCTCGATCACCGCGGGGGAACAACCGCGGGCGGCCAGAAGCGGATGCCCCCGTTGCGGGATATAATGCGCTGAATCGGAATGACCGCTTTCGACCGACAGTTGCCGTCAATCTCCCGTCCCGCTTGCGGGAGGGGTCGGGGTGGGCCTGCGACGTCGCGATCAGCCCAACGCGCGGCGGCTAGCCAGCAAGCTGGCAAGCCTCACTGCCCCTCCCGCAAGCGGGAAGGGAAATCAGCTCGCTCCTGTAACGTCCGCTCACCATCCCTCCAAGCCGCCAGCGGCGATACCTTCAACCCATGATGAAGGCGTTGAGCTTGTTGCCGTCGGGATCGCGAAAATAGCCGGCGTAAAATCCCTCGCCGCGCGGTCCCGGCGGGCCTTCGCAGGTTCCGCCATGCGCGAGCGCGATTTCGTGGAGGCGGTGGACCTGTTCCTTGTCTTTCGCCTGAAGCGCGACCATCACGCCGTTGCCGACCGTCGCGACATTACCGTCGAACGGCTTGGTCAGCCCGATGCCCGCGCCCCCATCGGGCTTCCCCCACGCAATGAAGCCGTCGAATTCCATCATCCGCGGCGTCTCGAGTTCGGCGGCAATCGCGTCGTAAAATTCCGCCGCCTTGGCGAGGTCCTTCGTTCCCAGCGTCACATAGCCAATCATCATCTTTCTCCCGACTCGATGTTATGCGAACATAATATGAACATTGGGCGACGGGCGCAACAAAAAGGGCGCCGAACCCGAAGGTGCGGCGCCCCGATTGATGCGTCGGAACCGACGCTTATTTGACCCGGATCGCCACGAATTGCGACGGACCGCCGCGGCGCAGGATTTCGAGCAGAACCGCATCACGGCCCGCCTTTTTCGCGTCGGCGACAGCCTTGGCGAGCGCGTCGCTCGTCGCGACCGGGGTACGGTTCGCGCTGAGGATCACGTCGCCGCGGCGCAGACCCTTGCGGCCCGCATCGCTGTTCGCCGATGCCGCACCGACCACGAGACCCTTTGTAGCGGCGTCGACGCCAACCGCGCGGGCGATATCAGGCGTCACCGTCTGCACCGACAGGCCCAGTTCTTCCTGAATCGCCTTATCAGCGGCGCCCGTCGGATCCTCGGGGACCGCCTGCTCTTCTTCGGGATCGAAGTTGCCAGCGGCCAGCGTTTCCTCGGGCGGACGCGTGCCGACGACCGCCTGGATCGTCATCGCCTTGCCATCGCGAATGATTTCGAGCGGAATGCGCGTGCCGGGCTTGGTGTTTGAGACAATGTACGACAACGTCTGCTGCGGCGTGACGTCCTTGCCGTTGACCTTGGTCACGACGTCGCCGCGCTTCAGCCCGGCCTTCTCGCCCGCCTGTGCAGGTTCGACGCGCTGGATGAACTCGCCGCGGTCCTTGGGCAGGCCGAGCGCCGCCGCGAGATCCTCGTCGACCGGCGCGATGCCGATGCCGAGATAGCCGCGTTCGATCTTGGCGCCCGAACGCAGCGCATTGATCACCGGGATCGCCGCGTCGGCGGGAATCGCGAAGTTGACGCCGATGTTCGCGCCGACGGGCGAGATCAGCATATTGTTGATGCCGACGACATTGCCTTGGAGGTCGAACAGCGGACCGCCCGAGTTGCCGCGGTTGATCGCGGTATCGGTCTGGATGTAGCGGTCATAGGCGCCGCCCTGATTGACGCTGCGCTGTACCGCCGAGATGATGCCCGCGGTCACCGTCGAGCCGAGCCCGAGCGGGTTGCCAATGGCAACCACCCAGTCGCCGACTCGTGCGGTGCTGCTGTCGGCGAACTTCACGAAGGGCAGGCCCGACGCCTCGATCTTGAGCAGCGCGAGATCGGACGCGAGGTCGCGGCCGACGATCGTCGCCTTATATTCCTTCTGGTTGGTCAGCGTTACCGTGACCTGGTTCACCTCTTCGCCGCGCGGGCCGCCCGAGATGACGTGGTTGTTGGTGACGATATAGCCGTCGGCCGAAATCAGGAATCCCGAACCGCCGCCCTGCTGTTCCTGCGTGATCGGTTCGCGCGTGCCGGCGAACGGATTCAGCCGGACGCCGAGCGTGACTTCCTGCTTGGTCGAGATGTTGACCACCGCAGGCTGCAGCTGTTCGACCAGGTCGGCAAAGCTTTCAGGCGCGCCCGAACGCGGAACGACCTTGGCGATTTCGCTCTTCTCATTCTGAGCGACCTGCGCCCCGACGGGAGACTGGGTGACCAGCGCCAGCGCGGTGCCACCCGCCAGCAAGGCCGAAGTGATGCCATAAACATAACGCACGATCGAAATTCCTTTTCTCTTACGAAAACTCACTGCCCCGGCTGCGGCGGTCTGCGGCGAATTGGCTGAACGGCGATTGAACATGAACGGGACTTGCACGCCCCGTTCATGATCCCTTTCACCGCTCAGTCACCCCTGAAACGGCGCAGATAATCGCTGTTCGGCGACAGCACGATCGAATTGTTCGCGCCCTTCGACGCGTCACCGAGGAAGGTCTGCCGATAACTTTGCATCGCGCGATAGAAATCATAGAATTGCGCGTCCTTGCCATAGGCTTCGGCATAGATGCGCGCGGCCTCTGCATCGGCATTGCCGCGGATGATCTGCGCCTCCTTTTGACCCAGCGCGCGGATCGACACCGATTCCTGCTCGCGCGCCGAGCGCATCCGCGCAAAGGCGGCCTCTAGCGGCGTGCCGGCGGGAAGATCGGCGCGCTTGATCCGGACGTCGATCACCTCGGCCCCATAGCGCCGCGCTTCGCGGTTGAGCGCATTCTGGATATTGGTCATCACATTGCCGCGCTCGGCCGACAGCAGCGAGGCAAAGCTGCGCTTGCCGAGCTCGTTGCGCAGCGACGAGCCGAGGATCGAGGTCAGCTGACCCTTCAGATTCTCCTCGCTACGGATCGAGGTATAGGTCCGCGCGGGGTCGATGATGCGGAAACGCGCAAAGGCGTCGACCTCAAGCAGATATTGGTCAGTCGTTAGCACCCGTTCGTTCTGCATGTTCGCGCCCAGGATCCGCTTGTCGAAGAACACGACCGAATCGATGAACGGAATGCGCGCAAGCAGGCCCGCGCCGGCGCTGCCGAACCGTTCGTTGGCGTGATATTTGTTCACCACGCTGTTGATCTGACCATAGCGGATGACGATCGCCTGCTTGTCCTCGGGGATGATGACGAGCGTCATCGCGGCGATCACCAGCCCGATGAGCAGGATGAAGAGCAGCCGCAGCGGACGGCCGAACAGATTGTCGAAGAAGTTCATCGGCCGCTCTCCACCGTGGCCGGCGCTTCGGCGGCGCGCCGCCGCAATTCGGGCAGCGGCAGATAGGGCGTAACCCCGCCCGATTCGACGATCACCTTGTCCACCGGCGCCAACACCTGCTCCATCGTTTCATAATAAAGGCGACGCTTGGTCACCTCGGGCGCGAGCTTGTACTGCTCATAGATTTTGTCGAATTCCGCCGCCGCGCCGCGCGCGCGTTCGAGCACGGTGCTGGCATATGCTTCGGCTTCATTGATGTTCGATTCGCGTTCCTGCTGCGCCGCGGTCACCTTGTTGAAGGCGTCGGTCACCTGCTCGGGCTGCACCGCGCGCTGCAACTGGATCGCCTCGATCGTCACCCCGGCGCGATATTTGTCGAGCAGTTGCTGCATGCGATTGCGCACTTCGCCCTCGATACTGGCACGGCGCGGGCCGATCGCATCGGTCAGCGTATAGTTTGCGACCGTTGCGCGCATCGCGCTTTCGGCGACTTCGCGGATCGTGTTTTCCTGATCGGCGATCTGGAACAGATATTGATGCGGGTCGCGAACGCGCCAGCGCACCTCATAGCCGAGGTTGATGATATTCTGGTCCTGCGTCAGGACAAAATTCTGTGAATCATTGCTGGTCGCGCCGATTTTCAGCTCGCGGATCGATTGCACATTCTCGACCTGCACGCGTTCGAACGGAGCGGGCAGCTTGAGGTTGAACCCGGGAGCCATGGTACGCGAATAGCTGCCCAGCGTCGTGACGACCCCGGCTTCGCCTTCGCGGATGATGTCCCAGCTCGAAATACCCAGCCACGCGGCGACGATCGCGAGCGGTGCCCATTTCCAGAGCCTTGCCGACTCGCCGAAATTGAACTGGTCGCCGCCGCCGCCCGAACCGCCGCCGCCGAAACCGCCGCGGCCCTTGCGCAGCAATTCGTCGAGCGCCGAAGGGCCGCGCGGTTTTTGCGCGCGCCGCTGGTCGGCGGGATCGGGCGTAACCCACGGGTTGCGCGGGCCGGGCTTCTTGCCGTCGCCCTTCCCGTCATCATCCCCCTTACTCGGACCATTGCCCCACGGGCTGTTGGCCATCTGGCTGATCTGATGGAAAAATTGCCGCAATCCCCTCGGGCTGCGGCGTCCCATGCTGCCGTCAATCTTGTCGTTCATAAGGCTTTTATAGGGTCAGCGGCCGCGATTAACAGGGGGTGCGCGCGAAAATGGCTGGCAAACGGGCCAATCATGCCTATCTGCCGCGGACATGACCGAACAAAGCGCCGATATCGCCCGCCTCACCGCCACTGCAGCCGAGCTCAGCGAAGGGCGCACATCCGGCCTGCGCCAGCTCGACGATTCGGGGCTGCTCGCCGTGGTGCTCGATGTATCGGGGCTCGCGGTCGAGGAGCGCAAACCGCTCGAGGACAGGCTCCGCGCCGGTCTGCTCGCCGAAGCGGGCGTGCGCGAAGTCCGCATCGCGATGACCGCCGAGAAAAAGGCGATGACGCTGATCGCTGTCGGCAGCGGCAAGGGCGGGGTCGGTAAATCAACCCTCGCGGCCAACCTCGCGGTTGCCCTCCGCCGTCTCGGCGTGAAGGTCGGGCTGGTCGATGCCGATATCTATGGGCCCTCGCAGCCGCGGCTGATGGACAGCGAAAATGTGAAGCCCGAATCGCGCGGATCGAAACTGGTTCCCGTCCCCAACGCCTATGGCGTGCCGATGCTGTCGACCGGCCAGATCGCGGCGCCCGGACAGGCGATCGCGTGGCGCGGCCCGATGGCGGGCAAGGCGCTCGAACAGCTTGTCGACGCGAGCTGGGGCGACATCGACACGCTGGTCGTCGACCTGCCCCCCGGCACCGGCGACGTCCAGCTGACGATGATCCAGAAGCACAAGCCCGCGGGCGCGGTGATCGTATCGACGCCGCAGGATCTCGCGCTGATGGACGCGACCCGCGCGATCAGCCTGTTCGAACAGGCCGACGTGCCGATCATCGGTCTCGTCGAAAATATGGCGGGTTACGCCTGCCCGCATTGCGGCGAGGTCAGCGACCCGTTCGGCAGCGGCGGCGCCGAAGCAGCGGCGAAGACGATGGCCCTCGACTTCCTCGGCCGCGTGCCGCTGTCGATGGGCATCCGCCTCGCGAGCGACGGCGGCGTCCCGCCCGCCGCCGGAACCGACCCGACGGGCGAGCCGTTCCATGCGATAGCGGCGAAGGTCGCCGACTGGCTGACCACACGAAAGGGGCGATGATGGCGATCAACGACGAAAGCGAAATTCGCGAACTGCTCGGGCAGAAACGTCGCATCGCGGTGGTGGGCGCCTCGCCCAACCCGTCGCGCCCCTCAAACGGCGTCCTCGCCTTCCTCGTTTCGCAGGGCCACGATGTGATCGCGGTCAATCCGGGCCACGCCGGCAAGACGATCCACGGCGCGCCTGTCGTCGCGACGCTCGCCGATGTCGAGCCGCCCGCCGAACTCGTCGACATCTTTCGCAACAGCGAGGACGCGGGCTCGGCGGTCGACGAGGCCATCGTCCATGGCGCCAAGGCAGTGTGGCTGCAGATCGGCGTCATCAACGAGGCGGCGGCGAAACGCGCCGAAGCCGCAGGACTGACCGTGGTCATGGATCGCTGTCCAAAGATCGAAGTCCCTCGGCTCGGTCTGCTGCGGTGAAGGCAGCTCTTTCGCTGCTTGCCACGACCGCGCTCGCGGGGTGCGCGACAACGCCAGCCGTCACGACGCCGCAGGATGAATTTTTCGCCGCGCTCTCGGCACGCTGCGGTCAAGCCTATGCCGGCAAACTCGCGAGCGACGAATCGGCCGATGCCGAGATGCGCGGCAAGGCGATGGTGATGCACATTCGCCATTGCACCGCCGACCGGATCGAAATCCCTTTCCATGTCGACGGGCTCGGCCCCGATGGCGGCTGGGACCGGTCGCGCACGTGGATCATCAGCCGAACCGGTACCGGCCTTCGCCTCAAGCATGACCATCGCCACGCCGATGGCAAGCCCGACGCGGTCACGCTGTACGGCGGCGACACCCGGGATTCGGGGAGCGCGACGCGGCAGAGTTTCCCGGTCGACGCCGAATCGATCGCGATGTTCAACGCCACCGGCCGCAGCGTTTCGACCACCAATATCTGGTCGGTCGAAACGACGGATACGGGCTTCACCTATGGCCTCGACCGGCAGGGACGCCATTTTCGCGTCGCGTTCGATTATGCGAAACCGGTAGCGCGGCCGCCCGCACCCTGGGGCTGGTAAGGGGAACCCTTCCGCCCGTCATGCGCTAGCTCGGCAAAGATGGGAGAACAGGATGGGCACCCCGACCCTTATGCTGATCGCGCTGCTCGCACTCGGCGCGTGCAGCGAGAAGGTACCCGACCCGCGCGGCGTCGGGCAGGACGAGACCTTGCTGTCGGTATCGGCGACTGGCCGATCCGAAACGCGCCCCGACGAGGCGCGCTTCACCGCCGGAGTGAGCACGATCGCCGCATCGGCCGACGCCGCCACCCAGCGCAATAATGAAACGATGACCAAGGTGACTGAGGCGCTCAAAGCCTTTGGCGTCGCGGGCAAGGATTTGCAGACGCGCCAGCTGACGGTGAACCGCATCGACTGGGGCGCGAACAAGGGCAAATATGAAGCCGTCAACCAGGTCGAGGTGCGGATGCGCGCGGTCGACAAGGCGGGCGAGGCCGTCGCCGCGACGACGCAGGCGGGCGCGAACGTTCTGTCGGGTCCCACGCTGCGCGTCTCCGATCAGGAGGCCGCGACCAAATCGGCCTATGCAGCTGCCTATCGCGCCGCGCGCGCCCGCGCCGACGCCTATGCTGGCGCTGCAGGGCTCAAGATCGACCGCGTGCTCACGATCCGCGATGGCGGCGACAATGCGCCCCCGATGCCCTATTATGAGATGGACGCCGCGGCGAACCGGGCTGTCGCGCAATCGGCCGCCCCGCCGTTCAACCCCGGCGTCAGCGAATCGCAGGTCTCGGTTCGCGTCGATTTCGCGCTGTCGGAGAAATAGGGCGCGGCCGACGCACCGCACGACAGGCCGATTTTCTTTGCGCCGATTCGCCCCCCTGACTATCAGCAGCGGGCATGGCCGGCATTCGCGACACAGTGGGGAAAAACAGATCGCGCGTGCCGCACGTCAGCCGCCGTTCGCTGCTGGTCGGCGCGACCGCGGCGGGCGGGCTGGCGATTGCGTGGAGCCTGTGGCCGCGCGACTATCAGCAGAACCTGACCGCCGCGCCCGACGAGCATATCTTCAACGCCTTCCTGAAGATCGGCGACGACGGGCATATCAGCGCGATCATCCCGCAATGCGAAATGGGTCAGGGCGTCACGACGCTGCTGCCACAGATCATGGCCGACGAGCTCGGCGCCGATTGGCGGACGATCGCGGTCGAAAGCGCGCCGATCAACCCGCTCTACACCAACACGCTGCTCGTCGACGAGGATAGCGCTGTCTTTACCCCGCGCTCGGGGGTTCCCTATTTCGTGTCCGACGTGCGCAGCTGGGCGCGCCGCGAATGGGCGGTGCGCCACGCGGTGATGCTCACCGCGAACAGTTCGTCGGTGCGCATGTTCGAGGCGCCATGCCGCGCGGCGGCGGCGCAGGCACGCGCGCTGCTGATGATGGCGGCCGCCGAACGCTGGGATGCCGATTGGGAAGAATGCGACACGCAGGACGGCTTCGTCACCCATGGCAGGAAAAAGCTGCGCTTTGGCGATGTCGCGGCCGCCGCCGCGCTGCTCGAACCGCCCGCCGAACCCGTGTATCGCGCGAGCAGCGCCGATCCGCTCTACGGCAAGGAGCTGACGCGGCTCGACCTGCCCGCCAAGATCGACGGGTCGGCCAATTATGCCGGCGACATCCGCCTGCCCGACATGGTGTTCGCGGCGATCCGTCAAGGGCCGCTCGGCGCGACGCGGCTGAAAGGCATCGACCGCAAGAAAGGACTCGCCTCCCCCGGCCTGCTCCATGTCGTCACGCATGAGCGCTGGGTCGCGGCGGTGGCGCGCAACTGGTGGGCGGCGAACCGCGCGCTCGACCGCTTCGCCCCCGTGTTCGAGACCGACGGCACGCCGATATCGACCGACCGCATCGATAAGGCGCTGAAGGCGGCGCTGAAGGACGACGGTTATCGCATGACGAGCGAGGGCGACGTCGCCGAGGCGATGGAGGGACGGCCCAAGATTTCCGCCGAATATGCCGTCGCCCCGGCGCTCCATGCGCCGATCGAAACGCGGACGGCAACCGCGGCGCCCGACGGCGCCGGCTTGCGCGTATGGGTCGCGACGCAAGCGCCAGCGCAGTGCCGCGACGCGATCGCGGGCGCCACCGGGCTGGCCCCCGCCAGCGTTACTTTATTTCCGATGATGGCGGGCGGATCGTTCGACGCCTGCCTCGATCACAGCGTAGCGGTGCAGGCGGCGGTCATCGCGCTGCAAGTCAAACGCCCGGTGCAACTCGCCTGGTCGCGCGCCGAGGAAATCATGCGCCTGCCGCCTCGCGCACCGGCGCGCGCCAAGCTGACCGCGACGCTCAACGCCGCGGGCGGGATCGATGCGCTGGTAACCCGCATCGCCGTGCCACCGACCAATCATGAGGTTCGGGATCGCCTGTTCGACAACACGCCGTCTGACGTCGCGCAGCGCGCCGCAGCCGGCACCCCTGACGCCGCGGCGATCGAGGGGGCAGCAAGCAGCTATGCGATCCCCCATATGGCGGTCGATCACTGTCCCGCCGACATCGGCCTGCCGACCGGGCGCTGGCGCGGTAATGCCGACAGCTACACCGCCTTTTTCACCGAATGTTTCGTCGACGAAATGGCGGCGCGCGCCGGGACCGACGCGCTCTCCTATCGCATGGCGATGCTCGGCAACGCGCCGCTGCTCGCGCGCTGCCTGCTCACCGCCACCAGCCTCGGCGGCTGGGAGGGTGGGCTGTCGGGGACGACGCAAGGGCTCGCCTGCCATTCGATGCGCGGCAGTCATATCGCGCTGATGGCGACCGCGCGGCAAAGCGAGCGCGGGCTGCAGGTCGAGCAACTGGTCGCGGTCGTCGACGCCGGGCGCCTGGTGAACCCGGTGATCGCGCGGCAGCAGATCGAGGGCGGGCTGATCTTCGGCCTCGCCGCCGCGGTCGGCGCGACGACCGATTATGAAGGCGGCCTCGCGACCGCGCGCAAGCTCGGCCAACTCGGCCTGCCGGACCTGTCGCAGACCCCGCAGATCCTGATCGAATTCGTCGAAAGCGACCGCGAGCCCAGCGGGCTCGGCGAAATCGGCGTGCCCGTCGTTGCGCCCGCCATAGCCAATGCCCTGTTCGCGGCGACCGGCCGCCGCATCCGGCGCTTGCCCTTGTCGGCGCATCCGCTGTGACCAAGCCGGGCGATCACCCGCAAATTCCGGCGCCGCGCATCGGGGTGCTGCTGGTCAACCTCGGCACCCCCGACGCGCCCGACGCGCCGTCGGTGCGCCGCTATCTGGCGGAATTCCTCTCCGATCGCCGCGTCGTCGAAATCCCCCAAATCTTGTGGCAACCGATCCTGCGCGGCATCATCCTGACCACCCGGCCGAAAAAGTCGGCGCACGCCTATGAGCAGGTGTGGACCGACGAAGGATCGCCGCTCGCCGCGATTACGCGAAGGCAGAGCGAAGCGTTGCAAGTAGTGTTCGGGGAAACCGTGCAGGTCGCCTATGCCATGCGCTACGGCAAACCGGCGATCGGCCGGGCCATCGACGCGCTGGCGGCGGCGGGCTGTCGCCGCATCCTTGTCGCGCCGCTTTATCCCCAATATTGCGCCGCGACGACGGCAACGGTGGTCGATGCCGTGGGCCAGCATCTGCAGGCTCTACGCTGGCAACCAGCGATCCGCTTCCTGCCACCCTATCACGACGATGGCGCTTATCTGGGCGCGCTCAAAGAGTCGGTCGAACGCGGACTCGCCGCGCTCGATTTCATCCCCGATGTACTGCTCGCAAGCTTTCACGGCATGCCCGAACGGACGCTGCACCTCGGCGATCCTTATCATTGCCAGTGCCGCAAAACCGCGCGCCTGCTTTCGGACGCGCTCGGCCGTCCGGTCGAGGTGGCCTTCCAGTCGCGCTTCGGGCGCGCCAAATGGCTTGAACCTGCGACCGACACGCGGCTCGAATCGCTGGGGCGGGAGGGCAAGAGCCTTGCCATCTTCGCCCCCGGCTTTTCGGCCGATTGCCTCGAAACGCTCGAAGAGCTGGCGATCCGCGGCAAGCAGCAGTTCGAAGCCGCGGGCGGCCGGCAGTTCGCCTATCTTCCATGCCTCAACGCCGACGCGCCGGGCTTGGCGATGCTCGAGGCACTGACACGCCGCGAGCTGGCAGGATGGCTTTAATTCCCGGCCGCTTACCAACTGTTTAGGTCCATGCATTAAATTGCTCCAACGTGACGCCGAAAAGGTCCGGCTCGCACGAATTTGGAGGTACGTCATGATCCAGCTTCAATCGGCAGCGCTGACGCTCGCCGGGGTCACGCTGGCGTTTCTGGCGATCGTTTTTGCCATATGGTGGTCGCGCCGTCCGCGTCCCGTCCGGTCGGCGCCGCGCGCCCCGCGCACATTGGGCGAAATCCGCCTGCCGAAACTGCCGCGCAAGGCCGCGCCCGAACCGGATGTGGAAATTGCGCCGTCGCGGCTCGCGCGCATCAGCCGCAAGGCCCCGCTCGAAATGCCCGACGAGGCCGAAGCCGAATATGACCCCGCGCCCGAGCCGGACGCCGCGATCGAGCCCGTTGAACCCGCGCTCGAATCGGTGATCTCCAAGGTGGAGGAAGAGGCGCAGCGGATCGAGAAATTCGACGCCGCAGACGTGACGCTCCGCCTTGTTCCCCAGATTCCGCCGCGCGACGCAATATCGACGAACAGCTGGCTCGGCGGCCGTCCGCGACTCCCCGCCGGCATGGAATGGCCGAAGATCGACGACCAGCCGGCCGATTTCCTCGCCCAGATCGACTGCGCCGACCTACCTCGCGATCTGTGGGGCGGATTGGGGCCGCGCGACGGCGCACTCGCTTTCTTCATCCACCGCCGCAAATACGAGATGCGCGTCCTTCACCTGCGCGATCCCGGCACGCCGGTCGCACCGCCCTTTACGCTCAACGACCCTGAGGGATGGTTCGGCCCGCTCGGCGGCCTCGAGCACGGCGACCTTGCGCCGTTCGCGGTGCGTGCCTTCCCCGAATGGCCGGTCGACCTCCTCGCCATCGGCCCGGACGATGCCGATCCGCGCAACGAAGCCGATCCGGACGAACCCGGCAACGCGCTCTACAATCGCGTCTACGACATCGCCGATCCCGCCTTTCATCCGTTCGACTGGGGCAGCATGACGGCGATGGTCGCGCTGCTCGAATCGCGGCTCGACTCGCTGGTGACCGAAGCGGCGCCGCCGCCGGGCGCCGAAGCCGAAGACATCGCCGAAATGGCCGCGCGCGCCGCGATCAACCGCGAGGCGCGCGCGCGCGCCGAAGAGATTATCGCGATCGTCCACGACAGCGCGGTCCGCGATACATTCTCGTCCGGCGACGCGACCGCAGTGATGGCAGGGCTGCACGCGATCCATTGGGTCAAGACGGTCGCCACGCTCGATCCCGAAACCGGCGCCGAGCAAATCGAAACGATCACCCTGCCGCTGACAACGCACCGCTCCGATGCGAATCTGTGGGTTCATGATTATCAGACGATCCTGTTCGATCGCGCGAAGCACGCCTGGTGCGCCAATCCGGACAATCTTTCGGCGCCGGCGCGCGCTTTCTACGAGCCCTGGTGGCGCGACCTCGCCGAACGCGAGATGGCGGCGATGGGACATGAGCCGTTCCGCCATATCCTGGACTATGACGACGAGCACGAAGCGGTCTTGCTCGAACTGCCGACCAGCGGGTTGATGAGCCGGCGGTTCGGCGACAGCGACAATCTGGTTGTAACGATCGACAAGGCCGACCTTGCGATCGGCGATTTTTCGAAGCTTCGGGCGCAGGTGAGCCACTAACCCCCGCTAAACCCCCTGAATAGCTTTGCGATTGACGTTCCGGTCAACTTGCGGCGTCCGATAGCCCGGCTTAATCATGATCCCATAACCACGTGGGAGAGTGAATTTATGGCACGCGTAGCAATCGTCACCGGCGGCAGCCGCGGCATCGGCGAAGCAATCAGCCTCAAGCTGAAAGAGATGGGCGTCACCGTCGTCGCGAACTATGGCGGCAATGACGAAAAGGCGCGCGAGTTCACCGACCGCACGGGCATCGCGGCGATGAAATGGGACGTCGGCGATCATCAGGCGTGTGTCGACGGCTGCATCGCCGTCACCGAGAAATTTGGCCCGGTCGACATCGTCGTCAACAATGCCGGCATCACCCGCGATGGTACGCTTTCGCGCATGAGCTATGCCGACTGGGACGATGTGATGCGCGTCAACCTCGGCGGTTGCTTCAACATGGCCAAGGCCTGCTTCCCTGGCATGGTCGAGCGTGGCTGGGGCCGAATCGTCAACATCGGATCGATCAACGGCCAGGCCGGCCAGTACGGCCAGGTCAATTATGCCGCCGCGAAATCGGGCATCCACGGCTTTACCAAGGCGCTGGCGCAGGAAGGCGCCAAGAAGGGCGTCACCGTCAACGCGATTGCGCCGGGCTATATCGACACCGACATGGTCGCCGCGGTCCCCGCGCCGGTGCTTGAAAAGATCGTCGCGAAGATCCCGGTTGGGCGTTTGGGCCAGGCCGATGAAATCGCACGCGGCGTCGCGTTTCTGTGCAGCGAGGATGCGGGCTTCGTGACCGGGTCGACGATGAGCATCAACGGCGGGCAGCATATGTACTGACGATGGCAGGCGCCTAAACAAGGCGTTCGCGCAGCGAACGACGAGGTTAGGCGCCGGTGCCAACGACGCCGCCCTATTCCACCGTCACCCCGACAACGCGCCATTCGCCGCCCTCGCGGACCAGCGACAGCGTTTCGATCGCGCCCGTCTTGTTCGCATAATCGGTGCGGAACTTGACCATCTGATAGCCATAGGGCGGTGCGGGCACATATTCCTCGCTGACCAGAATGCGCGATTTCACCGCTCCCAGCGGTCCTTGCACTTGGCTCGCCACCCGGCGCCAGGTCTCGACCGTGTTGAGCGCTTTGAACGACTGCCCCGTCGCCTCCCAGCTCGCATTCCACTCACCCTTCTCGACCAATGCGAGCCAGCCCCGCGCAGCTGTGGCCGCAGCGCTTTCCGCGGGAATAGTGGAGGGCGCGGCGGCGGGCGTATCGGCCCTCCCGGACATCGAAGCGAAAGCGAGTAACGCAAGACTGAACGACATGAACAAACCTCCGGCAATCCAGCCGGCGCGGCGCGATATGCGGCGCGTCCCGACGGGTGCCGTCATCTCTTCCATGCCGGCGCGCGCCACGGCTTCCCCCAAAGCCTTGTCCCCCAATAATTGAGGGGGCCGGCCTTCGATCTCGCGCAGCTGCCGCGCCGCCTCGCGGCTGCTCGACGCCGACATCTTGCGCCGCGCATCGCGCAGCCGTTCGTTGATCGTATGGACCGACAGCCCCAGATGCCGCGCCATCGATTTCGCGTCATGCCCATCGACCAGCAAGCGCAACGTCTCTTTCTCTTTTTCGGTGAGCGCCTGAAGTCCTGTCATGAGCTTGCCTGCATTTGCGCCGGATCGGTCGGCAGGTTTACGGAACCGCGAAATGCCCCGCCACCCCAAATAAATCGTACTTCGCTTATGGACTGCACAGCGGCACGGCTGCGGCCTTGCTGCCGCGAATCAAGTCGCTACACCCGTGGCATGACCGACATGCCGCTTGCCGCCGCCCAGCAGGACCTCGCCCGCGCCTATGCCGGGGGTGCACCCGGCGTGCTCGTCTCGGGTCTCGTCTGGCTGATCGCCGGAGCGGTTTGGCAGCTCCACGGCATTATGGCCGCCTTCGCCGCGCTGTTCATCGGCGGCATGGCGATCCACCCGCTCGGCGTCCTCATCGAACGCATGGCGTTCAAGGCGCCGAAGGCGACCATCGGCAAGCCGCTCGAGACGCTCGCGATCGAGGCAACGATCCTGCTGTTCGTCGGGGTGCTGATCGCGTGGGTGCTACTCGTCCGTGCGCCTGACCTTGCGATCCCCACCTTCGCCGCGATCGTCGGGGCGCGCTATTTCCTCTTCCGGACGATGTATGGCGAGATCGCTTATTGGGCGCTCGGCGGCGCGATCCTGCTCGTCGCCGGGGTCGCAATGTTCGGCATCGCCTTGCCCCTCAACCCCAGCTTCCTTGTCGGCGCGATCGAACTGGTCGCCGCCGCGCTGATCCTCCAGCGATGGCGCGCACGGCCTTGAGCACGCCGCTCCATCCCCCGGTCAAACGATCGGTAACCATCGCCGGCCATCCGACCTCGATCAGCCTCGAACCGATGTTCTGGGACGCGCTCGAAGCCGAGGCGACGCGGCAGGCGCTGCCGGTCAATGCGCTCGTCGCGCGCATCGATGTCGAGCGGATGGAAGCCGACGATCCGCCGAACCTGACCTCGGCGATCCGGCAATGGTTGTGGCGCGGCCGCCCCGATCAGATCGCGCCGTAGACAGCCGATCCGAACGCCGCGCCCTTGTCGGGCGCATGATGCAGGAACAGGGACGGCTCGATCAGTTCGAGTTCCATGATGTGCAGCACGCCCAGCGCATCGCCGACCATGTCGACGCGCGCATAAATCGGCGCCGCCGGTGCGACCTCCAAGGCGCGCGCAGCGAGGACCTGCGCGGCATCGCTCACCTCGCACGCTGACTCGCGCCCACCGAATTGCTCCTGCACGCGAAAATCACCCGACGCGGGTCGCTTGACGATCGCGTGGCTGAACTTGCCGCCAAAGAAGAAGAGCGAATATTCGCCCTCAGTCAGGATGCCGGGCATCATTGGCTGGACGAGCCGCCGCTGACCCAGCGCATCGGCCGGAATCGGCGCGCCCGGAAGAATACGATGCGTCCCGTCGGCGCCGCCCGAAATGGGCGGCTTGATCACAATCTCGTCGGTCGCGAGCTCCGACATCGCCTCGGTCAGGCTCGCATCGTCGAGCGCATCGACCTCGACCGTCGGCACGACGGCAACGCCCTTGGCGCCGAGTTCGGCCAAATAGGCCTTGTCGCTGTTCCAGCGCAGAACGGGCACCGGGTTGACCACCGGCAGCCCTTCGCCCTCGAGCCGGTCGAGCAAGGCGTACCAGCCTGCAACGTCGCGCTGATAGCCCCATGCGAAGAGCGGGAGGACCAGATCATGCCCCGACAGATCGCCGGGATCGGTCCACACGCGCTGCTCGACGATCAGCCCGGCCGCTGTCAGCGCCGCCGCCTTGCGGGCAAAGGCGGGCTGCCACTTTTCATAATAGTCGGGTGCCGGGACGAGGATCGCGACGCGGGGCTGGAAAGGCATTACCTCCCCAGCAATCCGCGTGCCTGCCCGGCGATATGCGACAGCATCGCGCCGTTCGGGGTCGGGATCATCCGCGCGCGGTCGACCGTGGCGCGGAACTGTTCGACACGCGGCGCATGATCGCCGAGCCATTTGGTCACCGCCGCATCGAGATCGCCCTTCGGCAAGCCCGCGAGGAAGGTCAGGCGCATCTGCTGGAAATCGCGCGCGAGGCTGTTGACCAGCAGGCGTTCCCACGGATCGGCGGGGCTCATATGCGCCGCCAGCGTCTGCGCCCAGTCGAGCCCCAGCGCTTCGCCCAGATGGGTGAAGGCGCTGGTCACCGCGACCTCGTCGTCGCCGCGCCGTTCGGCAAGGTCGACGATGCCGATCGCACCATCGGTCTTGAACAGGCGGACGACCGAAGAGGTCAGCGCCTCGGGCGCGCCCGCGTCGAGCAATTGCTGCGTCAGCATGTCCCACTGGTGCTTGACCGACGGGCTGAGCAGCCCGTCGACGCTCGCGTTGAGGCGGTCGACGCCGGGTTCGAGCCGCGCGACGACGGGGCCCGGTTGCGACAGCGTTTGGGTGACGCGCAGCAGGTCGGCCATCTGCGAGGTCATCGCCGATGCCGCCTGGCTGAACAGCGACAGGCGGATGCTTTCGTCGATCTTGGCGTCGTCGAGCGCATTCCAGATCGCGGGCATGTCGAGCAGGCGCTCGACCGCGACGAATGCCGCAGCGATGTCGCCGAGCGCGCAGCCTTCCTCTTCGACGAGTTCGAAGGGATGGACGATGCCCATGCGGTTGATGATGCGGTTCGCAATCTTCGTCGCAATGATTTCCCGGCGCAGCTGATGGTCGGCGATCGCCTGACCGAAGTCGCGCTGCATCTCGTCGGGGAAGGCGGCCGCAAGGTCGCTCGCCAGCGCCGGATCGTTCGGCAGGTCGCTATGCTCGATCGCATCCTGCAACGCGAGCTTTGCGGTCGAGAGCAGCACCGCAAGTTCGGGGCGCGTCAGCCCGCGCCCTTCGGCGGCGCGGCGCATCAGTTCGTCGTTCGCGGCGAGCCCTTCGACCTTGCGGTCGAGCCGGCCCGATGCCTCGAACGTCTCCATGATCCGGACGAGCGACGGCACCGCCGCCGACCCGCCCTTTTCGGCGATCGACAGCGCGAGCGCCTGCAGCCGGTTGTCCTCGAGCACCAGCTCCGACACATCGTCGGTCATCCGTACGAGCAGCGCGTCGCGGTCGTCCTGCGACAGGCGTCCCTCGGCCATCTCCCGGTTCAATGCGATCTTGATGTTGACCTCATTATCCGAGCAGTCGACGCCGGCGCTATTGTCGATAAAGTCGGTGTTGATCCGCCCGCCCTTCGCCGAGAAGGCGATGCGCGCCGCCTGCGTGGTGCCAAGGTTCGCACCCTCGCCCACTGCCCGCACGCGCAGATCCTCGGCATCGACGCGCAGCGCGTCGTTCGCGGGATCGCCGACCTCGGCATTATTCTGGCTCGCGGCCTTCACATAGGTGCCGATGCCACCGAACCACAACAGGTCGGCGGGCGCTTTCAGGATCGCCGAGATCAGCGAGCCGGGGTCGATTTCGGACACCGACAGGCCGAGCAGCGCCTGAACCTCGGGGCTCAGCGGGATGCTCTTCTGGCTGCGCGGGAAGATGCCGCCACCCTTCGAGATCAGCTTGGCGTTGTAATCGGCCCAGCTCGAACGCGGCAGGTTGAACATCCGTTCGCGTTCCTTCCAGCTTTTCGCCGGATCGGGATTGGGGTCGAGGAAGATGTGGCGGTGATCGAACGCCGCGACGAGCTGGATCGCCTTCGACAGCAGCATGCCGTTGCCGAACACGTCGCCGGACATGTCGCCGCAGCCAACGACGCGGATCGTGTCGGTCTGCACATCGACGCCCATTTCGGCGAAGTGGCGCCGGACCGAGAGCCACGCGCCCTTGGCGGTGATGCCCATCGCCTTATGGTCATAGCCCTTCGACCCGCCGCTCGCGAACGCGTCGCCGAGCCAGAAGTCGCGCTCCATCGCGAGCGCGTTGGCAACGTCAGAGAAGGTCGCCGTGCCCTTGTCGGCGGCGACGACGAAATAGGGATCGTCGCCGTCGTGGATCACAACCCCCTTGGGGTGCACGACTTTGCCCGCGACCAGATTGTCGGTGATCGACAGCAAGGAGCGGATGAAGATGCGATAGCATTCGGTGCCCTCGGCGAACCAGGCATCGCGATCGAGCGACACGTCGGGCAGAGCCTTGGGATAGAAGCCGCCCTTCGCGCCGGTCGGCACGATGACAGCGTTCTTGACGCGCTGCGCCTTCATCAGCCCGAGGATTTCGGTGCGGAAGTCGTCGCGGCGATCGGACCAGCGGAGGCCGCCACGCGCGACCGGACCGGCGCGCAGGTGAATGCCCTCGACGCGCGGCGAATAGACCCAGACTTCGCGCCACGGCAGCGGCTTGGGCAGGCCGGGGACCTGCGCGCTGTCGATCTTGAACGCCAGCGCCTCTTCGGCAGCGGGCGCGAAGGCGTTGGTACGCAGCGTTGCACCGATCACGGCGTGGAACAGGCGGAGGATGCGGTCCTCGTCGATCGACTTGATGTCGGCAAAGCCTGCCATGATGTCGGCTTCGAGCGCTTCGGCGCGCTTCGCATCACGTGCCTTCGGATCGTGGAGCGCGGAGAAACGTTCGATCAATGCAGCGGTCAGTGCGGGCGCATGGCGCAGCGCGCTGACGACCGTGTCCATGCCATACGCCGAACCGCCCTGACGCAAATAGCGGAACCATGCACGCAGCCACACGATCGCGCGCGGGTCGGTCTGGTTGGTGAGCACCAGTTCGTTGAACGCGTCATTCTCGGCCTTGCCGTCGAGCACCGCAGCGATCGCACCCTCGATCACTTCGGCGTAGGGGAGCAGCGCGAGTTCGTCGACGTTGGCCGGCAGGCGCAGCGTGAAATCGTGGATCACGATCGGCAGCTCGTCCTCGCTCTCGCCACCGACGCGCGGCTGAAGCGCGGTCGGGATTTCCTCGAGCACCTCGAAACCAAAATGTTCGAGCGCGGGCACGACGGCCGACAGAGCGAGCGGGCCGACCGCGCTGTAAACCTTGAGACGCAGCCGGTCGTCGCCGTCGAGGCTCTTGCGCGCAAGCCGCACGCTGCGCGGATTGGTCGCGTCGAGATCGCGCAGGCGCAGGATGTCGCGCGCCGCTTCCTCGGGATTATAGAGATTGCGATAGTTGGGCGGAAACTGCGGACCGAAACGCGCCGCAAGCGCCGCCGCGCGGCCCGGATCGCCACGCTTCGCCAGCGCCGCCTCGACCTCGGGCTGCCAGCCGCGCACCATCTGTTCGAGCTGCGCATTGAGCGCCTCGACATCGGGCACGACGCCGCCGCTGCGAAGGTCGAGCGTATAGCGCAGCAGCGCGGCGCCGCCGTCTTCGAGCACCATCGTCCAACCGATCACGCCCGCCTTGGCTTCGCGCACCAGCAGCGCCTCGACCGCGATACGGCGCCCGGTCGACACCTCGTCGCGCGGCAGCCACACGAAAGCGAACAGATGACGGCCGAGCGCGCTCTGCACCGTCACGACCTTCGGCCGCGGCCGGTCGGTGATCGACATCGAGGTGAGCACCAGCTCTTCGAGCGATGCGGCGTCGAACGCGATGAGCAGGTCGTGCGGGAGCGCAGTCAGCGCATGCGCGAGCGCCTTGCCGGCATGACCGGTGGGGTCGAAGCTGAATTTCGTCATCAGCGCTTCGAGCTGCGCGCGCAGCACCGGCACCTTGGCCGGCGGCGTCGACAGCGCGGCGCTGGTCCACAAGCCCGCGTGGATCGACAGCCGCTCGACCTTCTTGCCCTTCACCTCGGGAACGATGACGAGGTCGAGCAGCACGCGGCGGTGGACCGCCGACAGACGGTTCGACTTGATCAGCAGCGGCGCGTGGCCGCCCGCATCGAACCAGGCGAAGGCCGCTTCGAGCGCGGCGGGCGAGAGAAGCTGGCCGTCGGCGCTTTCGCTGATCCCCAGCGGTTCCTGCACCGCGCCGCTGCGCGTGCGCCATTCGTGGCCGAGCTGGGTCATCGCCCCACCCTCGAACCAGCGCAGCAGTTCGGCGGCTTCGCCCTCGACGCGCATCGCAGCGTCGGCGAGCATCGCCGCGCGCATCGCGCGCCAGTCGCGCACCGCGGCGCGCACGTCGCGCAGCGCCGATTCGAGCCCGTCGAGCAGGCGCCGGCGCGCGCGCGCATCGCCGCGCTCAAGCTCGATATAGATGACCGATTCGCGGTCGCCGCCTTCGCCGGCTTCCTGCAAATGCCCCTTGGCATCGCGCTTCACCGCGACGACGGGGTGGAGGATGCGGTGGACCGCGAGGCCCTGCGCCGCGACCGCCTGCGAGGTCGAATCAACAAGGAAGGGCATGTCGTCATTGATGATGGCGAGCCGCATGCGACGGTCCGTACCATCGGCGGCGATCGGTTCGAGCAGTAACGACGGCGTTTCGGCGGCGCGCTCGAGTGCGGCGCGCGCCGCGAACTGGGCCGCGTCGGCGAGCGCCGCCTTGTCCATATCGTCACCCTCGCCCGGCAGCGCGCTACCGCGCAGCGCGGCCAGATAGGCGGCGGCGATTTTCGGAGGAATTTTGGCGGTGGAGGTGGTGGTGTCCGTTTCCGGCGTGTCGGACAAATTCTGAGACATAAAGTGCTGCATCCCGAACCAAAGAGGGGGACCCAGCCGACGATCGGCGGGGGCCCGTTCGCTGCCGCCCCCTATGCGCCTGCACGGCGCGCGGCTCAAGGCCTCGTTCGCTCGCTCACGTTAAATAATTTCAATTTTCGGTTTGTCTGTTGCGTGAACGCTCTCAGCTTGCCGAAGTAATTGGAACCGCCTTCTTCGCCAGCTTGGCCACCAGCGCCGGATCGTCGGCCGCCTTGGCGACGATCCCGATGTGCCCGCCCGGCATCGCGCGGGCAATCAGCACGACAAATTCGGCGTCGCCAGCATCATGCTCGAGGATCAGCGCGGGGTGCGCGCGGCGGAGTGCTTCGAGCTTCTCGTCCGGCCGTTCGCCGCTGCTCTCGGGCTTGCGGCGCGCGCGCGCGTCCTTGACCAGCCCCTTGAGCCCGCCCGGATAGCGATCGAGATAGGCCCCGAGCTCACCGCGGCCAACGCCCTCGTCCTTGGCGTGGCCGAGCACGCAGGCATATTCGGCAAGCCGCGTCTTGTCATAGGTCGCGCCGAAAACCAGCTTCACCACCGGGGTCATTGGCGCGCGCTCCTGCGCAGCGAGGCCGGCATCGGCAAGCAGTTCGGCGAAGGCGTCGGGCTGCTCCTCGGCAGCAAGCGCGAAATCCCACGCCTTGCCGACCGCCTGATAGAGCGCGCCGCGGCTGCGGCTGTCGGCGGCGATTGCGCGCTCGGCGGTTTCGCGCGCGAGCGCGAGCCAGTCGGCGAGTTCGGCATCGTCGCCGGGTTCGGCCGACACCTCGTCCGCATCCGCGACAATATCGGCATCGGGGAACAGGTCGGCACTTTCGTCGAGCGCAGTAAAGCCGGGCGACGCATCCTGATCCAGATGCTCCGAATCGGGGCCGTCGGCCCACACGGGAACGGGTGCGGTCAGCGGTGCGGCGCTGCGCAGCGCCTGTTCGACCGACAGTTGCAGTTCCTCTTGCTGATCGGCGGGAACGCCTTCCTTCCAGTTGATCACGCCCATGATGAAATCGATCGTGTCGTCGTCGGACGAAAAGGGCAACAGGATGCCGCGGTACATGATCGTCGTGCCGCGATCGTTGACGAACTCGGCCTCGAAACCGATCGGCGCGCGGTTGGCGATGATCTGGAGATAATGATCGGTCAATCGCGACAGCAAAGAACGGCCGGGAATCTGGCTGATATAATGGACGTCCTCTTCGATCTGCGATTCTTCGCGCAGCTTGTCGCCAACGAACGCGAGTCCGGGGTTTTCGACGCCCGCAGTGAAATCGAGCAACACCGAGTGCGATCCGAAATCGGCGCTTTCGAGATCGAGGTCCTCGACCGACGGATAGGCGCGGTCGGCGAGCAGCGAGGCCCAATAATTATAGGCCCGAACCTGCATCCGCCGTTCGTCGACGCCGACGGACGCGGGCGCATCGATCGCCGCATCCTCCTGGTCGTGGCTGCCCGAAAGCAGTCCGCGCATGCTGTCCATCATTTATCCCCAGTCGCAAACATCGGTAAATCTTATGCACCGGGACTGGTAAAAGCGGCGTAAACGATGGCGAGGGCGGCCGACTGGACCGCGGCCGCCTCTATTCCCCTTACGCGAAGGACGACCATATTTTCAGGCAGCGCCCCTACTGATCCTGATCCGCAGCGTGATTTAGGGATCGTCGAGCATGATACCCGACGAACATTTATGCATGGCTCTTGATAGATATTTTGGCATGCTAATTTCAATATTTCCTAAATTATATAATATATTCAATTATATATATCTGCATCCAAAATTTCATTGTCATCCTTATATATCCATTATGCATGGCATATTGCATGTTTCCTTATGGAGTCGAAGATGACGAGCGGTGATGTTGGCAACGAAAAGCTGCGCTGGATCCTGTGGTCGGGATGGCACGGCAAATGCCCCGAATGCGGCAAGGGGCATATGTTCCGTTCGTGGCTGAAGCTCGCCGATCATTGCGAGAATTGCGGGCTCGATTTCAGCTTTGCCGCGCCCGACGACGGCCCCGCCTTTTTCTCGCAGTGCATCGTCGCCTTTCCGCTGACCTTTGTGATCGTGTGGCTGCAGATCGCGTACAGCCCGCCGCTGTGGGTACATCTGGTCTTTTCGATCCCCATCATGGTCATCGGCTGCGTGCTGCCCTTGCGGCCGATCAAGGGCTGGCTCGTCGCCTCGCAATATGTGAACAAGGCGCAGGAATCGGGAACCGAGCAGCTGTGGGCGACGCTGAACGCGCGCGCCAAGCGGGAGGCGGACGAACGGCATGGCAAGTGATCCATGGGTGCCCGACATCGCGGGGACCGCGGGCCCCAAATATAAGGCGGTGACCGCCGCGATATCGGCGGCAGTCGCGCGCGGCGAGCTTCGCCACGGCGACCGCCTGCCGCCGCAGCGCGACCTGGCGGTGAAGCTCGGCATCGACCTCACCACCGTCACCAAAGCCTATGATCTGGCGAGGCAGCGCGGGCTGATCGTCGCGCGCGGCCGCGCGGGCAGCTTTATCAGCGAGGATGTGCGCACCGGCGAGGTCGCGACGGCGGCGCAAAGCGACATCGCGATGAACAGCCCGCCGATCGCGATCGAGAGCCGCCTGACCGACGCGATGGCGGCGGCGCTGGGCACGCTCGCGCGCGCCGACGGCCTCGCGCGGCTGCATTATCAACGGCCGGGCGGCGCGGCGGCGGACCGCGAAAGCGGTGCCGAACTGCTGGCGCGCACGGGTCTTTCGTCCTCGGTCGAGCAGATCGTCGTCACCGCGGGCGGACAAAATGGGCTGCATGCCGTGGCGTCGACGATCCTGAAGCGCGGCGACCGCGTCGCGTGCGGGCGCTTCGTCTATCCGGGCTTCGCCGCGATCGCGCGGCGCATGGGGGTCGCGCTCGTCCCGCTCGCCGAAATGACCGCCGACGCGCTGGAGGCCGCGCACGCCGCGGCGCCGCTGCGCGCGCTCTATGTCGTGCCGACCAATGACAATCCGACCACCGCGACGCTTGTCGTCAAGGAGCGGCGGGAGATTGCGGCATGGGCGGAAGGTGCCGGCGTCCAGATCATCGAAGACGATGCCTATGGCCTGCTCCCCGAGGCGCCAATCCCCGCGATTACGAGCTTCGCGCCCACGATCAGCTGGTATGTCGCGAGCATGGCCAAGATTATTTCGCCGGCGTTGCGCGTCGGTTTTGTCCGCGCGCCGGGGGTGGCCGAAGCCATGCAAATCGCGTCGTGCCAGCATGAAAGCGCGGTGATGGCGCCGCCGCTCAACGTCGCGATGATCTCGCTGTGGCTTGCCGACGGCACGTTCGACACCTTGGTCGACGCGGTGCGCAAGGAAGCGATCTGGCGGCAGAAGCTGGCGCACAGCGTGCTCGGCGAGGGGCGCCATGCCCCGCATCATCCGCAAGGCTATCATTTGTGGTTGCCGCTCGCCGACGACAGCCAGCCCGACGTGCTGGCTGCGGCACTGGCGCTCGACGGACTGTCGGCGGTGCCGTCGGACCGCTTCGCTGTCGCGCCCGACGCTCCCAAGGCGATGCGTATCTCGCTGGGCGGCACGATCGACCGCCGCGGACTGTCGCGCGCGCTGCACCGGCTTGCGGCGCAGCTATGGACCCCCGGCGGCGCGGTGAGCCATATCGTCTAGTCGCTGCCCACGGCGGCGGTCAGGTCGACCAGCCGCCGGCGAGTGCGCGGAACAATGCGATCTGGCGCCGCGAGATCTGCCCGTCCTGCTCTGCAAGGGTCGCCTCGGCTTCGGCAAACGTCCGTTCGGCGTCGAGCCATTCGAACGAATCCGATGCACCTTCCTCGCGCTTGGCGCGGACGATGCGCGCGGCGCGTTCGGACTGGTCGCGCGCGGCGCGCAATGCCTGACGCTGCTCGAGCGAACGCGCGTAGGACGACAACGCGGTTTCGGTTTCCTCGAGCGCCCGCAGCACCGTGCCGTCGAATTCGGCGAGCGACGCCTGCGTATCGGCCTCGGCCGCCGCGATCCGCGCGCGCGCGGGTTCCTGATTCGGGAAGGCCCAGTTGAGCAAAGGCCCGAGCAGCCAGCGCAGCGGGCCGCCGCCGAACACATCGCCAAAGCCGGAGCCGGTCGAACCCGCCGAACCGCCGAGCGTGATGCGCGGATAGAGATCCGCCGTCGCGACGCCGATGCGCGCTGTGTCGGCGGCAAGGCGGCGCTCGGCGGCGCGAATGTCGGGACGGCGCTTCAATAGCGCCGTCCCATCACCGACTGGGATGGGGTCGGTGATTTCGAGGCTGATGTTGCGGTCGCCAGCTATGGCGGGCAACGCGGCGGGGGCACGACCGGTCAGAGTCGCGAGACGGAACAAGGCCGCCTGCCGTTCAGCTTCGATGGAGGGGATGTCGGCCGATCGCTGGTCGCGCAGCGTCGTGATGCGCGCGAGGTCGAGCCCCGTTGCCATTCCGACGTCCTTGCGACGCTGGGTCAGTTTCACTTGCTGGTCGAGCAGCCCGACGATGCGGCGCGCGACGTCGAGCCGCGCGGCGCCCGAGGCGGCGTCGGCATAGGCCTGCGTCGTGTCGGCGGCGACGATCACGCGCACCGCATCGGCATTGGCTTCGGCAGCGGCGGTATCGCCGCGCGCGGCCTCGATCGAGCGGCTGACGCGGCCGAACAGGTCGACCTCGTACGAGACGTTGATCCCAACATCGACCGCCCAATCCTCGCGGTCGGCGCCGGGCAGGCGCTGGCCTTCAGGGCTGCGGCCGTAGTTGGCGCCGGCGCCGATCTGACCCTGCGGCAGACGGTCGGCGCGCGCACCGCGCAGCGACGCGCGGGCGCGGGCGATGTTCGCCACCGCGACGCGGACGTCGGTGTTGGCGCTCAGCGCGTCGCCGACGAGCTCGTCGAGGACGGGATCGTTATAGAGGCGCCACCAGTCGCCCGCGACCGGCGCGAGCGAGACGGCGGGGCTGTTCGCCGAGACGAACGGCCCGGTCGCGACTGGCGCCGACGCCGACTTGGGCTCGGCATAATTGGGGCCGACGGCGCAGGCGGCGAGCGCGAGGGCCGAGGCGGCGGTGAGGATATTGCGAAGGATCATGATCTTGTTCCTTATTCCGCCGGAACCGGCAGCGCCGTCCCGTGGTCGTCCGACCCGCGCCGCGCGCGCCGCTCTGCCGACCATTGGCTGAGCGAGCGGGCGACGACGTAGAAGGTCGGGGTGAAGATGAGGCCGAACGCCGTCACGCCGAGCATGCCGAAGAAAACGGCGGTGCCGAGCGCCTGGCGCAGCTCCGCCCCTGCCCCGCTTGCGATCAAGAGCGGCACGGCGCCGAGGATGAAGGCAAAGCTGGTCATCAGGATCGGGCGCAGACGGTCGCGCGCGGCACGCACCGCGGCTTCGATCGGCGACAAGCCATCTTCTTCCTCGGCCTGCTTGGCGAATTCGACGATCAGGATCGCGTTCTTCGCGGCGAGCGCGATGAGCACGACAAGCCCGATCTGCGTCAGCACATTGTTATCCATGCCGCGCAAATTAACCCCGACCATCGCCGCGAGCAGACACATCGGGACGATGAAGATGATCGCCAATGGCAGCATCAGGCTTTCATATTGTGCCGCGAGTACGAGGAAGACGAAGACCACCGCGAGCGCAAAGACGATGCCCGCGGTGTTCGCCGCCGCCTTTTGCTGAAAGGCGATGCCGGTCCATTCGGTGCCGTAACCGGCGGGCAGCGACTCACTTGCGAGCTTTTCCATCGTCGTCAGCGACGCGCCCGAAGACGAACCGGGGGCGGTGTCGCCATCGATCTCGACCGCAGGGAAGAGGTTGTAGCGCGTGACGCGGTACGGCCCCGTGCGGTCTTCGAAGTTCGCGACCGATCCGATCGGCACCATCGCGCCCGAATCGGACCGCGTCCTGAGGTTCGCGATATCGGCTACGGTCTGACGATAGGGCGCATCAGCCTGTGCAGTGACTCGATAGGTGCGGCCGAGCAGGTTGAAGTCGTTGACGAACGCCGAACCCAGATAGACCTGCAGTGCTTCGAACACGCGTTCGGGCGGGACGCCGAGCATATTCGCCTTTGCCCGGTCGATATCGGCATAGACGCGCGGGTTCGACGGGTCGAAGAAGGTGAAGACGTTCGCGAGACCCGGGGTCTGGTTCGCCTTGCCGATCAGATTGTTCGTCTCGTTCGCGAGCGCGGCATAGCCGTTCCCGCCGCGATCCTGGACGATCATCCGGTAACCACCTGCTGAGCCGATGCCCTGAATCAGCGGCGGCGGAATGATGACGATCTGCGCCTCGGTGATGTCGGCGGTGTTCGCACGCGCCTGATTCATGATGTCCTCGAAATTGACGCCGAGCTTCCCGCGCTCCTCGAAGGATTTGAGCGGAAAGTAAGCGGCAGCCGAGTTCGGCGCGAGCGTCTGCGACGGGCCGTCGAAGCCCGCGAGCATCACCGAGCCGAGCACGCCCTTGATCGGCAGCACGCGGCCGGCGACCTTTTTCAGCACCGCATCGGTGCGTTCGACCGAGGCGCCCGAGGGCAGCTTGGCAACGACGAGGAAATAACCCTGGTCCTGCGCCGGGATGAAGCCGGTCGGCGTCGCCCAGAACAGGCCCGCGGTCGCGGCGATCAGCGCACCATAGGTGATCATCATCTTTTTCGGCGCGCGGACGAGCCGATCAGTGAGCCGCGCATAGCCGTTGCTGAGCCGCTCGAAAGCCTCGTTGAAGCGTTCGCCGGCGCGGTGGACGCGCGCCATCAGCCATCCGTCGGCCTGCGCAGGGGCGTGCGGCTTGAGCAGGATCGCTGCGAGCGCGGGCGACAGGGTGAGCGAGAGGACGAGCGAGATGATCGTCGCGGTCGAGATGGTGACCGCGAACTGCTGGTAGAAAGCGCCCGACAGGCCGGTGAGGAACAGGGTCGGGACGAACACCGCGCAGAGCACGAGCACGATCGCGACCAGCGCGCCGGACACCTCGTCCATCGACGTCCGCGCGGCTTCGAGCGCGCTCATCCCTTTCTCGAGGTTGCGTTCGACATTTTCGACGACGACGATCGCGTCGTCGACGACGATGCCGATCGCGAGCACCAGCCCGAATAGCGAGAGGTTGTTGAGGCTGTAGCCGAAGGCGGCGAGCACCACGAAGGTCCCGATCAGCGACACCGGGATCGCGAGCACCGGGATGATAGCCGCGCGCCATTTCTGCAAGAAAACCAGGATGACGATGACGACGAGGATGACAGCTTCAAACAGCGTTTCCATCACCGCGTCGATCGACTGGGCGATAAATTCGGTGGGGTTATAGATGACGCGATATTCGAGGCCCTTGGGGAAGCTTTTCGATGCCGCCGCCATTTCGGCCTCGACCGCCTGCGCAGCGGCGAGCGCGTTCGAGCCCGGGCGCTGGAAGGTCGCGAGAATGACCGTCGGGTCGCCCGAAAGATAGGTGTTCGAATTATAGTCCGAGGCGCCGAGCTCGACGCGCGCGACGTCCGAGACGCGGACCTGACGCCCGTCGGCATCGGTCCGGATGACGATATTGGCGAAGTCCTTGGGGTCGGACAGGCGGCCCTGCGTTTCGACGCTCAGCTGGAAGCTGCTGCCGTTGGCATGCGGCGGCTGGCCGAGCGAGCCCGCGGCGACCTGCACATTCTCACGCCGGAGCGCGGTGACGATCTCGCCCGCGGTCAGGTCGAGCGCGGCGGCGCGGCCGGGATCGATCCACACGCGCATCGCATAGTCGCGGCTGCCGAACAGGCGCACGTCGCCGACGCCGTCGATACGCGACAGGCGATCGCGGAGCTGGGTCAGCGCATAGTTGGAGATATACGCACGATCGAGCGACTTGTCGGGCGACACCAGGTTCACGATCAACAGGAAGTCGGGCGAGGTCTTGCGCGTCACGACGCCAAGCCGTTGCACGGTTTCGGGCAAGCGCGGGGTCGCAATCGCGACGCGGTTCTGCACCAGCACCTGCGCGGCATCGAGGTCGGTGCCGATCTTGAAGGTCGCGGTGATGGTGACGACGCCGTCGCCGGTCGACTGGCTGCTCATATAGAGCATATTGTCGACGCCGTTGATTTCCTGCTCGATCGGCGCCGCGACCGTGTCGGCGACGGTTTCGGCCGACGCGCCCGGATAGGTGGCGGTGACGGTCACCGTCGGGGGGACGATGTCGGGATATTGCGAGACGGGCAGGCCGATATAGGCGACCGCGCCGACGATGGTGATGATGACAGCGAGCACGGCGGCGAAGATCGGCCGGTCGATGAAAAAGCGGGATAGGCGCATGGGAGAGCCCCTGTCTGAAAAACGGTCTGAACCAACCCCTCTCCGTCACGGGGAGGGACAGCGAGCCCCGGACTAAATCCGGGGCGCAGCGGGGTGGGGCTGTCGGCCATAGGGGACACCGCAGCACCCCACCCCAACCCCTCCCTGAACGGGAGGGGCCTTATTCAACTCACTTTGCAAAGGTCGCCTGCGCCGACACTGGTTCGACCGCGGCGGCCGCACCCTTGGGGGGTGCCGAGGCGGCGATCTTGCCGGCCTTGGTCACCGCCTTGGTGCCGGGGCGGGCGAACTGATAGCCGTTGATGACGATCTGGTCGGTCGGGGTCAGGCCCGAGCGGATGACGCGCAGGCCATCGACTTCGGGACCAAGCTCGACCGGCTTCGCCGCGACGGTTCCGTCCTTGCCGACGACATAGACGATCTTGCGGGCCTGGTCGGTCTGCACCGCGGCGGCCGGAACCAGCAGCGCGCGGGCGGTCTGGCCGGTCGACAAGCGCATGTTGCCGAACATGCCGGGGGTCAGGAACATCTCGGGGTTGCGGAAGCTGGCGCGGGCGCGGATCGTGCCCGAACGCGGGTCGAGACCATTGTCGGTAAAGTCGAGCTGACCTTTCCAGCGATAGTCGCTTTCGTCCTGCAGACGGACTTCGACCGCCGCACCTTTATCGCCGCCCTCGCGCTTGGTCTTGAGGAACAAGGCCTCCGAACCCTGGAAGGTGAAATAGACGGGATCGAGCGCATTAATTGTGGTCAGCAGCGTGCCACCGGCATCGCTCGCCGACACAAGGTTGCCCGCGTCGATCTGGCGGTCGGAGATGCGGCCGCTGAGCGGCGCGCGGACGACGGTGAATTCGACATCGAGCGCGCGCGCCGCGATGCGGGCATCGGCCCCGGCGAGCGCCGCATTGGCGGCGTTGACGCGGGCGCGCAGCCGGTCGATCTCGCTCTGCGACACCGCTTCAACGTCGACGAGGCGGCCAGCGCGGTCGAGTTCGAGCCGCGCGAGCGCAAGGTCGCTGCGCGCACTGGCAGCCGACGCGCGCGCTTCGGCGAGCGCGGCGCGATAGGGACGCGGGTCGATGGTGAAGAGCGGCTGGCCCTGACGAACGATCTGGCCATCGGTGAAGTGGATGCCGGTGATGGCGCCCGAAACGCGAGGGCGCACCTCGACTGCCTTCGATGCTTCGAAGCGGCCGATATATTCGTCCCACAAGGTCACGTCGCGCGCGATCGGCGCCGCGACAGTGAGCACGGGCGCGGGCGCCGCTGCTGCCGGCGGCGCGCCATCGCGGAGCAGCCACCAGGCGCCAATCACGAGCACGAGAAACGCGCCGATCCATGCGGCGCGGCGGCCGCGGCCGGGGTGGAGCAACGTTTTGAGTTCGCGGCGGACCTTCGCATCGGCGGGGTCGAGCTTCTCGATCGGGGTGTGGACGGTCATGACGTTGCCCTCTTCTTCTTTTCGTTCGGTTCGGCTGCGCGCGGGGCGCAAAGGTTCACAGCACCGAAAGCGCGCGCCTTCGGTCCGGTCTTGAAACAATCCTTGATGCTGGACGGCCCTCTTCGAAGAGGACGGCCGCCCCTCCAGTCGCCCGCAGCTTATCGATGCGCGCGCCGGCTCCCTGTTATGTCTTGCGGACGAGCGCCATGCGACGCCGGACCGGAACAGGACCCGCTCCCGGGAAAATAATCTATAATGGTGGATCCGACCGCCACATGATCTTTGTCATGCGGCGGTCGTTCCAGGGGGAGAGCCCTATCTTTGTATACTGAGTGGTATATAAGTCGTTGTGCGCTGCGTCAAGGCCATTCTGTACCGAGCAGTAAAATTTTTCTTTCCGCGTAATTACCCGCGGCTTAGCTCAGCGCCCCGGCCACAGCTTCAGGCTGGTTTCGACAAGCCGCTCGAGCTCGGCGCGAGTCGCGCCCGCACCGGCCTGCACCGACATGCCCTGATTGACCGCAGTCAGGAAAGCAGCGAGGCCTTCGGCGTCGGTATCGGGCGGAAAATCGCCTTCTTCCTTGGCACGCGCGAAACGTTCGAGCATCGCCTTCTTCGCCGCTGCGCCGCGCTCGAGCACCGCCTGCCGAATGCATTCGGCTTCGGCGCCGCACGCGACCGACGTGATCACGCCGAGGCACCCGTTCGGATTCTCGGGGCAGGTGTACATGTCCAGCGCGCCATACATCAGCCGCTCGGCGACACCGCGCGCGGTCGGCGCATCGAGCGCCGCGCGCATATAGTCGGCCTTCTCGCGTTCATAGAGGTCGAGCGCCTTGTTGAAGAGGGCTTCCTTGTTGCCGAACGCTGCATAGAGGCTGGGCTTGGTGATCCCCATCGCCTCGGTCAGGTCGGCCATCGACGCACCTTCATAGCCCTTCGACCAGAAGACGCGGAGCGCCGACGCCAGCGCCATGTCGACGCAAAATTCGCGCGGGCGACCCTTGTGCGGTGTGGCAACGGTAGCGGTTTCGATTTCCATAACGGCTGGTATATAAGTGGTCGTTTGCAACTTGTCCAGTGGCACGCGGTCAGGCGAGCCGCGTGTCGATCGGCAGGCCGCCCTTGAGCGTGAGCGTCACAGGCGTGCGCTCGGCAATGTCGGCGAGGCGCGCCTTCTGTTCCTCGTCGAGCCCCGCAATCGTGAGCACACGGTCGACCCTGAGGCCGTCCTTGCTCAGCAACCGCAAACCGACGTCGACCGATTCGAGCGGCCAACCCTTGCGGTCGGCGTACATGCGCAGCGTGATCGCGGTGCACGCGCCCAATCCCGCGAGCAGGAAATCATAAGGCGCGGGTCCCTCGTTCTTTCCGCCGAGCCCCGGCCCTTCATCACCAATCAGGTCATGGCCGCTGACATTGATCTCGGTGCGATAATGATCCTTGCCGATGCGGGCGGTACCATGGGCCATGACGATCCTTTCTGGCGGTGGGGTCAGCATCCCTATTCCGGGTTGCGACGATACGACAAGCCAAAACCCCGGCGCAGCGCTGCACCGGGGTTTCGTTCTTTTCCGGTCTCTCACTTCTCGGGCGACGGCGAAACTCGCGTCCAGAAATCGTCGAACGCATGCGCGTCGAAGAAGGCCGTCGCCCGCACGATCCGCCCGTCCCTCAGCGTCAGGATCCACGCATAGCTGTTGTTATAGGGCTTGCCGTCGCTTGCGATGCCCTGCGCGTCGAAATGCGCGACCACCGTGTCGCCCTCGGCATAGAGCGCATGCACGCTCGGGATCAGCCGCGTGTGCATCCGCCCATTGAACGGCCGGATCACCTCGCTCATGAACGCTTCCTTCGATGGATAGGTCTTGCTCGCGAGCGAGTTGCCCGAAATCGTCCACACCGCATCGTCGGCAAGTAAGTCATAGGGTCCACCGGTCCCGGCCGCCCACGCATCCATCGCCCTGGCAATCGTCGTGCGGTTGGTGTCGGCTTCGCTGGCCGAAGCCTTGGTTGTCAGAACCGCCACCGCCAGTGCGAGGCCGATTGTCTTGATAAAGCTCTTCATCGTCCCTCTCCTCAATCCAAAGCCGCGACAGCGGCGCTGGCCACTTCGAAATCCTGGCCGACCATGCCGCCCGACACGCCGACCGCGCCGACCAGCCGGCCCTCGGCATCCTTCACGGGCACACCGCCCGGAAAGACGATCAACCCGCCGTTAGTGCGATCGAACCCCGGCGAAGTGCCGCCCGGCTTGACGAAATCGTAGAGCGCCTCGGTGTTGAAGCCGAAGAGCGCGGCTGTGCGCGCCTTGTTGAGCGCGATGTCCGCCGAGCCAAGGAACGCGCCGTCCATGCGGAGGAAGGCTTTGAGGTTCGCGCCATCATCATAGACGGCGATGTTCATCGGCACCCCGATCCCATCGGCCGCCTTGCGGGCGGCGGCGATGGCGGTGTCGGCCTGTTCTTGCGTGATGCTCATCTCTTTATCCTCTCGGAAAGAAGAACCGGCCGCGGCGGGGGAAAGGCCGCGGCCGGCCATTGCAGGGGTCAGATCCGGTTCTCCCAGGCATCGATTTGATGCTGCTTCAGCATGTCCTCGATCGCCTTGGGCATCACGTTGCGGAACTTGCCCTCGTCGGCAGGAACGGCGGCGATCATGTGATCGATCATTTCCTGCGCATCCATCTTGCCCTCAGGCGTCGCGAAGAAGTCGTCGAAGCCCTTGCGCAGATCGGCGCGCTTGGTGAAGTTCACGCTGTCGTCGAGCCAGCGGAACGGATTGTCCGCCATCGTCTCGTTATAGCCGGTGTAATAGGCGCCGGGATTCATCGTCTGGACCTTGACGCCATAGGCGGCGAGTTCCTGCTGCATCGCCTCGGCAAAGGCTTCGAGCGCATGCTTGGTCGAGACGTAGGTGCCCCAGTTCGCCGGGGTGAACAGCCCGCCCATCGACGAGGTGAAGACGACCTTCTTGCCCTGCGACTTGCCTTCGCGGACCCAACGCTGGACGATGCCCTGCGTCAGTTGCAGCGGCAGGAAGACGTTGATCTCGTAATTCTTGCGAACGAGGTCGAGCGGGATTTCCCAGACCGGACCTGCTTCGCCCATGCCGGCGTTGTTCCACAGGACATCGATGTCCCAGCTTTGGGCCTGCTTGATGTCATAGGGGTCGGTCAGGTCGAGGCGTTCGACGCGGATCTTGTCGCTGAGGCCGAGCGCCGCGACTTCTTCGCGGAGCGGAGTAACCTGCGACGAGACCTGGACGGTCGCGATGATGTTGTGGCCGTTCTTGGCCATGCCGATGGCGGCGCCCTTGCCGAAGCCGCCCGCGGCACCGGTGATGAGGATGGTCTTGCTCATGTCTAATCTCCTTCGACTTTCGAATGTCGGCGCGGGGTTGCGTCCGATGCGTTGGAGGTAGACCGTCCATCCGCGTCCCGCCGTTCGCGGCTTGCGGCGACTGTTCCGAAATTGCGGTCGCGGCACGGTCGTGGCAGAAAATTGCCGCTTATCGATTCGTCAGGCTGCTTTCGGAGGGGTTCGGGCACCAATGACCATGGCACCCGCCATGCCCGTGATGAAGGAATCCGAGGGTTCGCTCGATGCGATGGCGCGCATCCTCGACCGGCCGCCCATCACCATGTCCGAGGGCCTCCGCGGCGATACGTTGCTGACCGGCCGCTGGCAGCATGGCCCCGTGCACGACACGCTCGCCGCGCTGCCCGCGCATGTCATCGTCGCGCACCATGGCGGCTACGGCGACATGACACTCAAAGCGCCCGGCGGCATCAACATCCGCGCGCGGTCGCGCCAGGGGACGATGGTGATCATCCCCAAGGATCAGGACGGCCGCTGGGACATTGCGGGCAATTCGGACGTCAGCCACGTCTATCTGACGCACGAGCGGCTGGCGTCGACCGCGCTCGAAATGACGAACGGCCGCGACTTCGACCTCGTCCATCGCGTCGCGTTCGAGGACCCGACCGTCGTCCATCTTGTGACGATGCTGAGCAATGAGGCGATGGCCGCCGAGCGCAGTTCGCGGCTGTTCGTCGAACAGGCGCTCGACCTGCTCTGCACCCAGCTGGTGCGCGGCCATTCGACCTTCGGCGCGCTTCCCGATCCGGCGGCGAAGCGCGGCGGCCTCGCCGACTGGCAGGTGAAGCGTGTCGTCACTTATATGCGCAGCCGGATGGAGGAAGAGATCGGCCTCGACGAGCTCGCAGCGGTCGTCCACCTCAGCCGCTTCCATTTCTGCACCGCGTTCAAAAAGGCCACCGGCCGCAACCCGCACGAAACGCTTACGATGATGCGCATCGCGCGCGCGAAGGAATTGCTCGCCGACCCTGACATGCCGGTGACCGAAATCGGCCTCTGCGTTGGTTACCAGACTCCGTCTTCCTTCGCAGCGAGCTTCCGCAAGACGGTGGGCATGAGCCCGAGCGATTTCCGCCGGACGCTTTAGAAACCGCAATCGCGCCGCTCTCGATGGAGAACGGCGCGATGCGTGCGGCTTTAGAGGAAAGCCGCTGGAGGAAGGGGTCGATCAGGCGGCTTCGGCCGCCGCAAAGTCGGTCGACACCGACACCGCGCGCCATTTGGCGACGATCTCGGCGTCCGCCACATGCTTGGCCTCGATCGCCGCGACCGTATCGCTGCCGAGCGGCAGGCGAACGGGCGGGTTCGCGGCGTCGGCGAAATCGACGAGCACCTGCGCCAACCGGTCGGGATCGCCCGGCTGGCCATGGTTGAGATCGGCCGCGACCTGCCGAACGCGCCCGGCTGTTTCGGCATAATCCGCAATCTCGCCGCCGCTGACCGTCAGCGAGGTCGCATCGAGGAAGTCGGTGCGGAAATAGCCGGGCTCGACCACCGTCACATGCACGCCCAAGGGCGCGAGTTCGGCATGGAGCGCTTCGGATAATCCCTCGACCGCGAACTTGGTCGACGAATAGACACCGAAGCCCGCCGCGCCGCGATAGCCGCCGATCGACGAGATGTTGAGGATGCGGCCCGACCGCTGCGCGCGCATCGTCGGCAGCACGGCGCGCGTGACGTTGAGCAGGCCAAAGACATTGGTGCGATATACCGCCTCGACATCCGCCCCACTCGCTTCCTCGACCGCGCCGAGCAGACCGAAGCCCGCATTGTTGAGCAGCACGTCGATCGATCCGAAGGCCTCGACCGCCGCGGCAGCCGCCGCCTTGGCCTGTGTCTCGTCAGTGACGTCGAGCGGCAGCGCGAGCAGCCGCTCGCGGTCGCCGAGCGCCTCGATGACGGCTTCGGTGCGGCGCGCGGTGGCGACGACATTGTCGCCTTGTTCGAGTGCCAGTCGGGCGATGCGAAGGCCGAAGCCGCGCGATGCGCCGGTGATGAACCAGGTTTTCATAATCGGTACTCCTCTGCTTTTGTTGACAGAGGAAGTGCTACGCCTTTGCGCCGGAGCACGCCGTTCGCGACTTGCGGCGACTGTTCCGAAATTGCGATGGCGTGCGCGCACCGAGGGGCCCTGCGCACGGGCGGTCGAAGAAAATCTTGAATCGGCCGTCGGCAATCCTATCTTGGCGTCATCGTCAACAAGCGAAAGGAGGTGGTCGAATGTCTCATTGTCACACGCCGCATGCGGCAGATTCGAGCATGACCTTCCTCGCGGGGGTCCGACTCGGATAATCGTCCGCGAACAGGCACGACAATGGAAGGGCTGCTCCGAAAGGGGCAGCCCTTTGTCATTGGAGCTGGCGAACATTCGCGCCCGTCAGGTTACCGTCAGAAACCGGCGCTACAGATTGTGCTATGGGGGCCAAATCTATGGCAGGGACGCGCGCGAAATCCGGTTTCGCCGCTTTGGAAAAAGAGTGGAGGCCCGAGCCGGAATCGAACCGGCGTGCGCGGATTTGCAATCCGCTGCGTCACCACTCCGCCATCGGGCCTCATGCCAAATTACCGCATCCTTGGAGGACGGGCCGGGTGTTGGACGGCGCCGCTAGTGAGGGGCTTTGGCTGGCTTGTCAAGGATTCGCCCAAAGCATGCGACATGACGCGCCGGCGACCGTGCGATGAGGGTTGGCGGCATCTCCATTGGCAGCTATGCGCGGCGGCAATGCGGCTGCGGGGCTGTATTACTATTGCAATACAGCATTGCTTCGGCTAAAGCTGCCCCGCAAAGGTTCATATTCCAGGGAATTGGAAAAGGCTGATGGCGACGAAGTTTAGCGAAATCACGGCGGCAGAGATGCGCTCTGCCATGATCGACAGCCAGCTCAGGACCAACGACGTCATCGACCCCGCGGTGATCGGCGCGATGGCCGCGGCGCCGCGCGAGGCGCATGTGCCTGCCGCGCTTGCCAGCGTCGCCTACATGGACCGCGCGATTGCGCTGGGGCACGGCCGCGTATTGAACGCGCCGCTGGTTACCGGCCGCATGCTCGTCGCCGCGGCGATTCGCCCCGGCCTGCGCGTGCTGCTGGTCGGCAGCGCGACGGGCTATACCGCCGGGCTGCTCGCGCTGCTCGGTGCCGATGTCCATGCCGTCGAGGAGCAGGGCGAGTTGATGGCGACCGCGCAACGCACGATCGCCAAGGACAATATCCACTGGGTTGCCGGCCCGCTGGCCGCCGGGGCACCGGGCGCCGCGCCGTTCGACCGCATCATCATCGAAGGCGCGATCGAAACTTTGCCGGACGCGCTGGTCGCGCAGCTCGCCGACGGCGGCCGGCTGGTCGCAGCGCGGCGCGAAGGCGCCGTGACGCGGCTCGTCGAGGGCGTGAAGGCCGGCGGCGCGGTTGCGCTGCGCAGCTTTGCCGACATGGACGTCGCACCCTTGCCGGGCTTTGCCGCACCGGCGGGTTTCCAGTTTTAAGGCCACTTCCTTCCTTGTTTCGGGGCTGACATGTTTATGAACGATAACAATAAGAAACAGCCCCTTCGCCAGTCTCGCTGGCTCACCGGCCTCGCGGTCGGCGCGCTGATGCTGCCCGCCGCGGCGCACGCCGAAACATTGCAGGGCGCGCTCGCAAAAGCCTATGAAAACAACCCGACACTGACCGGCGCGCGCGCGGGACAGCGCGCGAATGACGAGAATGTACCGATCCAGAAGAGCTTCGGCCTTCCCGAGGTCAACACCCGCGCGGATTATGAAGAAAATATCATAACCCCGGGCAACAGCTTCAACTCGCCGATGCGCTCGGTCACCGGGTCGGGCCAATTGTCGGTGCCTATCTATCAGGGCGGCGCAGTCCGCAACGCCGTGCGCGCCGCCAAATTTCGTGTCGAAGCCGGGCAAGCCGACCTTCGCGCGACCGAGGCCAGCATATTTTCGCAGACCGTCGGCGCCTATATGGACGTCATCCGCGACCAGGCGATCGTCCAGCTCAACCAAAAGAATGTCTCGGTCCTGCGCACCAATTTGCAGGCGACGAGCGATCGCTTCGAGATTGGCGACCTGACGCGCACCGACGTCGCCCAGTCGGAGGCGCGGCTCGCGCTCGCCGAAGGCGATTTGCGCAACGCCGAAGCCAATCTGATCGGCAGCCGCGAAACCTATATCCGGCTCGTCGGCGACGCGCCGACCGACCTGCAAGCGCCCCCGACGCTCCCGAACCTGCCCGCGAACGCCGAAGAAGCCGTAGCGATCGCCCTCACCAGCAACCCCGATATCGAATCGGCGAATCAGCTGGTCAACGCATCGAAAGCCGATATCGGCGCCGCCAAAGCATCGCGCGCGCCGAAAGTCTCCGCGACGCTCAGCGGTAATTATAATAATTATCTCGGGTCGCTGAACAGCGGCGTCACCGGCGTCGGTGTGACGCAGGAAACCTCGGCCGCGGCAGCGGGCGTCTCGGTGACGCTGCCGATCTTTACCGGCGGGCGCCGCTCGGCACAGGTACGCCAGGCGCAATCGCGCGGCAGCCAGGCGATCGAACAATATGTCGAAACCGAACGCGGCGTGATCGCGCAGACCCGCGGCGCCTATGCCGCGTGGCAGGCGAACGAGCGGATCATCGCCGCGACGCAGCAGGCGGTGAGCGCCAACGCGCTCTCGCTCGAAGGCGTGCGCGCCGAAAACAGCGTCGGCACGCGGTCGATTCTCGATATTTTGAACGCCGAACAGGAATATCTGAACACGCAGGTCCAGCTCGTGTCGGCGCAGCGCAACAGCTACGTCGCCGCCTTCTCGGTCCTCGCCGCGATGGGCAAGGCCGAAGCGCGCGATCTCGGCATCGGCGGCGGCGCGCTCTATGATCCCGAAGTCAATTACAAGCGCGTGCGCGGCGAAATCTGGGACTGGGCCGACGATCCGGAGCCGCAGCAGGTCGCAACCGACACGCGCGCCGTCCCGGCGGCAACCGCCAGCGTTCCTGTGGGCCCGCCCTCGCTCACGCCACAATAAAGCTTGGCAAAGCGCGCCCCAAATCGGTAAGAAGACGGTTAACCATCCGGTAATCGCGATGGTTTAGGGGGCTTGGTTATGGGCGATATGTCGCGGGAACCTTCGATGGAAGATATCTTGTCGTCGATTCGGCGCGTAATCGCTCGTGACGAAGCGCCCGGCAGCGTTCGCGAAGCCCGGCTCGCCGAGAACGACGATATTCTCGACCTTCAGGACGAAGAAGAAGACGCCGAAGCCGCGCCCGCAGCCGAAGAGCTCGTCTCTGAAGCGAGCGCCGACGCCGCGCGCCAATCGCTCGAAGCGCTGACCGCTGCTGTTGCGCCCGCCGTTGCCGCCGCGACCGTCGCTGCGCCGACCGTTGCCGGCCGCACGATGGAGGATGTCGTGCTCGACGCGCTCCGCCCGATGCTCAAGGAATGGCTCGACGCGAACCTGCCCGCGCTCGTCGAAGCGATGGTGGCCAAGGAAATCAGCCGAATTACCGGCAAGCGGCTCTAGCCGACCCAATCTTCCAGCAGGTACCGTGCAATCGCCAATGGTGGTGGCGCCATGAACGGCGCGCCCATATCGCCCGCGAGCGCGGCGCGGACTTCGGCCTTGTCGACCCACATCGCCGCCTCGATCTCGGTCGTATCGAGGGTCAGCGCAGGGTCCTTGGCGACTGCGCGGCACCCGATCATCAATGACGACGGAAAGGGCCAAGGCTGGCTCGCCACGTAGGAGACGTTCGAGACGCGGATTCCTGCCTCCTCGAACAATTCGCGTGCGACCGCTTCCTCAAGCGATTCGCCGGGCTCGACGAATCCCGCGAGCGCCGAGAAGAAACCCGGCGGAAAACCGCCCTGCCGCCCGACGAGCACGCGCCCCTCGCATTCAGCGAGCATGATCACGACGGGGTCGACACGCGGAAAATGTTCGGCGTTGCAGCTGCCGCAGCGCCGCCCCCAGCCGCCGCGAAACAGATCGGTCGGCGATCCGCACACCGCACAGAAGCGGTGCCGCGCGTGCCAGTCGACGAGGCTGCGCGCGCCGCCGTATAGCGCCGCATCCTCGCCCGAGAGCAAGGGCAACAGCCGCATCACCGTTCGCGAGCGCGCGTCGATGCGGGCGCCCGAAGCCGTCTCGCGGACGAAATGCGGGATTCCCGAATCGTCGATCCCGAGCAGCATCAGCGCGCGGTTATCGGCGGGGTCGAGCGGCTCCCACAAAAGCCCACCGCCTTCACCCGGCACGAAGTCAATGCCGTCGAGGACAAGGCAGACCGCGCGCGGATCGGCGGTAGCCGCAGCAAACGCCTCGGCATTCGTCCGCAATTGATCGGCACGGTCGAGCCACGCGCCGGTAAAACCGAGCGGCAAGGGCATCAGCGCGCGACGTCCGAGAAGAAGGTCTCGCCGAACTTGCCCTGGAACGACACCGCGTCGGGCGGCATGATCTGCGTATAGCCTGCAGCGCGATAGCCAAGCCCGCGGTGGACGAAGCCGATCGTCCCCGCGGCGCCGGCCCAGCCGAAAATGCCCTCGCCGCCCGGCGAGGTCGGCAGCGACACGCGCCCGCCGGCGCCAAAGCCCTGCCCGTCGATGAACGTCCCCTTGCGGTCGACGCTGTCGTCGAGGAGGTTCGACATTGCGAGCCGCGCCGTTTCGCGCTTCATCACGCGTTTCCCTCCCGTTTCACCCTCGCCGAGCAGCATCGCGAGGAAGCGGTCGTAATCGCGCGCGCTCGACACGAGCCCGCCGCCGCCGAACGGATAGGGCGGCGGATCGAGATAGATCGAACTCGCCGCGGGATCGAAGGGGATCAAAGCGCCGCCGAACGGCGCGTAATTGCTCGTGAAGCGCGACACATCCTTCGCCGCCACCATGAAACCCGTGCTCGTCATGCCGAGTGGATCGAACAGCCGCGCCTTCAGGAATGCGTCGAACGCCTGCCCCGATACGACCTCTATCAACCGCCCCATCAGGTCGAGGCCGATCGAATAGCTCCATTTCGTCCCCGGCTCATAAACCAGCGGCAGCGCCGCAAGCCTGTCGGCCATCGCGGCCAGGCTCGGCGCCGGCTTGACCTCGGCAAAACCCGGGATCGGCAGGCGGCTCGCCTGCCCGCCGACGATGCCATTGTCGTCATAGGCCTTTTTGATCGGCCCCTTCTGAATGATATTGTAGCCGAGCCCCGCCGTATGCGTGAGCAGCTGGCGCACCGTGATCGGGCCCTTCGCGGGGCGCACATCGGTGATCGACCCGTCGGGCACATTCTGCACCTTCATATTCGCAAAGGCGGGCAGGAAATCGGCTATCGGCTGGTCGAGCTTCATCTTGCCATCTTCGATCAGCAGCATTGCGGCGATGCCCGTGACGGGCTTGGTCATTGAATAGAGGCGCCACAAAGTGTCGGGGCCGACCGGCGTCGCCGAATCGTTCGATTGCACCCCGGCGCCCAAAAACACCGGCGCCTCCTGCCCCTTGCCGATCGCGGCGAGCGTGCCCGCGAGTTCGCGGCGGTCGACGAAACCTTTGATGAACGCATTGGTCGCGGGATAGAGCGCCGCCCCATCGACCTTCCACGCCAGCGCGGCGCGCGGCAGCAGCGCCCCCGCCCCGGCGAGCGCCATTCCCCCCATCAGCGCGCGGCGCGACACCATCATGTTCATGCGTCTCTCTCCAGCATCTTGTCGGTCAATTTGCGATAGAGCGTCGGCAGCCCCGCGGCGTCAAGCTCCGCAATCGGCCACCACAACCCTTCCGCTGCGGCATCGGGGCGTTCGAGCGGGGCTTCACGCCGTACCAAGGTCAGCGTCAGGTCGAAATGGGTGAAACCATGATCGACGCTGACGATCCCCGACTCGGCAGGACGCGTATCGGTCCACTCGCCCCCGGGGAGCGCACGCATGCCGCCGAGCATGCCCTTGTCGGGCCGGCGGACGAGCCACAGCTCCCCGTCGCGCTCGATCCAGTGTGCGATCCCGTGGCGATGCGGCTTCGCTTTCTTCGGCGGCTTGACGGGCAAGCGCTCGATATCCGCCCGTCCGCGAGCACGGCAGTCGTCCATCAGCGGGCAGGTCGCACAGGCGGGGCCGCGCGGGGTACAAATGGTCGCGCCAAGGTCCATGAGCGCCTGCGCAAAATCGCCCGGCCGATCCTGCGGGACGAGCGGCGCCAGCGCGGAACGGATCTCACGCTTCGCCATCGGCAGCGGGGTTTCGATCAGCCGGTGGCGCGCGATCACGCGCTCGATATTGGCATCGACGACAACCGCCGCACGGCCAAAGGCGATCGCCGCCACTGATGCGGCGGTATAGTCGCCGATCCCGGGCAGCGCGCGCAGCCCCGCCTCGCTGTCAGGAAAGCGCCCGCCATGATCGCGGACGACCGCGCGGGCGCAGGCGAGCAAATTGCGCGCGCGGGCGTAATAGCCCAGCCCCGCCCACGCCGCCATGACATCGGCATCGTCGGCCGCCGCCAGGTCGGCGACCGTCGGCCAACGTTCGGTAAAGCGCGCAAAATAGCCCGCGACCGCGGCGACCGTCGTCTGCTGGAGCATGACCTCGGCCAGCCAGATACGATAGGGATCGGGGATGCCGCCACTGTTCGGCGCGATGCGCCACGGCAGCACGCGTGCCGACCGATCATACCAGCCGAGCAGCCGGTCCGCGAAGTCACTGACGATTTGGGAAGTCTGGACGCTCACCCCCCGCCTATGGCATGGCACCCGGCATGACGAAAGACGCAGGCGAGGATGCGCCAGCCAAAAAGGCAAAGGCGAAGGGCAAGGCGAAAACCGCCAAGCCGCCCGTGCGCGTCTATGAGCGCCCGCGCGGCGGCGAAGCGCGGATGGTGTCCGACCTCGTCCCCGAAATCGGCCGCGCGGCCTTTCGCAAATTCGGTTTTGTCCAAAGCTCGGTGGTCAGCCGCTGGCGCGAGATCGTCGGCGACCGGCTTGCCGACGTCACCCAGCCCGCGATGATCCGTTTCCCGGCGGGTCAGAAAGCGGGCGGCACCCTCCACCTGACGATCAGCGGCGCGCACGCACCGATGCTGCAACATGTCGCGCCCGACATCATCGGCGCGGTCAATCGCTTCTTCGGTTACGCCGCCGTCGCGCAGGTCCGCATGACGCACGGCCAGGTTACCCCGGCCCCACCCGTTCAGCCTCCGGCAATGCTGAAACCCGTACCCGCCGAACTGGGGGACAGCCTGCGCGATATCGGCGACCCGGAACTGCGCACCGTGCTCGAACGCATGGCGGCAGGGCTGGCGGCGACGCCCAAGCTCCCTCGCATAAGCTAAAGGAAAGACGGCCGACGATGTCCGCTTTTGACGACCCGCTTCTCGATCGCCGCGCGGCGGTGCTGGCGCTTTCGGGCGCCGCGCTCGGTCTGATCGCCGCAACCCCTGTGAAACCCACGCTCTGGTCGCAGACCGTGACGACGACCCCAATCGGGGCCTTCCTTGTAGGCAATCCCGCCGCCAAGGTGAAGCTCGTCGAATATTTCAGTTACACCTGCCACGTCTGCGCCGACTTCGCGAAAGCGGGCACGCTGCCGCTGAAGAGCGGGTACGTCGACCGCGGGCTCGTCCTCTTCGAATATCGCAATCTCGTGCGCGACCCGGTCGACATGACCGCTGCGCTGCTCGCACGCTGCGGCGGCCCCAAGGCGTTCGCCGGAAATCATCAGGCGCTGTTCAACAATTTTCCTGCGATGATCGCCAAAATCCAAAAGGCCACCGAGGCGCAGAAAAAGAACTGGTTCGAGGGCACCACTGGCGAGCGCGCGCGCAAGATCGCCGCGGGCACGGGGCTCACCGCGCTGATGCGCGCGCGCGGCTATACGCAGGCGCAGATCGACGCCGCGCTCGACAGCGAGGTCGCGCAGGCCGAGCTCACCGGCATGACCAACATCGGCCTCAATGCCGATCGCGTCGAGGGCACCCCCAGCTTCTTCGTCAATGGCCGCAACGCCGAAGTGACGGCCTGGCCTGCGCTCAAATCGAAACTCGACCTTGCCCTCAAGGGCTCGTAAAAGCCCCGCATTCCCGTTTTGGTGGAGAAAGAAAAAGATGACCGCATCGCTTCGTATCGCCCTGTTGTCCTCGCTCGGCGCGCTCGCCCTCGCCGGTTGCGGCGATGGCGCGACCGACCCCTCCAAGGAGCAGGCCGTCGTCGCCAAGGTCGCACCGCCCGCCGGCAAGAGCTGGTCGCAGGTCGTGCGCGTCGACGGCGACGGCGTCGTGATGGGCAATCCCGACGCACCGATCAAACTCGAAGAATATGGCGCCTTCACTTGCGGCCATTGCGCGAAATTCGCGCAGGATTCGCACGAGGAACTGAAGCGCGACTTCGTCGACACCGGCCGCGTGTCGTACAAGCTGACGCCGTTCATGCTCCACCCGGTCGACGCGATTTCGGGCGCGATCGTCAAATGCACCGGCCCCGACCGCTTCTTCCCGCTCGCCGACGCGACCTTCCTCGAACATGAAGCGTTCATCGCCGGTGCGTCGAAGCCGCAGCCGGGGATCGAGGAAGCGATGAAGCTGCCGCCCGCACAGCGTTTCGTCGCGCTCGCCAAGGGCTGGGGGATCGATCAATTCTATCAGCAGCGCGGCGTCCCCGCCGCGACGATCCAGCAGTGCCTCAGCAAGGTCGAAAATGTCGAGGCGATCGAAAAGGGCACCAACGCCGGGGTCGAGAAATATCAGATCACCGGCACGCCGACCTTCATCATCAACGGCCAAGTCGCCGAAGGCGTCGCCGCCTGGGGCCTGCTCCGCGACCGCCTGCGCACGATGGGCGCGCGCTGATCGAATTTTCCTTGGGGGGTGAGTTAACCTTACCCCCCTTGCGACTCCCCCCGCCGCGCGGCATGACGGCTGCATGGGGGATTTGTGACGACAAGGTTGCACCAGCTCCGATTCGATGAGCTGCACGGGGGCGTTCCGTGCAGATAAAACGGCTGCGCCTGACCGGTTTCAAAAGCTTCGTCGAACCCACTGAACTCCGCATCGAGCCCGGGCTGACCGGCGTCGTCGGCCCCAATGGCTGCGGCAAATCGAACCTGCTCGAAGCGATCCGCTGGGTCATGGGCGAATCCTCCGCCAAATCGATGCGCGGCGGCGGGATGGAAGATGTGATCTTCGCCGGCACCTCGTCGCGCCCCGCTCGCGACTTTGCCGAGGTGGCGCTTCATTGCGATACCGAGGGCGCACTCGTCGCCGGCCTGTCGGATGCCGCCGACGGCGACGATCTGGAGGTCATCCGCCGTATCGAGCGCGGCGCGGGCAGCGCCTATCGCGCCAACGGCCGCGACGTGCGCGCCAAGGACGTCGCGCTGATCTTTGCCGACGCCGCGACCGGCGCGCACAGCCCCGCGCTCGTCAGCCAGGGGAAGATCGCCAATGTGATCGCCGCCAAGCCGACCGACCGCCGCGCGATGCTGGAGGAGGCAGCGGGGATTGCCGGGCTGCACGTCCGCCGCAAGGATGCCGAGCAGAAACTGCGCGCGACCGAAACCAACCTCACCCGCCTCTCCGAAATCGTCGCCGACATGGAGGTGCGCGCCAATGCGCTGCGCCGGCAGGCGCGGGCGGCGGAGAAATACAAGAAACTCTCCGATGATATTCGCATCGCCGAGGGGCGGCTGATCTATGCGCGCTGGCGCGATGCCGCCGCCGCCGCCGACCAGGCCCGCCGCGACGCCGACGCCGCCGAGGCCGCGGTCAAGACCGCGCAGGACGAGCTGGAAACGATATCGAAGGCACAGACCGAGGTCGCGACGCGCGTCGCCACGGCGCGCAGCGATGCGCAGGTTCAGCGCGATGCGCTGGCCGAGGCGACCGCCAACCAGGTGAGACTGCAGGGCGAAGAGCGCGCGGCGCTGCAGCGGCTCGAAGATCTGGCGACGCAGCAGCGGCGCATCGCCGAAGATCGCGCGCACGAGAGCGAACTGGCGCGCGAGGCGCATGCCGCGCTCACCGCGCTCGACGCCGAAACCAAAACGCTGGCGCAAGACATTGCCGGCCACGACGCGAGCAAGACCGCACTCGCCGACGCCAATTTGGCGGCGCAGGCGCGCCTCCGCGATGCCGAGGTCGCGCTGGCGCAGGCGCGCGCCAAGGCCGCAAGCGAGGCCGCCGACCGCCGGATCGCGGTATCGGCGCGCGATAGCGCCGACGCAGCCGTGCGCCGCGTCGCAAACGACAAGGCACGCGTCGATGCCGAAGTCGCCGCGCTTGGTGACAGCGTTGCGCTCGCCGATACGCTCGCCGAAAGCGTGAAAGCCGCCGAAACCGCAGAAGCCGCCATCGGCGCGGCCGAAACCGCTCTCCAAGAGGCCGAAGCCGATCGCGAAGCGGTCGCCGCCGAGCTCACCGGAATCGAAAAGGGCCTCGCCGAAGCCCGCGCCGCGCTGGCCGCGCTCGAAGGCGAGGCATCGACGCTCGAACGCGCGCTCGCCGCTGCGCGCAGCGACGAAAGCCGCATCCTCGACCAACTCCGCGTCGCGCCGGGGTATGAAGCCGCACTCGCCGCCGCGCTCGGCGACGATCTCGACGCGGGGACCGACAAGGATGCGGCGCGCAGCTGGGGCGGCGCCGACGCGGCGAAGGGCGACCCGGCGCTGCCCGCCAGCGCACGCGCACTCGCCGAATTCGTCAAGGCGCCCGCGGCGCTCGCACGGCGTCTCGCGCAGGTTGCGGTGGCCGATAGCGACGCCGGGCAGTCGCTCGCGGTCGGCCAGCGCCTCGTCACAACCGATGGCGTGATGCGCCGCTGGGACGGCTTCGTGACGCGCGGCGACGGCGCCACGGCGACCGAACGACTGCAACGGCAGAACCGGCTCGACGAACTCGCGGCGCAGCGTCCGCAGGTCGAACTCGGGGTGCAGGATCTGCGCGACCGGCGCGACGCCGCCGCCGCCAAAGCGTCTGCCCTGACCGAAGCGGCCGCCGCCGGACGCAAGAGCGTGGCGCAGGCCGACGAGGCGCGCCGGACCGCGCTGCGCGCCGCCGATCAGGCACAGGCCGCGCTCGATCGCCATCGCGACGCCGCCGCGCTCTTCGACCGCCGTCTCGGCGAGATCGCCGAAGCCGCGAAAGAGGCGGCCGAACAGCTCGCAGCGCAGGAAGCCGCGCTCGCGGCGCTGCCCGACGACAGCATCGCGCGCGCCGCGCTCGATGCCGAGGAGCAGGGCGCCGAACGCGCGCGCACTGACGCCAATGCCGCGCGCGATGCCCTTGCGGCGCACGAACGCACGCTTGCATCGCTCAGCGAACGGCAGGCGGTCGTCAGCGCCGAAATCAAGAGCTGGAAGGCGCGCGCGGGCGAGGCCGCGCGCCGCGTGACCGAGATGGACAAACGCGCCGACGCGCTCGCGGCCGAAGCGACGAAACTCGCCGACGCCCCGGCCAAGCTCGCCGAACAACGCGCTGCCGCCGAGTCTCAGCAGGCGGCGCTCCGCGAAAAGGTCGCCGCCGCAGAGGCGCAGGAACGCGCCGCCGAGGCCGCGCTGCGTGAGGCCGAAACCGCGCTCAATGCGATCCGCGAGCGCGTCGCCGCCGCGCGCGAAACTCGCGCCGGCGCGATCGCCCGCTCCGAAAATGCCGAGCAGCGCCGCATCGAGATGGGGCGGCTGTCGGGCGAACGCTTCGAATGCCCGCCGCCGCTGCTCCCGCAAAAGGCGGGCTTCGAGAGCGACACGGTAGGCGACGCGAACGCCGAATCGGCGCAGCACGACCGGCTGGTCGCCGACCGCGAGCGGCTCGGCCCGGTGAACCTCGTCGCCGCCGACGAACTCGCCGAACTCGACACCGAACGCGAAAAAAATGCTGCCGAAATCGAAGAGCTAACGCAGGCCGTCCATCGCCTCCGCGGCTCGATCGGCAATCTCAACCGCGAAGGCCGCGTCCGCCTGCTCGCCGCGTTCGAGGCGGTGAACACCCATTTCCAGCGGCTGTTCACGACCTTGTTCAACGGCGGGCAGGCGCATCTCGAACTCGTCGATTCGGACGATCCGCTCGAAGCCGGGCTCGAAATCATGGCGCAGCCGCCGGGTAAGCGCCTTGGGACGCTCACGTTGCTGTCGGGCGGCGAGCAGGCGCTGACCGCGGTCGCGCTGATCTTTGGCCTGTTCCTCACCAACCCCGCGCCGATCTGCGTCCTCGACGAAGTCGACGCGCCGCTCGACGATGCGAATATCGAGCGTTTCTGCGACCTGCTCGACCGCATGGCGCGCGAGACCAACACGCGCTACCTGATCGTCACGCACAATGCGGTGACGATGGCGCGCATGCACCGCCTGTTCGGGGTGACGATGATCGAGCGCGGCGTGTCGCGCCTCGTGTCGGTCGACCTCGGCGGCGCCGAGGAACTGCTCGCGGCCGAATAAAGCTAGGGCGCCATGCCCACGACGAGCATCGCCGCGAAAATCAGCAGCCCCGCAAAACGATTGCTGCGAAACTTCGCCAGCGCATCCTCGCCGTTTGCCGGATCGAGCGTGACCACCTGTCCCGTCAGATGCACCCCCGCGGGGAACAGTGCGACCAGCACCAGCGGATCGGGGCGCACCGCCCACAGCGCGCCGCCCCAAAAGCCAAGCGCCGCAGCATAGCATAAAGCGACGCCGCCCTTCACATGCCGCCCCATCGCGCGCGCGCTCGATTTCACGCCGATCAGCATATCGTCCTCGATATCCTGCAGCGCATAGATGGTGTCGTAACCGATCACCCACGCGATACAGCCGGCGTAGAGCAAAGGCAGCGCCATGCCTTCGCCGCCGCCCACCGCGACCCATGCGACGAGCGCACCCCAGCTGAACACGAGGCCCAGCCACGCCTGCGGCCACCAGGTGATACGTTTCATGAAGGGATAGCCGGCAACGAGGATCAAGCTGCCGAGCGCGACGATCTGCGCCGGCCGCGGCAGTTGGAACAGCACCAGCAGGCCGATGAGCGACAGGAAAAGCGTCCACAGCAGCGCATTGCGTACCGACACCGCGCCGCTCGCGACCGGGCGCGACGCCGTCCGCGCGACTTTCGCGTCGAGGTCGCGGTCGACGACGTCGTTATAGACGCAGCCCGCGCCGCGCATCGCGATCGCGCCGATCAGCAGCCACAGGAACAAGGGCCAATGGCTGACCGCGCCGCCGCCGAGCGCGAGCGCCCAGGCGCATGGCCAATAGAGCAGCCACCAGCCTATTGGCCGGTCGAACCGCGCGAGCAGCGCATAAGGGCGCGCGTGCGTCGGCAGCAGGGCGACGATGCCCTGGAACTGGCTGTCGGGTGGTGCAGCGGTCATCGGCCTGCGCCCTAGCAGGCAGCGCGGGCCGGATAAATGGCTGATTGGATCGCGGCCGCCGCCGTCAGGTGCAGGTGGCGGCGGTCCCTGTCGGGGTCGGGTTGAACCCCTCCCTCAAATCGCGCGCTTCGCGGACATTGAACGCCGCGGTCGTGTGAATGCGCTTCGCCCCCAACCATCGGCCATAGAGCAGCGGCTCATAATCATAATAGACCTCGACGAACATCACCGCGGTGTTGGCCGCCGCGGTGACTTCCCTGCCCGTCCGGCCCATGCCGGGGAAGGCCGTGCCCGTGGCACCGGCGCCGGCGGCACCGAAGCTCGAATCGACGTCGAGGCCGCCATAGCAGCGCTGCCAGTGGATCCATTGACCGCCCGCCGGGTTGCGCTCGAGGCTCGACAGGATGACCCGGCCGCGAGTCGCGAAATCCATGTTGCGCGCCTGCTTTTCGACGCCCGAGAAAACCTCGTTGATGTCGATTTCGCGGATGATCGGCTGCGACATCGAAACGCCCGTCGCGACCCGCGAGGCATTGTCTGCGGCGCTGAGCGCGATCTGGCTGACCCGCGTGTGCGCGAGAACCAGATTGGCGATCTCGATCCCCCCGAACCCCAGCAGGATGAGGATCGGTACGGTGAACGCCATTTCGACGAGCACGGCACCCCGGCGGTCGCGGCGCAGCCGCCGCACGATCGCCCGCAGGATTTTCGCACGCACGCTCATGAGCAGAGCACCGGGCTGGCGTCGACACCGACGGCGAAAGGCTGATTGCGAAGCACCGTTGTTTCGACGAGCGTGGTTTCCTGCGGCTGACCGAGCATGCGCCATACGGGCAGGACGCGATTGAACCTCATCCGGACCGTGTAAAGGATGACATCGTCGGCACCGCCGTTGCCGCCGCGCGCGCGATCACTGTCCCACACGCCGTTACCATTCACATCCTCGAAACATTCGCCATTCTGGTAAGCGTGGTCGCCATTGTCGTCGTTGAACGGCTCGGGATTCCCGACCTCGTTGAAATTGTCATAGGCGCGGCGGGAGAAGGTGACTTGCGCCTGCGGGAAGACGTTGGTGACCGCCGTGCTGACGATATTGTCGAGCGCGGTCTGACTCGCGACATTGCCTTCGAGCGTCGCATCGCGCGCGGCCTTCGCCACGGCGCCTTGCAACACCTGCTTGGCATACATCTGCCAACTATAGTCGAAGATGCCCATCAGGACCATGATGAAGAGCGGCCCGGTGAAGGCGAACTCGACGAGCGCCGCGCCGCGCTCGCTGTCGCGCAGCCGCCGCAAAAGGCTGGACCGGCGAGTCATTGCGACAACCTCAGGCGCGAGATCTGCTGGGCGATCTGCGAGAAGATGCCTGCCAGCTGCGCGCTGGTGCCCGCCTCATAGGCCTTGCCCGACGATGCGCACCCGGCCAGTTTGGCATTGGCGGCATCGTCCAGATCCACGCCGAAGCCGATCACCCAGACCACGATGCCCTTCGATTTCGCCGAGGCGCAAAGCAGGCTGAGGCGGTTGGTATGACGCGCGATCGCCTCGTCCTTATTGTTGTTCGCCCCGATGCGCTGCATCACCTGCTCGACGCCCTGGTGCGAATAGTTGCTGGTCGGCGTGTCCATCTTGCCGTCGGTCATGAAGATGATGTGGCGTCCGACCGGACGGCCCAGATAATCACCATTTTCCGATGCAAAGATGCCATTGGGCGAGATCAGCCGCGCGCCCCACGCCATGCCGCTGTCGTGATAGGTAAAACCCTGCGCCTTCAAATCATTGATCTTGTTGGTGAATGTCGTCTTGCCGGCATCGTTCATATTGGTCAGCTTCATGACCGGCACCGGACAGGCACCCGTATCGCCGAAATTCTCCGACTGCTTGCCGAAACTCGAGCTGTTGGTCGTCGAGTTTGTGTTGGTCGACGAGGCACGCGAGTACGCGAAATAGGGGATGAACATCCGCCATTGGGTATTGACGTCGGCCGTCGGCACCAGGTCGATGTCGAGGTCATAGGTGTTTGCCGGCGGCGAAGCGTTCGACCCGAACGCATTGGTCGCACGCTCCGTGATGCAGCCGTTCCACGCGGCGGACTGGTTCGCCCCCGCCGTGCCCGTGTCAAAGGTAAGCTGCGTCGTCATGTTCTTCGCGGAGGACACGTTGTAGGTGCGATCGAGATAGCTATAGGTATATTTCTCGGTCTTCGTCTGCTCCGTCTTTTCGGTATAGGTTCGCGACCGCTTTTCGCGCGTACAGGTCTTGCTCTGGTTGTTGAAATTCCGGTTCTGATATTGAAGTTCGGTCTTCGGCACGTTCGTCGTCGTTACCGTCGTGCGCGTATCGCCGCTGACCGTCGGGCCGTTGACATTCGTCGTCGCACTGCCGCTGATGATCTCGCTGGTTTTGTTGCATTCGGTCGACGTCGTGTTGGTCAGGGTCTGCGCCGTCCAGGTCGACCAGCCCGTCTTCGTCGAATTGCTGACCGTCCCGGCCGGATTCGACGTTACCGTCCACAGCGCGGCGGTGTTCGGCTGGCGCGAGGGGACGGTCACGGTGTCGGCGATCCAGCTCGACTGCAATATGCCGCCCACATTCACCGTGCCGCTATAGGGCACGACACCGATCCGCAGGCGCCCGTCGCCGCGTTCGGCCGAGGTGATCGTCGTCATGAACAGCTTGGCGGCATTCTTCAGCGCCTCGATCTTCGCGATCGTTGCGCCGGAGACATCGCTGTCGGCAATGTGACTGTCCATCGACCCGGTGACGTCGAGCACGAGCATCACGTCGGTGCTTGAGATTTCCAGCCTCGCCGCGCAATCGACCGACAGCGCGAAATCCTCGGCGCCGAACATCGGCATGATAATGGTCGGCAGCGTGGCCGATGCCTGGCCCGACACCGCGGTGGTACCCAGCGGCTGCGACGAAAAGTTTATTCCAGTGCTGCCGTACATCCCGGTGGGATAGTTGAAGTTGAACATCTTGTTCGCTTCGGCCTGCTGCGTCTGACCATAGGTTCCGCCCGCCATAGCGCGGCGGCCGGCGAGCACGCCGGCGTCGCACGCCTGCTGGAGACGAAGTTGCGCCATATAACCACGGCCGATATCGACCGCGGATCCGACGATCCCGATCACCGGAACGATCGCGGCGGCGGTCAGCATCATCGCGTTGCCGCGCCGGTCGCGCAAAAGCTTTGTGGCGCCGACCCGCAGCCGGCTGAATACGGTCCCTCGCATGGCTAACCCCTCTTCGACCGGCGACGCCCCCCACTAGATCGGGCCGCTGGTATTCTCGCACCTAGGGGAAGACTGCTTACCAAAACGCTAATCGCGCGCAGGCAAACGGGTCCGGATCGGCTGTTCTGACCCGGATCGGGACAAAGAGCTTCGCCTCGCGGCAAAGGATGCACAAATTATCGCCTTCTGTTATCGGCTGCGTATGCCCGCGACTCCCGCTTGGCCGCCCGCCAGCACACCCCGCCTGTTCGTCGACCTGCCACTGGGGCAGGGTGCCGCCCCGATGATCGACGGCCCCGCGGCGCATTATCTGCTCAACGTGATGCGGATGAAGGCGGGCGATCCGATCCTGCTGTTCGACAATATCAGCGGCGAATGGCTCGCGGTCATCGCCGATGCGGCGAAACGGCACCTGACGCTGCGCATCGAACGCCAGACAAAGGCGATCGAGCAGGTTCCCGACCTCTGGCTGTGCTTCGCGCCGGTCAAGAAGGCACGGCTCGACTGGATCATCGAGAAGGCGACCGAACTCGGCGTCGCGCACCTGCAGCCAGTGATTACAGAACGGACGATCGTCGAACGCGTCAAGCACGAGCGGCTCGAGGCGCAGATCGTCGAGGCGTGTGAACAATGCGGCCGCACCGCACTGCCGACGCTGGCCGAACCCATAAAATTGCCCCAGCTCTTGAAGGACTGGCCGGTGGACCGCGCCCTGCTGTTCGCGGACGAAGCCGGCGGCCTCCCGCTCGCCAAGGTCGATGCCCCGGCGCCCGCGGCGATCCTCACCGGGCCCGAAGGAGGCTTTACCGACAAGGAGCGCGACATGCTGATTACCCACGACGCCGTCCGTCGCATCGCGCTCGGTCCGCGCATCCTGCGCGCCGAAACCGCCGCCATCGCCGCGATCGGTGTGTGGATGGCGCAGCATGGCGACTGGTTGGGCGACTAGCAGACTCGCCAATTCTGTCCCGCCGCCGAACAGAATAGCCGCCAAGTTACCGATTTTAACCGGATATTAGCTATGTGCGGAGCATATCGGCGCCATGCAACGGCGGGACCAGAGCCGATACCGCTGGCGTGGGGGCCAGTGTTTGCAGTCTGTGCGAGTATGTTTCATGCTCGTTTGGCTGGCGTTGACGCTTGCCAGCAATCCCGCCGCCGCACAGACGACGACCAACTACAGCAACACCACGACCGGGACGATCAGCGAAACCGCGACGACCTGCACCAGCCCGATGGTGCGCAATTTCACCGTCACGGCGAACGCGCAGATCACCGACGTCAATGTCGGCGTCCAGTTAACCCATACATATCGCGGCGACGTTCGCGCGACTTTGGTGTCGCCCGCTGGCACCGTGGTCAATCTGATCACCAATGTCGGGACGTCGGCGGACAATCTGAACGTCCTGTTCGACGACAGCGCGGCGGCAAGCATCACCACGCACACCACCAACGACAACACATCCGCAGCGCCGCCGTACCAGCGCACCTTCCGTCCCGAGGGCTCGCTCGCCAGCTTCAACGGACAGGGTTCGGCCGGCACCTGGCAGCTCACCATCTGCGACTCGCTCAACAGCGACAGCGGCAATTTTACCCGCACCGACCTGACGCTCGTCACGGTGCCGATCACGCCGTCCGCCGACCTGGCGCTGACCAAGTCGGTGAGCAACGCATCGCCCGCATCGGGCGCGAGCATCAACTATGTGCTGAGCGTGACCAACGCGAGCGGCTCGGCGCTGACCGCGACCGGCGTGACCGTGCAGGACACGCTACCCGCTGGCTTCAGCTTCACCAGCGCCTCGGGTTTCGGCAGTTACAACAGCACGAGCGGCGTGTGGACGGTCGGCAGCATTCCACCGGGGACGACGCGAACGTTGACGATCACCGGCACCGTCACCGCCAGCGCGGGTGCGAGCGTCACCAATGTCGCCGAGGTCAGCGCGTCGTCGGCCTTCGACTTCGATTCGACCCCCGGTAATGGCGCCGCGGGCGAGGACGATTATGACAGCGCGACCTTCACCGTGTCGGGCACGCGCGTTGCCGGCACCGCGCCAACGCTCGTCTGCCCGGTGGGAAGTACGGTGCACGACTGGGATAGCGTCAGCTGGGCGGCCGGGACGACGAGCGGCAGTTATGCGCTGACGGCGATCGGCACGATGAATTTCAACATCGGCCTCAGCGGCGGCAGTTTCCTAAGCAGCGGCACCTATGGCGGCCAGTCGCCGACGCGGCAGAATGTCGTCACCGGCGGATTTTCCCCCGCACAATTTTCGATTTTCGAGATGGTCGATCTCACCAGCCAGTCGGGAAGCGTGACCTCGACCTTCACCCTGCCGACCGCGGTGCCGGGGGCCCAGTTCCGCCTGTTCGACATCGATTATGCCGCGGGCCAGTTCGCCGACCGGGTAACCGTGACCGGTAGTTTCAACGGAACGCCCGTGACCCCGACGCTCACCAACGGGATCAGCAATTATGTGATCGGCAACAGCGCCTATGGCGACGCGACGAGTACCGATGGCAGCGCGAACGGCAATGTCGTCGTGACCTTTGCGGCACCCGTTGACACGATCGTAATCGACTACGGCAATCACAGCCTCGCGCCCACCAATCCGGGGCAGCAGGCGATCGCGATCCACGACGTCACCTTCTGCCGCCCGGTCGCCAATCTGACGATCGCCAAGACGAGCAGCGTCGTCAGCGATCCGACCAACGGCACGACCGATCCCAAGGCGATCCCCGGCGCGACGATGCGCTACTGCATTCTCGTCACCAACAATGGCAGCGGCACCGCGACCGGCATCAATGTCGGCGACGCGCTGCCCGCCACCACGACCTTCATCCCCGGATCGCTGCGCAGCGGCACGACCTGCGCCGGCGCGACGACGGTGGAGGACGACAATGCAAGCGGCGCCGACGAAAGCGACCCGTTCGGCGCATCGATCGCCGGCATTACCGTCGCCGCGACGACGCCAACGCTGGCGCCCGCGGGTGCGATGGCGATTGCCTTCAATGTGACGATCAACTGATGCACCGAAGTCAGAGCTATCTCGCGCGGCTTTGCGCTCTCCTCGTTGCCGGCTCCATGGTGCTCGCTCCGCCCGCCGCCGCCCAGCGCGTCATCGTCAACCCCTCGTTCGAATCGAATGACCCGCAGGGTCCGGGCACCGCCAATTACGAAATCTATTCGAACGGGTCGGTGATCGGCTGGGACTCGGCATCGGGCGAGATCGAGCTGTGGGACACGAATTTCCAGGGCGTCCCCGCCTATGCCGGGTCGGTCTTCGCCGAAATGAACGCCAATGTGCCGGGCGCGCTCTACCAGAATATCTGCATGGTCAATGGCGAGACGATCGGCTGGACCTTTGCCCACCGCGCACGCTCGGGTGGTCCGGCGACACAGACCGCGCGCTTCCAGATTGCGAACAGTGCGGGCACGCAGCTCCAGTTGCTGGCAAGTCAATCGTCGACGGTCAACAATGTGTGGAACGTCAATACGGGATCGACCACCTACACAGGCGCCTCGGGCATCCAGCGCGTCCAGTTCATCACGACCGACGCGGGCAGCTACGGCAATTTCCTCGACGACATCCGCATCACGCTCAATCCGTTCATCGAATTGTCGACCGCGAGCGAATCGGGGGTCGAATCGATCGCGTCGGCGAACCTGCCGACGCTGACTGTCAACGGCACGCTGTTCACCGCACGCACGGTCAATGTCAGCATCACCGGCGGCACCGCGACGCGCGGCACCGATTATACGACGCCCGGTGGCGGCGCGACCTTCACCGTCACCGTCCCCGCCGGCACTTATCAGAACGTCGCCGTCCCGCTCGGCATCCAGATCGTCGACGACACCGCGACTGAAGGCAGCGAGACGATCCAGATCGCGCTCGGCACCGGCACCGGCTACACCGTGTCGAGCACGACGAGTTGCGGCGGCGCGGCGCGCACCGCCAGCACCTACACTATCACCGACAATGACTCGCCGGTGGTTCTCGCCAAAAACTGGACGAACGGCATCGCGGGCGACGCGGTCAGCCTCGCGATCGCGGGCGGCGCCCTTGCGACCGCGGGGACATCGACTGTCGGCGGATCGACGACCAACGCCACGACCGTCGCGGTCCCCGGCTCGACGCTGACCCTGACCGAAGCCTTCACCGCCGGCGCGGCGGCAAACTACAACAGCAGCATCGAATGCCGGCGCAACAGCGACAATGTTGTCGTCGCGACGTCCGGCACGGGTCTCAGCCGCACCGTCGTCATGCCGTCGGGCACCTCGCTCACCTGCACCTGGACCAACAGCCGCAGGTCGGCGACGCTGGTCGTGCGCAAGACTTGGGTGAATGCGCAGACGGCCAATGCTGTCACCGTCGCCACGAGCGGCCTCATCAACAACGCCACCCTCGCCTCGGTCGCCAACAGCGCGAACGAGACCGACACCAATGCGGCGGTCACCGTCTACGCCGCCGAAAGCGCGGCGCTCGGCGAAACCTTCACCGTCGGGAATGGCGCCAACTATACACAGGCCCTCGCCTGCACCGGCAATGCGACCGCGCTCACGAGCAATGTGCTGACGATCAATCCGGCCGACACTGCGATCATCTGTACCTTCACCAACACCTATGTCGTACCGCTGGCTATCGCCAAGACGTCGGCGGCGTACAGCGACCCGGTGAACGGCACGACCAATCCGAAGCTGATTCCCGGCGGCTTCGCCGATTACAGCCTGACCGTCACCGCCCCCGCCGGCACCAGCCCGACGAACAACAGCGTCGTCGTCACCGACGCGATCCCGGCAAGCCTCAGCCTGTTCGTCGGCACCTACGCGCCCGGCCCCGGCCCTGTCCGCTTCACGGCCGGCAGTAGCGCACTGACCTATGGCTTCACCAGCCTTGGCAGCACGGCCGACGATCTCGAATTCTCGAACAATGGAGGCGCCAGCTGGACTTATGGACCGACCGCCGACGCCAATGGCGTCGACGCGGCCGTGACGCATGTCCGCGTCCGGCCCAAGGGGTCGATGGCGCCCGGATCGAGCTTCACGATCAACCTCCGCGCGCTGGTCAAATAGGGCCGCTTCAACAGCCGATTGCTTTCTGTACCGAACCGTATAATGGCGCGATATGAGCACGCGCACCGCCTCGGACAGCAACGATCCCATCGTCGAAAGCCGCGACCAGCTCGCGGTCCCCATGATCAAGGGCGAAAAGCCCAGGGACCGCTGGCGCATTGGCACCGAGCACGAGAAATTCGTCTATCGCACCGCCGACCATCGCGCGCCGAGCTATGACGAACCGGGCGGCATCCACGACCTGTTGATGGCGCTCACGCGCTTTGGCTGGGAGCCCGTGATCGAGGGCGGCAAGGTCATCGCCTTGTCGGGCAGCGACGGCGCGATCAGCCTCGAACCCGCTGGCCAGCTCGAACTGTCGGGCGCGCCGCTCGAAAATCTTCATCAGACCTGCGCCGAAACCGGCCGGCATTTGAAGCAGGTGAAAGAGGTCGGCGCCGAACTCGGCCTCGGTTTCCTCGGGCTCGGCATGTGGCCCGACAAGACACGCGCCGAGCTGCCGATCATGCCCAAGGGACGCTACAAGATCATGCTCGAACATATGCCGCGCGTCGGCAGCATGGGGCTCGACATGATGCTGCGCACCTGCACCATCCAGACCAACCTCGACTATTCGAGCGAGGCCGACATGGTGCAGAAATTCCGCGTCTCGCTCGCACTCCAGCCGCTCGCCACCGCGCTCTTCGCCGCCTCGCCATTCACCGAGGGCAAGCCCAACGGCTATATGTCATACCGCAGCCATATCTGGACCGACACCGACCCGGCACGCACCGGCATGCTGCCCTTCGTATTCGAGGATGGCTTCGGTTATGAGCGCTATGTCGACTATATGCTCGACGTGCCGATGTATTTCGCCTTCCGCGAAGGCAAATATATCGACGCCGCGGGGCAAAGCTTCCGCGACTTCCTCAAGGGCGAACTCCCCGCGCTTCCTGGCGAGAAGCCGCGCCTCTCCGACTGGAACGACCATCTCTCGACCGCCTTCCCCGAAGTGCGCCTCAAGAGCTTCCTCGAAATGCGCGGCGCCGACGGCGGGCCGTGGAACCGCATCTGCGCGCTGCCGGCGCTGTGGGTCGGCCTGCTCTACGACCAGGGCGCGCTCGACGCGGCTTGGGATCTGGTCAAAGGCTGGAGCATCGAGGAGCATCAGGTGCTGCGCGATGCGGTCCCCAGCGAAGGTCTCGACGCCCCCGCCCCTGGCGGCGGTACCGTCGGGCAGCTTGCACACCATGTGCTCGACATCGCCGCTGCCGGCCTTGCCGAACGCGGCGAGGTCAATTCGATGGGCGATAATGAAGTCGGCTTCCTCGAACCGCTCCGCCGCATCGCGAAGAGCGGCAAATCCCCCGCGCACGACCTGCTCGACCGCTACGAGGGACCGTGGGGCGGTGATCTGTCGAAGATCTACGACGAACTCAGCTTTTAACAGGCTTCGCGCACCCCGAAAGTGCAGCAAAAACGCAACACTGCTGACATGAAAGTCAGTGGAGATCGCTTCCGCGATTGATCGCGCGCGCGCGCAAAGCCAAAGAGCAGTTGGTTTTCGCCTCTCCCATCGTCACCTCTGTTTCAGGAAGCTTGCCATGCGCCACTTTCCTTCCGCTACCGCTATAGCTTTTGCTCTCGCCGCGCCGTGCTGGGCCGCGCCCGCCGCCGCGCAGGACGCTCCCGCCGCCGAAGAAAGCGGCCTCACCGAAATCATCGTCACGGCGCAGCGCCGCGAGCAGAATCTGCAGGACGTGCCCATTTCGATCACCGCGGTGTCGGGCGACCGGCTCGACGCGATCGGCGCCGGCGGCCAGGACGTGCGTTCGCTGTCGGCGAAGGTTCCGAGCCTGATCGTCGAATCCTCGTTCGGCCGCACCTTCCCGCGCTTTTACATCCGCGGTCTCGGCAACACCGATTTCGATTTCAACGCGTCGCAGCCGGTCAGCCTCGTCTATGACGATGTCGTCCTCGAAAACCCGATCCTCAAGGGCTTCCCGGTGTTCGATATGGACCGCGTCGAAGTGCTGCGCGGGCCGCAGGGCACGTTGTTCGGCCGCAACACCCCGGCGGGTATCGTCAAGTTCGATTCGGTGAAGCCGTCGGACGAATTCGGCGGTTATGGCCGCATTTCCTATGGCCGCTTCAACGCGGTCAACGCGCAGGGCGCGGTCGGTGGTCCGCTCGGCGAGCAGGTCGCGGTGCGCGTTTCGGCGCTGTATCAGCGCCAGGACGACTATGTCGACAATGTGCTGCCCAGCGGCACGAAGAAGGACGCGTTCGAGGGCTTCGACGAGCTCGCGTTGCGCTTCCAAGGGCTGGTCAAGCCGACCGACAATTTCGAGATCCTGCTGACCGGCCAGCTTCGCCGCCTCAACGGCACCGCCCGCCTGTTCCGCGCCAATGTGTTCACGCGCGGCGAAACCGGCCTGAACGACAATTTCGATCGCTATCGCGTCTCGACCGACGGCAAGAACGAACAACGCGTGCGCACCGGCAACGCCTCGGCGCGCATCAACTGGGATCTCGGCCCCGTCTCGCTGATCTCGGTCACCAGCCTTTGGAAAGGTCATGCGACCTCGGTCGGCGACGTCGACGGCGGCTTCGGCTTCAATTCGCTGCCGCCGGGCTCTTATGGCCCCGGTGAAATCCCCTTCACCGCCGAAACGCGCGACAGCGTGCCGCACCTGCAGCAGTTCACGCAGGAAGTGCGCCTCGAAAGCAACGGCAATGGCCCGTTGTCGTACCAGGCCGGCTTCTTCTATTTCGACGAAGATCTCGACATTGAGAGCGAGAATTATTCGACGCTCGGCGATCCCAACAACCCCGTCGGCGGGGTCAATATCGTCGTTTCGCAGACGCAGGAAAGCAAGGCCTATGGCGTGTTCGGGTCGCTCACCTATCAGCTGACCGACCAGCTCAGCGTCACCGGCGGCATCCGCTATAATGACGACAAGCGCCGCTACACCGTGGTGCGCAGCAAGGACACGCAATTCCCCAACTTCCTGCAGAACCCGCTCGGCACGGTGAACCGCCGCGTCAGCGACAATAATGTCACCTGGGACGCGAACATCGCCTATGCAGCGACCGACGACATCAACCTCTACGCCCGCGTCGCGCGCGGCTATCGCGCGCCCAGCATCCAGGGCCGCATTCTGTTCCCGCCCGCAACCGCCACGCCGCTCGAATCGGGCGTGACGATCGGCGATTCGGAAACGGTCACTTCCTATGAAGCGGGGGTCAAATCGACGGTGCTCGACGGGCGCGGCCGTATCAACCTGTCGGGCTTCCTTTATAATCTCAACGACGCGCAGCTCACCGCGGTCGGCGGCGGGGTCAACGCCAACCGCCTGATCAATGCCGACAATGTCCGCGGCTATGGTTTCGAACTCGATGTCGAGCTGATGCCCGTCGACCGGCTGCTGCTGACCGCAGGGCTCAGCTACAACCACACCGAGATCCGCGACCCGGGCCTGACGACGGCGGCGTGCGGCGCGACGCGCGTCGACACCTTCCCCAATGTGTCGAACTGCACCGTGCTCGACCCGATCGTCGTTCCGGCGGCGCCCTTCGCGGCGGCGATCGTCAACATCGATGGCAACAGCCTGCCGCAGTCGCCGCGCTGGATCGCGAACTGGACCGCCAAATATGGCGTCCCGGTCGGCGACGGCGAAGTCTATGTCTACACCGACTGGTCGTACCGTTCGAAGATCAACTTCTTCCTCTACGAATCGGTCGAGTTCCAGGACAAGCGCATGCTCGAGGGCGGGGTGCGCGTCGGGTACAAGACCGACAATTACGACTTCGCCGCCTTTGTCCGCAACGTCACCAACGACGTATCGGCGGTCGGCGCGATCGACTTCAACAACCTGACCGGTTTCGTCAACGAACCCCGCATCTGGGGCGTCGAAGCGGGCTTCAAATTCTGATGTGAAGGCGCGCGGGGTTCACCCCGCGCGCTTACGCCACCGGCCCGACGCGTTCGTCGGGTTCGAGGCGGACCAGCGGACGATTGCGCCCGGTCAGCCGCGTGAACAGGCGCGGGATGAAGGCATGGTCCTGCGCCCAGTTCCAATAGGCGGCATAAGCGGGATCGGCGAGGAGGTGCTTCTCCTCGGTCTTCGCGCGCCAATAATAGACCCCGCTGACCAACCCGAGCAGGATCACGTTGCGCGCGCCCTCGACCCAGCCGCCCGCAGTGACGAGGAACGGCAGCGAGCCGACCCACCAGCTCAGATTCTTCGAAATATAGGCCGGGTGCCGCGTGAACTTATAGGGCCCGTGCGTGATTACGCCGCGGTGCGTCAGGTTCGAAAAGCGGATGCCGAACGCCATCGTCGCCCAGCTATAGATTGCGGTGAGCGCGACGAGTACGACGCCCCAAGCGACGAGCAGGCCATAATGGCCTTCCAGCCAATAGCCCCAGTCCGAGCCATTGACCTGATAGTCGAGCGGACCGCCGTTCATCAGGATGAAGGGCGGATAGCAGACGAGCGCCGCAACCCACGCCATGCCATAGGGGTTGGCGGTGCGGATATGCGCGTCGAGCGGCTTCAGCGTCATGATATAGCCGACCGTCGCGACATGGACGTCGACCAGATAGAGGAAATTGATGGCCCACAGCCCGGTCATATAGGGGTTGGCGAGCACCTCGCTCATCGGCACCGTGACCAGCGAGGAAAAATTGCCCGGCACAATCGACAGCATGAAGGCGGTGAAAAACCCCTTCACCGCCCACGCGCGCAGATGGTGTCCGATTGCCTTGCCGTCGAACGGCTGGCCCGGCGCGATCAACCAGCGCCCGAACTGCCAACACCCGTCGCGCGGTTCGATCATGCGGCGGTCGAGCCACAGCATATAGGGCACCGACACGAGCAGCAGCCAGGGCGCGACGGTTTCGAGCAGGTTCATCGAAAAGGCGTAATTGCCCTCCCAATAATAGCGCATCGTCGCGTAGATCAGCGCGATCAGCCCCCATGTCGCCCACATTCCGGCGAGCTTGGTCAGGCTGATGTCGAGCGTCTCGCGCCACGGGCGGCGCTGCGCCCAGTCGATGCCGGTCGACGGACTGCGGTGCACCTTGTCGACGAAGATCGACCAAAGCACCATCGGCAGCCCGCAAGCGAGCACGCTGGCAATCGCCGAATTGGGGCCGTTCATCGCCCCGCGACTGCCCCAGTCGATGCCAAAGAACGCCGCGATGTCGGGCGCGAAACGCGCGATCAGCAAATAGCTTACCAAACCGGCGAGCCCGACGAGCCCCACCCCGGCGCTGACCGCCGAACGTGGGCGAACGCCCGCTGGCGCGGCAGGCGCGCTTGCCGATTCGAGCGGGTCGGATGAAGCAGATTTGGCCATGATATCCACCCGCTTAGCGTTACCGTAAAAGGGTAAGCAACCCGTCAATCACATTCACCGATTCGCTGGCGTTTTCCTGCCAAAACGGCAGCATTCCTACGGTTTGACACCGTTCACCGCATGTTGGTTTCGACTCAGCCCGAGTCGCCCCCCAAAGATTCGCGCCACGGTAACGGGGCTGATAAAGGGCGCATCAATCGGGGCGGAGGGCTCCAATAAAACACAAGATGGGGTCGCCACTTGTTATCGAAAACAACGGGTCTGCGCGAATTGCGCCAGCGGTTTTCTGCGCTGTTTCAAGACCATGAAATCTTCGTCCGCACGCACGGTCATGTCCGATTCCTGCGAGTCAGTGCCGTCTGGCAAAAGCGCGTCGCGCTGATCGCCGGCATCGTGCTGCTCGCATGGGCCGGCGCGACGCTGGCGGTGCTCGTCAATCAGCTGCTCAGCTCGGGTGAACGCGCCGCGGTGGCACAGCAGCAAGCCGCCGCCGCCGCGTCCGAAGCGCGGATCGCCAAATATCGCGACAATGTTGCCGAAACCGCCGCCGATCTCGAAGACCGACAGGAACAGCTCGAAGAATGGTCGAAGGTTCACTTCGGCGTCGAGCCCGCCGCGGTGACGCCCGAAACCCATAGCGATGGCGCGGTGCCGGTCGCCGAACAGACGCCGCTGAAGACCAGCGCCCTGATCGACCCGAATCTGCCGCCCGAAGCGCAGATCCTCGCCCGCCTCGAAGCGCGGCAGGAAGACTTTGCGACGCGTCTGCTGACCGCGGTCAACGAACGCGCGGCCAAGGCCGAAGGCGCAGTCGCCAAGCTCGGCATGAATCCCGCCGCGCTCGTTCGCAACGCCGCGGCCGGCCGCGGTGGTCCCTTCATTCCCTATCGCGGCGGCAAGGGCCGCGCGAGCTCGCTTGGCAAATCCTTCGCCGCGCTCGAAAGCGCGCTGTTCCGCATGGAAGTGCTCGAACGCACGCTCGTCGCGATCCCGTCGGGACAGCCTGCGAACGTGCTGATGTTGTCGTCGAGCTTCGGCTATCGCAGCGACCCCTTTACTGGCGCCGGCGCGATGCACTCGGGGCTCGATTTCCCCGGCCCGATGGGCACGCCGATCCTCGCCGCCGCCCCCGGCCGCGTCGTTTATGTCGGACAGAAGTCGGGTTATGGCAATGTCGTCGAGGTCGATCACGGCCAGGGCATCCTGACCCGCTACGCCCATTTGTCGGGCTTTACGTCCAAGATCGGCGCGCAGGTCGCTGCTGGCGAGCAGATCGCCAAAATGGGCTCGACCGGCCGTTCGACCGGCAGCCACCTGCATTTCGAAGTCCGTTTGAATGGCGTCGCGGTCAACCCGCGCCGCTTCCTGGAGGCCAAAGCCGATGTTCTCGAAGTCAAAGACGACGCCCGACAGCGAGTCGGTTCCGTCGCTGCCGCCCGTGGTGCCCGCTAAGATGGCGACGGGCGCGCGTCACACGACTTTTTCGATCCTTGGATCGGATGTCGTCGTCACCGGCAATGTCGCCGCCAGCGTCGACCTGCACGTCGACGGCAAGATCGACGGCGACCTGAAATGCGCGAACCTCGTCCAGGGCGAGGCGAGCGAGATCAAAGGGTCGGTCGTTGCCGAAACCGCGAAGATCGCCGGCCTGCTCGACGGCGCGATCGAGGCGAAGACGCTGATCGTCCATGCGACCGCGCGGATCACCGGCGATGTGACCTATGAGAACATCACGATCGAAAATGGCGGCAAGGTCGAAGGCAAGTTGAGCCACCGCCGTCACGGCGCTGCCGCGGCAAAGGCCCCGCCGCCGCTCGAAGTGGTCTCCAACTAAAACCAGCTTCGGGGGCCGGGGCCGCGTCCGCGCGGCCCTCAATTCGATATCGCGGCCTCGCGGGCGGACGCGCGTCCCGGCATGTCATAGTGCCGCTGGACGACCACCTTGTTGCGCCCGCCGCGCTTCGCATCATAGAGCGCCTCGTCGGCGAGCCGGTAGAGCTGCTGGAAATCACACGCCGGCCGAACCTCGGCGACCCCGACGCTGGCGGTGACCAGCCGTTCGCCGACCGCCTCGCTATGATCGCACGCCGCGATCCCGCGCCGAATGCTCTCGGCGAAGCGGCCGAGAATGATTCCTTCCATCCCGATCGTCAGCAGGCCGAACTCCTCGCCGCCGAGCCGCGCGACGGTGCACATCGGCCCTTCCCAGCGCTCGATCCGGCGCGCGATGCCGCACAGCACGACGTCGCCGACATCATGGCCGTAGATATCGTTGACCGACTTGAAGCGGTCGATGTCGACGAGCAGCAGCGCCGCCGGCAGATTGTCGGCACGCGCGCGTTCGAGCAGCGGCGTGACGCTCTCGACGAAACCGCGGCGATTGGGCAGCCCGGTCAAAGGATCGCGCCGCGCGAGTTGCTGTGCCTGCGCCTCGGCGCTGCGCGCATGGTCGCGCTCGATCCGGAGATCGCCGAGCCGACGCGTCGCCGCGGCGGCAAGCCACAGCGCCTGCCAGGTCGCGGCAGCGAGCACGAGCAGCTTCGATCCGCCCCCCCACAGACCGTCTTCGACATCGACAACATGGATGATGGCGAGCACCGCCATCGGCAGCCCCCACGCCGCGAGGAAATCGCGCGCCTCGACCGAACCGCGCCGCCACGCCCAGCCGACATAGGCGGTCACCGCCAGCAGATCGGCGATCACCACCAGTCCCAGGACATCGGCGAGAGCGCCCAGGCTGCTACCGCGGATCAGCGCCAGCGGGATACCCGCGATGCCGACGCCGAGGCCCAAGGCGAGCACGGCGGTCCGAAGCCCCTCCGGAACCCGGCCGCGGTCGACCGCCGTCGCCGCGCTGACCGTCGCGAGCGCGATGGCGAGGCACGACAGAAAGGTACAGATCTGCGTCGTCACCGTTCCGGCCAATCCCGGCACGAGCGCCAGATGGACCTGCGACCAGAGCGTGCCCCACAGCAGCATCGTGCCCGACCACGCCGCCTGCCACGCGAGATATTGACGGCGCACCGCAAAGGCGAGCGACAGGCTGTAGATACAACTCACTAGGAGCAAAGTGAGCGCCGCACCGACCGCCGCCGCCATGCCCGCCGACTGCATCCCCGCTTCGGCTTTCGGGACGATCCGCGCGTGAACGAACTGGTGCCCCGAAAGGCGATCGAAGCGCATCGTCACCACGGTCAGCGGCACGCCGCGCCCGGGCGCCTCGAACAAGATTTGCCCGCCAGCGCGCCAATATGGTCCGTAATCGCCCGCCCGCACCTGCTGCCAGCGTGTCGTGCCATCGGTATAGGAAAAGCCGACCGCGAGCCGATCAAAGCGCGATTGATGGACCATCAGCGCGACATCGCCGCGCCGGGCGCCCGGACCATTTAGCGGCGCACGGAGCCAGAGGCTTGCCTCTTGATAACCGGCGGGCGTCCCCCGGCACGAAAAGCGGAGCGTCGACAGGCTGCTATCGTCAACCGTGGCCGCACTTTGCGCATGGCAAAGGTCGCGATCGACAGCGAGCGTCGCTGCCGCCGCCGGTCCGGCCCACAGTGCGAGCGCGAGGACGGCAAAGCCAAACCCTAGCCGGCCGCACAGGTGCGCCAGAAGATGTGCCGCCGCGATCATCCCACCCCCATCGCATCAATATGTTCGGAAATGTTTACCATCATGGGAAAAGTCGCGCGACCCTATGGCCGGCCGACGCGCATGCGGACCGCGATCCGGCTGCCGACCCCGACTGCTTCGGACCGTTGGACCGCGACCTTGATCGGCAAAAGATACCCGCCTTCCCGCGGAAAGAGCGAGGTCGCGAACAGCGTGTCGCCGACGGTCGCCACCACCGGCACGACGCCCCAGCCGTAGCTTTCGGTCATTGCGGCGTAGCGGATCGCGCCGATATGTTCGTCGGGCACCGGCGCAAACAGAAAGGGCGCGGGCCCGCGCCATTCGATGATTTCCGATTCGAACATAATCTCGTCCATCAGTTCCTCGGTGCCTGCCGGCGATAACTGAGCGCTTCGGCGATATGGATGCGCCCGATATCCGGCGCGCCCGCAAGATCAGCGATCGTGCGTGCGACGCGTAATATCCGCGTATAGCCGCGCGCCGACAACCGCATCGCTTCGGCCGCCTGCGCGAGCAATTTGCGCCCCGCCTCATCCGGCGTTGCGACGGCTTCGAGCAGGTCGCCGTCGATCTCGGCATTCGTCCGCGCCTTGTGCCCGGCATAGCGTTCGGTCTGTACGTCGCGTGCCGCCGCGACGCGCGCCGCGACCTCGGCGCTGCCCTCGGCGGGCGGCGGCAGGACGAGGTCGGCGGCGCTGACCGCCTGCACCTCGACATGCAGGTCGATGCGGTCGAGCAAAGGCCCCGACAGCTTTGCCTGATAATCGGCCGCGCAGCGCGGTGCGCGGCTGCACGCCAGCGCCGGGTCGCCCAAATGGCCGCACCGGCACGGATTCATCGCTGCAACGAGCTGGACGCGCGCGGGGAAGGTCACATGCGCATTGGCGCGCGCGACGCTGACCTCACCCGTTTCGAGCGGCTGGCGCAGCGAATCGAGCACGCCGCGCTGAAATTCGGGCAGTTCGTCGAGGAAGAGCACGCCGAGGTGCGCGAGACTGACCTCGCCCGGCCGGACCCTGAGCCCGCCGCCGACAAGCGCGGGCATCGACGCCGAATGATGCGGGCTACGGAACGGGCGCGCGCGCACCAGCCGCCCGCCCTCGAGCGTTCCCGCGACCGAGGCGATCATCGACACTTCGAGCGCTTCGGCGGGCGTCAGATCGGGGAGGATGCCGGGCATGCACGCCGCCATCAGCGACTTGCCCGCGCCCGGCGGGCCCGACATCATCAGATTATGCGCACCGGCAGCGGCGATTTCGAGCGCGCGCTTCGCGGTCTCCTGCCCCTTTACCTGCCGGAGGTCCGCCGTGCGCACCGGCGCCTCTACCTCGCCCGGCACCGGCGGCGACAGCGGCGCATGGCCCTTGAAATGGTTGAGCAGCGAGAGGAGGTCGGGGGCGCCGAGCACCTCGACATTGCCCGCCCACGCCGCCTCGGGCCCCTGCGCCGCAGGGCAAATCAGCCCGCGTTCGACGCTGCCCGCATGGATCGCGGCGAGCAAAACGCCGGGCGACGGCGCGACGCGCCCGTCGAGCCCGAGCTCGCCGACAACCACGTAAGAGGCGAGCGTCTCGGCATCGACCACCCCCATCGCGCCGAGCAGCGCCAGCGCGATCGGAAGGTCGTAATGCGATCCCTCCTTCGGCAAATCGGCGGGCGACAGGTTGACGGTGATGACCTTCGGCGGGAGCGAGAGGCCGATCGCGGCGATCGCGGCGCGGACGCGCTCGCGGCTTTCGCCGACCGCCTTGTCCGGCAGGCCGACGACGACGAAGCGCGGCACGCCGGGCGTGATCTGGCACTGCACCTCGACCCCGCGCGCGTCGATGCCGAGATAGGCCGTGGTTGAGACGACTGCGACCATATTCCCCCCGGAACAGCACCGTTGTGCCCCCTTTGTTCCGAGCCCTTTTTAGGCGAAGTGGCGGGAAGGTCGAGTCTTTTTCGGAAGTTGGCGAAAGTGCCGCGGAGCGTAAGTCCGATTGCATATTTGACAACATACCAACTAGTCGGTATGTTGATTCGCATGACGACGAATCAGCCCCCTTCTGTTCCCGCAGCCGCCGCCCGCGATGTCCCCCCGGCGGGCGGCGTTACTGCGGGAGGTCGCGCCCCGCGCGGCAGCGCGCGGGCCAAGCTGATCGCCGCGGCGCATGCCACGGTACGCAAGCAGGGTTATGCGGCGACGACGGTCGATCAGATTTGCGCGGCGGCGGGGGTAACCAAGGGCGCCTTCTTCCACCATTTCGCGTCGAAGGAAGAGCTGGCGATCGCGGCGGCCGAAGGCTGGACCGAACGCGCGCGGCCGATGTTCGAACTCGCGCCGCATGTGAAGCTGGAAGATCCGCTCGACCGCCTGCTCGGCCATATCGATTTCCGCCTGTCGATGCTCGACGGCCCGACCGAGGATTACACCTGCTTTGTCGGCACGATGGTGCAGGAAGCCTATTCGACCAACGACCGCATCCGCGCGGCGTGCGAGGCGAGCATCAACGCCTATTGCGAAGCGCTGGCGCCCGACATTGCCGCAGCGATGAAAGTTTACGGCGTGCCCGAGGACATCACCGCGCTCGGCCTGGCCCAACATGTCCAGTCGGTGCTGCAGGGCGCCTTCGTTCTGGCGAAAACGACGAACGATCCGGCGATTGCGCGCGGCACGGTCACCCATCTGAAGCGTTATGTCCGGATGCTGTTCGGCGCGGGACGCGCGCCATGATGCGACGCGTAATTGCCGCCGCGCACCGCGCACGCTGACAACAACAACAAGCCAACACCCCCAAGGAGAGAAGAGATGCCCAAGATGATCTTCGTGAACCTGCCGGTCGCGGATCTTGCCAAGTCGAAGGCTTTTTACGAGGCGCTCGGCTTCACCAACGAGCCGCGCTTCAGCGACGAGACCGGCGCGGCGATGGTGTGGTCCGAAACGATCTTCGTGATGATCCTGACCCACGACAAATGGAAAGGCTTCACCGACCGCCCGATCGCGCCGCACGGTTCGAGCGAGGTGTCGCTCGCGCTGGCGCTCGATAGCCGCGAGGAGGTCGACGCGATGATCGAAGCGGGTGCGGCGCATGGCGGCACCGCCGACGTCAACCCGGTGCAGGATCATGGCTTCATGTACGGCCGCGACCTGCTCGACCCCGACGGCCATGTCTGGGGACCCTTCTGGATGGACGCCGCGGTCGCCAACGGCGAGCAGCCGATGCCCGAAGTTGCCGCCCAGTAACAAACACTCGCAGCGGACGACCGGTCATCGCCGGCGCCGCAAACCAACCCGAATACCCCCCAAGGAGAGAAGACGATGCCCCAGATGATTTTCGTGAACCTGCCCGTCACCGACCTCGAGAAATCGAAGGCTTTTTATGAAGCCGTCGGCGCGGCGAACAATCCGGCGTTCACCGACGACACCGCCGCCTGCATGGTGGTCGAGGAAGGATCGATCCACGTCATGCTGCTGACGCATGAAAAATGGGCGACCTTCACGTCGAAAAAAATCCCCGACGCGCACACGACCGCGCAGGTCCTGATCTGCGTGTCGGCCGACAGCCGCGACGCGGTCGACGGACAGGTCGATAAGGCGGTCAAGGCGGGCGGCAAGGCCGACCCGACCCCGACGCAGGATTTTGGCGGCTTCATGTACGGCCGCAGCTTCGAGGATCCCGACGGCCATATCTGGGAAGTGATGTGGATGGACCCGACCGCGATCGCCGCAGGCGAACCCGCCGAAGCCAACGCATAAAAGCATAAAAGGGAGGAGGAAGAGGATGACAGACCAACAAACCGGGAAGGGTCAGTTGATCGCGGGCCATGTCTTAAGCGGCCTGGTGATCCTCTTCCTTCTCTTCGATGCCGGGCTGAAGCTGGTGTCGCCCGAAACGGCGATCAAATACAGCCCACCCGATCTCGGATGGCCGCTCGACGTCCCGACGATGACGATGCTTGGGCTCCTGCTGCTGATCCCGACCTTGCTCACTATCTGGCCGCGCACCGCGATCCTCGGTGCGATCCTGATCACCGGCTATCTCGGCGGCGCGATCGGCACGCATGTGCGGATCGGCAGCCCGCTGTTCAGCCACAGCCTGTTCGGCGTCTATCTCGGCGTCATGCTGTGGGGCGGCCTGTGGCTGCGCGATCCGCGCCTCCGCGCGCTGATCCCGCTGCGGGCAGGAGCGAGCGCATGAGCTTTCAGGCCTATCTCGACAATGTCGAAGCCAAGACCGGCAAATCGGCCGACGAATTGAAGAGCCTCGCGATCGACAAGGGCCTTGCCGACGAGAAGGGTCTGGCCCCCGGCGTCAAACCCGGCGCGATCATCGACTGGCTGAAGAGCGATTTCGACCTGGGTCACGGCCACGCGATGTCGATCGTCGCCTACATCAAAGGGAAGAGGAACTAACGATGCCTGTGAACCCCGACAGCAAGATCGAAGTCACCGCCTTCGACTGGGTCCCCGACTTCGCGCGCGGCTATGTCCGCGACCTGCGTCCGCGCTGGGCGTGCGAGGAAATCGGGCTCGACTATGCCGAGCATCTGATCAGCGCGATCAACCGACCGGCCGACCATTTCCTGTTCCAGCCATGGGGACAGGTTCCCGTGCTCAACGACGGCGGCATCCGCCTGTTCGAAAGCGGCGCGATCCTGCTCCACCTCGCCGAGAAGGACGCGCGGCTGATGCCCCGTGACCCGCAGGCACGCGCCAATACGCTCGCCTGGCTGTTCGCCGCCTATAACAGCGTCGAGCCGATGCTGTTCGAACTCGGCAATGTCGACATTTTCTCGACCGAAGAGGAATGGGCGAAGCTGCGCCGTCCGAGCCTGATCGAATTCATCCAGGGCCGGCTCGGCCGCCTGAACGATGCGATCGGCGACAAGCAATATCTGACGGGCGAATTCACCGTCGCCGACATCGCGATGGCGACGGTGCTGCGCGAAGCCGTCGAAGCCGGGCTGATCGCCGAGCAGCCGCGGTTGCAGGCGTATCTCGATCGCTGCCTCGCCCGCCCCGCCTTCCAGCGCGCGATGGACGCGCAACTGGCCGCCTTCAGCGAAGAAGCGGGACCGCCCGCCGCCTGAAACCCCCTCCCACCCCCCTAAGGAGAGACAAGATGACCTATGTAGAAGGATTTGTGGTCGCGGTGCCGACCGCC